>Ga0137410_10000298_pt1 | contig 35203 bp, 26 predicted proteins | sample CZODoug1_16funga_FD_108878 | JGI IMG/M metagenome (GOLD analysis project Ga0137410, IMG submission 108878) | Vadose zone soil fungal communities from Angelo Coast Range Reserve, California, USA - CZODoug1_16fungal (Illumina Assembly) | ecosystem: Environmental > Terrestrial > Soil > Vadose zone... | reverse complement strand
GAGGGCGTGGTGGCGCCGGAAACGGCCGCGCATGCCGCCGGAACTGCGGCGCTCCTGCCGATGATCACGCTGGGCGTGCCGGGCTCGCCCACCGCGGCGGTGCTGCTCGGGGGCCTCTTGATCTGGGGGCTGCAGCCCGGGCCGCTGCTGTTCGTCGAGAAGCCGGATTTCGTGTGGGGCCTGATCGCCAGCATGTACCTGGGGAATATCGCCGGCCTGATCGTCGTGCTCACCTGTGTGCCGCTGTTCGCCGCCATCCTACGCATCCCGTTCTCCATCATCGCCCCCGTGATCATCGTGATCTGCGCGATCGGCGCGTACACCGTGCACAACTCCATGTTCGACGTCTACCTGATGGTCGTCTTCGGGGTGCTCGGCTACGCATTCAAGAAGCTCGGTTACCCGCTTGCGCCCATGGTGCTGGCGCTCGTGCTGGGGGACCGCGCCGAAGAGAACTTCAGGAACGCGATCAAGGGATCGCAGGGCGATCTCTCGATCTTTTTCTCCAACGGCCTCGTGGGTGGGCTGACCGCGCTCGCGCTGTTCCTGCTGTTCTGGCCCATGATCCGGACCGCGGTGCGCGCGGTGCGGGGTGGGGCGCGCTAGTTGCCCCGCTGCCTGAGGCGCGACAGTGTCTCCGGGGTGAGGTTGAGGTAGGAGGCCAGCTCTTTCTTGGGGATGCGCCCGAGCAGGTCCTGGTGCTTGCGCATGAAGCGCGCGAGCCGCCCGGGGGCGTCGAGCAGGTGCAGCGTGATGGTGTGCGCCATGACCTCGGACATGAGCCTCATCACCTCGTACTCGAAGCGCAGCTTCACGTCGGTGTGACGCTCGAGGAACTCCACCCAGTGAGGCATCGACAGCCGGGCGACGCGTACTTTGGTGACGGCGGCGATGCTGTACGGCATGGGCGTCTTCATGCGCCACGCGGCGTAGGAAGTGTCCATGTCGGTCTCGGCCGCGAATCGCAGGATCATCTCCTTGCCCTGGGGATTGCTGACGACGCGCTTGAGGATGCCATCCAGGATGAAGAACTGCTCCATGTTCGTGCCGCCCTGCCGGACCAGGGGCTCGCCCTTGCGGTACTCGGCGACCTCGAGTTGCGGCTCCAGATCGTTCCAGGCAGGCGTCGGCATTTCGCGCAGTATCAGGTTCTGCTTGAGCTGCAGCCGGATGGTGTTGCGTTGCGGGTGATTGACGATCGCCGACACGGGCTGGAGCTGCGCGGAAGGGCTCAATTAAGCGGGAATTATTGACCGCAGTCAAGGTGGAAAGGCCTTTCCAATCCTAGACTTTGCGGTCCTACGATCCCGGAGCTCCGATTCGTACTTGAGGGCCGGGCACAGCACGCAAGGAGATCATCATGGGCACCGTCGAACCTCAAGTGGCCGCTGCCAGCAGCGATACGCAAACACAATTGATCGACGGATTCCAGCTGTTGATCGATGCTCTCAAGCTCAACGGCCTGAACACCATCTACGCGCTGCCCGGGATTCCAATCACCGACCTGACCCGGCGCGCGCAGGCGGCAGGCTTGCGGGTCCTTTCGTTCCGCCACGAGCAGAACGCGGGCTATGCCGCCTCGATCGCGGGCTTCCTCACTCAGAAGCCCGGCATCTGCCTCACCGTGTCGGCGCCCGGCTTCCTGAACGGCCTGAACGCGCTCGCGCACGCCACCGTCAACTGCTTCCCGATGATCCTCATCTCGGGCTCTTCCGAGCGCGAGATCGTCGATCTGCAGCAGGGCGACTACGAGGAGATGGACCAGCTCGCGATCGCCAAGCCGGTCGCCAAGGCCGCCTTCCGCGTGCTGCACGCCGAGGATATCGGCGTCGGCGTGGCGCGCGCCATCCGCGCGGCCGCGTCGGGCCGCCCGGGCGGCGTCTACCTCGATCTGCCAGCCAAGCTCTTTGCACAGAACATCGACGCAGCGGCCGCGAAGAGCACGCTGATCAAGGTCGTGGACCCGGCGCCGCGCCAGATCCCGGCGCCGGAGGCGGTGAAGCGCGCGCTCGACCTCCTTCGCGGCGCAAAGAAGCCGCTCATCATTCTGGGCAAGGGTGCGGCGTACGCGCAGGCCGACGCCGACATCAAGGTGCTGGTCGAGAAAACGGGGATCCCGTACCTGCCGATGTCCATGGCTAAGGGCCTGCTGCCCGACACGCACGAGCTGTGCGCATCGGCCGCGCGCTCTTTCGTGCTGCCGGAGGCCGACGTGGTGATGCTGATCGGCGCGCGCCTCAACTGGCTGCTGTCGCACGGCAAGGGCAAGACCTGGGGCGGGAAGGGCCACAAGGACTGGGGCGGCCAGAAGTTCATCCAGATCGACATCTCGCCGCAAGAGGCCGACAGCAACGTGCGTATCGACGCGCCGCTGGTCGGCGACATCGGCTCGTGCGTTTCGGCGCTGCTTGCCGGGCTCGACAAGAATGCGGGCTCGCTGCCCAAGCCGCCGGCAGAGTGGCTGAACGCCGTCAGCGAAAAGAAGAAGACCAACGTCGCCAAGATGGCCGAGACGCTGGCGAAGAATCCCTCGCCGATGAATTTCCACAGTGCGCTCAGCGTGGTGCGCGACATCGTCAAGGCGAACCCGGACGCGATGTTCGTCAACGAGGGCGCCAACGCTCTCGACTTCACGCGCTCCATCGTCGACATGTACAAGCCGCGCAAGCGCATCGACGTCGGCACCTGGGGCATCATGGGCGTCGGCATGGGCTACTGCGTCGCCGCTGCCGTGGTCACCAAGCAGCAGGTGATCGCCATCGAGGGCGACAGCGCCTTCGGCTTCTCCGGCATGGAAATCGAGACGATCTGCCGCTACAACCTGCCGGTGTGCATCGTGATCATGAACAACAACGGCGTCTACAAGGGCACCGACGTGAATCCGCTCGGTGGCGACGTCGCCCCCACGGTGTTCGTCAAGGACGCGCGCTACGACAAGCTGATCGAGGCCTTCGGCGGCGTGGGCGTGCACGCCACTACTCCGGCCGAGCTGCGCAAGGGCATGGAGGACGCCATCCGCTCGAAGAAGCCCACGCTCATCAACGCCGTGATCGACGAGACCGCAGGCACAGAGAGCGGCCGCATCACCAGCCTGAATCCGAACGCCGGAAAAAAGAAGTAGGCCATGGAAGCGCTCAAAGGAGTTCGCATCCTCGACATGACGCACGTCCAGGCGGGCCCGACGTGCTCGCAGCTGCTCGCGTGGATGGGCGCCGACGTCATCAAGTTCGAGAACCCGCAGGGGGACGCGACGCGCGGCCAGCTGCGCGACCTGCCCAACGCCGATTCGCTGTACTTCACGATGCTCAACTGCAACAAGCGGTCGATCACCGTGAACATGAAGAGCGCCGAGGGCAAGACGGTGTTCGTCGATCTATTGAAGAAGTGCGACATCATCATGGAGAACTTCGGGCCGGGTGTGCTCGACCGCTTCGGCTTCTCCTGGGAGAAGATCCACGAGATCAACCCCAAGGTCGTGATGGGCTCGATCAAGGGCTTCGGCTCCTCGGGTCCGTACGCCGACTTCAAGGCCTACGAGAACGTCGCGCAGGCGATGGGCGGCGCGATGAGCACCACCGGCGTCCCGGACGGCCCGCCTTTCGTGACCGGCGCGCAGATCGGGGACTCGGGAACCGGTTTGCACCTCGCCATTGGACTGCTCGCCGCGCTGCGCCAGGCGCAGCAGACCGGCCAGGGACAATACGTCGAGGTGGCGATGATGGACGGCGTCATGAACCTGTGCCGCGTGAAGTTCCGCGACCACCAGCGCCTCACGCGCGGCGCGATGTCCGAGTACTCCGTGCCGACGTATCAAAACATGGGCGACGTGCCGCGCGCCGGCAACGACTCGGGCGGCGGCCAGCTCGGCAACGCTGTTCACTGCAAGCCGCACGGTGCTAACGACTGGCTCTACGTGGTCGTCCAGGAAGCGGTGTGGGAGGACCTCGCGAAGCGCATCGGCCCCGAGGTGGGCGTGCCCGACCTCGCGAGCGACCCTCGCGTTGCGAGCATCGGCGAGCGCCGCAAGAACCAGCAACTTGTGTGGACGCTGCTCAACAAGTTCGCCGAGAAGTACACCAAGCGCGAGCTGATGACCATTCTCAATCCGCTCGATGTGCCCTGCGGCCCGATCATGTCCACGCAGGACCTCGCGACCGACGAGCACGTGCGCGGCCGCGACATGTGGGTCGAGCTCGACCATCCCAAGCGCGGCAAGTGGTACAACGTCGGCATGCCGATCAAGCTCTCGGCATCGCCCGCGGTGATCAAGCGCTCGCCCATGCTCGGAGAGCACACCGACGAGGTCCTGAAGGAAGTTCTGGCCTACGACGAGTCGAAGATTGCGAGCCTCAAGCAGGCGGGCGCGTTTTCGGTGCCTCCGAAGAAGGCAGCGTAACGATGAAAATAGCCATCATCGGCCAGCAGGACTTCGGCAAGGCGGTTCTCGAGGCTTTCCTGGGGCGCGGCGACCAGGTCGCCGGGGTGTTCTGCGCGCTCGAGAAGGAGGGCGCGAAGGCCGATGCGCTCAAGGTGGCAGCCCAGGAAAAAGGCGTCAAAGTGTTCCAGTTTCCCTCGCTGCGGGACACGCAGGCCCACGACGCGCTGCGCTCGCTGAGTGTGGACATCGGGGTCATGGCGTACGTGCTGCAGTTCGCACCTCAGGATTTCGTGAACATCCCTAAGAAGGGAACGATCCAATACCATCCGTCCTTGTTGCCCAAGTACCGTGGGCCGAGCTCGATCAACTGGCCCATCATCCGGGGAGACACCAGGACGGGCCTCTCGATCTTCAGGCCGAACGACGGGCTGGACGAGGGCGCGGTGATCCTGCAAAAGGAGACCCCGATCAGCGCCGACGACACGCTGGGGAGCGTGTACTTCGACAGACTCTTTCCCATGGGCGTGAAGGCGATGCTCGAGGCCGCGGATCTCGTTATGGCAGGCAAGCACAAGGAGACGGTGCAGGACGAAGCCCTCGCGAGCTACGAGGGCTGGTGCCGCGCCGCCGAATCGCGGATCAACTGGGCGAACCACGTCGATTTCACCTACAACCTGATCCGCGGCTGCAATCCCGCTCCGGGGGCGTGGACCACGCTCAACGGAAAGAAGGTCCAGATCTTCGACAGCCGCAAGCACCTCGTGCGCACCTTCGGCGCCGTGAAGGGAAAGATCGGCGAGATCTCCGAAATCGGCTCGCAGAGCTTCTTCGTCGCGACGCAGGGCGGGCGGATCGAGGTGCTCAAGGCGAAGCACGAGGACGGCAAGAAGGTCTCGGCCGCCGAATTCGTGGCGCAGAACGGCATCGTGCCGGGTGCCTTGCTCGGCGGCTGAAGCGTCCCCGCCCCGCTGGCCGGCCCCGCCTCGCGCGGGGCTTTCTATTGGCGCGCCTCTGAACCCCGGGGTCCCGGATTTGACGGTTGGATCATTCACTGTAAGAATGTCACCTAGGGTTCTGTTTATTCAGTAACTTACCGCATTTTTGAAGCGCGGGCCTCGAACCGCCCGGAAGCGGGAGCGGGGCAAAACGCAAAAAGGGGTGGCGTAGAATGCGAGTGCGAAACGGGGGTAGGTCCCTCGCTATACAACAATAAGAACAAGCGGAGCGGCGATGAGCAAAGCGGGCTTCTGGAAAAAGGACTGGTTCCTCGGTCTGGTGGTGTCGCTCGTGCTTTTGTTCGCGGGTGGCTCGCAGCTGATCCAGGGACTGGAGCGCACCGCCTACGACTGGGGCGTGAGGGCCTCGTCGCGGACTCCGTCCGACAAGATCGCGATCATCGCGATCGACAAGCAGAGCATCGACAACATCGGTCGCTGGCCCTGGTCGCGCGAGGTCCATGCCAAGATGGTCGAGCGTCTCGCCAGTGCGAAGGCGAAGGTCATCGGGTACACGGTGTTCTTCTCCGAGCCGCAGGTGGATCCCGGCCTCGTCTATGTCAACCGGCTCCTCGAGACCTACCGCAAGATCGTTCCGCCGGACGTAAGCGCTCCGCCCCGCGGCGTGCCGGCGGAGGTCCTCGAGATGGGCACAACGCTGCAGGAGGCGGAGACCGCCCTCAACACCGACAAAAAGCTCGCCGACAGCTTTGCCAAAGCGGGCAACGTCGTGCTGCCGATACTGTTCACCTTAGGCGAGCCGCGCGGAAAGCCCGACAAGCCCCTTCCGGAATTCGTTCGCAGGAATGCGCTCTCCATCCAGGGCAAAGGCGACGAGATTCCGCTGTCCACGACCGGGGTCGAAGTTCCGGTTGTCGAGAGCCTGGGCGCGGCTGCCGCCGCTGTGGCGCATCTCAACGCAGCGCCCGACGTGGATGGTGCGATTCGCACCGAGGCCCTCGCGATCACCTATTACGACGAGTTCTATCCGTCGCTCGCGGCGATGCTGGTCGCGAAGAGCCTCAACCTGACCGCCAAGGACATACAGATCCGCCCCGGAGAAGCGCTGCAGATCGGCAATTTCAAGGTGAGCGCCGATCCGCAGATGCAGATGTACACGTACTTCTACAAGGACCGCGAAGGCAGAACGGCGATCCCCGAGGATTCCTTCTTTGACGTCGCGAGCGGCAAGATCCCGGTGGAAAAATATCGCGACAAGATCGTGCTCATAGGGCCGACCGCCGCGGGCGTCGGCAGCATGTTCATAACGCCCGTCAATGCGACGACGCCGGCGGTCGAGCTGCTAGGACACACCGTTTCCTCGCTCCTGCAGGGGCATTTCTTCGTCGCGCCGACGTGGGGCTGGATCGTCGAGAGGGTGGTCTTCCTGCTGGTTGCTGCCTACCTGATCGCGCTCCTTCCGCGCCTGTCGGCAGGCCTCGGGGCCGGAGTTACCGCGGGCATCGTCGCGCTGCTGCTCGTTGCGCACTTCGTGCTGATGACCGGGCAGGGGATGTGGCTGCAGCTCATGCTGCCTCTCACTCTGCTCGTCGTCGGGCACGTGCTTCTGGTGACCAAGCGCTTCATGGTTACCGAGCGCGGCAAGGAAGTGTCCGACGCGCAATCCGCCGCGAACGCGCGCATGCTCGGCCTCGCGTTCCAGGGGCAGGGCCAGCTCGACATGGCCTTCGACTATTTCCGCAAGGTGCCGCTCGACGACACAGTCATGGACAACCTGTACAACCTCGCGCTCGACTTCGAGCGCAAGCGCCAGTTCAACAAGGCCGAGGCTGTGTTCAGTTACATGGCCGGCTACAACCCGAAGTTCCGGGACCTGGAAGCCAAGCTTTCGCGCGCCAAGCATATGTCCGAGACGGTCATTCTCGGTGGAGCGACGACCCATCCCGGCGGGACGCTCGCCCTCGGCGGCGGGACCGAGAAGCCGATGCTCGGGCGTTACCAGGTGGAGAAGGAGCTCGGCAAGGGCGCCATGGGCGTGGTCTACCTCGGCAAGGATCCAAAGATCGGGCGCGTGGTCGCGATCAAGACGATGGCGCTCTCGCAGGAGTTCGAGGCCGACGAGCTCGCCGAGGTGAAGGAGCGGTTTTTCCGCGAGGCCGAGACGGCCGGCCGCCTGAGCCACCCGAACATCGTGACTATTTTCGATGCGGGCGAAGAGCACGACCTGTGCTACATCGCGATGGAACTGCTGAAGGGCAAGGACCTGATCCCCTACACCAAACCCGGAGGTACCCTGCCGCTCGAGAAGGTCGTTTCCATCGTTGCGCGTGTCGCCGATGCCCTCGGTTACGCGCACAAGCACAACGTCGTGCACCGGGACGTCAAGCCAGCCAACGTCATGTACGAGCTGGAGAGCGACGTCGTCAAGGTGACCGACTTCGGCATTGCCAGGATCACCGATTCTTCCAAGACCAAGACCGGCATGGTGTTGGGGACGCCTTCGTACATGTCCCCCGAGCAGTTGCAGGGAAAGAAAATCGACGGCCGCAGCGATCTGTTTTCGCTGGCGGTGAGTCTCTATCAGCTCTCCTGCGGGAAGCTGCCCTTCGAAGGGGATTCGATGGCGCAGCTCATGTACAAGATCGCGAACGAGCACGCCTCGGATATCCTGAAGTACAACTCCGCGCTTCCACCGGGGTTGGTCGCTTTCCTCGACAAGGCGATGGCCAAAGAGGCCGAGCAGCGCTATCAGACGGGCGAGGAATTCGCTTTCGAGCTGCGCGCCGCTTTCGGCCGCACGGGCGCCGCGGCAAGCGGCACCGGGGTCGACATCACCCTCTGAGATCCGCATTGGGCACCATGACCTTGTCGGGGGCACTGGAGATCGCGAGTTGCACCGATCCCGGAATGGTGCGGGCGCACAACGAGGATTCGATCGCATCGGATGGGGAAAAAGGCCTGGTGGTGCTGGCCGACGGGATGGGCGGGTACAACGCCGGCGAGGTGGCGAGCGGCATGGCGACTACGGTGATCATCACCGAGCTGCAGCAGCTGCTGGAGAAGCGAACGCCCTACGAGACCGACGCGACCAGCGGGCAGCTGATCGCGCACCAGTTGCTGCACGATCAGATCGCGAAGGCAAACACCTCCATCTACCAGGCCGCGCAGAGCCAGCCCCAGTATGCCGGCATGGGCACGACCTTGGTGGTCGCGCTGTTCTACGACAACAGGATGACCGTGGCGCACATCGGCGACTCGCGCTTGTACCGGATGCGTGGCGAAGAGCTGCGGCAGATCACCAAGGACCACTCGCTCTTGCAGGAGCAGATCGACAGCGGCGTGCTCACGCCGCAGCAAGCAAAGCAGTCGCAGAACAAGAATCTCGTGACCCGCGCACTCGGCATCGACCCGACAGTCGAGCCGGAGATCCACGATCACGAGACCCAGCCGGGGGATATCTACCTGCTCTGTTCGGACGGCCTTTGTGATATGGTGAGCGACGAGGATATCGGCCTAGCGCTGCAGACGCTGAGCTCCAATCTCAAGCTGTGCGCACAGCATCTGGTGCAGACTGCAAACGATAACGGTGGCCGGGACAATATATCGGTGATACTTGTTCGGGTGCTGCGGGATTTCCCCGCGCCGCGCAGCATCGTGGGCAAGATGATGAGCTGGTTTAGATAGTTGCGCAGAGGGATACTGCTATGGCGAAGCTGATACTGAGCATGGACGGCCTGGTTCTGAAGGAAATCAACCTAACCAAGGAACGGACCACCATCGGCCGCAAGCCGCACAACGATATTCAGATCGACAATCTTGCGGTAAGCGGGGAACACGCCGTCATAGTGACGATTCTGCAAGACTCGTTCCTCGAAGACCTGGGAAGCACGAACGGTACGGTCGTCAACGGTCAGTCGGTCAAGAAGCATTTCCTGCAGAACAACGACGTCATCGAGCTGGGCAAGTACAAGCTGAAATACGTGAACGAGAGCTCGGCAGGGGTCGCCAAGGCGGCCGATTTCGAGAAGACCATGGTGCTTCGTCCCGGCGCGGTCAAACTTGCTCCCGCGCCGGCGGCCGCTCCCGCGCCCGCTGCTGCAGCGGCACCGGCGCCCGCAGCCGCGAAGATGGGCGACACCGCGCAGGGACCCGCGACGACCATGCCGCCGGTGTCGGCGGCGAAGCCGGCGGGCGCCGCGCCGCAGAAGGCGGCCGCGCTGCAGCTCCTGTCGGGCGCCAACGCCGGCAAGGAGCTCGATCTCACCAAGCCGCTGACGACGCTCGGGAAGCCCGGGGTTCAGGTGGCGGTGATCACTCGCAGGCCGCAGGGGTTCTTCATCACCCACGTCGAAGGGGCGAGCTTTCCCGTGGTGAACGGCAAGCCGCTCGACGCTCAGGCTCACGCGCTGAACGATCACGACGTCATCGAGCTCGCCGGCGTGAAAATGGAATTCTTCCACAAGGCGTGAGCCCTGGTTCCTAAACCCAGAGCGGGGGAGGACGCCTGAAGCAGCACATCGTCCGCATCATTTTGGGTCTCATCGTCACCCTGCTATTCCTGGGACACGCGGCGAAGCTCTACCAGATAAGGTTCGTCACCCAGCTCGACAACATCATCTACGACTACCGGCTGCGGCTGACCATGCCGGGCACGCTCGATGACCGGATCGTCATACTGGACATCGACGAACGCAGCCTCGATCCACGCGCTCTGGGCCGCTGGCCCTGGAGCCGCGACAAGATCACAGCGCTGCTGCAGAAATTGTTCGACAAGTACGGCGTGCTGATCGCCGCTTTCGATGTCGTCTTCGCCGAGCCGGACGAGAGCTCCGGGCTTCCCGTGCTAGAGCGGCTGGGCAAGACGCGCCTGAAGGACGTCGGCGCGTATCAGTCCGCGCTCGCCCAGTTGCGCCCCGAGCTCGACTACGACACCACCTTCGCGAGCTACATCCGCGGCCGGCCCGTGATCCTCGGCTACTATTTCAACAGCGACAAGAACGCGGTCGAGAGCGGCGCGCTTCCCGAGCCCGTGCTCCCTGCCGAGACCTTCAGCGGCAGGAGGGTCACGATCCTGGAGTGGCGCGGGTACACGGGGAACCTGCCCGAGTTCCAGACGAGCACGGTCAGCGCCGGGCATTTCAACCCGCGGGTCGACGACGACGGCGTGTCGCGGCGCGTGCCGATGCTGGTGGAATACAAGGGCCAGTTCTACGAATCCTTCTCCCTCGCGATCGTGCGGATGTATCTGGGGATTCAGGAGGCCGTGCGAAACAAGGCGACGGGGGTCAAGCTGCCCGAGGTCACCATCAACGCCATTCCGGATCGCTTCGTCACCCGCGGCTACACCGGCGTGGAATGGCTCGAAGTCGGGCCGCTGAGGATTCCCGTGGACGACGAGCTGACGTCGCTCGCGCCGTTTCGCGGCCCGCGCGGGAGCTTCCCCTACATTTCGTTCGCGGATCTCTGGGCGGACAAGGTCCCCACGGACAAGCTCAGGGGGAAGATCGCGCTGATCGGAGCCACCGCTCCCGGTCTGTTTGACCTTCGCTCGGCCCCCGTGGACAACGTGTACCCGGGCGTTGAGATCCACGCCAATCTGGTCGCGGGAATGCTGGATGGCAAGCTGAAGCAGAAGCCTCCTTACATGCTCGGCGGCGAGGTGGTGCTGCTCGTCATCGGCGGCATCGCGCTTACGTTCCTGATCCCGCTGCTCGCGCCGCTTTGGGCCTCCGCTGCGGCCCTCGTCGGGATGTTCCTGATCACGGCCCTGGACGTGGCGCTGTGGTCGTATTCAGGCCTAGTGCTACCGCTTGCAGCTTCGGTGCTGATGACCGTCACCCTGTACACGGTGAACATGGCGTACGGATACTTCGTGGAGGCGCGATCCAAGCGGCAGTTCGCCGAGCTCTTCGGGCAGTATGTCCCGCCCGAGCTCGTGGACAGGATGGCGGAGGACCCGGAGAAGTATACGATGGAGCCGCACAACGCCGAGCTCACGATCCTGTTCTCAGACGTCCGCGGGTTCACCAGCATATCCGAAGCGCTCAGCCCCGAACACCTGCGCGAGTACATCAACGAGTACCTCACCGACATGAGCGACATCATCCGGTCGAAGTACCGCGGCACGCTCGACAAGTACATCGGCGACGCGATCATGGCCTTCTGGAACGCCCCGGTCGAGGACAAGTTTCACCCGCGCAGCGGCATACTCGCTGCGATGGAGATGCTGCACCAATGCGAGACGCTGAACCAGAAATTCGCCGCGCGCGGCTGGCCGACCCTGAAAATCGGCATCGGGGTCAACTCCGGAAGCGTGCGCGTCGGAGACATGGGATCCAAGATACGTAGGGCGTACACTGCGATGGGAGACGCGGTAAACGTGGCGTCGAGACTGGAAGGACGGACCAAGCACTACGGTGTCGGGATTCTCGTGGGGGAGGCGAGCCGCAAGCTCGTCCAGGACGTCGTTTTCAAGGAGATCGACAAGATCAAGGTGAAGGGCAAGGACGAGGCGATCACCATCTACGAGCCGATGGGAATGGAAACCCACGTGGAAAAAAAGGTCCTGGACGAGCTCAAGCTCTGGCACCAGACGCTCAGACAGTACCGCGCCCTCCAGTGGGACCAGGTCGAGGTGAGCCTCCTGAATCTGCAGCGCATCAACCCCGACTGCGCCCTGTACAAGCTGTACTCGAACGAGGTGGCCGCCAAGCGCCGTAATCCCCCGCCGGCTGACTGGGATGGCGTGACGGTTTTCGACGAGAAGTAGGCGATGAAGCTTCGGATTCTGGGCTGCAGCGGCGGGATCGGGGGGCGCCACCTCCGCACCACGTCGATGCTGCTCGACAACGACATACTGCTCGACGCCGGAACGGGAGTGGCGGATCTGTCGCTCACCGAGTTGTCGCTCATCGATCACGTTTTCCTGACGCACTCGCACCTCGACCACATCTCGAGCATCCCCTTCATGGTGGACACGGTCGGAGGGATGCGCGACCAGCCGCTCACCGTGTGGGCCGTTCCGGCGACGCTCGAGATACTGCGCAACCATATCTTCAACTGGAGCATCTGGCCTGATTTCTCGCAGATACCCAGCCCGGGCGCGCCCTTTCTCAGGTACCGCGAGATCCAGGTCGGAGACACCGTGGAGCTGAAGAAGCGCAAGCTGACGGCGCTACCGGCAAACCACGTCGTCCCCGCGGTCGGGTATCACCTCGACTCCGGAAAGGGCAGCCTGGTGTTTACCGGGGACACGACCACCAACGACCCCCTGTGGGTGCTGGTGAATAAGATTGCCAACTTGAAGTACCTGATCATCGAGACCGCCTTCTGCAACCGGGAAAAGGAGCTGGCGGTGATCTCGAAGCACCTCTGCCCCAGCATGCTCGCCGAGGAGCTCGCAAAGCTGGAACGCAGCGCGGAAATCTACATCACGCATCTGAAACCGGGCGAGATCGAGCTGACGATGCAGGAGATCGAGGAGGACGCGGGCCAGTACCGTCCGCGCATGCTGCAGAACAACCAGGTTTTCGAGTTCTGAGGAGGGCACGGAGCGAGCCAATGTGCGCGACCAGAGTGAGCGTCGAGACGCTGAAAGCGTTCGAACCCATCGGATCACTGCCCGATGCGAGGCTCAACGACCTCGCAGGGCATTGCCAGCTGGAGACGATCGGCAGGAACTCCGACCCGTTTCTGGTTCGCAGCATCGCCGGTCAGGCGGTCTATCTTCTTCGCGGCGAGCTCGCCCTGACCTATCCCGATGGTACCTCCAAGGTACTGGTGGGAGGCTCCGAGCGCTCGAAATATCCACTCGCCCAGCGCGGAGAGGTGTTCACCAGCGCGAAGGCGGTCACGGATGTAGAACTGGTGCGCATCGACGACGACCTGCTCGACGTCATGGCGACCTGGGATCAGGCCGCTTCGGCCGAGAATCAGCCGAAGCAGGCGGCGAAGGCGGGTGGCGCCCTCGCCAACTGGTCGATGATGTCAGGAATGTTCAGCGTCAGCAGCCTGAAGTACGGCGCTTTCTCGCACCTGCCCCCGGCGCATATCGACGAGCTGCTGCAGCGATTCGAGCGCATCGACGTCAGGAAGGGCGACGTCGTCATCCGCGAAGGGGCGGAGGGCGACTTCTATTTCGTGATCGAGTCCGGACGGTGCAAGGTGGAGCGGATGGTCGGGGGGGTGTCGATGCTCCTCGCCGAGCTCAAGAGCGGCGACGCGTTCGGCGAAGAGGCGCTCGTTTCCGACGTCAAGCGCAACGCCACTGTGACGATGAAAAGCGACGGGGCGCTGCTCAAGCTGGCGAAGAAGGATTTTGTCGAGCTGCTGCGCGAGCCGCTGCTGCACCGGGTGTCCGCTGAAGAAGCGCGCGACAAGATTGCCGCGGGGGCGCAATGGATCGACGTGCGCTATCCGTCCGAGTTCCAGTACGACAAGCTTCCGGGGGCGATCAACATCCCCTTGTCGGAGATCCGCAACGCCTTCGGCGCCCTGGACAAGGGAAAGGAGTACGTGCTCTACTGCCAGAGCGAACGTCGCAGCGCCGCGGCGGCGTTTCTCATGGCCCAGCGGGGGTATCGGGCGTTCGTGCTCGGCGGGGGCCTTTGGGGCGAGGCCAAGCGCCGGTGAGACCGCACCCAGGCGGCCCGCTAGGCGCGGTTCTCGCTAGAAAACCCGGGCCGGCGGCGAGTCACAGGCGGGAAGATGTGACGAACGCCCGGCCACGAGAGTTAGAACGGTGGTAAAGTAATTGATTCACAGGCTATTTCTGGGCGCCGAACATTAGGGTGGATTGCCAATGAGCGCGGTACTGCAGACGCATCTGGGCGCGGCCGGCGACGTCAACAGCCGGCTGAATTTCCAGAAAAACCTTCAGTCGGTCACCAACAAGATCCACGCCACGACCAACGTGGACGAAATCATGCTGGAGGTCAGCGCGGATATCTGCACCTTGTTCAACGCCGACCGGCTCACGATCTACACCGTCGGCGAAGACCGGCAAACCATCGTCTCCAAGGTCAAGACCGGCCTGAACTCCTTCAAGGACCTGAAGCTGCCCATCGCCGAGCATTCCATCGCGGGCTTCGTCGCGCTGTCCAAGAAGATGCTCAGCCTCAAGGACGTCTACGACGAGAGCGAGCTCAGGGCTCACAATGCGAACCTGCGCTTCCTGCAGGAGGTCGACAAGCGCACGGGCTACCGCACCAAGCAGATGTTGGTCTCCCCCATAGCGGAAGTGGGAGGCGAGCTGGTCGGCGTGGTCCAGCTGATCAACAACAAGACCGGTGTGCCCTTCGGCCAGCTCGCCGAGGAAGGCGTCACCGAGCTCTGCCAGACCCTCGCGATCGCGCTCAAGCAGCGCCAGAAGCCGCAGGTCCTCAAGACGAAATACGACTTCCTGGTGGCCGACGCGGTGATCTCGGCAGCAGAGTTCGAGCTTGCCGCGCGCTCGGCGCGCAAGAAGGCGGTGGACGTCGAAGACGTACTGATCGCGGAGTTCCAGGTCAAGCTTCCGGCGATCGGTTCCGCACTCGCGAAATTCTTCGGCGTGCCGTACGAGCCGTTCAAGCCGGATCGCATCAAACCGATGGAGCTGCTGAAGAACCTGAAGCGAGAGTACGTGGACTCCAACCAGTGGGTGCCGGTCGAGGACTCCAAGGAAGGCCTGGTCATCCTTTGCCTGGACCCTGAGAGAATCAAGAGCTCCCGCATCGTCCAGAACGTCTTTCCCGGCCGCAAGCTCGTATACCGCGTCACGACTCTGAAGGAATTCAAGGATAGCCTCAAGGCCTTCTACGGCGGTGATTCGGTAGACAGCGGCGACATCGGCGACATGCTGCACGACCTCGCCGACCACGAAGGCCCGGTAGAAAGCGACAGCGACGAGGTCTCCGCCGCAGCGGACAACGAGCTCGTCAAGCTGGTCAACAAGATCATCATCGACGCCTATAACCAGGGCGCGTCGGATATCCATATCGAGCCGTACCCCGGAAAGGCGAAGACCGAAATCCGCTTCAGGAAGGACGGCTCGCTGTTCCCCTACATCGAAGTCCCGGGCTCGTACCGGAACGCGATCGTGGCGCGCCTGAAGATCATGTGCGACCTCGACATTTCCGAAAAACGCAAGCCGCAGGATGGCAAGATCAAGTTCAAGAAGTTCGGCCCGCTGGACATCGAGCTGCGCGTGGCGACCATCCCGTCGCAGGGCGGCGTCGAGGACGTGGTCATGCGTATCCTCGCCGCAGGAGAGCCCATCCCGCTCGACAAGCTGGGGCTGTCGCCCTCCAACCTGCCGAAGCTCAAAGAGACGGTAAGCAAGCCCTACGGCCTGTTCTTCTGCTGCGGCCCGACAGGCTCGGGCAAGACGACCACCCTGCACTCGGTGCTGGGCTTCCTCAACACGACGGACACCAAGATCTGGACGGCCGAGGACCCGGTCGAAATTACGCAGAAAGGGCTGCGCCAGGTCCAGATCAACAAGAAGGCGGGACTCGACTTCGCGGCGGTCATGAAATCGTTCCTGCGCGCCGACCCGGACATCATCATGGTGGGTGAGATGCGCGACAAGGAGACCACCGGGACGGGCATCGAGGCCTCGCTCACCGGCCACCTGGTCTTTGCGACCCTCCATACGAACAGCGCACCGGAGTCGATCATCCGGCTGCTCGACATGGGCATGGATCCCTTCAATTTCGCCGACGCGCTTCTCGGCATCCTCGCGCAGCGCCTCGCCAAACGGCTGTGCGGCAAGTGCAAGCAGCCCTACACGGCGGGCGGGGACGAGATGAAGCACCTCCTCCAGGAGTACTGCACGGAGCTCCTCAATACCGGGCCGTTCAAGAAAGACGCCAAGGCTGCTTACGAGCACATCTACCGCGAGCTCGCGAAGCACTACGCCAACGACAAGGGGCAGTTCACGCTTTACAGGGCCAAGGGCTGCGACGCCTGCAGCAACACCGGTTACAAGGGTCGGGTGGGCCTGCATGAGCTGTTGATCGCATCCGACCACATCAAGAAGCTGATCCAGGAGCATGCGCGCGTCGCGGAGATCCTGGCGGTCAGCCTGGAGGAAGGCATGCGCACCCTGAAGATGGACGGGATCGAGAAGGTGCTCCAGGGCATCACCGACATGCCGCAGGTGCGCGCGGTCTGCATCAAGTAACGCGGAGCGCGCCGGCCGACATCCGGCGGGCCAGACCCGGGAGGATCTTGGAGACCGACGAAGACCTGTTTCGCCGTCTCGAGCAACTGAACGAGATCGGCGCCGCGCTCTCGCAGGAAAAGAACATCGACCACCTGCTCGAGAAGATCCTCGTCGCGGCGAAGGCGGTCACGCACGCGGCGGGCGGCACCCTGTATGTCCTGGAGCCGTCCGACGAGGGTCCGCGGCTGCGGTTCGCGATCATGCGCAACGAGGCCCTGGACATCGCGATGGGGGGCACCACCGGGAATCCCATACCCTTCTACCCGGTGCACCTCTACGGCAAGGACGGCAAGCCGAATAACCAGATGGTCGCGGCTTACGCTGCCCTGACCGGCAAGACGGTGAACATCGCCGACGCGTACTCACAGGAGGGGTTCGACTTCTCCGGTACGCGCAATTTCGACAAGAAGACCGGGTACCGCTCCAAGGCTTTCCTCACCGTGCCGATGAAGAACCACGAAGGCGAAATCATCGGCGTGCTGCAGCTGATCAACCGTCAGGAGCCGGGCGCCGACGGGAGCGGGCCGTTCGGACCTTCCGACCAGAGTCTCGCGGAATCGCTCGCCTCCCAGGCCGCCATAGCGCTCACCAACCGGCACCTCATCAACCAGCTCGAGGTGCTGTTCGAGTCCTTCATCGCGCTCATCAACACCGCGATCGACGAGAAGTCCCCGTATACTGGCGGCCACTGCCAGCGGGTTCCCGCGCTCACGATGATGCTGGCGGAAGCCGTCAACGAGACGCACGATGGACCCCTCAGCGATTTCAGGATGAGCGACAAGGACCGCTATGAGCTGAAGATCGCCGGCCTGCTGCACGACTGTGGCAAGGTGACGACGCCGGTCCACGTTGTGGACAAGGCCACCAAGCTGGAGACGATCTACGACCGGATTCATCTGGTGGACACGCGCTTCGAGGTGCTCAGGCGCGATCTCGAGATCGAGGCCCTCCAGCGCAAGCTCGAGCTCCGGAGCGGGCCGACGGGTGCGGAGGGGGCCGCGCAGATCGACCTGGAGCTCCAGGAGCGCGTACGCGAGCTGGAAAGCGACCGCGAGTTCCTGCGCCACGCGAACATCGGCGGCGAGGTCATGTCGGCCGAGTCGCAGGAGCGCGTCGCGCGGGTCGGCACCGGCCGCAAGTGGACCGACGTCGCGGGGAAGAGTGCGGATTTTCTCAACGAGGACGAGATCAAGAACCTGACGATCGCCCGCGGCACGCTCACCAAGGAGGAGCGCGAAACGATCAACCATCACATCGTCGCCACGATCAAGATGCTCGAGGCGCTGCCGTGGCCCACACACCTGCGCAAAGTGCCGGAGTACGCCGGGGGCCACCACGAGCGCATGGACGGAAAGGGCTATCCCCGCGGCCTGACCCGGGAGCAGATGTCCGTTCAGGCCCGGGTCATGGGTATCGCCGATATCTTCGAGGCGCTGACCGCCAAGGACCGCCCCTACAAGCGCGGCAAGACCCTCTCCGAGTCCCTGAAGATCCTGGGCAACTTCAGGCTCAACGGCCACATCGACCCGGACCTGTTCGACGTATTCGTGCGCAAGAAGGTCTATCTGCGCTACGCGCAGCAGTTTCTCGACCGGGAGCAGATCGACGAGGTCGACGAGGGCAAGATTCCGGGGTTCGTGCCCTGAACAACCGCCGGACTCAGTCGCGGGCCATCCGCGCGATCAGCTTCTCGGCGGCGAGCTCCGCGAATTTTTCCTCGTATCCGATTTCGCGCAGCTCCCACCGGAGGGCGCTCTTCAGCCTTGCCCTTCCAATGAACCCGATGCGGTTTTCCTGCGGAAATTGGAGAGCCCAGGCGATGCAATCATCGAGAATCTCCTCGATCCGCTCCTCGGAAACCGCCCGCTCCGGGTTGTTGGCGACGACCGGGGGGCAACGCGCCGTGACCCGCTCGGCCACGCGCTGCACCAGGGCTTCGAACCTCCCTTCGGGAAACACCGTGAATTTCATGATTCAACGCAGGATATCCCATACCCGACCCGGGTGACGCATAGCGTCACTGTGTGCCGCAACTGGGGAAATCGAGGGATACTCGCAGGGCGCTACATTCTGCGGGTATTCCTAGAATAGGGTGGTAGAACAACAGGATACGATCAAGACCGGGTGACGGCATACCTCTTGCTCTAACCAGCACCAAGCGCCAATTCTGGCGTCACAAGGAAGGAGAAGTCCAATGAAAACGTTGCAGAAGGGCTTTACCCTGATCGAACTGATGATCGTGGTCGCGATCATCGGCATTCTGGCCGCAGTGGCGCTCCCCGCGTATCAGGACTACACGATCCGCGCGAAGATGTCCGAAGTCATTCTCGGCATGAGCGCTTGCCGTACGTCGATCACCGAAGTGTACCAGTCCGGACCGACCCAAGCGCCGGGGCCCAACAACTGGGGCTGCGAGATATTGACCGCTTCGCAAGAAACGAAGTACGTTAAGGGAATCTCCACCGGCGCGAACGGCGAGGTAACCGCGACCGTGCAGAACATCTCCAGCGTCGTGAACACCTCGCTCGTCACGCTGATTCCGCAGCAGGATTCGACCACCGCGTCGACGTTCACCACGGGTGCCAGCCAGAGCCTCTACGGTTGGAAGTGCGGCAGCACAAACACCACCGTCCCGCTGAAGTACCTGCCCGGCTCCTGCCGCGGCTAATCGCAGACCGCTGCGAAAAAAGGTACCCTTCGGGGTACCTTTTTTTTTGCCCTTGCGCCAGGCAAGCGCGTGACCGAGCTGACGATCCTGATGCCCTGTCTCAACGAGGCAGCGACCGTAGGCGCCTGCGTCGCAAAGGCGCGGGGGTTTCTGGACAGGGCCGGCATCGCCGGCGAAGTGCTCGTCGCCGACAACGGGTCGAGCGACGGATCGCAGGCGCTGGCCGCAGCCGAAGGTGCGCGCGTCGTGGCAGTAAGCGAGCGTGGATACGGCGCCGCCCTGCGCGCCGGAATCGCGGCGGCGCACGGCCGATTCGTCGTCATGGGCGATGCCGATGACAGCTATGATTTCTCGAGACTGGACGCATTCATCGAGAGGCTGCGGGCGGGGTACCCCTTGGTCATGGGGAACCGGTTCAAGGGCGGGATACGTCCGGGCGCCATGCCCCGGCTGCATCGCTATCTCGGCAACCCGGTGCTGAGCTTCATCGGGCGACGCTTCTTCCGTACGGGAGTGGGTGACTTCCACTGTGGGCTACGCGGCTTCGACCGGCAAGCGGTGATGTCGCTCGATCTCAGGACACCGGGCATGGAGTTCGCGAGCGAGCTGGTGGTCAAGGCCGCGCTCGCCGGCTGGAGCATCGCCGAAGTTCCAACTACACTCGACCCGGACCACCGGGGCCGACCGCCCCATCTGCGCAGCTGGCGCGACGGCTGGCGGCACCTGCGCTTCCTGCTCCTCTTCAGCCCGCGCTGGCTGTTCCTCTACCCCGGCCTCGCCCTGCTCTCGCTCGGCGTGGCCATGACGACTGCGCTCTACTTCTCGCCTCTGCAAATCGGCGGCCTCGGGCTCGACGTGCACAGCATGCTCTACGCCTCCGCCGGGGCGCTGCTCGGGATGCAGCTGTGCCTGTTCGCGCTGTTCGCCCGCCTTTCCGCACAGCTCGCCGGGTTGCTTCCGCCGCAGCCCAAGCTGCAGCGCCTGCTGCGCTGGGTGACCCTCGAGCGCGGGCTGCTGGTCGGGCTCGGGACGGCACTGCTCGGGCTGATCTGGAGCCTTGTCGCGTTCTGGCGCTGGAGCGAGACCGGCTTCGGCCCCCTCGATCCGCGCGTGGTGATGCGGGACACCATCCCCGCTGCCGCGCTCATGGTGGCGGGCATGGAGCTCTTCCTGGCTTCGTTCCTGCTTAGCGTGCTCCGCCTGAGGGAAAGCGGCTGATGCGCTGCGCGTGGGGCCTGGGCGGGCTGGCTCTGCTCGTCCTCGCGATGCTCGGCGATACGCTAGTTGGCGCGAACCCGCCCGTGCTCGGCGCGCTAAGCACGGACCTCGCGCAGCAATTCCTCCCCTGGCGCGGGTTCGGCTTCTCGGAGCTCGCGGCCGGCAACCTCGCGCTCTGGAACCCGCACATCTACGCAGGAGCGCCTTTCTTCGGCGGCATGCAGTCGGCGCTGCTCTATCCGATCAACTGGCTGCACCTCGTCCTGCCGCTGCCGCTCGCCTCCAACTGGACCACCGCGCTCGATCTCTGGCTGCTGGGCGCGTTCGTATACCTTTGGGCACTGCAGCGCGGCCTGCATCCTTTCGCCGGCGGCGTCGCGGGCGCGCTGGTGATGTTCGGCGCGCCTTGCTTCCTGCGCGTGTACGCAGGCCATCCGACCGCAATCGCCGCGATGCCGTGGGCGGCGCTGCTGTTCCTGGCTATCGACGCCTGGCTTGCCACGCGCCGCCCGGCGTGGTGCCTCGTTGGCATGCTGGCAGTCGCCATGCAGGTCCTCGCCGGGCATCCGCAGTATGTGTACATCACCGCGCTCGCCGCCGGGTGCTATTCGATCGCCAGGCTCGCGGAACCGCGCGAGCGGCGGCCCGGCGCAGCCGTGGGTCTGCTCAGCTTCTATGCCGGTGGCGCACTGCTCGCTGCGCCGCAGCTCGTCGCCGGTTTCGAGGCTACCGCGGAGACTATCCGCGGCAAAGGGCTGCCGCTGCTCTTCGCCGGCTCGTTCAGCTTTCCCCCCGAGAATTTCGTGACCCTCATCGTGCCGGGCTTCTTCGGCGATACGCTCGGACACCCGTACTGGGGTCGATGGTACCTGTGGGAGGCCAGCGCGTACATGGGGGTCTGCGGCCTGGCTCTCGCCGCGTACGGCGCCGCAGGGAAGGTGCCGGCGCGGACCGCGCTCCTCACCACGTCCGCAGTCTGCGCGCTCCTCGCCTTGGGCCAATACACCCCGCTGTTCCGCGTGCTGTACGAGTGGCTGCCGTACTTCGATCGCTTCCGCGGGAGCGCGAAATTCGTCTTCCCAGCCGCGCTCGTGCTGGCTGTGCTCGCCGCGCACGGCCTGGACCGCGTGCTGCGCGAAGGAGTATCCAGGCGCGCGCTATGGGTGGGCGCCGCCGCGGCGCTCGTTATCGTCGCTGCCGCAGCGGTGGTACGCTCGCTCGACTGGCGGCCTTTCACGCAAGCGATGCTCGCCAACCCGGAGTCGTACGTCGATCGGAGTCTCGCTGGAAGCGGGGGATTCGCGGCCTCCAGCCGGGCGTTCGCGGTTCTGTGCCTCTTGCTCGCGGCTGCCACACTACTCACGGTGACGGCGCTCGGCGCCTGGACGCGCCGGGCGCCGCGCGCGGCCTTCGTGCTGGGCGCGCTCGCTGTCGCTGAGGTGTTCACCTTTGCGCGGTTGCATCGGCCAACTTTCGACGCCGGCCAGATAGCACTTGCGCCGGTGCGCGATTTCCTGGCCGCTCATCCAGGCGACTATCGCATCCTCAACCCCCTCAGACCCAATACCGCGATGATGAACCATACACTGGACGTGTGGGGCTACGACCCCGCCGTTACGCGCCGCTACGCGGAGCTCGTGCAATGGATGGAAGGCGGTGCGCTGGACCTTGCGACCCAATATGTGGACTTCGACAACCTCAACCCGTTGCTGTCGATGCTGCGGCTGAAGTACGTTCTCCGGTTCGAGGGTAACACCGTGCGGATCCTGACCTTACTAGTGGAGCCGCTTAGACGAATCGAGCTCGTCGGGGACTACCAGCTCAAGTCTGGGCGCGACGCCATTCTCGGCGCGATGGCAGCGCCATCGTTCGATCCGCGCCGGGAGGTGATCCTCGAGCGGCGGCCGCAGCCTGAGCCTGTGTCGGGCGGCGGGGGCCGTGCAACCGTCGTGCGCGAAGGCACCGACTTCCTTGAGATCGAGGCAGACTTGCCGCAGCCCGCCGTGCTGCTGGTGACCGATGCCTGGACGCCGAGCTGGCGCGCCGTTTCACTCGACCCCGGGCGCAGCTACGAGCTGATGCCGGCGGACTACGCGCTGCGCGGCGTCGCGCTCGACCGTGGCCGCCACCGGCTGCGCCTGGAGTACGCACCCCGCGGCCTGCACGCCGCCGCAGTCGTCTCGGCGATCGCCTGGGCCGCGTGGATCGCCGCCGCACTTGTTTTCCTGCAGCGCCTGCGTTCCAATTCGTCGACTGCCTAGGACCATGCCCGAGCTCACCGTCGTCGTCCCCGCGTACGCCGAGGGAGAAAACATCCCCCGCCTGCTGACCGCCCTCGAGCGCGTGCTCGAAGGGCAGGACTGGGAAGCCATCATCGTCGTCGACGATGCGTTCGACAGGAGCGAGGAGGTCGTGCGCGAGCGCGCGCAGCGCGACCCCCGGGTCCGCTGTCTGCACCGCATCGGCCGGCGCGGCCTCGCCTCGGCCTGCATCGAGGGGATGCTTGCGAGCTCCGCACCCTACCTCGCGGTGATGGACGCCGACCTGCAGCACGACGAGGCACTGCTCCCCAAGCTGCTCGAGCGGGCGAAACAGGACGGTGCCGATGTCGTCGTCGCCAGCCGGTACATGGAAGGCGGCGACACCGGAGAGCTCGCCACCGACCGGGTGCGCATCAGCCGCTTGGCGAGTGAGTTGAGCCGCGTGCTGTGCAACGGCTTGACCGACCCGATGAGCGGCTTCTTCGTCGTGCGCCGCAGCTACCTCGAGCGCGTGGTGCGCAAGCTCTACGGGCGCGGCTTCAAGATACTGCTCGACCTGATCGCGGCGGCCCGCGGCGAGGTGCGTATCGCCGAACTGCCGTACACCATGCGCAGCCGCCAGCACGGTGAGAGCAAGTTGAGCGCCCGAGTGGTGGCGGAGTTCTTCATGCTGATCGGCTACCATCTGTTCGGCCGGCTGCTGCCGGCACGCTTCTTCCTCTTTGCGGCGGTCGGCGCGACCGGCATCGTGGTGCAGCTCGGGGTGCTGTCACTGCTCTTCAACGCCTCGGGGGACTTTCTCCTAAGCCAGGTGGCGGCGACCTGGGCCGCGATGACGAGCAATTTCTTCCTCAACAACGCGATCACCTACGGCGACCAGCGTCTGCGCGGGCGCCGGATCTGGCGCGGCCTGTTCAGTTTCTACGCGGCGTGCGGGATCGGCACATTCATAAACGTCGCACTCGCCGACTGGCTGTTCATCAAGTCCGCCCCCTACTGGACTGCCGGGCTCGCCGGTGCGCTCGTGGCCTCGCTGTGGAACTTCTTCACCACCGCGTCGTTTACCTGGGGCGGAACCGCGGGGAGGCGCCGATGATGCCGACACCGGGACGCTTCAGGCCGAAGCGGGCCGATTGGGCGCAAGCGGGGCTGGTGGCCCTCGCGCTGTTGGTCGTCTTCGCGTCTACGGCGATTCGCACGGTGGGCTCGGAAGATGACGGGCTGTTCATCCTCTCGAGCTATTTCCTGGGGATCGAGCACCCTCCGGGTTATCCGCTGTTCACGCTCATCGGCCACCTGTTCTCGTTCCTGCCGTTCGGCTCGGTCGCTTACCGCGTGCACCTTGCGAGCGCCATGTTCGGCGCGCTCACCGGAGCGGCAGCCTGGCTGTGCGCACGTTCGCTGTTTCCGGGGCGTCTGCCCGCCTACCTGGCGGCGATAGGGCTGGGTCTCTCGCCCGTGTTCTGGTCGCAGGCGGTGATCGCCGAGGTCTATACCCTCAACACCTTTTTCTTTCTCGTGCTCGTGTATCTCGGCTTGCAGGCTTGCCCTCCTGCGGCTTCGGCCAGCGGATCGGACTCGCAGCGGCGCCTGCTTCCCTGGATGGCACTCCTCTTCGGGCTGAGCCTCTCCAACCACTATCCCCTGATGCTTCTCGTTGCACCGGGATTCGTCATCCTGCTCTGGCCTTTGCGCGCCCATCTTCTGAAGGGGATGCCGCAATTCCTGTTGCTGGTGCTTCTTGGCCTGCTGCCGTACGCGTGGCTGGTCTATCGTTCCTGGCACGCGCTGCCCATCAGCTTCTACGGCTCGCTCGAGACCCTGCCCGAGATATGGTTCTTCCTGAGCCGGGCGGGATACGTGGGGATCGACCATTCGGTCTCGGCCGGGTGGCTCGACAAGATCGAGTTCCTCGAATTCATGACCACCCAGCTGTTCGTGCAATTCGCGGTGGTCGGTACGCTCCTCGCGGCAACCGGCTTCGCCGTCCAATGGCGCGTCCTGGGCAGGCGGGTCTCGGCCTTTCTGACGGTGGCGTTTCTCGGGCCGTCGGCGGTGCTGATTCTGTTGCTCGGCTTCGACTACGGCGCGCTCGGTAAGCACGTTTTCCACGTCTATCCGCTGCCCGCCTATGCCATCGCAGCGCTTTGGATGGGCCTCGGACTGGCGTGGGTGGTAGAACGTTTCACCCTGCGCTTCGTCCACGCGGCGGCGCTCGGCGCGATCGTGCTCGCAGCAATCCTGGTGCTGGGCGCGCGAGAAAACATGCTCGATGACGACGAGTGGATGGCGCGCTACGCCCAGGCAGTATTGCAGGTCCTACCCAAAGACGCGATCGTGTTCATGGCGGGCGATCCGGACCTGGCGACGATCACCTACTTCCATATGATCGAGGGGCAACGCCCGGACCTCACGCTGTATTCACCCAAGGCATTGGTCCTGGGGAACCGCCTCTTCAACCCCATCACGACAGGTGAGAAAGATCAGAAGCGCCTCGTCCGGGAAATGATCGAGCAACAGTCCAACCCGGTGGTGGCTACGCTCGGGGCTACTTCTCTGGGCGCAACGATCGACCGATGGCTATACGCGGAGCGCGATCCCGACTCCAGCGACCCGAACGAGCTGACCGTCGACATTCCGGAAGAGGCCCTTCGCTATTTCGAGAAGGAAATCGCCACGTCTTCGAGCCCGAACGTCTGGATCGCCCAAATCCAGAGCGATCTGCGGCGCGCGTATGCCCTGGCGCTCGCCCGATCGTTATCCAAAGGCGCACCCCCTGACGCACGCAAGCTGCGGCACCTCGATCTGCTGGGCCGGGATTTCTACGGTACGCTCGGCATCATCGAGGGTCTCATGCTCAACGAGGAGGGCTATTTTCCCGGCGTGGTCGCGAACTATCTGGACAAGGCGAGGGATCTCATGCCGTCGGATGTGTTGAAGTCCGGTCTCTCGCGGTATTTCCAGCTGCGGGGACAATTCCGCGCGGACCGTGGCGACGATCAGGGTGCTCGGGGGGATCTGGAAACGGCGGTTTCCGTGTGGCCTTCATCGACCAATACTGCGATCGAATCGCTCGAGAAGTTCTACGCGAACAAAGGCGAGACGGCAGCCCTGAGCGCCCTGAAGGAACGGGCCAAGACCTTCAAGCGCCCGGGCGTCTTCTAGAGATCGACTTGAGTCGCGAAGCGCGCCTGCTGGCTTTCGCCGTACCGGCGGCGGCCTGCTCGGTGTGGACGATCCTCGCCGGAAAGGACGTCAACTGGGATCTCCTTAATTACCACTACTACCTCCCCTTCGAGCTGGTCGCGGGCCGGCTCGGGCAGGATTTCTTCGCGGCGAGCGCGCAGAGCTACCTCAACCCGGTCGGGTACCTTCCGTTCTACCTGATGGTGTCGTCGGGCTGGCACAGCGTGCTCGCCTCGGTCGTGCTCGCGATCGCCCACAGCTTCAGCCTTGCTCTGCTCTATTTTCTTGCCTGGCGGCTTTTCGCCCATCTTCCCGGGCGGGAGCGAGTCTTCTTTTCGTGCCTTGCGGCGGGCGCGGGAGGCGCCACCGCGGTGTTCTGGGTGACGGTCGGGACCTCGTTCCTCGATCCTCTACTGGTGCCGCTCATGCTCGGCGGTCTTTTGATGCTGCTCGACGGCGATTCGGGAGCTGCGCGGCGCGCCGTGTTCGCCGGGCTGCTCTTCGGCGCCGCCGCGGCACTCAAGTACTCGAATGCGATCTTTGCGGTAGCGGCTTTCCCCTTGGCGCTCGCTTTTCCAGGACGTTCCCGGTTGCGAACCTGCCTGGGCTATATCGCGGGCGGCGCAGTCGCCTTCGGGGCGCTCGCGGGTCCCTGGCTCGTGCTCATGGTCCGGGAGTTTGCGAATCCGGTTTTCCCGCTCCTGAACGGCTGGTTCCAATCGCCGTACGCGCTTCCCTTCAACATGGTGATGGGCGAGCGCTTCGCGCTGGACGGCTGGGGGGCTACCCTGAGCTTTCCGTTTCGCATGGCCGTGCTCGGCAGCTCCCAATATTCGGAGATGCTTGCACCCGACATTCGTTTTGCCGTTCTGGCTGTGGCAGCCGTGGCGCTCGCGGCCTTCGCGGCGGCGCGGCGGGCCGGCCCGTCGCGCGTTCTGCAAGGCGTCGATCGGCGCTGTTTCGCTTTCTTCGGCGTGGGCATTGCTCTGTGGGTGGCGACATCGCCCAATGCGCGCTACGGGATGGTGCTCCTGCTTCTCGCTGGCGTATGTCTGGTGCGGATCGTCGAAAGGCTGCTCCCAGCCGGCGCGGCGCGCGTTGTGCTCGTTATTGTCCTAGGGGTCCAGGCGGGAATGTCGGTCCTGGCTTCGCCGCCGCGATGGTTCGTCGCCGATGTCTGGTCGAGGCACTGGCTCCCTTACTCGGTACCGGAGCGCGCGCTGCGCGAGCCCGCGCTCTATCTCAGTCTCGAAACGCTGCCGATGGCCGTGGTCGCGCCGTTCGTCCATCCTGAATCCTCCTTTGTGAATATTCGCGGCCAGATCAGCATCCCGCCGGACTCGCCGAAGCTCGCGGCACTGATCGCGCGGCACCGCGGCCGGGTTCGTGCGCTCGCCCACGGGCTGGAGCTGGTGGACGGCAAGCGAGACGAGCAGTTGGTGAAGCGCTACGACGACACGCTCCTGCGGATCGGCTATCGCGTGGACTCGGAGGACTGTTTCACCATCGCGTGGCAGCCCGACAGCGATGACCCGGTTTCCCTTGCCGCGAACTGGCTCTCGCGCACGCCCCCGACGAGCGAGCCGCTCTCGGTGGCGAGCTGCGCGCTTCGGCCAGGCAAGCCTAGTCCGGCGCAAGCCGAGCGAGAGCGCCGCTTATCCGTGGTATTCGACCGGATGGAGAAATCCTGTCCCGAGGTGTTCCACGGGCAAACCGCCGTGACCGATCCGTTCGGGAGCGGCTGGTCGCGTCACTACCCCGGACTGGACGCCCGGCTCGAGCAGATCGGCGAAAGGCTGATCCTGAATCGCTATCGCACGGGGGTGCTTCTGGACCTAGGCCGGATCTCCGATTGGGAAGGAGGGGGCCCCGCTCCGGCGGATTGCGGCGCCCGCCGTGGCGGCGGGGAGAGACCGTGAGGGTCGCGGATCGCTAGCGCTGTGCCCGATCGAGCACCCATGCCCCGCCGCGGGAGCTTCGGTGCATGAGCCGCGCCCCCGGGAAACGCGACGCGATGAACGAGTGGTCCGCCGCGCGCCCGTAGCTGAACATGTACCACACGTCATTGCGCAGGAACGGATCATTCTGGACCAAGTCCGCCGTGTACAGTAGGAGAGTGGGGGGCATCGGGCTAGCGGCGTCCCGCTCTGAGGAAATGTCCTGAGCGGCCTCCGCTCTTTTCCAGAAGCTTGATGTCCCCGATCACCATCACGCGGTCGACGGCCTTGCACATGTCGTAGATCGTGAGCAGTCCGACGCCGACCGCGGTCAGCGCTTCCATCTCCACGCCCGTGCGCCCCAGCGTCTCGACCGTGACCTCGAGCCGAACCGCGGACTTGCGCCTGTCGACCGAGAACTCGGCCGCGACGCGCGTGAGGTTGAGAGGGTGGCACAGAGGGACCAGCTCGCTCGTCCGCTTGGCACCCTGGATCGCCGCGACGCGCGCGACCCCGAGGACGTCGCCTTTCTTGACGTTTCCAGAGAGTATGAGCTTGAGCGTGGCGGCGGCCATGCCGATCGTGCCCTCAGCGCGCGCCACGCGCTTCGTCTCGGGCTTCTCCCCCACGCCCACCATGTGAGCCTGACCGGACGAGTCGAAGTGGCTCAATTTTCTTGAAGGCTTCATTCTTGCGACATATTATCCACGAGATGACGGCGGCCGTTTCAGGCGGACGGCCGCGTGGCGAGGGTCGCCGCGGCCAGCAGGTAGACGACGGCGGCGATCGACAAGGTGATCGTGAACCCCCAGTTCATCGCGATGAATATCGCAAGCGTCGCCCCGACCACCGAGAACGCTCCGTTAATCCCCCACGCCCAGGCGACAATCTCCGGGCACGCCCTGTGGACGAGCCGCATGCCCCCGGGCAGCCCGAACCCGAGGAGCACCCCGAAGGGAATGAGAATCGCCCCTGCGACGGCGATGCGGGCCGGCAGCGGCCAGGGAATGGCGAAGTCGATGATGCGCGCAACGAGCAGCGCGGCCAGCGCGGCAGCGATCACCGCCGCAACGAGCATGCGCACGGTGAGCAGCCTTACCCGCTCGATCGCTATGCGCCGGCTGAGCAGGCTGCCCAGACCCGTGCCCAGGAGGAGCGAAAACAGCGTCACGGTGAGCGAATACACCGGGTGCCCCAGCAACAGCACGAAGCGCTGCAGCAGGGCGACTTCGAGGAGCATGAAACCCGCGCCGAGCGCACCGAAGTAGGCGAGCCAGGGACCCCAGCCACGGCGGGGGCGCTCACCGCCGACGAGCAGCGGGCCGACGATGAACAGCGCCACGAGCGTGGCGGAGATCCAGGAGAGCGTCATCAGGGCGCTCAAACCGTCCCCGAGTACGGGCAAGAAGTGCAGCTTCCGAAGGCGCGTGTCGTGGAAATAGAAGGGCCGGTCGTCGGTCGTTGCTTCGACATCGAAAGGGTAGTCGGCGAGAAACCGAGCGCGGTCCTCGGCAAGAATCAGGCCGCGGTAGTCGCCGATGCTCGTGCCCAGCCGCAGCATCTCCTGCGGCTCCGCGACCTTCGGTTCAGCCGCTCCCGGCGCGTAAAGGGCGGCAACGCCCAGGTCGTCCGCCGCCCTCTGGAGCTTCCGCACCTCCGAGTCGGTGAAGCGGGACCTCTTGAGGATGAGGGTTATGAAGTTGCGGGTGTGCACGACGGCCAAGTGCTGCGCGGCGTCCAGGCCCCGCCGGGCACAGGCCTCCTGGGCGAGCGATACCAACCGCAGCCCGTCGAAGGTCCAGCGCGTGATCGTCAGCACCCCGTTGTCTGTGAGATGGTCGAGGTAGTCGCCGAAAGCTTCGGTCGTGTAGAGCGAGTTCTCGGTCAGGGTGTACGCCCCCGCCGCAGTCGCGGCCCAGGTGTCCACCAGGGAAGCCTGGATGACGTCGAAGCGCGACGGGCTGCGGCGTACGAAGCTGCGGCCGTCCTCGACGTGCACCGACACGCGCGGGTCGGCGTAGATCCCGCCCGAGTAGTTGCGGAAGCGCCCGAGCATGACGTCGTTCACGATGATCGGATTGATCTCGACGCCGTCGACTCGGCGCGCGCCGAACAGCAGGGCCGCGAGAATGTCCCGTCCGCCGCCGGGGCCGATGACCAGCGCGCTGAAGCCTTCGGGCCTCTCCGCCAGGCGATACGCGATCGCCGCTACGTCGTATCGGAGGTACGCGGCGCGCGCCGGCTGATCGACTCTCAGAATTGGCGTCGCTGCGGCGGCGTCGATGTCCATCCGCACCGACGAAGCGACCTGGCCTGAAAACTTCGGGCTCAGCGTCACTTCAGCTTGCTGCTGGTTGTAGACGGCGACCCGGGAGAACGAGTTCCATTTGCTGAAAAGCAGCCGGCCCTGCTCGCTGCTGCCCTTGGCGTAAACCACGTCGAAGGGGGCGAGGTTGCTCACCTGCAACGCCGTGGGAACGCCCACGAGCAGGGCGATCGCGTAGGCGGTCCAGCGCCGCCGGCTCTCCGGGGTGAAGCAGACGGCAGCCATGCCCGCGAGTGAGGCGGCGCCGATTACGACGCCGGGTGCGCCGAGCAGGTTCAGCAGCGGGACCAGCGCCAGGCAGCCCGCCGCGGCACCCAGCAGGTCGGCCCCGTAGAGCATATTGATGCGGCCGGTCAGCCGCGCGAAAGCCAGCGACAGCACCGCGCCCCCGGCAAAGAAGGGCAGGGCAGCGAGGATGTAGATCGCGAGCAGGCGCACGAAGTTGTCGGGAGTGCGGTCGAACCCTATCTGAATTCGCACCAGCAGCGCGAGGCTGACGAGGGTCACCGCCGCGTGCAGCAGCGATCCGGCGCACAGGAGGCCCTGAGTCGAAGCATTCGAGAGCCTGTCGCGCGCGACGTACACCAAGACCCCGCTTGCGCTCAGTCCGAACAGAGCGATCGAGATCGCGAGGAACGCGAAGTGGTAGAACATGGTCACCGAGAAGATGCGCGTGAGCGCGAGCTCTGTCATCAGCAGGGCCGCGGAAGTGGCGGCAATCCCCGCCACGATAGGCGCGGACACACCCGAATCCGAAACGTCTTCGGCCATGTCTCTCCCTGCTGTTTTGTTTCCGTCGGTCGGGGTGGTCCCGCTTCCGCGCCGCAGCGGCTCCGGGGAACCGCAGCCTCACGGCGGTATCATACTATCCATGAGAATAGCGGCCGCCTGCCTGGCTATTGCCCTGGCCGTTCCCCAGGCGCCGGCGCAGACGCTGCCGGAACTGGGCGACACTTCGGGCGCGCTGCTGTCGCCTTCGCTCGAGCGCAAGATCGGCGAGCAGGCGATGCAGCAGATTCGCCACGATCCGGCCTACCTCGACGATCCCGAGCTCACCGAGTACGTCAACGAAGTCGGGCGGCGCATCGTGGCAGCCAGCTCGGACGCTCAGCAGGGTTTCGAGTTCTTCATGGTGAAAGACAACACGATCAACGCCTTCGCCATGCCCGGGGGCTTCGTCGGCGTGCATACCGGCCTGCTGCTGGCGGCGCAGACGGAATCGGAATTCGCCGGGGTCCTGGCCCACGAAACGGCGCACGTCACGCAGCACCACCTGGCGCGCCTTCTGGCGAAGGAGGAGCAGATGTCGATCCCCACGCTCGCGGCGTTTGTCCTGGGCGTTCTCGCGGCGCGAGCCCGCCCGGATGTCGCCCAGGCCGTCATCGCGGGCACGGCCGCGGCAAACGCCCAGTCGCAGCTCAACTACACGCGAGACTTCGAGCGCGAAGCGGACCGCGTCGGGTTCCAGTACCTGCAGCAAGCCGGCTTCGACGTTAGCGCCATGGGGACCTTCTTCGAGCGGATGCAGAAGGCGACGCGGCTGTACGAGAACAACGCCCCGGCGTACCTGCGCACGCACCCGCTCAGCAGCGAGCGCATCGCGGACATGCAGAACCGCGCTCAGAACGCCATTTACAAGCAGGCGCCGGACAGCGTCGAGTTCTATCTGGCTCGGGCCAAGCTGGTCGCGGGCCAGGGCCAGCCGCGCGACGCCGTCGCGCATTTCGGGGAGGTGGTGCGCGAGCACCGCTATGCCGACGAAGCGGCCGCGCACTATGGCCTGGCCAGCGCGCTGGTGCGCTCGCGGGATCTCCCCCGCGCGACATCGGAAGTCGAGGCAGCGCGCAAGCTGATCGGGCCCCATCCCATGGTGGAGCTGCTCGCCGCCCGCATTCGCGTCTCGCAGGGCAACGCGGCAGGAGCCAGGGACACGCTCCGCGCCGCGCTGTCGCGCACGCCCAATTACCGGCCGCTGCACTACGCCTATGTGGAAACGCTGCAGGGGATGGGACAGCACCAGGCTGCGCTCGCGTGGCTCGCCGACCTGGTGAAGAGCTACCCGCGGGACTCCAGGCTGTACAGTCTTCAGGCCAAGTCCTACGCCGCCTCGGGCAAGCGCCTTCTGCACCACCAGGCTCTCGCGGAGAATTACTACCTGCAGGGCACCCTGCCAGCCGCGATCGAGCAGCTCCAGCTGGCACAGAGGAGCGGCGACGGCGACTTCTACCAGTTGTCCGCGGTGGAGGCGCGCCTGCGGGATCTGCGCAACCAGCAGGCCGACGAGAAGCGGGCGCGCTAGCGCGCGGGAACGTCCTTACCCGGGCCCTCGAAATACGCCTCGTAGAGCAGGTCGAACGTTTTCTCGCTCTCGGTAAAAAGCTCCTCGTCGCTGTTGCAGCGGCGGCGCGCGCCCTGGAGCAGCGTTTCCACCCCCGCTGCCTCCGCGATCGGGGCGCCGCCGGCGTCGAGGTAGTGCACCAGCGCGCCGATCCTCGCCAGCGTCTCGTTGCCGTCGAGGCCGAAGCGGGTCAGCAGTTCCTGGAACGTGACCTTGTCCTTGCTGTTGGAGAAGGTGGCGCCTTCGAATCCGAACCCGACCGCGGTGGAGGGGCACACCTGGGTCTTCTCCAGCCACATCAGGGTCGCCTCGGGGTCGATGAACCTCCTGATCAGCCAGCCGGATCCGAGCCGATCGGCGAGCAGGGGCTTGCGCGAGGCCCAGGTCCGCTTGAAGTAGTAGCGCCCGGTCTGGGTGAGGCGGCCGCCGGACTTGGGGGCGTCGGGGAACATCCTCTTGCGCACCTCGGCCTCGGTCTCGCGCAGCACGCGCGCGGCCCGCGCCTTCAGCGGCGAATCGAAGAAGTCCAGGGCGCTGATCGCCTCGAACTCCCGGCGCTGCTTGTTGAGGACGCGGGCGATCGCGCTCGGCTCGGAGATGCCGAAGCCCGCACGCAACCCTTGGATGATCTTGATCAATTCCTCGTACTTGCCGGCGCGATCAAACAGCGACCTGAACGAGCGCTCCTGCTCGGCGTCGGCGTTGATCACGTGCAGCACGTGAGCCGAGCCGCTGATGCGGTTGGTGTGCTCGGAAAGGCGCGCAAGGCCCTGCCGGTTCACCGGCGTATCGGGCAGCAGGTAGACGCCTTCGCGGAGCAGCGCGCAGCCCATCGCCTCGAGCGTGCGCAGGATGCGCATCCGCGCGGCCGGGTCGTCCATCGGCAGGCTGGCAACATACACCAGCCATTGCAAATCCTTTGGTGGCGCTTCTCGTGCCAAACCCGCTCCCGTGGTAATAACGCGTTGTCGGCGTGCCAGTTTAAGTATCGCAACCCGATTCGGCAACCCGGCCGGTCGGGCCTGGACAGGCGCGAGCCCTGCGCGCTTCAAGGGAGACACGGTTTGGTATATAGTTTTCGCCCTTTGACACGGACAGCACGAAGATGACGACGACCTTCGACAAGGATCTGGATGTGCGCGGGCTCAACTGCCCCCTCCCCATCCTGCGCGCGAAGAAAGCGCTTGCCGAGCTCACGAGCGGACAGGTGCTGCGAGTGCTCGCCACCGATCCGGGCTCGGTGAAGGACTTTCAGGCGTTCGCCAAGCAGACCGGTAACGCCCTCCTCTCGCACGCCGAGGCCGAGAAGGTGTTCACCTTTTTCATGAAAAAGAAGTAGCCAGCCCGCTCCGCGTCACCGATCGCGGATGATTCCCTGCCTGCGATAGACGGGTCGCACCGCGCTCGCCCAGCTTCCGTGACTCAGCGCGAAGACAGTTCCGGCGGTCGCCACGATCGTGCCGCACGCGAACAGGGTCCAGTGGACCCCGATCACTTCCGCAAGCGCGCCAGCGACGAAGTTGCCGATTGGCGCGAACCCGAGAAAGCACATGACGTACATGCTGATGATCCTCGCGCGCTTGTCCTCCTCCGCGAGGGTCTGAAGAATGGTGTTGATCGAGGCGGCGGTGACGACCAGCCCCGCGCCGAAGACCGCGAGGAAAACGAGCGACAGCCACAGCGTCCCCGAGAGGGAAAATCCCACTAGCGCCGCGCCGGCGGTGATGGTGGTCGCGGAGATGACGCGACCGAGGCCGCGGACGGAGGTGCGCGCCGCAAGGACGAAAGTGCCCAACACTGCTCCCATCCCGACCGCACCGATGAGGAACCCGAACGTCTTCGAGTCGCCGCCAAAGGTCTCGCCAGCGAAAATCGGCATGAGGGACTGCCACGGGGCCGAGAAGAATCCCACCATCATGAGCAGCAGCAGCAGTCGCCGGGTCCCGGTATAGCCGAAGGCGTACGCAAACCCCGACGCGAGCTGGCGCCACCATTTGACCCCGGCGGGCGGCATCTCGCGGGATTTCACCCGAACCGCGGCGTAGGTTGTGATGATCGCCAGGTAGCACAGCGCGTTCGCGAGGAAGCACCAGGCCTCGCCGAGCAGGGCGAGCAGCAGGCCCGCCACTGAAGGGCCGACGAAGCGCGCCGACTGGAAGAGGAGCGATTGCAGCGCGATCGCATTGGGCAAGTCCTGCCGGTCCTCGATCAGCTCCAGAAGAAAAGCCTGGCGCGTCGGCGTCTCGAAAGAGGTGACGATCCCGAGGAGCAGAGCGAGGCCGATCAGGAGGGGCACGCGTACCACGTCGGCGAACGTGAGCGCGGCGAGCGTCAAGGCCTGGATGAAGGCTACCGACTGGATGACCACCAGGAGCCGCCGGCGGTTCACGCGGTCGGCCCACACGCCCGCGATCGGCGACAGGAACAGCACGGGCAGCTGCTGCGCGCCGGCGGTGACGCCCAGCAGCAGCGCGGAGCCGGTCACGCGGTATACGAGCCAGCTCATCGCCACGCTCTGAATCCAGTTTCCGAGCAGCGCAAGGCCCTGCCCGGCGTAGAAGATCCGGAAATTCTTGGAGCGGAACGCTCGCAGCGCGAGGATCACGAGGAGGTCAAGACCCGAGCTTGTTCAGCTGGGACTTGAGCTTGGCGAGCGTGGCCTCGAATGAAGCGAGGCGCTCCCTTTCCTGCGCCACGACCGGCGCCGGGGCGCGATCGACGAAGTTCGG
>Ga0137410_10000297_pt1 | contig 35221 bp, 32 predicted proteins | sample CZODoug1_16funga_FD_108878 | JGI IMG/M metagenome (GOLD analysis project Ga0137410, IMG submission 108878) | Vadose zone soil fungal communities from Angelo Coast Range Reserve, California, USA - CZODoug1_16fungal (Illumina Assembly) | ecosystem: Environmental > Terrestrial > Soil > Vadose zone... | reverse complement strand
TACACCGTTGCCCGCCGGCCACGATCGATTCGATGCCGATCTGATCGAGGAGCACCTTGGCCCTCTCCGTGATGCACTGAAACTTTCGAAGGAGAGTTTCATGGGGTTGGGCCGGGAAAATCCAAATGTCGATGAGCCATTCTGTATGACCGTGCTTGGCCTGAGGCTCTCGCGGCGCGCCAATGCAGTGTCTGCACTCCACGGCGAAGTGTCGCGCGCTATGTGGACCGGTCTCTCGCCGGGGAAACTGGAAGACAGTATTCCCATCGGACACATCACCAATGGCGTGCACGTGCCTTCATGGCTTGCGCCACAGATGTTCCGTCTCTATGACCGCCATCTCGGTACCGGATGGCATCAGCGCAGCAGCGAGGCAAAGATCTGGGAAGGGATTGAGAACGTGGATGACGGCGAACTTTGGGAGACGCACCTCAACCTGAAATCGCGACTCCTGGAATTCGTGCGCCGCCGCGCAGTCGAACAGGCCGAGCGCCGCGACGAACCGCAGGAAGAGTTGCAGAGGCTCGAACGGATCCTCAGCCCGGATGCGCTGACGATCGGATTTGCCCGCCGCTTCGCGACCTACAAGCGCGCCAACCTGATTCTGCGCGATCTGGAAAAACTCGCGTCCATGGTGAACGATCCGAAGAGGCCGGTGCAGTTCGTGTTCGCCGGTAAGGCGCATCCGCACGACGAACCGGGTAAGCGCGTTCTCCAGCAGATTGCCGACCTGATGCGCGATCCGCAGTTCCGCGACAAGTTTGTGTTCGTGGAAGACTACGACATCAACGTCGGCCGGCATTTCGTGCAGGGCGTCGATGTGTGGCTGAACAACCCGCGGCGACCGCTCGAGGCCTCCGGCACCAGCGGTCAGAAAGTCGTTCTGAACGGTGGCTTGAATCTATCTATTCTGGATGGCTGGTGGGCAGAGGCTTATGACGGCCTGAACGGCTTCGCGATTGGAACCGGCAGAACTCATTCGGATATGGATGTCCACGACACCCGCGACGGCGAAGACCTGCTCAGGACGTTGAAAGAAGAAGTGATTCCTCTGTTCTACCATCGCGATCGGGATGGCCTGCCGCGCGGTTGGATCAAACGCATGAAGCGGACCATTCGTACCCTCGGCTGGCGTTTCAATGCCGATCGCATGGTGATGGACTACACCCTCAACTGTTACATCCCCGCGGCCGGAGGCACGTCGAGCGACATGCGTCCAAATATGTAGAGCTGTCGAGGTCGTTTGGTCGATGCAGATGTCGCGTTTGTGCAAGCCGAGAGCGCAAAGCTGCAAGGCTTTTGTCCACGTGAGGTTCTTTCCACGACTGCTCTTGACGAGATTGATAGCAGAGGGCTAGGCTTCCGTCAGACGTGTTTTCTGCAAGTTTCTGTGGGGCAGTGGACCACCGGACTTGGCTCCAGTGGCCGAGTTCAGACGATTTCACCCAGGGAGTTTCCAATGCAGGCAAAAAAGAAGCAAAAAGGCTTTTCACTGATTGAGTTACTAATCGTGGTCGCCATCATCCTGATCATCGCGTCCATCGCCATTCCAAACCTGCTTCGTGCTCGAATCTCGGCCAACGAAACGTCCGCGGTCGGATCGATTCGCGCCATTAACTCGGCCATGATTTCGTACATGTCCTCCTATCCCACGGTTGGCTATCCGGCAACCCTGAGTGCGCTCGGCGGCATCAGTTGCGCTCCACCCAGCCCTGCCAGCGCTTGCCTGATCGACTCGCAACTCGCAACCGGCAGCAAGACAGGTTATAACTTCACGCTTTCGGGTGTGAGCGGCGCGCCGGCATCGACTTACCAGATCGTCGGCGCCCCTGCGGTCGCCAATCAGACAGGAGTGCGTTACTTCTGTTCGTTCGCCGATAGCGTGGTGCGCGCTTCCGTTACACCCATCGCAGCCTGCGACTACACCACCACTCCGCTTCAATAGGATGGGACGCGTTGTTTTGCGGACAAATGCTGGCTTGGAACCGGCCTTGGGAAGGGTACGCATTTCCTGCGAGGGTGACTCTATCGCGATGGCTCGATCCAGAAGACTGCTCCTCGAAAAATAGGCGGTAGGCGAAAAGTCTGCGTACTCCCGGATTTCTCGCCTTGCAATTCCCGCTCCTCGCCCAGGAAAGGCAGGAACTTAGCTTTGCCGCCAGCCGGAACGGTGATTCGCACCCCCACTTCCGGCTCCTGGCGAGCGTTTTCGCCTGCACGCAGACCCTTGAAGTTCGCAAAGAACAGATGCAGCTCGCCGTTCACTCGCGCAATGTGGGTCGCAACCGAGGGAGAGGCTTTGATGCTCACCACAGGATTAGCGGGTAAGCTTGCAAGAAACGCGGCCTGGCTGGACGGAGAAGCGTCCAGAAAATTGCTCTCAAGTGCTTGCAGGAATCTCTTTCCAGGACAGTTTGGAAAGCGCGCGATATTGGTTGCGGGGGCTAGGCCCGTTGTGTCCACGCCGGTGATCACCAACTTACCTCCGGATTTGGCAAAGGTTCGCAGCAAGCCGCGTGCCGTGTCGTCGAGTACGCCGACGTTGGGAAGAATGAGCGCGCTCCCGCGGAACGCGGCGAGCGTCCGCGGCGTTACGATCGCATAGGGAATATGTTTCTGCATCAGCAGGATCAGGATGCCTTGATACGAGCGCAGAAACTCGGTAGGAGAGTTGTTCCGAGTTGCCGGCGAAAAGTAGACTCCGACCGGTTGTACTGGCAGTCGCGGCATGTAGAACGTCTTCTCATGTTCCGCAATCCAGGCGAAAACGCGTTTGCGAGTTTCAAGATCGTTCGATCCCGACATAACATGGCCGCGCGCGTCCCAGACATTCGCTCCTGCCATGAGTTGCGACATGAAGAGATTTTCCATCGCATCGCGAGGAGCGATCGTCTTGTCGCCGTCCCAGGAATAGTTCAAGATCCAGGTTGGCTTTCCTTCCGCGAAGGCGCGAAACGACGCCATTCCCACCTGGTAGCGAAACCAGTCGAGCGGCGTTCGTGAAGATGCCATGTGATCGCCGCCGCCGAACTCGTACTCGTGCGCGATGGCGTCGTTTACACCGTAAAGGCTGTAGACATCGGCCCCGACGCGTACCGCCTCTTCCTCGATACCGGGATAGATTTCGGGAATCGTCTTGATCTTCGGATTCACCGATTTCGCAGTCCGATCAATCTCCTGCATGAAGTTAGTAATTGTCTGAATGCGGAAGTCCACCCATTTGCGAAAGTTTGCATCCGAGAAATCGCCAAGCTTCAGGTCGTGCTTCGCATCGAGCCCTGTCTGTTGCTTGAAGGCGGCGACGGTGGAGTCGTCGAAACTTGCCCATGAATCTTCCCAGCCGTCGAAATGCGTCATCCAGTACGGGATGTCGACGTAGATTCCATCAATGCCCGTGCTCGCGATTTGGCGAACGCGTTCCATGTAGGTCTTGCGCCATTCGGCAGCATAGGGACTAATCCAAACATCTTCGTCGCCCTTGGCAATCCAGAAGGCAGTACCTCCGCCGAAAATCGCCGGCTCTCCCGTGATCTTGCGCTGTAACCAGTCGGGATGGTCTTTAGCCAGCGAATGAGGCGTCTGATCGGCGTTGGCCGTGATACATTCCAGTCCGGCGATATAAACGAACGCACGATTCCCGACTTTGTGCGCCTCTTCCGCCACTGCGCGAATCGCGGCTAACTTTTCTTCGGGATGCAAAAAGCTTTCGTACCGTCCGGGAATGTCGTTGTCGACCTCAATCCCGAAGACATGACTCTCCTGTGCTTCACGAACAATACGCGGCGCATCATCTTTCGAGTGCAGGGACCACGCCGCGATACGGACGTAGTGCGTCCAGTCCTGGGGGGCGGGAGGAGTCGCTGCGAGGGTGCGAGGTGCGAGCGTGGACACTAACATCGCGGCAGCGAGAACGAAGCGACTTGGAAGCATGGGTGCCTCGTGGGTAGAAGGGACGGTTTTACGTCGCAACGAAAAGGGACGAGCCCGTGATGCGGGTCCGTCCCTTGCCCCCTCTGTGGCTAGAATTCGAACCGCACCGCCAGTTGAATCCGCCGTGGAATGTTCGCCTGCGTCGTCACCAGTCCAAACGTGCTTGAGTCCCCGGTGAACGAAGAAGGCGTGGCAAAGCGCACAGTGTTGGTTGCGTTCAGAAACTCCGCCCGCACTTCCGCCTTCATCCCTTCGCGGATCTCGAAATCTTTGAAAATTCCGAGGTCCAGGCTTTTGATTCCAGGGCCGCGAGCGTTGTCTGAGAAGCGCGGCGCATTGCCGGCCACTTGATCGACCGCGTCTCCAAAGCAACTCGGATTGAAGTAATTCGCGTTCGGGTCGCTCGATACTGCGACGTCGTGCAGGCTCATACCGCTCATTGGATTGCAAAAGATGTCGGGACGTTGGAACCCATCCGCCAGCAATTGCGCGGAGGTGGCAAACGGAATCGGCTGTCCAGTCTGGAAAGTAACCAGCGCATTCACCGACCACCCACCGATAATCGCATCGACCAGGTGCGACCAGTCCCCGCCAATCCATCGATTGCGCCCGAACGGTAGGTCATAAACTGTGCCCAGCACGAAGCGATGGCGTGTGTCATTCGCGCCGACCGAATGTTCCGCTTTCAGGTTATCGAGTTCCTGCGGGAATCCCAGCCCTGACCCATTGAAAAAGATAAACGAGTTCGCACCGTACGAAGAATTGTCGGTGGCTTTCGACCATGTATAGCTGCCCTCAAAGCTCAAGCCATGGCTCGACCGCTTCTGGAAGCGCACCAGCAGCGCGTTGTACCAGGAACTGGCGGCCATGATCGGAAGGCCCTCGAAGTTGTTGTCGAACTGCGGATACGGCCGCAACAAGTTGATGAGCGGAAGTGTGTCCCCGCTATAGCGTGAATCGGGCTCATTGAAAATCTGGCCGGCTCCGGTAAAGAGCGATTGAAACGGGTTCGGGACGTTCGTGCTCAGTAACTCGCTCACGTTGCTGTTCGTCGGGTCATGATCTGGATTCAGCTGCGCCACCAGTTCGTTGCGAATGCTGGACGGCAGGAAATTGCGATTTCGCGTCGCCCCGCCCCACGGCAGATGTGTGCTGCGATTCGCCGAGTAATCGGTCGACAGCACCACTCCGAACGGAAACAGATGCTGCACGCCGAGATTCCACTGGTAAATCTCTGGATTGCGCGCCTCCGTCGTTCCCAGATCGTTCTGGTTCACGTATCCCCACTCCGCCAGCGGTCCGTACGTGGTTCCTTGCGGCGTCGGAAGCTGTCCCGGTGGAAGATTCGGAAACAAATTCTCGAATGTCGCAGTCCGCGTGAGACCGCCATCGTTTGTGAAGTGAATCACAGCGTCGCGCCGGAATGAAGTGCCGGCATACTGGAAATTTGTGGTGGACGACATGCCATAAAAAATTCCCGCTCCACCGCGCAGTACCGTGTTATTGCTCACCTCGTAAGCGAAGCCCAAACGCGGCCCGATGTTGTTGCGATCGACTGGAACGTGGCGGGTGCCGGAGGTCGGGAACCGCGTAATTCCTTTCAGGTTTGTGGGCCCCAATCCAAATCCGCTCAGGTCGACGGGGATCCCATTCACCACGATGTCCTCGGGCGGTGTGAGATCCACCATGATGCCGCTCAGCGCGTTAAAGTCACTGAACTGAACGCGGTTATGCCGCTCGGTATATGGCGTGCTCCACTCGTACCGAATGCCGATGTTCAACGTCAGACGCGGTGTAACCTTCCAGTCGTCCTGCGCGTAAAAAGAAGTCTCCAGTGACTTATTTGCAACTGCGCTCTTGATGTTGAGCTGCCCGCTGTCTGGAAAGCCCAAAAGCAGAGTCGCAATCCCGGAGCCAAACGTCTGATCGTCCGCGTTTCCGCCGAACGGATCCTGCTCAGTAATAATTCTTGCCGCGTCGAACCGTCCCGTTGCGTAATCGGGTTGATAGAAATTGTTGAAGAATTGCCGCTGCTCAAATCCAAACTTCAACACGTGCGCACCCTTCACCCAATTCAGTGCGGATGAATAAATGTACTGTGTGTGCCCGTTGATCGTGTCCGCGCAACACTGCTCACCGCCACCCTGGTCGCTGTTCAGCACCGTGTAGTTCTCCGGCACTACCACTGGCATGCGCTTGATGCCGTTGGCCTCCGACAGCAGGCTCGGCAACCCGAACTGCGTGGGATCGACACTCTGGGAGCTTCCTTTCTGGTAATAGCGATCCACGCCAAACCGGCTCGTCAACAGCAAACTCGGACTGATCGACCACGTGTGCTCGAGCACGATGTTGCGAGTGAGCTGGTTGCCCACAAGACCGCCCAAAAAGGGATCCGGATTCGTAAAGCTGCTGTCATTCTGGCTGTAGCGCCCCATCAACCGGTGTTTGCCGTTCAACTGGTGATCGATCTTGATGTCGAATTGCGTCGACGGCGAAGTATTCACCACGCCCTGCGAAAAGTTCACGTTGTTGCTGAAGTCGAGGTCCTGCGTGGGTTCCGGATACGCATGGGCCAGCAATTTGCCGGCGTTGTCGATTAAGCCATCCGGAATCACGTTCGATCTTCCATCCTCGGTCACGGGAAACGGATTCCGGTTGCCATCGGAATCCACGTCGAACGGATTAAAGATATTCACCGGATTCAAATTTCCATCCGGGTTGATCGCCATCGTCTGCGAAAAATCTCCATTCCGCTCCAGTTCTCAACGATGACGGGCTGGGAGATTCGAAAGTGATGCTCACGGCCGAAATGCGCCCGGAACTTGTCGTCGGGGATACGCTGAGCAGTTTGATTGCGGCCGCGTTCGTTACCAGACGCGGACGCGCGATTCTGTTCCTTTTGCCTACTCTCCTCTTTGCCCTGCGTTTGGTTGCGCTTCATTTCATCGGTCTGTCGCTTATTTTCTTCCTTGGCCTGTTTTTCCTGGTCTTTACGTTGTTCTTTATTTGGCTGTTCCTGCGCACGCTTGTCTTCCTGCGCGGGGTTGTCTTGCGCCGGCTTTGCATGCGCGGGTTTGGTTTCCTGTTGTTGTGGGGGGCTTGCACCCTCGTCTTTTTTCTCTTCTTGCGCATAGGAAACAACTGCGGAGTTGAGAAGCAGGAGCAAGAATCCTGCGAGTACCATTCTTGGTATTTTCATAACACCTCCATCGGTTTCGGGGGATGGTCGCGCGTAGGCAAGGGCAGCGAGGTTGATCACATCTCCCATTTTGCCGTTTGTAAAGATGGCGTTAACAGGGCGGAAGATGTAAGGTGACCCCCGAGGAGTGTGCGTATTTCTCAGAAGTTGAAACTCTATATGATGGGGCCGATCATTCTGAAGAGCGATAAAAATCTACAGCAATACCTGTATGAATCCGGATGCGAAATTTTCTGCGTCCACATATCACCGGGACCTTGATCCTCCTTTTTTTTTTGACTACTGATTATCTTGAATATTGAACGTACTGGCTGCTCCATGCTCCCCTTCAAGCTGATCTACAGCGACGACTACTATCTTCCGATCGGAGCACACGTGTTCCCGGCGGAGAAGTATCGGCTCACCCGCGATCGCCTGCTGGAACTCGGCGTCGCGCACGTTGAAGACTTTGTCGCGCCGCCCCTGGCAAGCGATCAGGACGTGCTGCTCGTCCACACGCCGGAGTATGTCCAGAAGCTGAAGACCGGAACTCTCAGCCCGGGAGAAGAACTGGCACTGGAAATACCGTACTCGCTGGGATTGGTGGGCGCCTTCTGGCTGGCTGCGGGCGGATCAATTCTAGCCGCGGAGCATGCTCTGAACGACGGTGTCGCCATTAGTATCGGCGGCGGATTCCATCACGCCTTCCCCGACCACGGCGAAGGTTTCTGCATGATCCATGATGTAGCCATCGCCATCCGCCGGATGCAGCGTGACGGCAAGATCCGCACCGCGATGACCGTCGATTGTGACGTCCACCACGGCAACGGCACGGCGGCCATTTTTGCCGGCGTCCTCATTCCCGCCGACCCGCTGCCGTCGTCGCCTCCGGCAACCTTAAATTCCGAGCGCACGGCCAAGATTCGCAACGCCCATGCCGGCGACGTTTTCACGATCTCGCTCCATCAGGAAAACAACTATCCGCCGGTCAAGCCTCCATCTTCAATTGACGTAGACTTGCCCGACGGCATCGGCGATGACGATTACCTCGGCTGGCTAGACAACGCCCTAAGCTCCGGGCTGCGGCAGTTTGAGCCTGACCTGCTGTGTTATATCGCCGGAGCCGATCCTTATCGTGAAGACCTACTCGGCGGCTTGAATCTGACGATTGAAGGATTGAAGAAGCGCGACGAACTCGTCTTTCGCGTCGCCAAGGCCCGCGGTATACCGGTGATGGTCACTTTCGCTGGCGGTTATGCGCGAAGGGTAGAGGACACGGTGACGATTCACACCAACACGATCATCGCGGCGAAGGAAGTGTTTGCGGCCAAAGGCTGACCGAGAGCGAAACTCGCGCGCCCGCGGCGCCTAGCGGAGTCTCGCGTCAGCAATGTAACCTGCGTCAGATTCTCGACTTCAATTCCGGCCCCGAGGGCGGCAGTCTGGTGATTGGTGAAATCGTCTTTCATTCACGTCGACGACCGACACCTGAAAGACGGCCGCCTAGATCGGAACTCGCTGGACCCGATCGGACGAATGGGCGGCACGCAGTACGGAAGGACTCTTCAAAGGTTTGAGATGGTGAGGCCGAGGGTGGAGTGATCGAATGTGCCTGCCGATAACGATCCTTGATGGGTTATTCTAATCGGTCGTATGGATCGGATGCCTCTATACAGTTTTGACTTCTAGTGTGAAAGACACATGCCTTCGAGTGCGCTGGATTACATTACGGTTCGGGGCTTCAAAAGCATCGCATCGATCGAGAAGCTTCCGCTCAAACCTGTAAACGTCCTGATAGGTTCGAACGGCTCGGGAAAATCCAATTTCATCGGTGTCTTTTCGTTTCTCCACGCCGTTCGAGAGGGGCGTTTGCGAGACTACGTAGTTCAGGCTGGGGGCGCGGAAAAAATTCTGCACTTCGGTTCCAAAACGACAAAGCAATTTGAAACGCGCCTGTCCTTTAAACAAGAGGTCAATCAATACGAGCTTGTTCTCTCTCCAACTCAAGACGACGGGCTCTACCCATCCTCGGAGACAGTCTTCTTCTGGGACAAGCAGAGATATCCGAAAAAACCTTTCGACGATTCACTCGCCCCCCGCGAGCAAGGACGTGAAGCTGGCATCAGCAATCCGGGTCTTCAAAAGATCCCTGGTTGGGTGCGAGCGCGCCTTGGTGGATGGAGACTCTATCACATGCACGACACCAGCCAGTCTTCGCCGATGCGCAAAACCGCGAAGGTAAATGACAACGCATTCCTACGTCCTGATGGCTCCAATCTCGCCGCCTTTCTCTACTTCCTACAGGAGCGGCACCAAACTTCCTACACACTAATCCGTCGTACGGTCCAGCGTGTAGCCCCGTTTTTTGATGATTTCAGACTGGCTCCTTCTAGGCTAAAACCAGATGACATTATGCTTGAATGGCGGCACCAGAACTCGGATCAGTACTTTGACTCGGGTTCATTTTCCGACGGTACTCTTCGGTTTATTGCTCTAGCCACTCTATTTCTCCAGCCAAAGGATTTCCTCCCATCCATAATTCTTGTTGACGAACCCGAGCTTGGCTTGCATCCCTATGCCATTGAAATGCTGGCCTCACTGATTCGGCAGGCCTCGACTAGCGCACAGGTTATTGTCTCTACCCAATCCTCTCTCTTGTTAGACCACTTTGATCCCGACGATGTGTTGGTTGCTAATCGTGTGGCGGGGGGAACCCAAATCGAGCGGCTAGAACCTTCGCAGCTTACGGAATGGCTGAAAGACTACAGCCTCGGTCAGCTTTGGGAAAAGAACGAACTGACGGGAAGGCCGCTCTAAGGCTAAATTATGACCCGCTTGCTGATTCATGTCGAAGGCCAGACCGAGGAGAGCTTCGTGAATGAGGTCCTCCGAAATTACTTGATCAATGTGGGCTATCAGTCAGTCAGTGCTCGGATTGTCGGTAACGCCCGGTTACGTCAGCGGCGGGGAGGTATCCGCCCATGGCCTTCTGTGAGAAAAGACATAGTCAACCATCTTCGGCAGGATCCTGGGTGCGTCGCAACCACGATGGTGGATTTTTGCGCCTTACCTCAACAAGGAGATGGTGCGTGGCCTGGGCGCGCAGGAGCTGCGGGGACAGGGGCAGAACTGAAAGCATCATGTGTGGAAGAAGCGATCGCGGAGGACTTGTCGAAGGAAGTTGGGGCAAGCTTCAATGCCAGTCGTTTCGTGCCTTTCGTCGTGATGCACGAGTTCGAAGGCTTATTGTTCAGTGATTGCATCGCCTTCTCTCAAGGGATTGGACGAGCAGACTTACTGCCGCACTTGCAACAGATTCGGGATGCCTTTGAGACGCCGGAGGACATTAATGATTCTCCAGTTACCTGCCCATCAAGTCGGGTCAGGAGCCTCATGCCAGGATATGAAAAGCCTCTTTTCGGCACCCTCGCTGCGCTGGAGATTGGGTTGAGCCGAATTCGCACGCAGTGTCCTCATTTTGATCGCTGGCTGCGGCGTCTCGAATCCCTGACCGGCTGGACTGTTTAGTTCGCATCACAGAGCATTACACTTGATCTTTCAAGAGGGTACCTCGTCAGTAGGCCCCGTCGCGACTGCTAGAATAATGGCTTAGCCTATGTTCGAGAACCTCCAGGAAAAACTCCAGCGCGCCTTCAAGACTCTCCGCGGCCAAGCCGTCCTTACGGAAGAGAACATCGATGAGGCGCTGAAGCAGATCCGTCTGGCGCTGCTCGAAGCCGACGTCAACTTCAAGGTTGTTAAAGACCTCATCGACCGCATCCGGGCCAAGGCTGTCGGACAGCAGGTCATGACTGCGCTTTCACCGGGCGAGCAGGTCATCAAGATCCTGCGCGACGAATTGGTCGAAACCCTTGGCAAAGATACGGCCAAGCTAAAGTTTGCTTCGCAACCGCCCACGGTTGTCCTGATGGCCGGCTTGCAAGGTTCGGGCAAGACCACTACTTCCGGCAAGCTCGCCAACTGGCTGAAGAATGGCGGACACCGACCGCTGCTCGTCTCGGTTGACGTGTATCGTCCCGCGGCGCGCGAACAGCTGAAAGTCGTGGCGGCGGCGATCAAGGCCAATATCTACGAAGGCCAGGTCGGAGAAGCGAATACGGCGACCGTTGAACGCCTTGCCAAAGAAGCACGCAGGGAGGCGATCATCTCCGGCTGCGACGTGTTGATCGTCGATACGGCCGGCCGTCTCCACATCGACGACCAACTCATGGACGAGATGCAGTCGCTCAAGCGGATGCTCAATCCGCAGGAGATCCTGTTTGTCGCCGACGCCATGACCGGCCAGGACGCGGTCAACTCCGCCGATGAATTCCACAAGAAGCTCCAGCTTACCGGCGTCGTCCTCACCAAAATGGACGGCGACGCCCGCGGTGGCGCGGCGCTTTCTATCCGCCAGGTTACGGGGCAGCCGATCAAGTTCATCGGCGTCGGCGAAAAGTACGACGCGCTCGAACCCTTCCATCCCGACCGCATCGTCTCGCGCATTCTCGGCATGGGAGACATTCTGTCGCTGATCGAAAAAGCCGAGTCGCAGATCGACAAGAAAAAAGCTCATGACCTCGCAACCAAAGCGTTTTCCGGCGACGGCTTCTCGCTCGAAGACTTTCGCGACCAATTGCGGCAAGTGAAAAAAATGGGCTCGCTGAAGAGCATCATTGGAATGCTGCCTTCAGTCGGCGCGTTCTCCGGCATGCAAAAAGCTGCCGACAACGTCGACGAAAAACAGATCAACCGCGTCGAAGCCATCATCAACTCGATGACCAGCCACGAACGCGATCACCACGAAGTCATCAACGGCAGCCGCCGGAAACGCATCGCCCGCGGCTCCGGCACCAGCGTGCAGGAAGTCAACAACCTGCTTCGCCAGTATGCCCAGATGAAAAAGATGTTCAAGCAGATGGGCAAGCCCAGCTTCGCGCGGCGACTAGCGGGGATGAAGTTGCCGGGAATGTAGGGCAGTGGATAGTGGACGTGAGTGATTCGCAGCCAGCACTCGACCAAAATCAGCTCGATCATTTTCCGGTTTGGTTGAAGGAAAAGCCAGGAACGGGAGGGCACGGCTTCAGCCCTGCCGTATGGGGTCCCATTGAGTTCCGGCTTCAGCCGCTGAGGGATAGGCCGGGGTTGTCGTGGAGTCTGCCTCCGAGCGTTGGTAGCCTCGGGGCTGAAGCCCGAGTCTATAAAAAGGCATTATCGGCACGGCTGAAAGCCGTGCCCTCCCAAAACCATGAAGTGGCGATCCCTGCAAGAATCTGCCGGTGCAACAGACGTACGGCCACTGCGCGAAGTCTTTGCCGAGCGCAAGGGCCTGATCGCCAGGTACGTCCCTCCTGACGTGCAGGCCGTTCATGCCCGTACCGTCGCCGCGTTAAAACAACAAGGACTGGCGGCGAAGGCTCTCGCTGTGGGCGCGAAAGCGCCATCGTTCGAAATACCTGATCACAACGGCAAGCTCGTTTCCTCCGCCGCATTGCTGAACAAGGGACGCCTTGTACTCTGTTTCATCCGCGGACGCTGGTGCCCATTCTGCGTTGGACTAATGGAAGCCGTGAGCTCGATCGCGGCGCAGATCGATGCCGCCGGAGCTTCGCTGGTCGCCATCTCACCACAGACCGAGAAGCAGGCCTACTTTATGCACGACCAGCACAGGCTCGGCTTCCCGCTGCTGGTGGATGCGCACAATGAGGTCGCGCGCCAATTTGGGCTGGTGTACCACGTCCCGGAGGAACAGCAGGCGATCTATCGCCGCACTTTCGTCAACCTGCCCTTCGTCAACGGAGACGACAGTTGGGAGCTGCCGATTCCGGCGACGTACGTCGTGGATCGCGATGGCACGATTCTTTTCGCTTCTGCAAATGAAGACTACACAGAGCGCCCGGAATCGATCGAGATCCTGGCGCAGCTGGAATAGAGCCTCGTTACCGCCTTTCAGGCGGCTTTCTCCAGAGTGCCGACTTCGGCCTCGCGGATATGTTCCGGCCGCACTCCCATGCCCACTGCCCGCGCCAACAGACGTCGCACTGCGGGAATGCATACTGCCATCCTGAGCTGCCACGGCGGTTTTGCTGGACCCGGGTTCCGGAACAATCGATCGAATACTTTATGCGCAGTTGCCTGAACGCGTTGCGTCACGCGCGTGGGAAACTCGCGCCGGCGTTGCACTTGCGCAAGTAGATCTTCCGTCACGCGCCGTTCGCGCAACGCGTCGGACAACAGGTTCGCGGTGGCGACTGCGTCCTGGATTGCCAGATTGATCCCCACTCCTCCCGCCGGCGACATCGCATGAGCGGCGTCTCCGATACACAGGAGTCCCGGTCGATGCCATTGCCGCAGACGGTTTAGTTGCACGGAGAGAAGTTTGACCTGCTCCCAATCTTTCAGTTCGTCGACCCGATCTCCCAGGTAGGGCGCGATCTGAAGAAGGATCTTGCAAAAGGCCTCCAGGCCAGCCGCTTTGGTTTCGTCAAACGAACCTTTGCGGATCAGCAGTCCGGCCTGAAAATATTTTTCGCGATTGATTAAGACCAACGCCCGGCCATAGTTGAAATTGCCCAGCAATTGCTCGGGATCGTTGCCGCGACGGCTGATATGAAACCACAGCACATCAATCGGCACGCCGAACTCGATCAACTCCAACTGCGCCGCTTTCCTGATCACCGAGTGCCGTCCATCGCAACCTACGACCAGGTCGGAGCGAATCTCTGTCGGCCCATCTGGCGTTTGCACTTCGACTCCGACGACGCGGCCGCCCTCGCGCACCAAGCCTACGGCTTCATGCTGCATGCGCAGATCAAAGTTCGGAAATTTCCTGGCCTGGCCCGACAGGAAGTTGAGAAAATCCCACTGCGGCATCAAGGCCACAAACTTGCAATGCGTCGGCAGATGGCGAAACTCCGCCACCGTGAAGGCGTAGTTCCCGAAACGTCCGCCAATTTTGGTCAGTTCCTGATGCGGCAACTGCAAAAATTCTTCCAGTAATCCGAGTTCATACATCAGCTCGAGAGTCGACGGATGCACGGTATCGCCACGGAAATCCCGAAAGAAATCCTGATGCTTTTCGAGCACCGTGACCGCAACACCCTTGCGAGCCAACAAGTAGCCCAGCATGATGCCCGCCGGACCGCCGCCTACGATGCAACAGGTCCTTTGCAATGTCGATTTGGCCATGAGAGCATCCTCACTTTCGCGCGTTGCATAGGATACAACCCCAGAAAGCATCATGGACATTGCGCGATGTCTCATCAGCCCGTGCTCGTTGAGCCGGGTTGCGCCAATCGGTTGCAAATCCCCCTAACCTCCGGCATAATAATGGTTTGTCTCAACACCTCCGGACTCTTCCGGACAAAGGATCGAAGTCTGTGTTAATGATTCGTCTGGCGCGTATTGGTAAGCCGAAGCAGCCGTATTATCGTGTGGTGGTGATCGAGAAGGAGCGGGCTCGCAATGGACGCCCGGTTGAGGTCGTGGGTACGTACAATCCGCGCACCAATCCGGCAACGTTCGACCTGAAGCGGGAGCGCATTACCTACTGGGTTTCGAAGGGTGCTCAGCTGTCCGAGCGCGTGGGCAAATTGCTCGCCATGCCGGCGCCGGCTGCGACTTCAGTCGCGTAGGCGAGCGGCCTCAGCGGCTGGAAGTCGAAGTCTTTTAACAGCCTGGCGGCACGGCTGAAAGCCGTGCCCTTCCGAAAACTTTGTATCCCCATTAACCTACGTCTCCAATTTAGAAGCAACGAACGACAGGAGCATCCGAAATGACCGAGCAACCTGCCAATGTGCGAGCGCTGATTGAGCACATCGCCAAGGCTCTCGTCGACGCTCCGGCGGAGGTTTTTATTGACGAGTATGAGGACGGCGACGAAACCGTCATCGAACTCGAAGTTGCCGAGGCAGATCTCGGCAAAGTAATTGGACGTTCCGGCCGTGTCGCCCGCGCATTGCGCGGAGTGTTGAGCGCGGCGGGATCGAAGCAGGACAAGCGCTACGCGCTGGAGATCATCGAATAGCGGCACCGGAGCAGCAGAGCGGCGAGGGCGAGTTTATTACCCTGGCGCGGGTCGTCAAAACCCAGGGACGCCGCGGAGAAGTCGCAGTCGAACTCCACACCGATATTCCGGACCGCTTCCGCGAAAGCATGCGGCTGTGGGCGCTGCTCAAGACGCAGACTAATGAGCGCCGCGAAGTTCAGGTCGAAGACCTTTGGCCACATAAGGGCCTGCTGGTGTTGAAGTTTGCGGGCGTCGAGACGATTTCCGACGCCGAACTGCTGATCGGCGCCGAGCTTCAGCTTCCGCGCAGTGAGCGGGCCGAACTTGAGCCGGGCTGGACATATCTCAGCGACCTGGTCGGTTGTACGGTGTTTGACGGCGAGCGTGAAATTGGTCCGATAGAAGATGTGACGTTTGGAGCCGGAGAAGCGCCCCTGCTGGTTGTGAAGAGCGGAGCGAAGCTCCCGTACGAGATTCCTTTCGCGCAAGCGTATCTGGAGAAAGTGGATCTGGAACGAAAGCAAATCCGGATGCGGCTTCCGGAGGGTTTGCTGGACGTGAATAAAGGCAGTGGATAGTGGTGGGTGGTTAGTGTTGAGTGATTGGTTTTCGGTGCGTGGGTTGTTTTTGCTAACCACTCACTAACCACTATCCACCGGTTCTAGCGATGCGAGTCGATATTCTCACGATTTTTCCCGACTTCTTTCGCGGACCGCTGGATTACGGAATTATCCGCCGGGCCCGCGAAACTGGCCTGCTGGAAGTAAACATTCACGATCTGCGGAATTTTACGAAAGACAAACACCGCACCGTGGATGACCGCCCATTCGGCGGCGGCGAAGGAATGGTCCTAAAGCCGGAACCGATCTTTGAATGTTTGGAGTCTTTGGGTGAGGTTGCACCCCGTTCGGAGCGCATAAGCGGAAGCACAAAGCAATCGGTCATAGTGCTTTCGCCACAAGGTCGCAGGCTCGATCAGGCGCTCGCGGCGGAACTTTCGACGTTGGATCGAATTGTTTTGATCTGCGGACGGTACGAAGGCGTGGACGATCGGGTCAGTGAATATCTCGCGGATCGCGAGGTTTCGATTGGCGACTATGTGCTAAGCGGCGGCGAGTTGGGCGCAGCGGTGATTTTGGACACGGTCACGCGATTGATCCCGGGCGCGGTCGGAAATGAAGACTCGACGCGACAGGAGTCGTTTACGTCGCAGGCATTCGCGGACGAGGGCGTCCGCGCCACACGGGAAGGTAGGCCGACTTCCACTTGTGCGTCGGGCGGATTGCTCGATTATCCGCACTACACTCGTCCCGCTGATTTTCGCGGATGGGTAGTGCCGGACGTGCTGATGAACGGGAATCACGAAGACATTCGCCGTTGGCGCAGAAAGACGGCTTTAGCGAAGACGCTGCGCAACCGTCCTGACTTGTTGGAGCGGGTCGAGTTGACCGGCGAAGACCGGGAATTGTTGGACGAGATTAGAAACCAGCAGGCGTCCGTCTAGTTCTCGAAAGTTTTAATTATCAAGGCGGGAGGGCACGGCTTCAGCCGTGCCGATCAAGACCTACCAGATTCGGGGCTTCAGCCCCTAAGACGCAGGAAGGGAAGTCATGACAAACCAGATTATCGACAGATTGCTGGCGAAGAGCCGCCGCACCGACATTCCAAACTTTGGCCCGGGAGACACCATCAAAGTTCAGGTCAAGATTAAGGAAGGCGACAAGGAACGCATTCAGGCGTTCGAAGGCGTCGTCATTTCACGGACGCGCGGACCGCAGGCCAGCTTCACTGTCCGCAAGATCAGCTTCGGACAAGGCGTCGAGCGCATTTTTCCGGTCCAGTCCAAAGTCGTGGACAAGGTCGACGTATTGCGTTCCGCCAAAGTGCGCCGCGCAAAGCTGTATTACCTGCGCGAGTTGAAGGGCAAAGCCGCTCGCTTGAAAGAAGTGGATACCCGCAAGTAGCCAGAGCATCGTCCATCTGATCCGTAGGGACGCTTGCCGCGTCTCTACGCTAAATTTTTCACCGGGCTTGCAAGCTTCACATTCCTCGGCGAAGATGCTGGCAGCTCCTGTGCGTTCCCGATCCAGAGATCCGAAAGTACCCGGGCTTTCCCCCGCTGCCGCCAAGCTGCGCCTATTGAAGCAACTTCACTGCACACTAAAATTTGAGAAGCGCGCATGGGCCACGGGTGCCCGGCTGGTTGCGGGTGCTGACGAAGTTGGCCGCGGATCGCTCTTTGGGCCCGTGGTGGCTGCTGCGGTGATTCTTGATCCCGCCTATCGGATTCGCGGGCTGCGCGATTCGAAACTGTTGCCTGCGGAGCGCCGCGAAGAACTGGCCATCAGGATTCGCGAACACACGATTGCCCTGGCAATTTCGGCCGTCGATTCCGCCCGCATCGATCAGATCAATATCTATCAGGCTTCACGGCTCGCGATGTTACAGGCAGTTCGGGCACTCGTGCCCGCTGCCGACTATTTGCTGGCCGACGCCGTCCGGATCGACTGCGGTCTTCCTCAACTTCCCATCATTCATGGGGACGCGCTGTCCGCTTCGATCGCGGCGGCATCGATTATTGCGAAAGTTGAGCGCGACCGCATGATCTGCGCCTGGGACCCGGTGTTCCCAATGTACGGGCTCGCGTCCAACAAGGGATACAGCACCCCGCATCACATCGCCGCTCTTCGCGAGCATGGCCCTTCGCCGCTTCACCGCCAATCTTTTGCGCCGGTTTGGAACGCACCGATCCCGCAGGAAGTACTCAGCTTCATGCTCGACGAACCAGTTTGCGAGCAAGCTGCGGGGGACGAGGAAGTTGCCGCTGTCTTGGCCGATTCGTAGCGCGTCGTCCAAACCTCGCGACGCGACTAGCCGATTCCCGCTAAAATCACGCCATGTTTCGAATGCTGGCAGTGACCGCCCATCCGGACGACGAGGCGGCCGTGTTCGGCGGTAGCCTGCGCCTCTACAGCGATCGCGGAGTGGAAACTTCGGTAGTGTGTCTCACTCCCGGGCAGGCTGGGAGCCATCGCGGAAAGGCTCGTGACGATCACGAACTATCTGCTCTGCGACGGAGAGAATTCGCTGCCTCTTGCGCGATCCTTAATGTAAGCCGTTCCGCTGTGCTCGATTATCCGGACGGCCAGTTACATCGCATTGAAATGCATCGGGCTGTCGCTGCCCTTGCGCGGCACATTCGGGAATTCCGCCCGCAGGTCGTGTTGTCGATGGGCCCGGAGGGTGCGATTACCGGACACACCGATCACTCGATGGCGTCCGTGTTCGCCACTTTAGCTTTCCATTGGGCCGGTCGCAGCAATCGCTTTCCCGATCAGCTTGCCGACGGATTGCAGCCTTATCGAGCGCAGAAACTTTACTACTCAACATCGTCGGCTGCCTTGCCCGGCCGGCAGCCCATTTCGTTCCCGCCGTGCACGGCTCGGATCGAAATCGGCGATTATCTGGAAGCAAAGGTCGCTGCATTTCACGCACATCAGACGCAAGCCCCCGTGTTTGCGATCTTCGACGCGCACGTCGACAAGCTTGGCAACCCGGAACTGTTCAACCTCGCGGCCAATGTCGTACCTGGCGCCGTTTCTCTGGAGACCGATCTCTTCGCCGGAGTTACGGACGAATAAAGGAGGAGGGCGATGTTTGCCCGTCCGAAAGATTTATCAGCCTCCGGTTATTTTGCTTTGTAGATTTCTGTGAGCAGATCTGGCTTCGATTCGTCGCGCACCAGATGGGGATACTTTTCGCCCCCATGATAGTCGAGTTTGATAGTCCGGAAATAGTCGGCATTTTCTAAGATTAGTTCGATGGGAGTCGAACTGGTTTTCGCTGCTGCGATTGCATCGTGCCACGCGTCCGATGAGAATTTGTGCCCGTTCACCGCGACAATCTTCATTCCTGGCCCGATTCCAGCCCGCGCGCCGATCATCCCTTCGACTGTGTCCTGGACTCCGCCGGTTTCTTTGAGTGACAAACCGACGGAGTATTGTGCGTCAATCGCCTTGCCGTCATGCTCGTATGCTCGGGTCAGTTGCGATGGAGTTTCGTCATACACCAGTTTCCATCCGCTGCCGATCACGCCGCCCAGGGGGCCGCCGGGTCCATGAGTTGTAAGGCGCTCCGTCCAAAAGCCGCGCCAGTCATAGGCGACCACCTGGTTCAGTCCGTTCACGACGTCGTCGAAGGTGTAAGTCTTCAGCATCGGCGGACCACTCTGTCCGCCGTGAAACAGTTTGCAGAAATCGTCCAGCGACTTCGTTCCCTTGCTCTGTTGCCGGATGATCACGTCCGCCCACAGCCAGTTCAGCACGTCTTCATCGTAGTAATCGAGCCCACGGCGATAGTCTGCCCACCCACGCGATGCCATCTGCATCGACGGAACTCCATCAGCGGTGTCCTGTAAGTCACGCCAGACACGCCCGGAACGATGATCGATGTCCGCCGCGATCAGTGCCAGAGAATCGCGCGCCTGGTCCGGAGTTCGCTCGCCACTGCGCGCTGTCAGCAAATCTCCAAGGTATGAAGTGAGACCCTCATACACCCAGAGCAGGTCGGTCTGCATGGGCTTTTCGAAATCGGGAGTGGACAAGTCGGCTGGCCGGCGATATTTTCCGTTCCAGCTATGCACATACTCGTGGCCGAGAAGCCCGGACGCGAGGACTCGACCTTCTTCCTCCACCAGGGAGCGTTCATCGATCCGGCTGTCGTTCGATTCGTGATGCTCCAAACCGAAGTGCGCGACATGATCACTCAGGGTCAGAAGAAAGTGGTAGTCGCGATAGTGACGCGCGCCAAACAAAATCCCCGCTTGCGCTACCAGACTCTTGAAGTGCTCCCACACTTCCGGAGGAGCCGCGAGCGCCCCAGGAGTGTCGGCAGCAACATCAAGCTCCGCCGGAGTTGCGTCGCTGCTAAGCGGCACCACTTTCAAATACTCACCAGCGATGACTGGGCCATCCACCAGCATGGTCAGTGAAATCGGAGCAAAGTGAATGTCTTCGCCCACCTGATTCGCCACCGGCAGTGAACTGCCAAACTTCCATCCCGACGGAAGTTTCAGGCTCGCGTTGTAGGTGAGCTGGTCCGAAGTCCAGCCCGCCGGATACAGCAGCAGAGTGTTCCAGTTGACGACATACAATTTCTCCGTAGCAGCCGAACCGGAGCCGTATCCGCCTTGCAGCGTCGCGGGCGATGCGTAGTCGAGATTCGCTGTAACTTCATTTTCTCCCGCCGGAACTTCAACGTGGAACGTCCAGCCGTCCAGCAAATCGCGGCGCCACTTCAGCGCCTTGCCGCTGGCGGCGAATTTCAATCCAGTCAGATCCTGCACCGGACCAGTGGGTCCGTGTTCGCCGGGAATCCATTTCGGATAGTAGAGCGTCAACGTCCCGGGCGACACAGGAATCCGCAGTTGTGCATGGATGAGCTTGCAAGGCGCGGCGGAAGCGTCGACCGAAAGCGTGATGGCCGGGGCGTTGGCGGCAAAACATGGGAATGACACGAGAAGTATGACTGCAAGACGTAAACAACGGACCGCAAGACGTGAACCCATTCATCCTCCCAGTGATTGCTCCACAGCGCACTGAATATATCAGGAGGCTGCATCAAAGCGGGAGGGCTACGCGTTCCAAGAAGAGCAACTGCCTCTATCCATGAACTGTCATCCCGAGCGAAGCGAAGGTCCTGCTTTTTTCTCGGGCGCAGGAAAACAGGTCCTTCGCTTCGCTCAGGATGACAGTGCTTTTGGGTGGATGGACGGCGGACAGCTAGATCACGCGCCGCGCGCCTGCTATCATTTCCGACGTGTCCGCGCGCGGAAAGTTCATTACCTTCGAAGGCCTGGACGGCAGCGGCAAGAGCACGCAAATCGCCAAGCTTGCGCGCGGACTGCGCGCCCGCGGCGTTTCCGTGATCGTCACCCGCGAGCCCGGCGGCACAACCACCGGCGACAAGATTCGCGAGGTCCTGCTCCATTCCGCAACCTCGGGGCTGTCGCCCTCCGCTGAGATGGCCCTGATGTTTGCTTCGCGGGCCCAGCATATTCATGAGGTGATTCTGCCCGCGCTGGCCGAAGGGCGCGTGGTCCTCTGCGACCGCTTTACCGATTCCACCGAAGCTTACCAGGGCGGCGGTCGCAAGTTGGGATCGAAGCCGGTGTTGCAACTCCACGAACTGTTGTGCGGCGATCTTCAGCCCGACTTGACAATCCTGCTAGACAACGACGTGGGCGTGACGGTGGAGCGTGCCCGTCGACGCAACCGGCACCATAAGCGCCGGCGTCCAGACAAGGACGAGAACCGTTTTGAGCAGGAGAGTCGTGCTTTCTTCGGACGCGTTCGCCATGCTTACCTTGCAATCGCTGCTCGAGAGCCACAGCGGGTGCAGGTCGTCGATGCCCGCGGTACACCACGAGAGACGCATGCGGTTATCATGGAACTGGTGCGGAAGAAACTGAAGGTCTGATTCACCACGGAGGCACGGAGCCACGGAGAAAAGCGATTGAGGAAGGTTGCCCTGTGCTACACGGAGTGCTTTCCATCGGCAGTCAGGGAATCAACGATCATCCATAGCTTTTCTCCGTGGCTCCGTGCCTCCGTGGTGAACTAACGTCTTATGCCCTTCTCTGATTTTATCGGCAACCCGGAAACCGTCCATCGCCTGCGCGAGATGCTGGAGCGGAAGCGCTTTCCGCATGCCGTCATTCTTTCCGGCGCGCATGGATCGGGCAAATACACGCTCGCACTGATGCTGGCCCGCGCGCTGAATTGCCTGGAGCAGCCCATCACCGACAGTCTCCCAGACTTCTGCGGACGCTGCGCGAATTGCACACGCATCGTGCAGGCCGAGGATCTGGACGCAAGATTCGACGAAGCCGTTGAAGCGCGCGACGGCATGCGCGAGGCCGACAAAAAAGAAACGCGAATTCTCGTGCAGACTCATCCGGACGTACTCGTGATTCCTCCCGATCCTCCGCAGATGATGATCAAGGTCGACCAGATTCGCCACGTCATCGGCAATATTTATTACCGTCCCGCCGAGGCTCGCGAACGCGTTTACATTTTCACTGACTCCACCTTCATGAAAGAGGCGGCGAACTCATTGCTGAAAATTCTGGAAGAGCCACCCGAGTTTGCGACGATCTTTCTGCTGGCCGAAAATTCCGGAGAACTGCTGCCAACGATTCGTTCGCGGTCGGTGAACTTTGCTCTCCGTGCGGTGCCTTCAGAGGAAATTGAAAGCCTTCTGGCCCAGCGCCGTCCGGACTGGAATCCGCGAGAACGGGCGCTGGTAGCCCGTTTGAGTGAAGGAGCGATCGGCCGCGCACTGTCGTTTGATTTGAAGAGTTACACGGCCGCCCGCGGCCAGTCACTTGTGCTGCTGAACTCATCTCTGCGAGGCACGGAGCACACAGAATTATTCAAGATGACGGAGAGCTTCCGTCCCGGAGCCGAAGGCCGCGAGAAGATCGACAATCTCCTCCGCACTCTCTACTCGCTGCTTGAAGACCTGATGTTTATAGAGTCAGGCACGCCGCAACTGGTGCGCAACACCGACATTCAGGGAGAACTGAAAAAGCTCGCCGAATCCGCCGGCTTCGCCTGGATCAACCGTGCCGCCCAGAGCCTGGGAGAAGTCGAGCGTGGCATGCGCCGCAACTTGTTGCGATCTTTGTCGCTGGACGCATTCGCCACAGCCCTCGAATGCACCGCGACGTAGCGCCACGAGTGATGCGGTCACCGCGCGAATCGTTACACTAAAAGCATTCGATCTCTTTCAATCGTTACAATCGTTTTTTTGGATTGGACTTAGTGGTGCTGCACTGTCACATTCTTCTTTGGGAACTGAGAACTTGGTTCCTGCGTTTTTCTCAGAAAGAATCAGAAAGAAGGGTGTACAGTGCGTAAGGTCAGAAAGAGCGATGGGAAGCGTCCAGTCACACTCAAGATCGTGGCTGACTACGTTGGGCTGGCCGCGGGAACAGTTTCCGCCGTCCTGAACGATACTGTGGCCGCCCGTGCCATCCCGCAGCGGACCAAGGATCGTGTTCTACAGGCGGCTGCGAAACTGAACTACCATCCCAACCCTGTCGCGCGCGCGTTGCGCGCGAATCAGACACCCTCCGCGAAGGCGCGGGATGCCAATCGAGGTCCGGGTACTCTAATGTTCGTTGGCGCGGAACATTACCTGCGCGCAATTCAGGCGATTCGCGGAGCTGGACTGCGCGTCCCGGGTGACGTATCCATAGTGGGCGGGCATAACTCTCCGGCCGAACTGGATCGTCTCGCTTCCTGAACCGTGTCCTGTTGACGAAGACGTCAAGAGCTTGAACCACAGAGGTCACGGAGGACACAGAGAAAGGCCGTGTTTGGTTTCCTCTTGTTCTCTGTGACCTCTGTGGTGAAGAACTACTGCCCCAGCCCACACCATCGATCCCTATGGCTCAAAGGTAACTGACAAGAGATTGTCATCTATATTCCAGTGTGATACCGTACCGTCAAGTCACACCCCAATACACACAGTCACAGATAGTTGTGTTGTGGCATATTCTGCCGCCCCGCGCGCAGGTGGTTGCGATATGAAAGATATCCTCGACCCTCTACCAGCCGAAAAATCCGCCGATCAGGAAGGCTTTGCGAATCGCAAGCTGATTCGCCCGTCACTCAGCCGCACTGACCACAACAACAACCACGGACATAACCATCTGCCAGCCGAACGCCGAGACCGTGCCCCATCACCGGGCAAGAAAACCGGCGCTCCCACCGAGCAGACCAACGCCGAAAACTTCTACTACCAGAAGCAGATGCAGACCAAGACCCCCATGGTCGTGGTGCTGCGCGACGGCGAAGAAGTCCACGGCTATATCGAGTGGTACGACAAGAGCTGCATCAAGCTCAACCGCACCGGCGCGCCCAACCTGATGATCTACAAGCCGGCGATTAAGTACATGTTCAAGGAAGGCGAGAACGCCAGAAAGTAGGCTTTTGGGCTCGCAGTTCCTAACGCCAGACATCGACTAGAAAGTCCCTTTCGCATTTCTTCCCATCCACAATCCGCAGACACTGTAGAACGCAGTCCACGTCCGCGATCTCTTACTCGCCGCCTTCTCAAAGTACCCGCTTGGCTTTACCTTGCGGGAACCCTCTTGGGAGGCGTCGGCCTAGGCTGGATTGCCTTGCACCCTCCCCACCATGCGATCAGTCCCGGGGAAGAGCGTAACGTGAGGGCTGCCGCGCGGGCAGACTCGGTTGAGTTCCGCGATGTCGAGCTCACGACGCCAGACGGTGCGATCCTGCGAGCCTGGTTTATGCGTCCGAAGGACTCGAACGGCAACGCCGTTATTCTCCTGCACGGTGTCTCCGATAACCGGCTCGGCATGTACGGCTATGGGAAGTGGTTGGTGCAGAATCACTACAGCGTTCTCATCCCAGATGCTCGTGCTCACGGCACCAGCGGAGGCGAACTCGCGACCTATGGCTTGAAGGAATCCGACGACATTCATCGTTGGGTGGATTGGGTCGAGACGAACGAACATCCGCGTTGCATGTTTGGCCTCGGCGAATCGATGGGAGCCGCGCAATTATTGCAATCGCTCCCAAAGGAGCCTCGCTTCTGCGCGGTCGTCGGCGAGTCCCCGTTTGCGACGTTTCGTGAAGTTGCGTACGCCAGATTCGGCCGCCAATTTCACGTCGGCCCTTGGTTGGGGAAAACATTTTTCCGGCCCACAGTGGAAGTCGGGATTCTCTACGTTCGCCTTCGCTATGGATTGAATATGGAAACAGCCTCGCCGGAGCGGGCCGTCGAAGGCCTGAGGATTCCAGTGCTGCTCATCCACGGCCTAAGTGATCGCAACATTCCTCCATACCATTCCGATCGGATTCAATCGCACAATCCGTCCGACATTACCGTCTGGAAAGTGCCCGGAGCAGTTCACACGGGTGCGCACAAGGCTGCTCCCGAGGAATTCGAGCGGAGAGTCCTCGGCTGGTTTGCAACGCACTCCGCCGCTGCTCCTGCTCACTGAAGGCTGACGCCTGAGCGCTGATGACCGCTCCCTACAATTTCGGCAACACAATCCCCTTTTGCGCCTGATACTTCCCTTTGCGGTCCTTGTAGCTCACCTCGCACACCTCGTCCGACTGGAAGAAGAGAATCTGGCACAGGCCTTCGTTAGCGTAGATCTTGGCGGGCAGCGGAGTAGTGTTTGAAATTTCAAGTGTGACGAAGCCTTCCCACTCCGGCTCGAAGGGGGTCACGTTGACGATGATCCCGCAGCGCGCGTAGGTGGACTTGCCGACGCAGATCGTCAGCACATCGCGAGGAATCTTGAAGTATTCGACCGACCGCGCCAGCGCAAACGAATTCGGCGGCACGATCGCGACATCGGCGTTCACGGTGACGAACGAGCGCTCGTCGAAATGCTTCGGATCAATCACTGTGCTGTTGACGTTCGTAAAAATCTTAAACTCGTCGGCCACGCGTAAGTCGTATCCGTAACTGGAGACGCCGTAGGAAATCACCCCCGCGCTCACCTGCTTTTCGGAGTAGGGGTTAATCATGTCGTGCTCTTGCGCCATGCGGCGTATCCAGCGGTCACTCTTGATCATGGAACTCCTTGGGAATTGGCGATTGGGTAATTTTGTAATTTGGTAATTTAACGACCGCCGGTGCGTTCAGTTGGGAACGCGGCGGCGCGCGGGTTTCAAATTACAAAATTACCCGATTACCAAATTACAAAATCGTCTAGGCTGGTGCTGTCATATTACGAGAATGGTCCCCCCGTTGACAATCCGCCCTATCTCCCTTAGCATCAATCACTTGAGACAATTTTCCACTCCCGGAGACGCCCGTGATCAAGCTCGACATCATCAATGAAGTGGTGAACCGCACCGGGATCACCAAAACCAAGGCGGAACTCGCGGTCGAGACCGTTTTCGAGAGCATGAAGAAGGCGCTCTCCACCGGAGACCGCATCGAACTGCGCGGATTCGGCGTGTTCAACGTGCGTCCACGCAAGACCGGTATCGGACGCAACCCCCGCACCGGCGCCGAAGTCTCCATTCCGCCCGGCAAAGCCGTGCGCTTCAAGCCCGGCAAAGAATTGCAGTCGATTGATTAAAAGGCAGCTACTGGCTGCTAGCTCCTAGCTCCTAGTAAACCTGGTTGCTCCAAGCTAGAAGCTAGTAGCTAGTAGCTCTTTCCGCCGATGGCGCTTCCGATTCGCCCGACCGTATGTCCGAACCCACTTCCCCTTTTCCGGCCACCATCGAGACCGATCACCCGCACGAAGTCTGGATCATCCAGCCTCCGCGGCGCCGGCTGTGGCTTCACGTCGTGTTGTTGCTTGCGACCTTTGTCACCACCATGGTCGTGGGTTCGCGGATCCAGTTCAATTTCGAACATCACCAACCGACTTTTTGGATGGGCGACGACAGCCCGCCGCTCTTTCCCCTGAGTGCATTTGTGCATCCGTCCGAGTTGTTGCCGGGACTGCCATTCTCGCTGACGCTTATGTTCATTCTGCTGTCGCATGAGATGGGGCATTACCTTTATTCGCGTCACTATCGGATTTATGCAACCCTACCGTATTTTGTGCCGTTTCCAAGTTTGATCGGAACGCTCGGCGCGTTTATCCGCATCAAGAGTCCAATTCCATCGCGGGCCGCGCTGTTTGACATTGGCATTGCTGGGCCGATCGCTGGCTTCGTCCCGGCTTGCATTGCTATGGTGGTGGGACTGGCGCGCTCACGCCCAGAGATCGTTCCGGATGTTCCCCGCGTCCAGCTTGGATTCCCTGTCATTTTCAAACTTGCGGCGCAGCTCTTGCACGTCCCCGGGACCGCTTCCCAGCTCTCGTTACATCCAATTGCGGTCGCTGCCTGGGTCGGATTGTTTGCCACGGCTTTGAACCTTCTGCCCGGCGGACAACTCGACGGCGGCCATATTCTTTTCTCAGCCTGGCCTCGTCAGCATCGCGTGGGATCGCTCCTGACCGTGGCCGCATTGCTCCTGCTTGGACGCTACTTTTGGAGTGGCTGGCTCCTTTGGGCAGTTGTCCTCGCGATGACCATCAAGCATCCGGCGGTCCCGCCACATCCCGATGTCTCGGGCCGCCGTCGCTGGGTCGCGCTGTTCGGAGTAGTAATGCTGCTGTTGACCTTCACCCGTGATCCACTCACGCAATATCAAATGCGCGATGGCTGGGCCGACCTCCGTGACGAGGTACGGCAGGATCTTCGGTGGTTGAGATACGAAGTCCGGCATTTGCTGCATCGCGACTAGTGAGCCCGCTCGCAACCCGAAGCTCGTAGCTCGTGGCCCTACATCAACCACACCGCATCCACATCCACAATCACTTGCGTCCGCGGAATTTTGCGCGCGGCGGCCTCGGTCAACATTCCCCGCAGGAGCGTATTCATTTTTTCCCGACTCGGAGACTTCAAAATAAAGTGATACCGGTAGTCGCGCTTCAACCGCACGATCGGCGCGGCCGCCGGACCAAGCACGCGGATACCCTCATGCCGCGTTTTTTCAAACCATCGTCCCAATTCGCCTGACCAGGTTAGAGCCTCATCCAGCTTCTCACTCCGGATCAGCACGTTCGCAATCGCGTTGTAGGGCGGATAGTGCATCCAGGCGCGGAATTGCAGTTCTTTGTCGTAGAAACCCGTGAAATCGTGCCGCGCTGCAAATTGCACCGCGTAATGATCCGGAAAGTACGTTTGCAGGACGACTTTGCCAGGTGACTGTCCTCGCCCCGCACGCCCTGCAACCTGCGTGAGTAGCTGAAATGTTCTTTCGGCAGCACGAAAATCCGGCAGGCTAAGCGCCATGTCTGCTCCCACCACACCCACCAGCGTCACGCCGTGGATGTCATGTCCCTTGGCGATCATCTGCGTGCCGACGAGCATGTCGAGATCGCCTTCGTTGAGTGCGTTCAGTGCACGCTCGAAGTCTTCGCGTCCCTTGACGGTGTCGCGATCGAGACGTCCGATGCGCGCTTGCGGAAACATCCCGTGCAGCAACTCTTCCAGCTTCTCCGACCCCGTTCCGACGAAGTACACGTATTCGCTACCGCAATGCGCGCATTTCTCCGGGATGCGGGCCACGAATCCACAATAATGACATTCCATCTTCCGTTCACGTTTGTGATGCGTCATCGAAACCGCGCAGTTCTTGCACTGGAGCGTTTTCCCGCAAGCGCGGCAAAGAACAACCGGAGAGTATCCGCGCCGGTTGAGCAGCACCATCACCTGTTCTTTCTTCTCTAGACGCTCGCGAATTTCTTCGGCTAGCCTGCGAGAGATGACCTGTTCCTGCCCGGTCTCCTGAAATTCCAGCCGCATGTCGAGAATCTCGACCTCGGGCAGCGGGCGTTGCTCCACGCGATCCGGCAACTCCAGCAGCGAGTACTTGTTTTTCTTTGCGTTGTAGTACGACTCCAGAGACGGTGTCGCCGAGCCGAGCACCACCACCGCACCCGCCATCTTCGCCCGCATCACCGCCACGTCGCGGGCGTGATAGCGCGGCGTCTCTTCCTGCTTGTAAGAAGAGTCCTGCTCTTCGTCGACGATGATCAGCGCCAGATCGCTGACCGGCGCAAATACCGCCGACCGCGTGCCGACCACTACCCGCGCCTCGCCACGCTTGATGCGATGCCACTGCTCCGCCCGCTCCGCATCCGTCAGTGCCGAATGCAGAATGGCCACTTCATCTCCGAATACTTGGTGAAGATCGGCCGCGACCGCCGGAGTCAGTCCAATTTCAGGAACCAATAGGATCGACGACTTCCCCTGCTCCAGTACTTGACGCATGCTCGCGAGATACACCGCCGTCTTGCCCGATCCCGTAACACCGTGCAGCAGCATCCCGCTGAACTTGCCTGCTTCCACCCCGTTGTGAATTTGCCGCAGCGCTTCCTTCTGTGTTGTGCTGAGCTCGAAGTCAACGACCGCCCGCCGCAACGTGATTCTTGAGACTGCGAAATCCTGCGGCTCATCCACGAGTTGGACCAGCCCGCGCCGCACCAGCGTGCTTAGGGTTGTCCGGGGAACTTCGAGCCCGCGCAGTGCCTCAACCGGCACCTTGCCTCCCGAAGCCGCCAGCACATCAATAAGCGTCTGCTGATTTGCGTTGACCTTGCCAGTGTGGAGACGGGTCTCTGACCCGTCCCGCGGAGGCGAAGCCTCCGCTCCCAGCAGCAACGCGACTTTGACAGACCGAGCCGCATCTCGCGCCGCCGACACATCTTCCCGCGCTATCCACTTCTTGCGTACCATCCCAGCAAGCAGTGCCTTCGAAACGCGGGTAGCCCCACGTAAGCTTTCTTCCCGGACGCTCTCCCGCTCCGCCAGAGAGTCGAGCACGCGAAATTCAACCAGTTGCTCTTCCGGCGTGCGTTGCGACCGCGCCGACGACCCCGACATCCCCGCCAGATGCAGCGCCATGTGCCCCGCGTCGGTGATACGATACGCGATCGCCCGCTTGAACTCCGCCGACAGCGGCAGCATCGTGCGAAACACCTCGCCTACCGGCGCGAGATAGTAATCCGCAATCCACTTCCCAAGCTTCAGCAGTTGTTCATCGAGAACAGGCGAGAGGTCGAGCGCTTCCAGAACTTTCTTGATTTTGACTTGTGGCGGACGATCATGCAGTTCAACGATGATGCCCGACATCCGCTGCTGCCGGAATGGCACCAGTACGCGCCCACCTACAACTGGCTCCATGCCCGGTGGGATGGCGTACGTAAACACCATATCCAGCGGCACGGCGAGGGCTACGTCACAGAAGAAGGGCATGTCGCGTTCAGCGCTCTATTTTATGAATTGTCATCCTGAGCGAAGCGAAGGATGACAATTCTTCGCGTGAGGAATAGCTAGATCACCTGTCGGCTTTCGGCGCCTTTAGCCCCAACTCCCGCATCACCATCTGCAAATCCTTCCACGCCTCGCCCTTCTGCCGCGGATCGCGCAGCAAAAACGCCGGATGATAGGTAACGGCGAGCCTGCATCCCTCCCAGTTAGGATTGCGTATGCCCGTCGGGTTGAAGTCGTAGAAACGCCCGCGTAATTGCACCATAGAAGCACTCATGGCAAGCAGCGTCTTGGCTGCGGTGGCTCCGAGCGCCACGACAATCTTTGGCTTGATTGCTGCAATCTGACGCATCAGAAAGGGTGAGCACGTTTCGCTCTCTTCGCGCTCGGGCGCGCGATTCCCCGGAGGACGGCACTTCACGATGTTCGCAATGTATACCTGCTCCCGCGAGAGGCCCATCGCTTTGATCATGTTGGTCAGCAGTTGTCCGGAGCGGCCGACGAAGGGCTCCCCTTGCTCGTCTTCATCCGCGCCTGGCCCCTCGCCCACAAACAAGAGGTCCGCGTTTGGATTACCTACTCCAAACACGATCTGCTTCCGCCCCTGTTTGTGGAGTGCGCAACGCGTGCAGTCACCCAGGTCTTCGCGGATGATCTTCAGCGCCTTCGCTGGATCGCTCACTCCCTGTTCCGGCTTCGGCGCGAGCACCTCGAAGATATTGTCTTCAACCGCAACCGGCATCGCGACCGCCGTCGCCTTGCGTGGACTCATCTCTTCTCCCGTTTCTGGCTGGTTGTCTCTATCCTCTAGCTCTGCCAGGGCAATCGCCGTGCTTTCGCTTGACGGTGTCCGCCGGTAAAAGTCGTAAACACCCAATTCGTTATAGAAGCGGATTCGCTCGGTGATCGCCCGGCGAAGTTCAGGATTCAGTGAGTGGGGCACTGCGGATAAGAATAACAAACGTGTGGCTCGGACACTCTTGTCCGAGTTCCGGACGAGCAAGAGAAACCTTGAGTCGACTACTTCAGCTCCAGTTCGACGATCTGCCCCTCAACCTTCCCGTCATTGGCCAGCGTGTGCGTGACTTTGGAATCAACCCAGTGAAAATTCCCTGCCTTCACCTCGTGTGTAGAGGACTTCCCGTCAGGCCCGGTCATCTTTAACTGCACCGTTGTAGCCGCCACGATCAGGTAAGGACGCTCATGCGTATGCTGTGCAGAACTCGCGCCAGGTGCCAGAACCCAGTTGTAGATGCGCGCGCTGGGATTCTCCGCCGCCACCGGAGCAGCAGACGCTGTTGAAGCCTGCGCAGGTCGCTGCAAGAACTCCACGTCAATCACTTCAAATGGTCCGGGGCCGGCGTTGCGAACCCGATGTGTCAACGGATCGCCCTTGCGCGTGGACGCCGAAATTTCGCCGATCTTGGCCGGCATCTGCTCACTCTCGGGCTGATCCAGTTGCTGCAACGTAATCATGCTGTTCGTGAGATGAACGGCGGCCCGGTCATACGAGTGGGTGTGATACAAAGTGGACTCGCCCGGCGGGATGATGACATGCGTCACCAGCACCGAGTCGTTCTTCAGCACGACGTGATGGTGCGGCTCAGCTTCGACCGGTACCGGCACGGGTGCCGGCTGGGACACGGCAACGCTCGCGGACACAAACACCAGCGCGACACAAAAAGAAGTCTTCAACGGATTCTCCTACCGGGAAGTCACACCACTCCGCTTGCGCAGTTTCACTACCTGGTCGAGCACGCGTTGTGCGACTTCCCACTTTGAGGTCTCGGGCACTTCCACTACTTCGTCATGAGAAATAATCGTGACGGCGTTGCGGTCAGAATCGAAGCCGACGCCTTCGCGCGAAACGTCGTTCACCACGATCGCGTCGAGCGACTTTAATGCCAGTTTCTTGCGGGCGTTTTCCAGAACGTTCTCGGTCTCTGCGGCGAACCCGACAATGACCTGAGAACTCTTGTGCCGCGCTAGCTCCGCCAGGATATCGGTGGTCGGCTCGAGTTCCAGCGTCATCGGGCCCTTGCGCTTAATCTTCTGTCCGGCCGTCGCCTTGGGACGATAGTCGGCAACGGCGGCGGTCTTGATCACGACCGTGCTTTCCGGCAGTAGTTTCAGAACTGCTGTGCGCATTTCTTCCGCTGTATCGACGCGGGTTAGCTCTGCCAATCCCGGAGTCGGTATCGCGACGGGTCCACTTACCAGAAGCACGCGCGCACCTCGCCGCAGGGCCGCCTCGGCGATGGCATAGCCCATCCGTCCGCTTGAGCGATTGGTGAGATAGCGTACCGGATCGATCTTTTCCCGAGTCGGCCCCGCCGTCACAAGCACGGTCTCGCCTGTCAGATCCTGCGACGCGCCCAGTGCTTCCAGAACCGCTGTGACGATCGCTTCATTCTCCGCCAGCCGGCCCGGACCGACCATGCCGCAAGCCAGATATCCGCTATCGGGCTCGACAATGCGCACACCGCGTTTGCGCAGAATCTCAAGATTTGCCTGTGCCGCCGGGTGATTCCACATGTTGACGTTCATCGCCGGCGCCATGACGACAGGCGCGGTGGTCGCGAGATAAAGAGTGGTGAGGAAATCGTTGGCGATGCCTTGAGCGAAGCGTGCGATGACGTCAGCGGTAGCGGGCACTACCAACAGCGCGTCGATTGCCTGCGCGACGGCAATATGCTCGATGGCAGCGTCGAGGTTTGCAGACTGATCTTCCGATCCGAAAAGGTCGGTGATGACTTTTTCTCCGGACAGGGCTGCGAAAGTGAGGGGACGCACAAACTCTTGGGCAGCACGCGTCATGATGACTTGCACGCGCACGCCACGGTCTTGCAACAGGCGGACGATCTCCGCCGACTTATAAGCGGCAATTCCCCCGGAGACACCCAGAGCGATTTTCATGACGAGAAATAGCAAGCGGCGATTGTCTGGAGCCGCCGCTACGCTTATACAACTGATGACGCAGAAGGCTCACCGGGTTCAGACTCGACGGCTGAAGCCAGCGTTGATTATGGCATTAGCGGCACGACTAAAGTCGTGCCTCCCGAAGACCCGGGTCTACGCGTCCGGCAAAAACGCCTTGTCCAAAGCTTCGGTCGCAGAATCCACGGCAGTCTTCGGAATTTCCGGAATCAGCCACTTCACTTTGCCGGCCCGGATCTCATCTTGCGCGATCCGGCATGGTTTGCGCGATATGGTTTCGATCACCGGCGGTGCGCCGCCTTGCAGTTGCCGTGCACGTCGCGCCGCGACCAGGATGTAACGATAGTTGCTGTCGAACCCTTCAATTAACTTCATTCACTCTCCCCCAAAGAGAAACTCAATCTGCGTCCGGAACGCTCTTTGCGCCGAATGATTCCAGGATTGGCCGTACTCGCTCACGAGCCTGATCCAAGCGGCATGCCTGCGCCATCGCCAGAAGCCGCAATTCTTCTGGCAACGGCGTTGCCCCAGAGCGACGCATTCGCTCCGCCAGCACGACCGCCTTCAATTCGTCGGTCGCTCGCTCAAGCTTCTCATTTACCAGTATATATTCGTATTTGGAGTAATTCTCAATCTCTCGCCGGGCCGTGTCCAGGCGGCGACGGATTACCGCTTCGGAATCCAGTCCCCGGTTGCGCAAACGCCATTCCAGTTTTTCCCGATCGGGCGGAAGAATAAAGATGCTGACCGCTTCCGGAAGACGCTGCTTGATCTGCTGCGCGCCCTGAACATCGATGTCTAGCAGCAGATCGTTCCCCCGTACTTCGGCCTCGCGCAAGAACCTCTTCGCAGTGCCATAGTAGTTTCCGAACACGTTCGCGTGTTCCAGAAACTCGTCGGCCTGGATCATTGCCTCGAACTGATCTTTGGTAACAAAAAAATATTCCTTGCCATTCTGCTCGCTGCCGCGCGGAGGGCGGGTGGTGTAAGAAATCGAAAAGTCGAGGTTTCTTACAACCTTGAAAAGTTCGCTGACCAGCGTGGATTTGCCCGATCCCGAGGGCGCCGAAACAATATAGACAATACTCATTCCAGGTTCTGCACCTGCTCGCGGGACTTTTCGATCTCTGCCTTCATCAGCAAGCCCATCTCGGTGATCTGCAACGCCTCTCCGGCCAGGCCAGAAGTTTTCGAAAGAAGTGTGTTGGCTTCTCGGTTCAGTTCCTGAAGTAAAAAGTCGAGCTTCTTGCCGACCTCGCCGCCCCGATCTAGGAGAGCGAGAAAATGTTTGACGTGAGTATTCAGGCGGACGAGTTCTTCCTGAATATCGCTGCGATCCACCAGCAAGGCCGCTTCCTGCAAGATGCGTTCCTTGTCGACATGTCCGCTCAGAAGTTCCTGCAAGCGCGCCTGCAAACGGTCGGCATAGCTGCGCTGGATAGCGCTACGATGCCCTTCCATTCCTGCCGCCGCCTTGGCTAGGTGACACATGCGCTCGCGCAACTCGGTTTCGATTCCCCGGCCTTCCTCCTCGCGCATCTGGTTCAGCTTGGCCAGCCCCTCTTCGACCCGCGCCAGTACCGCCGTTTCGAGTTCTTCGCCGGACTTTTCCGCTGCCGATTCCATCGCTTCCGGCATGCGCAGCACTACGTTCAGATCCGGCTCGCCGCTGACGCCGAATTCATCGGCCGCGGCCCGGAATGCCTGTACGTAACTTCCGACCAACTGACGGTTCAGCGCCACGCCATTGCTGCCTGTGTACTCCAGGCTCAGCGTAACCTCCACGTGGCCGCGAGCCACCTTTTCTTTCAGCAGGCGGCGCAGCTTCATCTCCAGTGCATCTGTGTCCGAGGGTAGCCGGAAATGCAAATCGAGGAAACGATGGTTGACTGACTTCAGGCCGAGCGCAAACGCCAGGCCGGCGTTCACCTGCCCTTTGACCTGCGCGTAACCCGTCATGGAGCGAAGCGGCATATGAGAGCAGTGGATAGTGAATAGTGGATAGTTCTTGGTGTTCACTATCCACTATTCACTATCCACTAACCCTGTCTCCTTCAGCGAACTGCAATTCGTACAACCGACGGTACGTCCCTAACTTTTGCATGAGCTCTTCGTGCGCGCCAATATCGCTGATGGTGCCATTCTCCAGCACCACGATCCGGTCGGCGCGACGCACCGTTGAGAGTCGGTGCGCGATTACCAATACAGTACGCCCGCTGATCAGATTTTGCAGAGCCGATTGGACTAGCGCTTCCGACTCGCTGTCGAGCGCCGACGTCGCTTCGTCCAGGATGAGAATTGGTGCGTTCTTCAGAATTGCCCGTGCAATCGCAAGCCGTTGGC
>Ga0137410_10000296_pt1 | contig 35329 bp, 25 predicted proteins | sample CZODoug1_16funga_FD_108878 | JGI IMG/M metagenome (GOLD analysis project Ga0137410, IMG submission 108878) | Vadose zone soil fungal communities from Angelo Coast Range Reserve, California, USA - CZODoug1_16fungal (Illumina Assembly) | ecosystem: Environmental > Terrestrial > Soil > Vadose zone... | reverse complement strand
TATTTACCCAGACTTGAGATCAGGGACTCGGTCATGCCCAATTCGAGGGATTCGTTGCGCTCGGCAGGCAGCAGCGGCTTGAAGGGAAGAATGGCCAGGGTTTGGCCGGCGACCGGGGCGAGTTCCCGATGCCCACTCGGGATGAAACCTGTTGGGAAGAAAAACAACGCGCTCGTTGCGATCACGACAACCAGCACCCCTACGCCAGCCGCGATCAGTCCGATCCGTCTGCGCGTAGAGTCGGGCGGCGCAGCGGATGGCGCTGTGGCGCTCGCCGCCGCGATGTTCGACACAGCCAGCTCATCGCGCCGCGTGACCTTGGCGACAAATCGATAGCCCTTGCGGGAGATCGTAGCGATGTAGCGATTCTCGCCGCGCGCTTCACCCAGCACCTGACGCAGGGTCGAGACGTTCTGTGTGAGGCTGTTCTCCTCGACGATCACGTCCGGCCATATCGAGTGCAGCAACACGTCCTTGTCGAGTGGTTCTCCCGCGTGCTCCACGAGATAGAGCAGCGTGTCGAACACCTTTCCGACGAGCGGGATAGCCTCCCCCGTGTCACGGCGCAACAAGCGTTGCTGGCCGACATCCAGGGCGAAATCGCCGAACTCGTAGAGCGCGCGGGTGCGGGTCATGAGGCGATGGAACCGGTGAATCAGAACAAATCAGAACTCTTCAGCGATCTGCCAAGGATTCTTCCACGGATCCCGATCCACAGTCACGCGCCAAAGTCGAACGGGCGGGCGCGGAGCGCCGCCTCGTCGACGCAAATCGAGACTGACTGGGAGAAGGCCGATGAACTCGATACACACCGCTGTTCGGACGCTCCTTATCTTTGTGCCGCTGGCAGGCCCATTGGCCTGGGCCGACACGCCGGCGGCCGTCGAGGACTCGGACCGCCAGTGTGGCGGCGAGTCTTGCGCTGCGGTATTTCGCGGGCTGCTCGCCTTCTTTGATCGCGACTTGCATGGGCTGGATGGCAATGGCCGCTCCTGCAACGACTGCCACATGATCACGGAACAGTTCCGGCTCACTCCCGCCGCCGCGGAGGCCCGATTTCAGAAGCTGCAGAAGCGACGTCAATACAACCCCAAAGCCGATGATCCGCTGTTCCGGCCGATCGACGCCGATGACTTTCGCATCCACGGCGAGCAGGCTAGCGACTACAGCAATCTGCGACAGAACGGCCTCATCCGGATCGTCTTCACCCTGCCACCGAACCTGCGGCTGATCGATCCGGTCACCAACGCACCCTCGGATGAAACCACCGTCGACGTCTGGCGCATGGTCCCGGGCGTGACCGACTTGAAGCTCACCGGTCCGGATGGGCTGAATCCCTGGCCGCGCGGTCCGAACGTGACGGGCGGTTATCAGCTCGATGGACGATTTCTCACCCTGCAGGAGCAGGCGCTGGGCGCACTGCTCAATCACGCACAGATTCAGAATCCGCCGCAGCAACAAATGCTTGACGATCTGAACTCGTTTCAGCGGGTGCTCTTCACGAATCAACGCGTGCGTGCGTTATCCGCTGCCATCGACCAGGGAGCGCTGCCGTTGCCGGATGCCGATCCGCCACTCGATGCACTGGAACAGCAGGGCAAAACAGTCTTCACTCGCGCGTGTGCGCAGTGTCATGGCGGTCCCGGGCAATCGACAACGCAGGCACCGGCGGTTCGCTTTCACGAGATCTTCGCGCAATGCCCGCGGCCCGTGGACACCCGGCCTGCAAACGTGATCTCCCCCGCGCGCTTCAACTTCGCTCCGTGCCCGCCACGGCTTGCCCGCAACGCGCGTACCTACGAAATCACGAAGCCGGACGGCTCGACGATGCGGCGCACCAGCTCGGATCCCGGCCGCGCTCTGTTGACAGGATTTGTGGGCATACCAGGCGTACCGGCGGGTAAGGACGACTGGAACAAGTTCGACGTCCCCGGCCTGCGCGGGCTGCGTCACACCGCGCCATACTTCCACAACAACAGCGCCACCACGCTGGAAGAGGTCGTCGATCATTACATCGAGTTTTTCAAGATAGTCGAGGTCAACGCGCCACCTGGCACCGTGCCGCCGGTCGCGTCAACGGACGGCGTGCATTTTGATCGCAAGATCCTTCCGGAAGAGCGTGCCGTGCTGCTGGCGTATTTGCGCAAGCTGTAACGGTACCTACAAGCTGCGCTATTCATGGGAGTAGCGCAGCCTCCCCCGAGGATAGACAGGGATCGTGGGTTTCCAGGCTGGGTTCAGTCCATACTCCCTCGCCTGATGGGCAGCGCTTTCAAGACGCGGTTTGCCAGCCTGGCCGGCATATCCGGGATGCTCGCTGCGGGACCACTGGTCAGTGCGGCCGAGCCTGCTATCGAGGAGATGGTCGTCACCGCACAGAAGCGCACCGAGAATGTGCAGGATGTCCCGCTCGCCGTCTCCGTGGTGAGCGGTGCGGAACTGGAGCGGATCAGCGCACTCGGCATTGCCGATCTCAGCGAAGTGATCCCGAGCGTCACCTTCAATACCGGCCGGGAGCTTCGCGATAGCTCCATTCGTATTCGCGGCATCGGCACGGATGTGTTCGCCGGGGGCATCGAGCCGAGCGTGTCTACTGTCATCGACGGCGTCGTGTTGGCCCAACAAGGATCGTTCTTCAACGATCTGGGCGACCTGCAGCGCGTGGAGGTGCTGCGCGGACCGCAGGGAACGCTGTTCGGCAAGAACTCCTCGGCAGGCGTGATCGCCTTCATCACGAAGAATCCCAACTTCGAAGGGCTCGAAGCAGGTTCGAGCGTTCTTGTCGCCCGAGACAGTGAGTACCGGGTGAACGGGGTGATTTCCGCACCGCTGTCGCCCTCGACTGCCTTCCGCCTGGCGGCGTTCTATCGGCAAAACGATGGTGTAGTGAAGGATGCCTTGACGGGGTCGACCTACAACGACGTCGAGGCGTATGGTTTTCGCGGCAAGCTCCAATGGCGAGCCACAGACTCCGTGGATCTGCTGCTGAGTGTCGACGGTCAGCGGTTCGATTCGAATTGCTGTGCGCTGCCGATACGGGTCGCCAGCACCAATCCCATGGTGCCGAGCACTGGCATTGCCGTCGGACCACTGAACCACGTTGTCGCGCTGGGAGGCTCAAACGTTTTTGCGAAGCAGGAGAACTACGGCGCCTCGCTTACCGCCAACGCAGGCGTGGGCGAGTACTCCCTCACGTACATCGGCAGCGTCCGAGAGTGGACGGCCGAAGGGGATTTCGACGTCGACAACACACCCGCGCACATCGTCACCTCGAACTTCAATACCAACGATGCGAAGCAGATGTCGCACGAGCTGCGCATGGTCTCGCCGGTCTTCGATCGGACCGACTTTGTCCTGGGCCTGTTCTATTTCGACGCGGATGTCCATCAGACGCTCGACCGGCGTGGTACGCGGATCAATCTCATCACGGCCATCAATCCCGATGGAACGGTTCAGGCTCCGCCCGGATCGGAGCTGGTGCTGGTCGCCAACTCCACGATCAAGACGCAGAACGTCTCGGCTTATGGGCAGGGAAATTTTCGCCCCGCCGATAGATTGACGCTTACCGCAGGCGCCCGCTTCATTGCTGAGAAGCAGGATCTCGACCTTTTCCGTCCGCTGCCGAGCCCGTTCTATGGCCTCGGGGCGTTTGGTCCGGTGTCGGCCGAATACTCGGATGACGCTGCGATCGTTAAAGGGGCGGCCCGGTTCGATTGGACCGACGACTTCGGCACCTACTTGAGCTACTCAACCGGGTACAAGAGCGAGGGCGTATTCAATGCTGCGACCCTCTCACCAGTCATCTTCGCCGCTCAACCCCTCGCTGCAGAGACCTCGCAGCTGTGGGAGCTTGGTCTGCGCTCGCAGTGGTTGGGAAATCGGCTCACGCTGAATCTCACGGGCTTCTTGACGAAGTTCGAAAACTACCAGCAGCAGGCTTTCGATCCTGCGCTCGGCATTATTGTCGTGACCAATGCCGGTGACGTCCACACGAACGGCATCGAGCTCGAGCTCGCCTACGCACCCACCGAACGGCTCTCGATCTCCGGAGGGGTGACGTATCTTGACGCGGGATATGACTTCGATGCCGGTCCTTGCTACGCGGGCCAGACGGCCGCTCTCGGCTGCATCGGCGGCCGCCAGGACTTGAGAAAGGGATCATTCGTCAACGCGCCGGATCTGCGTTGCACAGTCCTGGCCCGGTACACACAACCTCTGTCCGCATCGTCAGGGATTTACGGCCAGGCGAACTTTCGTTGGCAGGACGAAGTTCAGTTTGCCTACGACCAGGATCCACGCTTCATTCAGCCGGCCTATGCCATCACCGACTTCAAGCTGGGCGCAACGTTTGCGGGCGGCCGCTATGACGTATCGCTAATCGTGAAGAACGCGTTCGATGAGCAGTACGTCTCGAACGTCATCGCACAGGGTGCGGCCGGTGGCGGCGCCATTGCCAACGTAATCCCCCGGGACTTCCGCAGATACTTTGGTGCTGAGTTGTTGGTGAGACTGTGACGACGATCGTTGTTGAAGTGCAGCCTGGCTGAGCGCGAGGCAATCGAGTGAATCGCATAGCCTCCCGCTGCCGGGTTCGGCCGAGCGGCAGATCAGCGTGCGGTGCTCGACAGATCTGCAACGGAGGTGAGCGAATCGCCCGGCGACGAGAGATGACTGTGAGCGCCATCGCATTTTTCAACGCCCCCAGCGGCCATTCTGCGCGCAGCGCTGCCCAATCCAGGCGGCAGATACGTGTGCGAGATCCGCGATGCAAAGCAGTTATTCCCTGGCGCTCGTAATTCTGTCTTATCTCGTCGCGGTGCTCGCGTCGCACGTCACCCTGAGTCTCGCCCAGCGCCTGAGGCCGCAGGACGGCAGCCCGGCCCACAGACCCCACTGGCCCTGGATAGTCGGTGGCGCCTTCTCGATGGGTACCGGCATCTGGTCGATGCACTTCATCGGCATGCTCGCCTTCCACTTGCCGATTCAAATGGTCTACGACCTGGGTTTGACCGCGGCCTCGTATTTCATCGCCGTGGCGGTGTCGGGCTTCGCGCTGATCATGTTCCGCCGCAACGACACGACCATCAGTGGCATCGCGCTGCCGGGCGTGTTCATTGGCCTCGGTATCTCGGCCATGCACTACACGGGCATGGCGGCGATGCAGATGTTTCCCGGCATCTACTACGACCGGTTGCTGTTCGCCACCTCCGTGGTGATCGCCATCGTCGCAGCGATGGTGGCCCTGTGGATCGCCTTCAGCCTGCCGCAGGGCAGCCGGCACAGGAGATGGCACAAGCTCGCCGCCGCGTCAGTCATGGGCGCGGCGATCGTCGGCATGCACTACACGGGCATGGCAGCGGCCAATTTCGCACCGGGGTCGATATGCACTTCGAGCGGCCCGCGCATCGACACCACCTGGCTGGCGATCATCATTTCGGCGTTCACGTTCCTGATCCTGGGCTGCACGCTCCTGCTGTCGGTCATCGATGCGCAGCTGCAGTCGACGATCGCCCGCTCGGCCAACGCGCTGCGTGCGGCGAACGAGGAGCTCGAGCAGCGCGTAACGGAGCGGACCCTTCACCTGACGCGTGAGCAGGCGCTCAACGAGGCGATCCTGGCGGACCTGCACGCAGCCAAGGAGGTCGCCGAAGCGGCGAGCCGCGCCAAGAGCTCGTTCCTCGCGACCATCAGCCACGAGATCCGCACGCCGATGAACGCGATCCTGGGGCTGCTGGAACTGCTGAGCTACTCGAGCCTCGATGACGAGCAGCGCGAGACGGTGGTGCTGCTGCGTGGCTCATCGGGGTCATTGCTGCGGCTCATCGATGACATCCTCGATTTCTCCAAGATCGAGGCCGGTAAGCTCGAGATCCGCAGTGAGCCCGCCCGCCTGCACGACGTGGTGGACCAGGTGACCCAGATCTTCGGCGGGGTGGCCAGTGCGAAAGGGTTGACACTGCGCAGTGAGGTCCAGGCCGGCGTGCCGGAGCACGTGATGGTCGACGCGCTACGACTGCGCCAGGTCCTCAGCAATTTCCTCAGCAACGCCATCAAGTTCGCCGACCGAGGCAACATCCTGCTCGAGGTGCGTTGCGTCTCCGAACCGGGGCAGCCCGACCTCGTGCGCTTCGCCGTCACGGACGGCGGCATCGGCATGGACCGCGACACCGTCGCGCGGCTCTGCGAGCCTTTCGTGCAAGGCGACACGCGCACCTCGCGGCGTTACGGCGGCACGGGACTTGGTCTGGCAATCTGCCGCAGGCTCGCCGACCTGATGTCAGGCCGACTCGAGATCGAAAGCGCGCTCGGCAAGGGCACGACCGTATCGCTCCTGCTGCCCTTGACGGCGATAGAGCCGGTCGCCCGGAACAAGGGCCACAGCTCCGTCGATACACTCCCCGAAATTGCATGCCTGCCCTCGCGCGCGCCGTCGATCGACGTCGCGGCGCGCAACAGGCAGCTCATTCTGGTGGTCGACGATCATCCGACGAACCGGCGCCTGCTGGTGCGGCAGCTCGCATGGCTCGGGTATGCCGCCGAGCCGGTCGCAAACGGCGCGGAGGCGCTGGTGCGCTTCGGCGAGAGACGCTACGCGGGAATGCCGCATGCGCTCGTGATCACGGATTGCCAGATGCCGGAAATGGACGGCTACGAGCTGGCGAAGCGCATTCGCGCCATCGAGGCGGGCGATCGCGCGCGCACGGTGATCCTCGCTTTCACTGCCAATACGCTGCGCGAAGCGGCGGACGAGTGTCACGCGGCGGGAATGGACGATGTGCTCACGAAGCCGATCGAACTGGCGGAGCTCAAGGTGAAGCTCGAACGCTGGCTGCCCCTGCGGGTGATTCCGCTGGATGAGGAGCCGGCCTCCGCCAACGTGCTGGCGACCGAGTCGCGGCAAACGGCCGATCCGAGCATCACCGAGGAATTCTGCCTGGCACACGAGGAAGACATGGACGTGCTGCGCGGTGCGTTACGGGAACGCCGGCACGACGCCGTCGCCCGCGCGGCGCACCGGATCAAGGGCGCGGCACGCATGTTCGGCGATCAGGCGCTTGCCGAGGCGGCTACGAGCCTGGAAAGCATCGCGCGCTCGCAGGGAACCTGGGAGGCCACGGAAAGCGCGGCGCAGCTCGTGCACGAACAGACTGAGCGACTGTTTGCACTTATCGGCCGGCCGAGCCAGAGGCGCAGCGCATGAGGACCGTGCCGCCGACATCGAGTGTGCTGGTCATCGACGACCACAGGTTTCAACGCAGCATGCTTGCGCGCATGCTCCGGACGCTCGGCGTGGCGCGCGTGCTGGAAGCGGCGGATGGTGCCAGCGCACTCGAGCTGCTGCGCGCCAACCGCGATTCCCTCGCGCTCGTCGTCAGCGACGTGGACATGCCCGAGATGGACGGATTGGAGTTCCTGCGCCGCCTGGCCGAGGAGGCTCCGCTGACAGCCGTCGCCATTCACAGCGCGCTGGATCGCAACCTGCTCAAATCGGTCGAAGTCATGGCGGCCGAGTACGGCCTGCATCTAATAGCGGTGCTGGAGAAGCCCGTGACCGAGGCTTCGCTCGGGGCAGTGCTGCAAACCGCCCTGGGGCGCACGTCGAACCCGAATCGGCCCGAGCCCGATGCGAACGAAGCGCAGGTCGCGGCCGCGCTGCTCCGGCACGAATTCGAGCCGTGGTTTCAACCGAAAATCGATTTGCGCACCGGGCATGCCTGCGGCGCCGAGGTGCTCGTGCGCTGGTGCCGTGTGGAAGCCGAGCCGCTGCCTCCCGACAGATTTCTCGCCGTCATCGCTTCCAGCGGGCTGATGCGCGCGCTGACGCTCGATCTGGCAGCACAATCCGCCCGGTGTCTCGCTCGTCTTCGCGCCCGCGACAAGCGTTTCGCTCTTGCGCTCAACGTTTGCCCCTCGCTGCTCGAGGAACCGGAATTTGCCGATGCGCTGGCCCGTTCGCTCGTGGAAGCGGGTGCAGCGCCGCAAGAAGTGATCCTCGAGCTCACTGAAAGTGCAGCGGCGCGCAACCAGGGTGCGGCGCTCGAAAACCTCGCACGCCTGCGCATCCGTGGCTTCGACCTGTCGATCGATGATTTCGGGACCGGTTTTTCCTCCCTCGCGCAGCTCGTACGGACGCCTTTCACCGAGCTTAAAATCGATCGCTGCTTCGTCAGCCGCCTGGTCACGGATCGCGCTGCGCGCACGCTGGTCGAATCCATCGTGGGAATGGCGCGCCGTCTCGGCCTGCGCACCGTGGCCGAAGGAATCGAAACCGAAGCACAGCTCGAAATCCTGCAGCAGCTCGATTGCGACATGGGGCAGGGATACCTGTTCGCGAAACCCATGCCGGTCGAGGAGTGGCTGCATTGGATGCAGGCCCCGCGACGGTCGGGCGAGTCTGCAAGTATTGCCAAGGCGACGCGGGAGCGCGGCTCGGCCTGATCGAGTCCTCTAGCGCGCCTTTCCCGCTGACTTTGCCAGGTACTCCCGCGCCATCTTCAACGGCGGCCGCTCAACGAAGGCGCGGTCGGCCTGCTCCGAAGACGGTAAACTACTGGCTCTCGAGGTGCAGGCCGGTGAGAAGATCCACCGGGTGTATTCGCTGGAGGTGGGGCTGTGAAAGGCGCTGGCGTCGTCGTTGTCCTGCTTTCCCTCGCGGCCCTTCAACCGCCGCTCGCGGCGAACTCGCTCGTGCTGCTCAACGGCAACATCTACACGGCGGATGCGCGCAATTCCCGCGCGCAGGCCGTGGTGGCCGTCGACGGCCACATCACTTTCGTCGGCGACGACGCGCAAGCAACGCAGCACGCACCCAGAGACGCGGTGACCATCGATCTCGGTCGGCGCACGGTGCTGCCCGGTCTGACTGATTCGCACGCCCATCTCGCCGGAATCGGCTTTCGCGAGTTCACATTCGATCTCGAGGGCACCAGCAGCGTGGCGGACCTGCAGCATCGGCTGGCCGAACGCGCCAAGACGACGGCTGGAGAATGGATCAGCGGCCGGGGCTGGATCGAGACCCAGTGGACGCCAGCCGAATTTCCCAGCCGTAAGGATCTCGACGCGGTCGTCAGCGATCGGCCGGTATTCCTGCGCCGTGCAGACGGTCATGCAGCACTCGTCAACAGCCGCGCGCTGGTGGTTGCAAATATCGATCGCGGGACCCCGGATCCCGACGGTGGACACATCGAGCGTGATGCCGCGGGCGAGCCGACCGGCATGCTAATCGACAAGGCGATGGCGCTCGTCTTCGATCGCCTGCCACCGCCGAGCGATGCAGAGCTGCGGCGCGCGCTCGAGGTGGGCGCCGAACGGAGCGTCCGCATCGGCTGGACGCAATTGCAGATTCCCGGGAACAGCTGGAAGGAAATCGACCTGCTGCGGCAGCTCTGCGCGCAGGGTCGCATCAAGCTGCGCGTTTATGATGCGGTCAGCGGCCCGGGTCCCGAGGCCGACCGATTGTTAGCGGATGGGCCGGTGCTCAATGAGTGCAACGGCTGCCTCACGGTGAGGGGCATCAAGCTGTACATCGACGGTGCCCTCGGTTCGCGAGGCGCCGCGCTGCTCGCTCCGTACAGCGACGCTCCGCAATCGCGCGGCCTGCTCGTGAACACCGAGGAGGACATCTTTTCGGTGCTGGTGAAAGCCCTGCGTCGCGGCATCCAGGTCGAAACCCACGCGATCGGCGACCGCGGCAACCGCATCATGCTGGATCTGTACGAGAAGGCCTTCAACGCCGTACCGATTGCCGAACGCGCGGTCGCGGAGCCGCGTTGGCGGATCGAACACGCGCAGATTCTCGACCCACGTGACATTCCTCGTTTTCATCAACTCGGCGTTATTGCGTCGATGCAGCCTTCACACGCGATCAGCGACCTGTTCTTTGCGCCCAGTCGCCTTGGGTCCGACCGACTCGTCGGTGCGTATGCCTGGCGAACCCTGCTCGAGTCGAAGGCGATCGTGGTTGGCGGGAGTGACGCGCCGGTGGAGAGGGGTGATCCGATCGTGGAGTTCTACGCCGCGGTGGTGCGACGCTCGCTGGATGGTTTTGCGGACGACAACTGGCATCGCGAACAGCGCGTCTCTCGCGAGCAAGCGCTGCGGATGTTCACCATCTGGCCCGCTTATGCGGCGTTCATGGAGCGCGAGCGTGGCAGCATCGAGGTGGGCAAGCAGGCGGACTTCACGGTGATGTCCGCGGACATCATGACCATCCCGGACAACGAGATCCTCAAGGCGCACGCTGTCATGACAATCATCGGCGGCGCCGTGTCGCATGCCGAGCCAGGCATCACCACCAGCAAGGAATCGACCGAGAAGGTCTCGCCCACGGCAGCCAGCCAACCGTCGATGTAGCGGCTGCCTCGCCTAGCGGTGATTTGCCGCCGGAGGTCGCTTGCGCGGAGTCTCGGACTCATCTTCATCCGGCGCAGTGCGTGGGCGGCGATTGGCGAGTTCCGACAACTTCTCTTCGTACGCGCGCGCGAATTGCTCGACGAACGTGTGCGGGAAGTCGTCCTTCGGGTGCTGCTTGAGCGTGTGGTAGAGCTCGCCGTACAGGTCCCAGTACTTCATCTTGTTGGTCGCGCCCAGCAGGCCGCCGCGCTTGCCGCCGCGATCGAAACGTTCCTGCAGCTCGGCCGGATCGAGGCGTTGCAGGAAATCATTGAAGGCTTCTTGCATCGCGCCCACGACCGCCTGCTCGTGTTGGCGGATTTCGCGCAGACTCTCGCGCACCGCTTCCACCGGCCCGAGATAGCGATTGCCCTGTTGCTCGAACAACTTGCGCAGCGCCTCTTCGACGCCCGCGGAGAAGCGCAGCGGATTGTTGTCGGTGGCCTGCACGGTTTCCTGGGTGATGCGGAAGCGATTCTTGAGCTCGGCGCGCACCTGCATGATTTCCATCAGGCCCATCACGAGTTCACGCAGGATCTGTCCCGCGAGGGGAAGGACCTGCGCCTGGATGGGGGCGGGGAGGCTGGACGGATCGATACCCGCGCCGCGGCACAGCGCCTGCAGTCCGGCGAGCGCATCCGCGCCCGCATTTGCCGATTCGGCAGTCACTCGCGAGGCCGATTCTGCCTCTGCGCGCTTGGGCGGTGTCCGGTTCGGCTCGACCCGCCGGCGCGTGGAAAGATTCCACGGCACCTCCTCGGCGGAACTCGCCGCCGCGGCCTTGGGCCGGACGGATCCGCGAGACCTGGGCGCGGCAGGCGTGTTCGCTGAACCGATGCGCGGCAGTTCTACTGCCTGGCCGTAAGCATTCACAGGCTTGGCGCGCGAGCCGCTCGTCTCTGGCGCGAGCATTGCATCGAGATTCAGCGATGCGCCGATGTCATCTTCGGTCGCCTGGCGGGCAGCGGAGCCGCCGAGGCCATCGTAGGCGACGATGGCGCTCTTTTCGGGCGGAAAGTCGTTGGCAGCGTCGATGGTGACGACGACCTCGTAGTCGCCCATGCGCAAGCGGTCGCCGTCCTGCAGCGCCAGCGGGCCGGCATCAGAAACCGGGGCACTGTCTTCGTTGCGATAGGTGCCGTTCGAGCTCGTGTCGGTCAGCCAGTAGCCGCCGTCGCGATACTCGATGCTCGCGTGATGGCCCGAGATGTAGCGCTCGGGATCGGGGAGTATCCAGTCGTTGTCGCTCGCGCGGCCGATGGATCCGCCGTGTACGCCGAAGATCTTGGTGCCTTCAGTGCCCAGGATCTTCGCGTGTTCGCTGACAACTCTGAGTCGCAATGCCATGTTCTTCCCTCGCCAAACCACCCGTTCGCCCGTGGGCCGCAAACCGGCCGCTCGATTGGATTCTGGTCGCAGCGCCTGCCTTTGATACAAACGGGCGGACGCGGTTTCGCCAGTCTCCGTATAATGTGGCCGTAACAATATCAGTGCCTTAGGCGCAGCCAGATGGCAACCAGTCACATTTTCAAAGTCATGTTCGTGAACCAGGGCAAGGTCTACGAGATTTATGCGCGCAAGGTGAGCCACGGCGGACTTTTTGGCTTCGTCGAAGTCGAGGAATTGGTCTTCGGAGAGCGTTCCAGCGTGGTCGTGGACCCGGCGGAGGAGCGGATCAAGAGCGAATTTGCGGGCGTGAAGCGCACCTACCTGCCGCTGCACTCGATCGTGCGGATCGACGAGGTCAAGAAGCAGGGTGTGAGCAAGATTACCGTGCTCGAGGGTGCAAATATTACGCAGTTTCCGGGCGCGGTTTACGCGCCAAGTACCGATACGACAAAGCGAAGTTGATTATGTCCGCCAGCGCGCAACTGCTATCATGCGCGCCTCGCTGACGGGCCGGACACAGCCCGAAACGCTCCTCTAAAGAATGCTGCTACTGCCAGGCTCGCCGGCGCTTTCTCCGTTCCGTCTCGACAAGCTCTTGAGCGCCGTTCAGGCGCGACACGCCGGCGTCTCCGCCATCAGCGCACGCTGGTATCACCTAGCGGACCTCAAGCGCGATCTCAACCGGGACGAACACCGCCTCCTCGAGCGGCTCCTGACCTATGGGCCGCACTTCGATGCCGGCCAGGAATCGGGTGAGCTGATCCTGGTCGTGCCGCGCTTCGGCACGGTATCGCCGTGGTCGAGCAAGGCGACCGACATAGCGCGCGTGTGCGGACTGGAGGCGCTGAACCGGATCGAGCGGGGCATCGCGTATCGCTTGCAAGGGCGCGACCCGCTCAATCGCGCCGCGCTGACGGCCATCGCCCCAGCTCTTTACGATCGCATGATCGAGGTTCCGTTGTGGGAGCCCGAGGCGGCGGCGGCCCTGTTCGAGCATCACGCGCCGAGACCGTTCGAGCGCATCGCCATGCTTGAACGTGGTCGCGTGGCGCTGGAGGAGGCGAACTCGCACCTGGGTCTTGCGCTCTCGTCGGACGAGATGGACTACCTGCTCGAGAATTTCCGGCGCATGCGCCGCGATCCGACCGATGTCGAGCTCATGATGTTTGCGCAGGCGAATTCCGAGCACTGCCGCCACAAGATCTTCAATGCCGACTGGATCATCGACGGCGCGCGCCAGCCGAAGTCGCTGTTCGCGATGATCCGCAACACGTACGCGCACAACTCGCGCGGCGTGTTGTCCGCCTACCGCGACAATGCTGCGGTGATCGAAGGCTGGCCGGGTTCGCGCCTGTTCACGGCCGGACCGAACGGCGCCTACGACTACGTCCAGGAGCCAATCGACATCCTGATGAAAGTCGAGACGCACAACCACCCGACCGCGATCGCTCCCTTCCCGGGTGCCGCAACCGGGTCTGGCGGTGAGATTCGCGATGAAGGCGCGACCGGCGTTGGTGCGAAGCCCAAAGCGGGACTGGTCGGCTTCACCGTATCGAACCTCGCCATTCCCGACGCCGTGCAGCCGTGGGAAGTGGCACGCGAGCGCTCGCCGCGCGTCGCCTCGGCACTGCAGATCATGATCGAGGGTCCGATCGGTGCCGCGGCGTTCAACAACGAGTTCGGGCGGCCGAATATTCTCGGCTACTTCCGGACCTTCGAGCTGGCGATTTCCGGGGACGCGCCGGGTCGCATCCGCGGCTATCACAAGCCGATCATGATCGCGGGTGGCCTTGGCAACATTCGCCGTGCGCACGTCGAGAAGCGCGAGGTGCCAGTGGGCGCGCGCATCATCGTGCTCGGCGGGCCGGGAATGCTGATCGGCCTCGGCGGTGGCGCGGCCTCATCGCTCACGAGCGGTGCGAGCCTGGAAGATCTCGACTTCGCGTCCGTGCAGCGGGGCAACCCGGAGATCCAGCGCCGTGCGCAGGAAGTGATCGATCGCTGCTGGGCGCTCGGGCATCGCAACCCGATCCTGCTGATTCACGATGTCGGCGCCGGTGGACTCTCGAACGCAGTTCCCGAGGCCATCGCTCACAGCCATCGTGGCGGCCGCATCGATTTTCGCAGCATCCCGACCGCCGAACCGGGCATGTCGCCGCTCGAAGTGTGGTGCAACGAGGCGCAAGAGCGTTACGTGCTGGCGGTCGCGGCCGACGGGTTGCAGACGCTTGCGGCGATTTGCGAGCGCGAGCGTTGTCCATTCGCCGCAATCGGAGAGATCACGGGCGACGGGCGGCTGACGATCGAGGATCGTCACTTCGACAATCGACCGGTCGACATGCCTGTGGACGTACTGCTCGGCAGGCCGCCGAAGATGCTGCGTGACGTCAGCAGCCAACGCCCCGAGAGTACCGTGTTCGATCCCGCGACCGTCACTCTGCGTGATGCCGTGTCACGACTGCTGGCGTTACCCACGATCGCCGATAAAACGTTCCTCATCACGATCGGCGATCGCACGGTCGGCGGACTGATCGCGCGCGATCAAATGGTCGGGCCCTGGCAGGTTCCGGTGGCGGACGTCGCGGTGACGGCGTCGGACTACGTCGGCTATACCGGCGAGGCGATGGCGATGGGCGAACGCCCGCCGGTCGCCCTGCTCGATGGGCCCGCGTCCGCAAGACTGGCAGTCGGTGAGGCGATTACGAACATTGTCGCTGCGGATATCGAAGCGCTGGACCAGGTACGGCTCTCGGCTAACTGGATGGCGGCCTGTGGAGAGCCCGGCGAGGATGCCAGCCTGTTTGCCACCGTCAAGGCGGTGGGCGAAGAACTCTGTCCCGCGCTCGGCATCACGATTCCGGTCGGGAAAGATTCACTGTCGATGAAGTCGGCATGGAGCGGGAGCGCTGCCAGCCATTCGGTGATCTCACCGGTGTCGCTGATCGTCTCCGCGTTCGCACCGGTGCGTGACATCCGCCGTACCCTCACGCCGCAGCTGCGACTCGATGCGGGCGCGACGCGATTGTTGCTGGTGGACCTCGGTCGCGGCCGCAGCCGGCTCGGCGGTTCATGCCTTGCCCAAGTGTACGGAGCGCTCGGCAGCACGCCGGCGGACCTGGACGACCCGCAGCTCCTCGCCAGCTTCGTCAGCGCGATCACGACACTCAAGGCACGTAACCTGGTGCTCGCGTACCACGATCGGTCCGATGGTGGCGTGCTGATCACGCTGCTCGAGATGGCTTTCGCCGGTCACTGCGGCCTGGATGTTTCCGTGCCTGCGGAAGGCGTTGCGCCGTTGGCTGCACTCTGCTCGGAAGAGCTGGGCGCGGTCATCCAGGTGCGGGTCGACGATCTCGATGCAGTGCGCGCGGTACTGCGGGGGCAGGGACTGGAAAAGGAAACGCACGATCTGGGTGCGCCGGTAGCGGGCGATCGGATTCGAATCGTGGCCGGCAGAGAGCTTCTTGATGAATCGCGCACGCAATTGCGTCGCGAGTGGTCGGCAACCTCCTGGCGGCTGCAGCGCTTGCGGGACAACCCGGAGTGTGCGGACCAGGAGTATCAGCGCATCGTTGAGACCGAGGATTGCGGGCTGAACGCGCTGCTCACGTTCGATCCCGGCGAGGACATTGCCGCTCCGTTCGTGGGTCGCGGCGCGCGCCCGTGCGTGGCGGTGTTGCGCGAACAGGGCGTCAACAGCCAGGTCGAGATGGCGGCGGCGTTCATGCGTGCGGGCTTCGAGGCGCACGACGTGCACATGACGGACATCCTCGAAGGGCGTGTCGCACTCGGCGAGTTCCGTGGCCTCATTGCCTGCGGCGGGTTTTCGTACGGCGATGTGCTCGGCGCTGGGCAGGGCTGGGCGAAGTCGATCCTGTTCCATGCGCGCGCACGCGCTGAGTTCGCGGAGTTCTTCGCGCGTCGCGACGCTTTCGCGCTCGGCGTGTGCAACGGCTGCCAGATGATGTCGGCGTTACGCGAGCTGATCCCGGGGAGCGAGCATTGGCCAGGTTTCGTGCGCAATCGCTCCGAGCAATACGAAGCGCGCTTCAACCTGGTCCAGATCCGAGCATCGCCATCGATCCTGCTGCGGGGAATGCAGGGCACCGTCATGCCGATCGCGACCGCGCACGGCGAAGGCCGGGCGGAGTTCGAGTCATCGAGTGCGCTCGCCGCCTGCGAAAGCTCGGGACTCATTGCCATGCGGTACGTTGACAACGCGGGGCGCGCGACCGAGCACTATCCGGAGAATCCCAGTGGATCGCCACTCGGCATGGCCGCTCTCTGCAACGCCGATGGGCGCATCACGATTACCATGCCGCATCCGGAGCGGGTCTTTCGCACGGTGCAGAACTCATGGCACCCCGACAGTTGGGGCGAAGACAGCGGCTGGATGCGACTGTTTCGCAACGCCCGTGTCTGGGTCAGCTGACCGCCAGCTGCTGCGTAAGGAGAGGGAAGTGACGACACGATTCCGGGATGTGACTCTGCACGCGCCTCGCGGCACCGAGCTCAGCTGCAAGGGATGGCAGCAGGAAGCCGCGCTGCGCATGCTGCACAACAACCTCGATCCTGACGTCGCGGAGAATCCGCGCGAGCTGGTCGTTTACGGCGGCATCGGTCGCGCGGCGCGCAACTGGGAATGCTTCGATGCCATCGTGCGCACGCTGCGGCGGCTGGAGAACGATGAGACCCTGCTGATCCAGTCCGGCAAGCCGGCCGGCGTATTCAAGACCCACGAAGCCGCGCCGCGAGTACTGCTCGCGAATTCGAATCTCGTCGGCCACTGGGCGAACTGGGAGCATTTTTTCGAGCTCGACCGCCAGGGCCTGATGATGTTCGGCCAGATGACCGCGGGCTCCTGGATCTACATCGGCTCGCAAGGCATCGTGCAGGGCACGTACGAGACCTTCGCCGAAGCACTGCGCAAGCACTACCAGGGCGACAGTGCCGGCAAATGGTTGCTGACCGGCGGTCTCGGTGGCATGGGCGGCGCGCAGCCGCTGGCCGCGAGTTTCGCCGGACTCTCGAGTCTCGCCGTCGAGGTCGATCCGAAGCGCATCGACATGCGCCTGCGCACCGGTTATCTCGACGCGCGCGCGGACACGCTCGAACTGGCGCTGGCGATGCTCGACCAGGCGCTGACGCGAGGCATTCCGATTTCAGTCGGCCTGCTGGGCAATGCCGCGGAGATCTTTCCGCGCATTCTCGCCGGCTCACAGCATCCACACTTCGTGACCGATCAGACTTCCGCGCACGATCCGTTGAACGGCTACATCCCGCTGAGCTATTCGCTGGAGCAGGCCGCGGAACTCAGGCAGCGCGACCCGAAGCAGTACATGCGGCTTGCGAAAGAATCGATGGCGCTCCAGGTGCGGGCCATGCTCGGCTTTCACGAGCGGGGCATTCCCACTTTCGACTACGGCAATAACATTCGCGCCATGGCGCGCGATGCCGGGGTCACGAATGCGTTCGATTTCCAGGGATTCGTGCCGCTCTACATCCGCCCGTTGTTCTGCGAGGGCATGGGTCCGTTTCGTTGGGTGGCGCTATCGGGCGATCCGCAGGACATTGCGCGCACCGATGCCAGGGCGCGGGAGCTCTTCCCGGAAAAGAAGGATCTCATCCGCTGGCTCGATCATGCCAGCGTGCGCATCAAGTTCCAGGGCCTGCCCGCGCGCATCTGCTGGCTGGGATATGGCGAGCGCCATCGTCTGGGCCTCGCGTTCAACGACATGGTGCGCAAGGGTGAGCTCAAGGCGCCCATCGTCATCGGTCGCGACCATCTCGATGCCGGCTCGGTCGCCTCACCGTACCGTGAAACCGAGCGCATGCAGGACGGCACGGACGCGGTGGCGGACTGGCCGGTGCTGAATGCACTTCTCAATACCGCGAGCGGCGCTTCATGGGTGAGCTTCCACCACGGCGGCGGTGTCGGCATGGGCTACTCGCTGCACGCGGGCGTCGTGATCGTCGCCGACGGCTCGGCGCGTGCCGAAGCGGCGCTGCGACGCGTGCTCACCAACGATCCGGGAACAGGTGTCATGCGCCACGCGGATGCCGGCTATGCGCGCGCGATCGAAGTGGCTCGCGAGCGCGGCGTCGATCTGCCGATGCTGGGAGCGTAGCCGCCCTAGGCGCTGTTCTTGGAAAGGGCAGCGAGGTCCGGGTGGGTTTCTTCGAAGAAGAAGCGTCGCACCATCATCGCCTGCTGCAGACGGCCCTTGCGCACGTAGGCCTGGTAGAGCAAGTCCTTCATCACCTCGAGCAGCACGCCGGCGACATACGGGTTGATCTCGGGCAGCGAGGGCTGGGCATCGTTATCGCTGCCGAAAATCACCGTCCGCACCGTGTTGAAGGTCTCGGCATCGATTTCGCCGAGATCGCGGATCTCGTTGAGCTCGTCGAACAGCTTGAGCTTGCCGGAATTGCCGAGCTCCGCGAACACGACCTGTGCCGTGCGCCGGCACATCGAGCCGAAAGCGTTGAAGCACACCGCCGAATAGCAGGCGAGCGCTTCCTTGAAGAGCAGCTCCGCGTCTTCGGGCAGATAGGTGAAGCTGAATTTTTCCTTCGCGCGCTCGAGTTCCACGAAGGTGCTGGACAGCTCGACGCGGCTGGCCGCGTACATCTTGGCGTTGAACTTCAGGAATACCGGCGCATTGCAGGAGTCGCAGCGGAACACGATGCCGACCTGCTTGGGCCTGAAGGTGACCAGCTGGTCGTATTGCGGCACCGCCAGCGGTGTAATGTGCGACAGCACCTGGCAGTGAGGACAGGAGACAGCGAGGTTCTGCTGCTGGTCGTGGTGCAGGCGACTCTGGGTATCGATATAAACCGACATTTCTTATTCCTGCTCTGCCGGCGCTTCATCCCCCGAATCCGCAACCGGCACTGAAAGTGTAACCCAGATCCGCGCTCATTCATGCGCGGCGACGACGCCAGCGCCGTCTTGAAGGAATTCACGCAGTTCGCCCGACTGGACCATCGCCGCCAGCTTCGTTATGTCACCATCGAGCCGATGATCCTTCGGGTTGAAGGGCACCCGGCTGCGAACCGCAGCATGCAGCGCCTCCAGCGCCGGCGTGGAGCGCAGTGGTCGCAGGCAGTCGATGGCGCGCGCTGCAGCGAGCAGCTCGATGCCGAGAACCAGGGCGGTGTTGTCGCAGATCCTGAGGAGCTTCAGTCCCGCCCAGGGTGCCATGCTCACGTGATCTTCCTGGCCGGCCGAAGTCGGGATGCTGTCGACCGATGCAGGATGCGCGAGCGTCTTGTTCTCCGATGCCAGCGCTGCCGCGGTGACGTGCGCGATCATGAATCCGGATTCCACCCCGGGCTCACTGGTGAGGAACATGTTGAGCGCCGGATTCACGCGCCGGTCGAGCAGGTCCGTGCGCCGCTCCGACATGCTCGCGAGTTCCGCGACGGCGATGGCGAGAAAATCACTGATGAAGCCGAGCGGCGCGGCGTGAAAGTTCCCTCCGGACAGAATCTCATCGCCGAAGATCAGCGGATTGTCCGAAACCCCATTGCACTCGGCCTGCAGTACGCGGCGCGCATGCGTGAGTGTGTCGGCGACAGCGCCGTACACCTGGGGCATGCAGCGCACGGCATACGGGTCCTGCACCCGATCGCAGTTTTCATGGCTGCGCTTGATCTCGCTGTCGGTGAGGAGTTGCCTGAAGCATTCCGCGACGTAGTTCTGCCCCGGCAAGCCGCGCGCCGAATGAATGCGTGCATCGAAAGGTGTGTAACTGCCGGCGAGCGCATCGACTGTCAATGCGCCGACCACGATCGCGCCGTGCAGCAGGTTCTGCGCGCGGATGAGACCCTCGACGGCGAGTGCGGCGCTCAGCTGGGTGCCGTTGAGCAAAGCCAGCCCTTCCTTGGCTTCGAGCTCCAGCGGCGCAATCCCGGCGGCTTGAGCAATCTCCTTGCCTGAGAGCTGGCGACCTTTCTGGTGCGCTTCGCCTTCGCCGATCAGTGCGAGCGCCATGTGGGCGAGGGGCGCAAGGTCACCCGAGGCTCCCACCGAGCCGCGGCCCGGGATTACCGGAACGATGTCGTGGTTGAGCAGGGCGAGGAGGGCATCGATGACCAACGGGCGAACGCCCGAAAATCCCGCGGCCAGGCTGTTGGCCTTGAGGAGCAGGATGCGGCGGACGATGGCGTCAGGCAGTGGCTCGCCGACACCGCAACTGTGGCTGCGAACCAGGTTGAGCTGCAGCTCCTTGACCTTCGCGGCCGGGATCTGCCGATTCGCGAACGCGCCGAACCCGGTCGTGATCCCGTAGCTCACGCGCCCATCCTTCACGGCGGCTGCCACCGTATCGCGGCTCGCCTGCACGCGCCTGCGAGCCGCCTCGTTCAGCGTCATTTTCGGCCGACTCTCCTCGAAGCTCGCGAGCTTCTCTACCGTGAGATCGCTGCCGGTCAGTTGCCATGTTTCAGTCACGGGGCCGTTGAACTCCGTTGATGAATATTGCCGTGGGGCAGATCCCGCCGAGCTGGTATGCCAGGAACTCGGGCTCGGGAACCTGCCACACCGTGAAGTCGGCGCGCTTTCCTGCGGCCAGCGTCCCGAGGTCGCTCCGTCCCAGCGCGCGGGCGGCATTGTAGGTGACAGCGAGCAAGGCTTCCTCTGGTGTCAGGCCGAAGAGGAGCACGGACATGTGCAGGCAAGTCAGCAGGCTCGCAATCGGCGAGGAACCGGGGTTGAGATCAGAGGCGACCGCCATCGCTACGCCGGTTTCACGCAACAGCGATACCGGCGGTCGATTCGTTTCACGCAGGAAGTAGTAAGCCCCAGGCAGGAGCACGGCGATGGTGCCCGCTCCGGCCATGGCTCGCGCGCCGTTGGCATCGAGATGCTCTAGGTGGTCGCACGACAGCGCGCCGAACTCTGCTCCCAGCGCGGCTGCGCCACTCGCCGACAGCTGCTCGGCATGGACGCGAATCTTGAATCCGAGCTCGCGCGCCCGTGTGAACACTCGCCGCGCATCATCGAGATCGAAGGCAATGCTCTCGATGAAAGCGTCGACGCAATCCGCGAGCCGCTCGTCGCGCACGCGCGGGAGCAGTTCTGCAATCACGCGCTCGAGGTACTCGCGGCGATTTGATTCGGGCGGTACGGCGTGCAAGGCCAGCAGGGTGGGGACGAGGCGAACGCGCGTCTCTTGCGCCAGCGCGCGGATGGCACGCAGCATCTTGAGCTCGTTGTCGACATCGAGCCCATAGCCGCTCTTGATCTCGAGAGCCGTGACGCCTTCCGCTGCCAGCGCCGTCACGCGCGGTAGGGCACTCTCCACCAGATCGCGCTCGCTGGCGGCACGCACCGCACGCACGGTCGAGACGATACCGCCGCCCGCGCGCGCGATGTCGGCGTAAGTCGCCCCCGCGAGCTTTTGGCGATGCTCGCGCGCACGATCCCCGGCATAGACAGCGTGGGTATGACAATCCACGAAACCCGGCATGACCACGGCGCCTTGCGCGTCAAACGTGGCCCGTGCCGGGCCCGACGCATCGAGTGCGACGATCTCACCGTCGTTCACCGCAAACGAGCGCGCGACACTCGGCTTGGCAGTGCCGTCCATCGGATACAATCGTGCGTTAGCGACTCTCAGGTCGAACAAGGGTGCTCATCGGTTACTGCGACGCTCAAGGGTATGCTGAGGACGCTCACTTTTGAATATCTGTTGACGCCGACCGGCCTCGAAAAGGGTCGACGTCTCACTGTCGGCGACGATGGGCGCATCGCCACTATCGAGCCCGTCGCCGACGGTCCGTGGGATGGTGGCTTCGCGCTCCCCGGCATGCCGAACGCGCACAGCCACGCCTTTCAACGCGCACTCGTCGGAGTTCCGGAAACGCGCGCCACCGACTCCTTCTGGAGTTGGCGTGAGGCGATGTACACGGTGGCCAACGCGCTCGAGCCTGAAGACCTGAAAGTGATCGCGGCGCGCGCCTTCACGGAGATGCTGAGCGCAGGCTTTACATCGGTGGGCGAATTCCACTACCTGCATCATGCGCGCGACGGCTCCCGGACCCTTGATATGGCACTGGCTGTGCGCGAAGCGGCGCGCGAGGCCGGGATTCGCATGACGCTGCTGCCGGTGCTCTATCAGCGCGGCGGTTTCAATCGTCCACCAGCGGTGGAACAGCGCCGCTTCATCCACGAATCACTCGATGAGTTCGGGCGCTTGCTGGAGCAGTTGCGTGCCGAGCCCTGCGGCGTCGCGCCGCACTCTTTGCGAGCGGTGCCGCCCGAGATTCTGCCGGCGTTGGTGGCGCTCACCGACGAAGTGCTGAGCCCGCGCGCACCGTTGCACATCCACGTGAGCGAACAGATTCGTGAAGTCAACGAGTGCCGCGCGCTCTACGGGCGGCCGCCGATCGCGTGCCTCGATGACAGCGTGACGCTGGACGAGCGCTGGAGCCTGGTGCACGCCACGCATGCGGAACCGGCCGAGATCGAATTGCTCCACGCGCGCCGGGCCAATCTGGTGCTGTGCCCGCTCACCGAGGCCTATCTTGGCGACGGCCTGTTCGCGCTGCCGGAGTTTGTCGCGCGTGGCGGCACTTTCGCGGTGGGCTCGGATAGCAACGCGCGGCTCGATGCGGTCGAGGAACTGCGCTTGTCGGAGTATGGACAGCGACTGGTGACGCGCAGGCGCAGTGTCTTGAGCGGGACGCTGGGGCTGGGCCTGCCGCTATGGCGCGAAGCGGCTGAAACGGGCGCCCGGGCGCTCGGGCAAGCGGTCGGCCGGATCGTTCCCGGCGCCTTTGCCGATCTCGCGGTGCTGGATCTCGAAAATGGCTTGTTTGCCGGCGTTGCGCCGGAGCAGGTGCTCGATGCCTGGGTGATCGGCGGCAGCGCGGCGCAGATCGACTCGGTCTATGTCGGCGGGGAACGGCGCGTTGAGCACGGCGAGCCGACGCGCCGCATCGATTCAAGTGGTTTTGCGAGCGTCATGCGACGACTGCACGAATCGATGCGGTCTTGAGCCTGACCAGTAGAGGTACCTGCATGCACGATGCACCGCCGATCTGGCGCTACCTGCCGGCGCGTCGCGAGGAGATCGCGCTACTCACCAGCATTCCGCACACCGGCACGTTCGTGCCCGCCGGCATTGCGCGACAGTTCTCCAGCCCGTCGGTCACGGCTGCCATGATGACCGACTGGCATCTGCATGAGCTCTATTCGTTCCTGCCGGAGCTCGGCATCGACGTGATTCATGCCACCCATCACCGCTTCGTCGTTGATCTCAATCGCCCTGCGGATTCAAGGCCGCTCTACCCGGGGCGCTTCGAGACCACGCTCGTGCCCACGGAGACATTCCAGGGCGAGGCCATATGGCGGGCGCCGCCGTCCCCGAAGGAAGTCGCCGAGCGCGTCGAGAAGTACCATCGTCCCTACCACGCGGCGCTCGAGCGGCGCTTGCGCGAGAAGGTCGCACAGTTCGGGCGCTGCTACCTGATCGACCTGCACAGCGTCGAGTCGCGCGCCAGTCGCCTGCACGGCGAATTGCACGAGGACGTCTTCCTTGGTGATCGCGACGGCACCACCTGCGATGCCGTACTCACAAACCTGGTGCGGGACCTGTTCCGCGCCGAGCAGCTGGCGGTGAGCGTCAACCAGCCCTACAAGGGCGGTTTCATCACCGCCCACTACTGCTCGGTAGACAAGGCGCAGACGCTGCAGATCGAGATGTGCCAGCGCCTGTACATGCGAGAAGGTGAGCCCGAAGGCGCCGCCGGCCAGGCGCTGTTCGGGGAGTTCCGGCGCCGGCTGGAACGCATCTTTGCGGCCATCGCGGACGCGGTCGGCGTTGCGCACCTCAAGTGTTGAGCGGCTTGTAACGAATCCGGTGCGGCTGGTCGGCGTCGGTGCCGCGCCGGCGATGGAAGTCCTCGACGTATTGCGCGTAATTGCCTTCGAACCACACCACCTCGGAGTTGCCTTCGAAGGCGAGGATGTGCGTGGCGATGCGATCGAGGAACCAGCGATCGTGGGAGATGACGACGGCGCAGCCCGGGAACGCCAGCAACGCTTCTTCGAGTGCGCGCAGCGTTTCGACATCGAGGTCGTTGGTCGGCTCATCGAGCAGCAGGACGTTGCCGCCCGTGCGCAGCACCTTGGCAAGATGCACACGGTTGCGCTCGCCACCCGACAGCTCGCCGATCAGCTGCTGTTGCTGCACTCCACGGAAGTTGAATCGTCCGACATAGCCGCGCGACGGCGTCTCGTAGCTGCCGACGCGGATCAGATCCTGCCCGTCCGAGATTTCCGTCCAGACGCTGTTGGCATCGTTCAGCGACTGGCGTGATTGGTCGACATACGCGAGCTTGACGCTCGGGCCAATGCGAATCTCGCCGGCGTCGGGCTTCTCGACGCCCGTCAGCATGCGAAACAGCGTGGTCTTGCCCGCGCCGTTCGGCCCGATGATGCCGACAATACCGCCGGCCGGCAGACGGAAATTCAACTCATCGATCAGCAGCCGGTCACCGAATCCCTTGCGCAGCTTGGTCACCTCGACCACCAGCTCGCCAAGGCGAGGACCTGGCGGAATGTAGATCTCGTTGGTTTCGTTGCGCTTCTGAAATTCCTGCGACGCGAGTTCTTCGTAGCGCTGCACACGCGCCTTGCTCTTCGCCTGGCGCGCCTTCGGATTGGCGCGCACCCACTCGAGCTCACGCTGCAACGACTTGCGCAACGCATCCTGCTGTCTTTCCTCCTGCTGCAGGCGAGCGTCCTTCTGCTCGAGCCACGATGAGTAATTGCCCTGCCAGGGAATGCCATAGCCGCGATCGAGCTCGAGGATCCAGCCCGCGACATTGTCGAGAAAGTAGCGATCGTGTGTGACCGCGATCACCGTGCTCGGGTACTCCTCGAGAAAGCGCTCGAGCCACGCCACCGACTCCGCGTCGAGATGATTGGTCGGCTCATCGAGCAGCAGCATGTCGGGCTGTGATAGCAGCAGCCGACACAGCGCCACGCGCCGTCGCTCGCCGCCCGACAAGGTTGCGACTTTCGCGTCCCACGGCGGCAAGCGCAGCGCATCCGCGGCGATCTCGAGCTTGCGCTCGAGCTCCCAGCCCTGCACGGCGTCGATCGCGTCCTGGAGCTTGGCCTGCTCGTCGAGCAGTTTCTGCATCTCCTCGTCCGAGACCGGCTCCGCGAACTTGTCACTGATGGCGTTGAAGCGGTCGATGAGCTGCTGCGTCTCGCCGACGCCCTCAGTCACGAGGGCGCGTACGTCCTTCGTCAGGTCGAGCTGGGGTTCCTGCTGCAGGAAGCCGATCTTGATGCCCGGCTGCGGTCGGGCCTCGCCGTCGATTTCGCGATCGAGCCCGGCCATGATCTTGAGCAGGGTCGACTTGCCGGAGCCGTTCAGGCCCAGCACGCCGATCTTGGCGCCGGGAAAGAAGCTCAGGGAAATGTCGCGCAGGATGATGCGCTTCGGGGGTACCACCTTAGATACCCGGTTCATGGTGTAGATGTACTGGGCCATTGCGTGAAATGTGCTGGCAGGGCGGAAAAAAGGCCGCGCATTATCCACCAACCCCCTGTGTTAGGCTACCGCGTCCGCTTGGGGAGTCCTCAATTCCGATGGCGCAATCCACGCGCTCACCGGTCGCGCTCATCGCCGGCGAAAAGATCGCGCGCTACGGGTTCGGCGACGGCCACCCGTTCGGCTACGATCGTCACGACGCGTTCATGCGCGAGTTGAAGGCCGAGTCGCTGGATGGCTCAGTGCGCCAGATCGAGCCGCGCACCGCGACCCGCGCCGAGCTCGCCAGCTTTCATACGCCCGCGTACATCGACCTGGTCGAGGAACGCTCCGCGCTTGGCCAGGGGTATCTCGACGCCGGCGACACACCGGCCCATCGCGGCATCTTCGAGGCGGCGAGCAACGTGGTGGGCGCGACCCTTACCGCGGTCGAAGCGATCATGTCCGGGGAAGCGCAGCGCGCCTTCATCCCGATCGCAGGGCTGCATCACGCTTCGCGTGGTCATGCCGCAGGCTTCTGCGTCTTCAACGATTGCGGGGTGGCCGCCGAAATTCTCCGCAGCCGCTTCGGCTTGAAACGCGTCGCCTACGTCGACATCGATGCGCATCACGGCGACGGCGTGTTCTACAGCTTCGAGGACGACCCGTTCCTGCTGTTTGCCGACATCCATGAAGACGGTCGCTACCTTTATCCGGGTACTGGCGCGGCTTCCGAGACCGGTGCGGGCCGGGCGAAGGGCACGAAGCTCAATCTGCCCCTGCCGCCCGGGGCAGATGACACCGAATTTCACCGCGCATGGGCGCGCATCGAAACCTACCTCGAGCAGTCGGAGCCGGAATTCATCCTGTTCCAGTGCGGCGCGGACAGCCTGGAAGGCGATCCGATCACGCATCTGCGGCTCACGGAGGACGCGCATGCGCACGCTGCGGCGCGGCTCTGCGCGCTGGCCAAGGCCTCGGCGCGGGGTCGCGTGCTGGCGATGGGCGGCGGTGGCTACAACCGGCGGAACCTCGCACGCGCCTGGACCCGTGTGGTCCGCTCCCTGGTGGAGTCCGACTGATAAACTGCCGGGGCCTGCAACGCAGGCTCCCTGGTTCAATCCCGGAGCAATTGATGTTCGATGCGAAGATGACGATTGGCGATTTCGATCCCGAGTTGCAGCGCGCCCTCGATGGTGAACGGCGCCGCCAGGATGAGCACCTGGAGCTCATCGCCTCGGAGAACTATGCGAGTCCGCGCGTGCTGCAGGCGCAGGGCTCGGTGCTGACCAACAAGTACGCCGAGGGTTACCCCGGCAAACGCTACTACGGCGGTTGCGAGTTCGTGGATATCGCCGAACAGCTCGCCATCGATCGCGCCAAGAAACTGTTCGGCGCGGCGTACGTGAACGTGCAGCCGCATTCGGGCTCGCAGGCCAACGCCGCTGCGTACTTTGCGCTCATGAACCCTGGCGACACGCTGCTGGGCATGAGCCTCGACCAGGGCGGACATCTCACGCACGGCGCCAAGGTGAATTTCTCCGGGCGCTACTTCAAGGCGATTCAATACGGACTGGTCGCCGAGACCGCTCTCATCGACTACGCGCAGGTAGAGCGCCTGGCGCAGGAACATCGTCCGAAGGTGATCATCGCGGGCTTCTCCGCTTACTCACGCGTCATCGACTTTGCGCGCTTTCGCCAGATCGCCGATGCGGTGGGTGCCTACCTGCTGGTCGACATGGCGCACGTCGCCGGACTGTGCGCGGTCGGCCTGTATCCGAATCCCGTGTCGATCGCGGACGTCACCACCACCACGACGCACAAGACGCTGCGCGGTCCGCGCGGCGGCATGATCCTGGCGCGCTCCAACCCGGAAATCGAGAAGCGGCTCAGTTCGTTGGTATTCCCGGGCACGCAAGGTGGTCCGTTGATGCATGTCATTGCCGCCAAAGCAGTCGCGCTGCTCGAAGCGCTGCAGCCGGAGTTTGCGGCCTACCAGCGCCAGACCCTGGTTAATGCGCGCACGATGTGTCGCGTGCTGATCGAGCGGGGGCACAAGATCGTCTCGGGCGGCACGGACAATCACCTGTTCCTGCTGGACCTGATCGACAAGAGCATCACCGGCAAGGATGCCGATGCGGCGCTCGACCGCGCCAACATCACCGTGAACAAGAACGCAGTGCCGAACGACCCGCGCCCGCCGATGATCACGAGCGGACTGCGCATGGGCACGCCGGCAATCACGACGCGTGGTTTTCGAGAACCCGAGGTGGAGCAGGTCAGTCACTTGATTGCTGACGTGCTCGCCGATCATGGCAATGAGGCGACGCTGAAGCGAGTGCAGAGCGCGGTACTCGATCTGTGTCGCCGCTTCCCGGTGTACGTGTGAGGTGGCTGCCAGAGATGAACCTGCAGCCTGACGCCCATGCATTGCCCCTTCTGTGCGCATGAAGAGACCAAGGTGATCGACTCGCGGCTCGCCGGCGACGGCAGCCAGATTCGCCGCCGTCGCGAGTGCCTGAAGTGCGCCGAACGCTTCACTACGTTCGAGACTGCCGAGCTCATCATGCCGCACCTGGTCAAGAGCGATCGTGCACGCGAACCGTTCGATGAGCACAAGCTGCGCGCGGGAATTCTCAAGGCGCTTGAAAAGCGACCGGTGAGCAGCGAGGCCGTCGAAGCAGCCATCACGCGCATCTGCCACAAGATCCGCAACCTCGGCGAACGCGAAGTCCAGGCGCGCCAGGTCGGGGAGCTTGTCATGGAGGAGTTACGGCATCTCGACGAGGTCGCCTATGTGCGCTTCGCGTCCGTTTATCGCAGCTTCCAGGACGTGGAAGCGTTTCGCGAAGAGGTCGAGCGCCTGCGGCACCGTCGGCGCCGCGAGGCGAGCGCCGACCAGCTCTCGCTCCTGCCTGGCGGCGCCAGCGACAAGAAGGGCTGACACGTGTCATTCAATGAATTCGATCGGCGCTGCATGGCGCGCGCACTGGAGCTCGCCGAGCAGGGCCTGAATACGACCGACCCCAATCCCCGTGTCGGCTGCGTCATCGCGCGCACCAAGATCGTTGGCGAAGGCTGGCACGAGCGCGCCGGGCAGGCTCATGCCGAGGTCATCGCACTCGTCATGGCTGGCGAGGCGAGCCGCGGCGCTACGGTCTACGTGACACTCGAGCCCTGCACGCATTTCGGTCGCACGCCGCCGTGTGTGGATGCGCTGGTGAAGGCGGGCGTTGGGCGCGTCGTCTGCGCGATGGTCGACCCCAATCCACGGGTGCGCGGAACGGGAATCGCGAAGCTGCAGGCGGCGGATATCAGGGTCGAGTCGGGTCTATGCGAAGCGGAGGCGCGTGCACTCAACCCCGGGTACATCAGTCGCATGGAGCGAGGTGTGCCGTGGGTGCGCCTCAAACTGGCCGCGAGCCTCGACGGCCGAACTGCTCTTGCCAACGGCGCAAGTCGATGGATCACGAGCGAGGAATCGCGTGCCGATGTGCAGCGCTGGCGCGCTCGCAGCTCCCTGATCCTGACCGGTTCCGGCACGGTGCTGAAGGACAACCCGCGCCTGGACGTACGTGCTTCGAACAATCCGAAGGAGGACCGACAGCCATTACGCGTCATTCTCGACACCGAGCTGCGCACTCCGCTGCAGGCGCGAATCCTGGACGCCCCCGGGCGAGCTCTGATCCTGACCGCCCCGTCGAGCGGGCAGCGGGGTGGCGAATTCGATACGCGGGGCGTCCCGATCGAAACGATGCCACGCGGAACCGAGGGCCTGGACTTGCGGGCCGTGCTGAACCGTTTGAGCGAGATGGAAGCGAACGAGGTGTGGGTTGAATCCGGGCCGCGCCTGGCCGGTGCGCTGGTTGCGGAAGGCCTCGTCGATGAGGTTGTGGTGTATCTCGCGCCCTCGGCACTGGGTTCAGCGGCGCAGGGAATGTTCGCACTTCCGGTGTTCACTGCGCTCGAGCAGCGCGTAAAGCTCGAATTCCGCGACGTCCGTAGAATCGGTCCCGACCTCCGGATCATCGCTGCGTGCGTGGGCTAGACGCGTAATGTTCGCGGGAATCGTTCAGGCCATGGGCACCGTCAGCGAGCGCCACGAGCGCAGCGGCGACGTCGAGCTCGTCATCGACGCAGGTCCGCTCTCGCTCGAGGCCACACGTCTCGGAGATAGCATCGCGGTCGGTGGTGTTTGCCTGACGGTTACGCGGCTGGCGGGCTCGATCTTTGCCGCGGACGTCTCGCGCGAGACGCTGGCGCTCACCACGCTCGATGAGCTCACCCCCAGCAGCCATGTCAATCTCGAAACGGCACTCAGGGCCGGGGAGCCGATCGGCGGGCATCTCGTGTCCGGGCACATCGATGGCATAGCACGACTCCTCGCACGCCAGGCGGACGCCCGCTCCGAACGGCTCGAGTTCGAGGTCCCGCCGCAACTCGCCCGTTACATCGCGCGCAAGGGCTCGGTCTGCATCGATGGGGTGAGCCTTACGGTCAACGACGTCAACGGCCAGCGCTTTGGCGTGAGCCTGATCCCGCACACTCTGTCCGTGACTACGCTCGGCGATCTGGTCGCGGGCGCGCGAGTGAACATCGAGGTCGACCTCATCGCGCGCTACGTCGAGCGTCTGCTCGGACAGTCGACCGCGCGTTCGCCAGTCAACCCAAACTGAGGCGATACCTTTGGCTCTCTATCACGTTGCCGTGACCGGACGCGACCGGCGCCATCTGACTGAACTCGGAGCCAAGCTCCGAGTAGTCGTTGTCGGTTACCGCGAAGAGAAGCGGGGTATCGTCGTCGATGCGTTTATTCCCGCCGAGAGGATCGCGTGGCTGAAGCGACAGGGCTATGGCGTCACGCGCCTCGAGAAGGTGGACGAACGCGATCGAAAGCGGCAGGCGGAGGGCCGCGCGGCGGTACGAGCGCGGCTCAAGAGCGGACGCTTCGGCGATGTCATCTGGGGTGGGGGATACCTCACGGCAGACGAGATCGAGCGTTGCATCGAACTAGGCGCACGGAACCACTCCGATTACTTCGAGCGCGTCGCGTTGCCCCATCTCACATGGGAGCGGCGACGTTGCCACGCGGCCCGGATCGGCAAGGGGCGCGCGAAGAAACGCAGCGCGGTTTGTTTCGTCGGGGGCGTGCACGGGCGAGAGTGGGGCAGTCCCGACATCCTCGTCTACTTCGCGATCCGGTTGCTGCGCGCCTACCGCGACGGAAAAGGGATTCGGCTCGGAAGGAAAGCCTTCACCGCTGCCCAGATCCGCCGGATCGTCGACACCAAGGACATCATCCTGTTTCCGCAAGTGAACCCGGATGGCCGGCGCTTCAGCATGGAGCGTCATCCGATGTGGCGGAAGAACCGGCGACCGGCGCCTCGTGGACGCGGCCACCATTGCTTTGGCGTGGATCTCAACCGGAACTTCCCGTTTCTGTGGCACTTCCATCGCCACTTCGCTACCGGAACGGTGCAGAGCTCCTACAAGCCAGGCGACCACGAGACGTACGTGGGCACGCGCCCGGCGTCCGAGCCCGAGACGCGCAATGTGATCTGGCTGCTCGATCGCTTTGCGAACATCCGCTACTTCGTCGACCTGCACAGTTACGGCGAAACCATCCTCCACAGCTGGGGCACCGACGAAAACCAGACCCACGACCCTGAGATGTCCTTCAGGAATCGTGCGTATGACGGCAAGCGGGGTCTGATCCATGACGACATCTATCGCGAACACATGCGTGCGGCTGATCTGAAGGAAGCTGTGCGCATGGGCAAGGTCATGGCCGGTGCGATCCGGCTCGTGCGCGGTCGCAAGTATCGAGTGCAGCAATCCGTCGGCCTCTATCCGACCACCGCTTCGTCCGATGACTACGCCTACAGCCGCCACTTGGTCGACGCCAGGAAGGGCAAGATCATTTCCTACACCATGGAATGGGGTAGAACGCGCGCCAAGACGCCGTTCCATCCGCCGTACGACGAAATGCGTAAGGTCATGCGCGAAGTCACCGCGGGCCTGCTCGAGTTCTGTCTGCAGGCGAAGTAGGTGCCTGCCCGCGTGTCCTCACACAACCTCGCTTATTCGCACGCGACCTGAAGCGTCTGGCAGAATTCACGTCATGAACAGCATCGAGGAGATCGTCGCCGAAGTGCGCAACGGGCGCATGGTCGTGATCATGGACGACGAGACGCGCGAGAACGAGGCGGACCTGATCATGGCCGCCGAGACGGCGACGCCGGAGGCGATCGCGTTCTTCGTCCGTTACACCAGCGGCATCATCTGCCAGCCGATGCTGCGCGAGCGGCTCCAGGAGCTGCGGCTGCCGCAGATGGTGCCGGAGAACACCGAATCGCATCGCACCGCATTCACGATCTCGGTCGACTTTCGGCAGGGCACGACCACTGGCATCTCCGCGCACGATCGCGCCAAGACCATACGGGCGCTCGCCGATCCGGGTGCGCAGCCGGATGATTTCGCGCGGCCAGGCCACATTTTCCCGTTGCGCTATACCGAGGGCGGCGTGCTCTGTCGCGCAGGCCACACCGAAGCGACCGTCGACCTGGTACGGCTCGCGGGTTTTCGCTCGCACACCGGCATCCTGTGCGAGATCGTCAACGACGACGGCACGATGAAGCGCGGGCCACAACTCCTCGAATTCGCCGGCGCCCACAATCTCAAGGTCGGCACGATCGCCGATCTCATCCGCTACCGCCTGAAGAAGGAGCGCTCGGTAGAGCGCATTTCGGACCAGGCGGTGGAGACGGAATTCGGTCCCTTTCGCATGTTCTGCTACGAGGATCATGTCAATCGCGATGTGCACATTGCCCTGGTCCGCGGCGACCTCGATGGCAAGAGCCCGCCGCTAGTGCGCGTGCATCTCACGGATACGCTGCGCGACGTGATCGGCATCCGCGGCGACCGAGGTTGGCCGCTGCGCGATGCCCTGCGGCGCATCGCCGAGGAAGGAAGCGGCGTGGTGGTTATCCTGCGCCAGGCGGAAACGCCGCGAGACCTGGTGGAGGCGCTGCGGACTATCGACGCGAGTAAGGCGGGCGGCGCGCGCCATGAAGGTTCGCGCGTGCTGCGCACCTATGGCATCGGTGCGCAGATCCTGCAGGACCTGGGCGTCACTCGCATGCGCGTATTGAGCGCGCCGCGCCAGATGGTCGCCATCTCGGCGTTCGACCTGGAGATCACGGAGTACGTCGACAGCGAGTCCTAGGCCTGGGTGCAGTGCTGCGCCGAGCTGACTGTCGTCATCCGCTATACTGCCTGCCCGTTGCTGTGACGTACCCATGAGCCCGATTCGCACAATTGAAGGCGATCACCTGGCACGCGACCTGCGTTTTGCAGTCGTCGCCTCGCGCTTCAATGAATTCATCGTCGACAGCCTGATCCGCGGCGCGATCGAGGCATTGCAGCGTCATGGCGCGACCGAAAAGCAGATCGAGCTGGTGCGGGTCCCGGGTGCCTTCGACCTGCCGTTGGCGGTGAAACAGCTTCTCGCCGCGCGCCGTCACGATGCCGTCATTGCATTGGGAGCCGTCATTCGCGGTGCGACACCGCACTTCCAATACGTGGCGGGAGAATGCGCCAGCGGTCTGGCGCGCCTCGCGCTCGAGTCCGGCGTCCCGATCGCGTTCGGTGTGCTGACGACGGATACCATCGAGCAGGCCGTGGAACGGGCCGGCGCGAAGAGCGGCAACAAGGGTGCCGAAGCCGCTGTGACCGCGATCGAGATGGCCAATCTCCTCAGACAGCTGGAAGGCTGAGGGCGAGCGGATGGCCGGTTCTTCTCAGGCACGTTCGGTGGCCCGCCGCCTTGCGATGCAGGCGATCTATCAGGCACAGCTCAATGCTCAGCCCTGGCAGGATCTGCACCAGCAATTCCTCGCGAACGCAGACATGCCGCGCGCGGATGGCGAGTATTTTCGCGAGCTCGTGGAACAGGTCTGTGGTGCGCGTGAGCGGCTTGATGCGGATCTCGCCACGCTGCTCGACCGGCCGCCCAAGGATCTCGACCCGGTGGAGCACGCGATTCTCCTCATCGGCATGTACGAGCTCGAGGCTCGCAGCGACGTGCCGTTCCGAGTGGTGATCAATGAAGGCGTCGGCCTGGCACGCAAGTTTGGCGCGACCGATGGTCACAAGTACGTCAATGCAGTGCTGGATCGCGCCGCCGCCCGCCTGCGCGCCAGCGAACGCGGCTCGCCGTCGAACTGACTCCCAAGGGTCCCGCCATGCCGCTCGGCGAATTCGAGCTGATCAGGCGCTTCTTCAGCCAGGCCGGGCCGCAGCGCGCCGATGTGAGTCTCGGGATCGGCGATGATGCCGCGCTGGTGCGCGTGCCCGAAGGTGCCGAACTCGTAGTCGCTGCGGACACGATCGTCTCTGGTGTGCACTTTCCCGCGAATACTTCACCGCAAGACATCGGCTACCGTGCTTTGGCGGTCAACCTGAGCGACATGGCGGCTATGGGCGCAACGCCCGCCTGGGCGACGCTGGCCTTGACGCTGCCGGCGGTGAACGAAGCTTGGCTCGAGGGATTCAGCTCGGGATTCTTCGGCCTGGCACGCGTGCACGAAGTGATGCTGATCGGTGGCGACACGACCTCGGGACCGCTCAGCGTCACGGTGCAGATCATGGGCTACGTTCCAAGCGGCAGCGCGCTCAGGCGCAGCGGCGCCCGCGTCGGCGATCTGATCTTCGTCAGCGGCCAGGTTGGGAATGCGGCGGCGGGTCTCGCGCTGATCGAGAATCGCGCCAGCGTCGCGGATGCAGGCTTTCGGGATCAACTGCAGGCAAGCTTCCTCAGACCGCACCCGAGGGTCGCGCTGGGCATGGCGTTGCGCCAGGTCGCCTCGGCCGCCATCGACATCTCCGACGGTCTGGGTGCGGATCTCGCGCATGTCCTTGAGGCAAGCAAGGTGGGCGCTCACCTCGAGCTCGAGCGGCTGCCGCTGTCGCGGGGGCTCACCGCCTCATTTGGGCGGCAGCGTGCACTGGAACTCGCGTTCGGGGGCGGTGATGACTACGAGTTGTGCTTCACCCTGGCCCCGGATCGGGAGCACCAGCTGGCCTCCATGGCCGCCGAGGGCGGCTGCGAGCTCACCCGGGTGGGGATCATCGAGGAGCAGCCAGGACTACGCACCTCCAGCGACGGCTTCGAAGTGAAGCTGCCGAGCCGCGGCTTCGATCATTTCGCGGCTCGCGGAGCTTCGGGGAATCCCTGAGTGCGGGCCTTGGATGCCGTTCAAATATCTCAGAATTCGCGTGTGCCCGGTCCCTGCGCCGCGACGCGGGAATGATCCGGGAGTTGCATCACAGATCGCCCCGGACCCCATCCGTATCCTGCCCGCCGACTCGCATGGGGAATCATCATTCGTAACTTGATTGCAGAACGCTCCGCCCGGGCTGGATCCGGTGTACCGGAGAAGATCGGCAAGTACGTCATCATCAACGAGGTCGGTCGCGGCAGCACCGGCGTCGTGTATCTCTCCCATGACCCGTACTACGGCCGCGACGTCGCGATCAAGGTCTACAACATGGAGACCGGCGGGGACGAAGAGCGGGCCAAGGTGGCACGCAAGATGTTCCTGTCCGAGGCCCACATGGTGGGCATGCTGCAGCACCCGAACATCCTGCCGATCTATGACGCCGGCGAAGAGAACGGCCACTGCTACATCGTGACCGAGCATGTACAGGGCGCGCGCACCCTGGTCGCCTACTGCCGCCCGGATAACCTGCTACGCGTCGATGACGCGGTCGAGATCATGTTCAAGTGCGCCAAGGCGCTGCACTACGCGCACGGGCGCGGCGTGATCCATCGCGACATCAAGCCCAGCAACATCATGCTCACGACCGACAGCGACGTGCGCATCATCGACTTCGGCATCGCGCTGGTCGCGGACTCCGACATCTCGAGCATCCAGGGCATCGCCGGCAGCCCCAGCTATATGTCTCCGGAACAGGTGCAGAACTCGGAGATCACCAACAAGTCGGACCTGTACTCGCTGGGCGCGGTCATGTACGAGCTGCTGACGGGCTTTCGCCCG
>Ga0137410_10000292_pt1 | contig 35498 bp, 31 predicted proteins | sample CZODoug1_16funga_FD_108878 | JGI IMG/M metagenome (GOLD analysis project Ga0137410, IMG submission 108878) | Vadose zone soil fungal communities from Angelo Coast Range Reserve, California, USA - CZODoug1_16fungal (Illumina Assembly) | ecosystem: Environmental > Terrestrial > Soil > Vadose zone... | reverse complement strand
CGCGCAAGGGTTGCACCGTGGAGATCGGCAACACCGATGCCGAGGGACGGCTGGTCCTCGCCGACGCCATCGCGGAAGCAGATGCCAGCGAGCCCGATCTCTTGATCGATCTCGCCACACTCACCGGTGCGGCCCGCGTCGCTCTCGGCCCGGAGCTGCCGGCCCTTTACAGCAACGATGAATCCCTGTGCACCGAGTTGCTGCGTCATGGGCGAGAGCAGCACGATCCGCTCTGGCCGATGCCGCTATGGACGCCGTATGAAGAAGATCTCGCCAGCAAGGTCGCGGATCTCGGCAATGCGTCGGCATCGACGTTCGCTGGTTCCGTCATTGGTGCCCTGTTTCTGAAGCGCTTCGTTTCGGAACGCACGCCGTGGCTGCATGCAGATCTCTATGCGTGGAATCCCAAGGAACGTCCGGGCAGACCGGTGGGCGCGGAAGCGCAGACCGTGCGCGCACTGTTTGCCCTGATCAAGCAACGCTGTCTGCCTGGCAACTGAGCGCATGCTGGTTCTCACCCGGCGTGATCTCGCGTTCCTGATTCTCATCAATCTGATCTGGGGACTGAACTACATCCCCAGCAAGATCGGCGTGAGCCAGGTCCCGCCGCTGATCTTCACCACCCTGCGCTTCACCTGCCTGGCCTTGATCCTCGCCCCCTTCATCCGCTGGCACCGCGGGAAGATGGGTCCGCTGCTCGTAGCGGCCGTGTTCGCGGGCGGACTGCACTTTTCGTTGTTGCTGGTCGGGTTGGGGATGGCGGACACGGTCTCAACCGTCGCCATCGCGAGTCAGCTCGGCGTCCCTTTTGCAACGCTGATGTCGATAGTGGTACTGGGCGAGGTGGTGCGCTGGCGCCGCTGGCTCGGCATCCTGCTGGCATTCACCGGGGTGATGGTGATGGGTCTCGACCCGGCCGTGTTCCGCTTCTGGCAGGGACTCGCGTGCGTGCTCTTGTCGGCGCTGTTCGGCTCGCTCGGCCTCATGGCGATCAAGCGCCTGGATGAGATCCGTCCGCTCGAGCTGCAGGCATGGTTCGCACTCATCAGCGCGCCCCTCGTACTCATCTTCAGTCTCATCTTCGAATCCCACCAGCTCACCGCAATCCATGACGCGGCGTGGACCGCGTGGGGAGCGCTCGCCTTCAACGTCCTCGGTGCGAGCCTGCTGGCACATACCGGTTATTTCTACCTGGTGCATCGCTACCCGGTGACCAGCGTTTCCCCGCTGACGGTGCTATCGCCCCTGTTCGGGGTATTCTTCGCGGTAACACTGCTCGGCGATCATTTGACCGCGAGAATCATCGCCGGCGGCGCAATGACCTTGACCGGTGTGTTCATCATCGCCTTGCGTGAGAAGCAGATTGCGGACACGGGCTCGTGAGCGGAGGTTGTGAAGAGCGTGCAGCGCAAGACGAAAAGGAAGACGCCGGGCGGCAGGGCAGGTGAGGCGCGCGACGCCCGCCGCTATTCGCGTCTGGTGGTCGAGGGCGTGAAGCAGGCGCCGGCGCGTGCGATGTTGCGTGCTGTCGGATTCGAGGACGCGGACTTTCACAAGCCGCAGGTCGGCATCGCCTCGACCTGGAGCACGATGACCCCGTGCAACGTGCACATCGACGTCCTGGCGCGCATCGCGGCACAAGCGGTCGACGGCGCCGGCGGCAAGAGCGTCCTGTTCAACACGATCACGGTCTCGGACGGCATCTCGATGGGCACCCCGGGAATGCGCTATTCGCTGGTGTCGCGCGAAGTCATCGCCGACTCCATTGAAACCGCCGTCGGCGCCGAGGGTTTCGACGGCGTGGTCGCGATCGGCGGTTGTGACAAGAACATGCCCGGGTGCCTGATGGCCCTCGCACGCCTGGATCGCCCGGCGGTGTTCGTTTACGGCGGGACTATCCGTCCGGGCGCGCAGCGCCGTGACATCGTGGCCGTCTTCGAGGCAGTGGGAGGGCATGCGAGCGGCCGTGTCTCGGATGCCGAGTTACTCGAAGTCGAGCGCACTGCGATCCCGGGACCGGGGAGCTGCGGCGGCATGTACACGGCAAACACCATGGCATCGGCGATCGAGGCGCTCGGCATGAGCCTGCCAAACAGCTCAGCGCAGGAGGCCGAGTCGGAGAACAAGCGCGCGGATTGCAAGATGGCGGGCGAGGCGGTCGTCGAACTCATCCGTGCTGACATTCGTCCCTCGGACATCCTCACCCGGCGAGCTTTTGAGAACGCGATCACCGCAGTGATCGCGCTCGGCGGATCGACCAACGCCGTGTTGCACTTGCTGGCGATCGCGCAGGCGGCGCAAGTGCGCCTGGCGCTCGATGACTTCACTCGTATCGGCAAGCGCGTACCGGTGCTGGCGGACCTCAAGCCCAGCGGCCGCCATCTCATGTCCGAGTTGATCGCGATCGGCGGCATTCGCCCGTTACTGAAGACGCTGCTGGAGCGCGGCCTGCTGCATGGCGACTGCATGACGGTCAGCGGGCGCACGATGGCGCAGAACCTAGCCGACGTGACTCCGTACCCTCGAGGACAGGAGGTCGTCCGGCCATTCGACGCCCCACTCAAGAAGGACAGCCACTTGGTGATCATGCGCGGCAACCTCGCTCCGGAGGGTGCGGTCGCCAAGATCAGCGGCAAGGAGGGCTCCACGTTCGCAGGCCGGGCAAGGGTGTTCGATTCCGAAGAACAAGCCCTGCAAGCGATCCTCGACGGAACCGTGATCGGGGGCGACGTGGTCGTGATCCGTTACGAGGGCCCGAAGGGCGGGCCGGGGATGAGAGAAATGCTCAGCCCCACTGGCGCGCTCGTGGGTAAGGGGCTGGGGCACAAGGTGGCCCTCATTACTGACGGGCGCTTTTCCGGAGGAAGCCACGGTTTCGTCGTGGGTCACATATCGCCCGAGGCTGCCGTCGGCGGGCCGATCGCACTGGTGCGCACCGGCGATCGCATCCTGATCGACGCTCGCAAGCGGACCTTGATCCTGAGCGTGGACACACGCGAACTCGCCCGAAGAAAGAGGGCGTGGCGGGCACCGCGGCCGAAAGCGACGCGGGGAGTGCTCGCCAAGTACGCGGCAAATGTCAGCAGTGCGTCATCTGGTGCGGTGACTGAGCCGCTCGCGGCGCCCCGGCGCTGACTACGAAAACCCTCGAACTTTGTGCAACAGCCTGACGCGGGCGCTGGAAAAATAAGCAGACCAGTTGTTGCTTCGCACCATCAACCCTTAGGCTGGGCGCACACTTCCACAACCGGATCGAAACGCGACCGAGTGCGCGCGTTGTTTTCAAGTTGCGCCCGACTGTCGGAGCTGATCCGCGACCGAGGTGAAAAACATGCAAAAACACGTCCATAACCTTGATTCGACGCACAGCGAACCGGTTGTCTTGGACGAATTGTCCGGGTAGAGTTGCGCCCCGCGACGCGCCGGGGGATTCCATCCAAAATCAGGGCGCGATCGACCGAAGGCCGTAGGGGAGCGGCCTGGAAAGAGCTGGCGGGCCCAGGTCACAAGCGAATGCGAAGTCACTGTGAATTGGCCTCGCAAACTGGGAACTCCCTTCGAGGCAAAAAACTCTTCTCTTGTAGAGACAGCTGAAGATTGAACCGAACACGTCGGTGCCTGCACGGCGCCGGCCCGGACCTCAACGGTAAATTCAACAATGGCATACGCGCCGGAATCACTTTTTTCATCGCGTCGCATGGTGGCGATCTTCATGGTCGTCGCCCTGCACATCTTCCTCCTGTATGGCTTGAAGAACGGCTTGGCGCGTCACGCGCTCGAGCTCATCACCGGTCCGGTCGAAGTCAAGATGATCGACGAGACCATTCCGGAAGATAAAGAACCGCCGCCGCCGCCGCCCAAGCTCGAAACACCGCCGCCCTTCGTACCGCCGCCGGAACTCTCTATTGATATACCCGCGGATGCGCCCAGCAACGCGATCGTGGCGGTCCAGACCACGCGGCCTGCGGCACCGCCGCCGATGGCTCCGCCGGCTGCCACGCGTAGTCCGCCGCGCTCAGACCCGCGACACCCGCTGGCCCAACCGGAATACCCGCCGACTGCCCGTCGCCTGGGACAGGAAGGCACGGTCGTGCTGCTGATCTATGTGCAGCCGGATGGCAAGGTCGGCGACGTCAAGATTCACAAGAGCAGCGGCTTCGACAAGCTCGATGAAGCTGCAGTGCGCGAGGCCAAGCGTTCCTGGCGCTTCATTCCGGCCAAGGAAGGAAACAACCCGGTGGCCGAATGGGGACAGTTCGCCGTGACTTTCCGGCTCACCGATCAGTGATCAAATCGATTCAAGGCTGATAACTCTCTGAAGAGGACAATCCGTTTATGGCAACACCCACCACACCACTCACCACGGACAACCCATATGGTCTCGAACAGCTCTGGGCACAGGGCGACTTCGTAGCCAGGGGAACCTTGATCCTGCTGCTGATCATGTCAGCCCTGTCCTGGTGGGTCATGATCACCAAGGCCTGGGATCAGCGCCGACTGAAGGCGCAGGCCAAACAGGCCGAACGCGATTTCTGGGGTGCCGGGAGCCTCAAGCAGGCCATCGAGACGCTCAAGGGCAAGGACAACGCGTTTCGCGCCATCGCTGAAGACGGCATGCGCGCGACTCAGCACCACGAAGGGCGGCTGACGGACCAGGTCGACCTGCACGAGTGGATCAGCCAGGGACTGCAGCGTTCGCTCGACAGCATCACCAACTATCTGCAGGGCGGTCTGCCGATTCTCGCCACCGTCGGTTCCACGGCGCCGTTCGTGGGACTGTTCGGCACCGTGTGGGGCATCTACCACGCCCTGATCAACATCGGCATCGCCGGCCAGGCGAGTATCGACAAGGTCGCCGGTCCGGTCGGTGAAGCGTTGATCATGACCGCCCTGGGTCTCGCCGTGGCGGTGCCTGCGGTGCTCGGCTACAACATCCTGCTGCGCCGGAACAAGATCATCATCGAGAAACTCAAGTACTTCGCAACCGACATGCTTGCGTACCTGCTGAGCGGCGCACGCGTCGGCTCGGGTGATGTGACGGTCAAGGCCGGTGGGCGCCCGGTGGGCGCCACCGCTGCGGCACGTTCGTAGACGGACTGCCGCACGGGCAACAGAGGTAAGTCGCCATGGCGATGAGTGTCGGGGGCAGCGAAGAGGGTGCAATGATGGCAGAGATCAACACCACGCCACTCGTGGACGTGATGCTGGTGCTGCTGATCATCTTTCTGATCACGGTTCCCGTGATTACCAAGACCATCAACCTGCAGCTGCCGCATGCGGTCAACATACCGACCGAGACCAAGCCGGAGAACATCACCATCGCGGTCGACGCCAACGGGCGCTACTACTGGAACGACCGGGAAGTGCCAGCGTCCGGCGGCCAGGATGCGCTGCTCGAGCGGCTGAAGACCATCGCGGTCATGAAGCCGCAACCCGAGGTGCATGTGCGTGCCGACAAGAATGTCCGCTACGAATACGTGGGTCGCGTGGTGGTGCTCACGCAGCGTGCGGGGATTCTCAAGGTAGGTTTCATCACTGAACCCGACCGCGGAATCCGCGGCATGCGGGCACGCTGAGCGGGGGACACGACTCATGGCAATGCAGGTTGGCGGCACCGAGGATCAGAGCATGGTGGATATCAACACCACGCCGCTCATCGACGTGATGCTGGTGCTGCTCATCATGTTCATCATCACCATTCCGGTGATGACACACGCGGTCAAGCTCGACATGCCGCGCGGCGTGCCTCCGGACCAGCTGGTGCAGCCCGAAGTGATCGACATCGAAGTGGACTTCGATGGTACGGTGCTCTGGAACAGCACGCCGGTGCCGGACGAGCCGACGTTGCTGAGTTATCTGCAGACCGAAGCCGCGAAGGATCCGCAGCCGGAGATTCACCTGCGTCCGAACAAGCGCGTGAAATACGATTTTGTCGCGCGGGTCCTGGCGGATGCGCAACGGCTTGGGATCAGGAAGATCGGCTTCGTGGGCAATGAAGAGTTCATGGAGTAGCGGCGGCTGCGCAAGTATTCAGTCGCCGTTCAGTCTAACGCCCTCAGATTACTGACACGCCGGGATGATGAGTCCCGGCGTATTTGTTTTGGCTGCCCGTCGGCCATTTGCATGCGAGGAAGATTCATGAAGCTTCGGATCCATCGCTTTGTGTTCCTGCTGGTGACTGCGGTGTTGCTGTCGGCGCCGCTCGCGATCGAATCCGCGCTGGCTGCGGACAAGCCGCCCGCTCAACACGTCAGCGCCAAGCTGGTCAAGCCGCTCAAGGCGGCGCAGGAAGCCATGCAGAAGGAGGACTGGGACACGGCCCTGGCCAAGACCCTGGAAGCCAAGGGGATGCCGGATCTGACGCCATACGATCAGTACCAGATCGCCGAATTCCTGTCGTTCCTGTACTTGAAGAAGAACGACTACGCCAACGCCGCGCCCGCCTACGACACCATCCTGGCCAGCGAGTACCTGCCCGCTGATCAGCTCGAGGACCGCGTGCGCGTGGCGGCGACTCTCAATTTCCAGCTCAAGAACTACCCCAAGGCGGTCGAGTACTCCAAGCGCTGGGTCGAGGTGAGTGGCGGGTCGAAGCCCGAGCCTTACGTGCTCCTCGGGCAGAGCTACTACGTCCAGAACGACTATGCCAACGCGGTGAAGCAGATCGAAACCGGAATCGATCTCGCGCGGCGCAGCGGCAAGCCGCTGTCGGAACAGTGGCTGCAGCTCGAGCTCAGCAGCTACGCAGAGATGGACGATAACGCGGGTCTCAAGAAGGCGCTCGGGCAGCTGCTGAGCGAATACCCGTCGCCGAAATACTGGGACCAGATGTTCACGCTGGTCCAGAACCGGCGCGAAAGCGACGATCGCACCACGATGAACCTGTACCGGCTGATGTTCGACGTTGGCCAGCTCAAGCGCCCGGATGATTATGTGGAACTGGCCCAGTACACCTACGACGCGGGCATCCCGGGCGAAGCGGTGAAGGTTCTGAAGCGCGCCTTCGAGCAGAAGCTGCTGACCGGCAAGGATGAGCAGCGGACACGCCAGTTCCTGGCCGACGCCGAGAAGCAGGCGCAGAACGATCAGAAGTCGCTGCCGACGCTCGAGAAGGAAGCGATGGCGGCCAAGACCGGCGACGCGGATGCCGTGCTCGGGATCGCGTACCTGAGCTATGACCAATACGACAAGGCGGTCGAGGCGCTGCAGCGCGGGTTGCAGAAGGGCGGGGTCAAGCGAACCGATGAAGCACAACTGATGCTGGGTCGCGCGCTGCTCAAACTCAATCGCGGCCCGGATGCGATCAAGGCGTTCTCGGCCATCCCCAAGGACTCAAAGCTTGCCGAGGTGGCGAATCTTTGGGCAATCTACGCGCAGAAAGGCGCAGGAACGCCGGCCGCCTGAAACAACAACGCGCTCACGGCGTATCAATTCCGAGGTGTATGAGTGATGCGGAAGTATCTCGTAGCGTGGCTGCTCGCCGTCCAGGCAAGTGCTGTGGGCGTGGCAAGCCTCGTCATTCCAATGGCGGTGCAGGCGGAGACGGTGAGCAAGGAAGTGGGCAAGCCACTCAAGGCCGCGCAGGATGCGATCGCGAAGAAGCATTGGGACGAAGCGATGGCGAAGCTCAAGGAGGCGGACTCGCAGCCGAAGAAGTCGCCCTATGAGGAGTACGCGATCAACGACCTGATGGCGTACGTGCTGTACAACACGCGCGACCGGGCCGGCGCCGCCAAGTACTACGAGCTCAATCTCAACTCGCCGCAGGTGCCGGCGTCCCAGGTGCCAGCGCGAGTCAAGCAACTCGCGCAGCTGTACTTCGACCTCAAGAACTATCCCAAGGCCATCGAGTATGGCAATCGCTGGCTCAAGAACAGTCCCAATGACAGCGACGCCTACCTGCTGGTCGCGCAGTCCTATATGCAACAGCAGGACTGCAAGAACGCCAGCAAGCTCCTGCAGGCCGGCATGGATGCGGCGCGCAAGGCCGATCAGCCCGTCAAGCAGAACTGGCTGGACATGAAGCTCTTCTGCCAGGACAAGCTGGCTGACAAGCAGGGGATGATCGATACCCGTCTGCAACTGGTGCGCAACTACCCCAGCCACGAGCATTGGGACGCGCTGCTCACGACCATCTACAGCCAGCAAGAAAACGACGATCTCACGACGCTGAACTATTACCGCCTGATGCTCGATCTCGACGTGCTCAAGAAGCCGAACTACTACAAGGAAATGGCGGAAATGGACATCAGTGCCGGCGTTCCGGGCGAGGCGCTGGTGGTCATGAACAAGGGCTTTGCCAACAAGGTGCTCGATACCAAGGACAAGGAGCGCTACACGCGCCTGTTGAACAATGCACGCACCCAGGCGCAGGAGGTGCAGAAGAAACTGCCACAGCTCGAGCAGGAGGCGCGGGCCTCGAAGACCGCGGACGCCGACATCAACCTGGGAATCACCTATACCGGGTTTGCCCAGTACGACAAGGCCGTGGAAGCCCTGCAGAGAGCGCTGCAGAAGAACCCGGGCAAGCGTGCGGACGAAGCGCAGATTGCACTCGGCCGCGCTTATCTCAGGCTCAATCAGAAGGACGCCGCCCGCAAGGCTTTCAAGGCCGTGCCCGACGATTCAAAGCTGGCGCGCGTTGCCGAGCTGTACGGGATCTACGCTTCGCAGTCCTGAAGCCGGATTTCAGCGCAATGCATCGCGGGCCGGGGACTCAAGTCCTCGGCCCGCGGTCGTTTTGGAGGCTGGAAAAGGGCTGTCCGTCTCGGCCCGCCAGCACGGCGTGGATTTCCGCCACGATGGCGAGCGCAATAGCCTCGGGTGTGCGCGCGCCGATATCGAGGCCCGTCGGACCACGGAGCCGCCCCTCGAGCCCGGCAGCGAGCGATCCGAGCTCGGCGGCGAGGCGCCGCCGCCGCTCGTGCGGACCCAGCAATCCGATGTAGCGGATGGCAGAACTCGCCAACTGCCGCAGGTAGTCAAGATCGCTCGGCAGGTGATGGCTCATGACGACGACCGCCTCGTAGCGTGAGAGATCGACACGCGACGCAAGTTGATCGGTCGGCGCCGCGATGACTTGCGCAGCGCCAGCAAAGTGCTCTGAGGTGGCGTACGCCGGGCGATGGTCGTACACGCTGACGTGCCAGCCAAGGTCAGTTGCGGCGCGAACCACGGGCACTGCATCCGGGCCGCCACCGAGAATCAGGACGTGGGGCGGGGGATCGACCCTCCCCAAAAAGAGGCTGATGGCCGCGTCGTCCGCGCTCACGTGGGAGAGTCCTACCGGCGACCCCGGCCCATCCGCACTGAGCAACTGCTGGTGCAAGGCGTGGCCTAAAGCTTCGGTAACCGGATCCTCCTCGAAAAGGCAGCTGCCTGCCGGCCAGGCGCTGCTGGTCGAACGCACCACGGTTGCGAATCGTGACGGCTGGCGCAAGCGCGCCAGTTCCTGGATACGATCCAGCGGCCGATAGCCGTCTGCCGCGCTCACCCTTTGCAGCAGGATGCTCATCGACCCTTCGCAGCCGAGCCCCAACCCCCAGATCGGGTCATCGGTTGCTCGCAGGTCGTACTCCACCAGCTGCGCGTTGCCATTCGCAATGACCGCGCGCGCGTGCTCCCTCAGGTCCGACTCCAGGCAGCCTCCCGACAGCAGCCCACATGCCGTGCCTTCGCTGTCGATCAGCATCCGGGCACCGGGCTTGCGGTAGGTGGAGCCGGCGGTCGCGACGATCGTTGCGAGAACCAGCGGCTGACGGCCAGGGCGTCGCGATTCGAGAAAGGCGAGCAAAGCGGTAAGGCTGGAGTCCATGGCCGCCGCGATTATGCCAGCGGAGAAAATTAATCACTTCATGAGTTGCGCGGATTGCCCGCGTGCTGCGAACGTCATAAATTAATCACCTGTTTAACACGGCGGAGTGATCCATGAGCCGTACGCTGCGCCTGGCCATCGCGCGTCGCCCCGGGCGCCCGCGCGGTGGCGACGACCCGCAGGTTCGCGAAGCCCTGCTGGATGCCGCGCGCACCTTGTTCCTGCGCCATGGCTTTCGCGCCGTATCCAGCCGCCAGATTGCGGCAGCAGCGCGCGTCAATCCAGCCATGATTCATTACTACTTCGACGGCAAGGGCGGCTTGTACCGCGCCATGCTCGAGACCGCGATCGCGCCGGTACTGACACGCCTGATGGCGATGCTGGGCCAGCAGGAGAGTGTCGACATCGAGGCACTGGCCCGGACCTATATGCGCGTGCTCGCGGCCAATCCCTGGATACCGGGGCTGATCGTGCGTGAAGTGCTGTCACCGGACGGCTCCTTCCGCCAGGTGTTCATCCGCGACTTCGCGGGCCGCTTCGCGCCGATGCTGCGCACGGTGATCGGCCGCGAAATCGAAGTCGGCCACCTGCGCAACGACCTCGATGCATCACTCACCTGCATCTCCCTGATGAGCCTGGCGCTGTTTCCCTTCATCTCCCTGCCGATCACGACGCGCGTGCTCGGGCTCGAAACGACCGACGCTGGAATCGACCGGCTGATCTCCCACACGCTGGCGGTGTTCCTGCGCGGCGTGGCGGCAAAGGAACCTGTCCATGCGTGAGCTTGCCAGCCTTGGTGCGATCTCGTTGCTGGCCCTCGTCGGTTGCAACGGCAGCCAGACTCCCGACGTCGCCCTGGGAACGCTCGAACGCGATCGGCTGGAACTTCCGGCTGAGGCTCACGAACCGATCGTGGAAGTGCACGCGCGCGAAGGCGATCACGTGACCGCGGGCCAGGTGTTGCTCAGGCTCGACGATGCCAATGGCACCGCGCAGGTGGCCAGTCTGAAGGCCCAGGCGAGTGGTGCGCAGCACCGGCTGGATGAGCTGATCCGCGGACCCCGTGCGGAGGACATCCTCGAGGCCCGTGCACGACTCGCGGGTGCCGAGGCGCAGCTCGAGAGCGAGAGCAAGGAGTACGAGCGCGTCCGCGAGATGGTGGCGCGCAAACTCACCAGCCAGTCGAGCCTGGACCGGCAGCGTGCGGCGCGTGACAGCGCCGAGGCCTCACGCAAGGCCGCCAACGCGCAGCTCACACTGCTGCTGAAGGGCACTCGCATCGAGGAACTCGACCAGGCACGAGACGCTCTGGCACAGGCGCAGGCACAGCTCCAGCAGGCGGAGCTCAGCGCCCAACGCCTGACGGTGAAGGCGCCACGCGCGGGCATCGTCGAAGCGCTTCCGTTCAAGCTGGGGGATCGTCCGCCGGCCGGGGATCCGGTGGTCGTGATGCTGGCGGACGGCACGACCTATGCGCGCGTTTACGTACCCGAGCCGATCCGTGCGCAGGTGCGTCCGGATGCACCGGCGAGCGTTCACATCGACGGGATGGCACAACCCTATGAAGGCCGCGTGCGCTACATCTCGAACGAGGCAACGTTCACGCCGTACTTCGCGCTCACGCAGAAAGACCGCAGCCGCCTGAGCTACCTCGCTCACGTCGATCTCATGGGGCCACAGGCGGCGACGCTGCCGGTCGGCATCCCGGTCGAAGTGCGGTTCGGTGGGGCAGCCGCGGCGAAGCAATGAACGACGACCCGGCAATCCAGGCGCGCGGCCTGACGCGCCAGTTTGGTGCGCTCACGGCCGTGGATCATGTCGATCTCACGATTCCACGTGCGCAGATCTACGGCTTCCTGGGTCCCAACGGCTCGGGGAAATCAACGACCATCCGCATGCTGTGTGGATTGCTGGTGCCAACCGCCGGAGCGGTCGAAGTGCTCGGCCACGACGCGACGCGCGAATCCGAGAAACTGCGCCAAAAGATTGGCTACATGACGCAGCGCTTTTCCTTGTGGGAGGACCTCACGGTTCTCGAGAACCTGCGCTTCATCGCCGACATCTTCAGCATTCCGGCGGCTGAGCGCGGCCGGCGCATCGAGACGGCGCTCGCTGAGTATCACTTGGCGGACAGGACGCAGCAGCGCGCGGGCACGCTGAGCGGCGGACAGAAGCAGCGCCTCGCTCTTGCTACCGCCACGCTGCACGAACCGGAATTGCTCTTGCTCGATGAACCGACGAGTGCCGTCGACCCACAGAGCCGCCGTGACTTCTGGGAGAGCCTGTTCCGGCTGGTCGGGCAGGGGACCACGATTCTCGTGTCGACCCACTACATGGACGAGGCGGAACGCTGCCATCGGCTGGCCATTCTCGACAATGGCCGCCTGGTCGCCGAAGGAACGCCGAAGCGTCTCGTGGAGGACATCGATGCGGTGGTCATCGAAGTGGAGTCGGACGACATCCCCGGCGCGCGCGCGGCCTTATCGCAGGTTGTCGAGGTCAAGAGCATCGCGCAGCTCGGCACGCGCCTGCATGCGCTGCTCAATCGGGCGACTCAGGATCCCGACAAACTCGTGCGGCGCGTGTTCGAGCAGGCCGGGGTATCTGCGAAGGTCGAGCTGACGCGCGCAAGCCTCGAGGATGTATTCGTCGCCGCCACCCTGCTTGGTCGCAACTCGAATGGCGGCTCGCAGACGCGAGAGTCGGGAAAGCGGCAGTGATTTCACCCGCCATCGCACAATCGATCGGACGAATCCGGGCCATCGCAGCCAAGGAGTTTCGCCAGCTGGCGCGCGATCGCCTGACATTCGGCATGGTGGTGGGAATCCCGCTGATCCAGATCCTCATCTTCGGTTACAGCATCAACTTCGATGTGCGCAACATCGACGCCGGGGTCGTCGATCTCGCCAACACCTCGGGGTCCAGGGCGCTGATCGCCGACCTGCAGGCCACGCAGGTCATCCGCCTCAAAGAGCATCTGCAGTCGCCCGGGCAGCTCGAGGCGCGCATCGCGAGCGGGGATCTCAGTGTCGGCATCTATGTGCCGCCGGACTACGAGCGCCGCAAGCTCGATGGCGATCGCACGGCCGTGCAGATACTGGTCGATGGGAGCGAGCCGACTATCGAAAGCGTCGTGCGCGGCATTGCCTCGCCCAGGTTGTCATCGCGCGCGGGAATGGCGGCGCCGGACAACCGCCTGATCGAAGTACGCACGCTCTACAACCCGGAGAAGCGCACCGCGGTGCAGATCGTTCCGACGCTGATCGGCGTCATTCTCAACATGACGATGGTGCTGTTCACGGCGATCGCCATCGTGCGCGAGCGGGAGCGCGGCAACCTGGAGCTGCTGATCACGACGCCGGTCAAATCCGCGGAATTGATGGCCGGCAAGATCGTGCCCTACATATTGGTGGGGCTCATCCAGACGACCCTGATCATTGCCGTCGGGCGCTGGTTGTTCGACGTGCCCTTCAGCTCCAACCTGCTCGATCTGTACCTCGCGGCGTGTCTGTTTATTGCTGCCACGCTGATGCTGGGATTGCTGATCTCGACCATGGCGGTCACTCAGTTCCAGGCCGTGCAGCTGGGTTTCTTCACCATGCTGCCGTCGATCCTGCTGTCGGGTTTCATGTTCCCCTTCGACGGGATGCCGGTCGCAGCGCAGGCGATCGCTCAAGTGCTGCCGCTGACGCACTTCGTGGAACTGGTCCGCGGCATCGCGTTGCGCGGGGCGCCGATCGGCAGCATGCCCGCCCCCTTGCTCAAACTGGCAGCGTTCCTGGTGATCGCCCTGGTCCTGGCGGCGCTGCGCTTCCGCAAGCGCCTGGATTGAGGTTGGCGCGCCCACGGCTGGAGTGACTGGTAGGATGGAACGCGCGTAAATCCGGCGAGCGGCGCATTCCGGGTGAAGACAGCTACACAGGCTTACAAAGAGGGCGATTGGTTCGCAGTACCGATGGCGCACGGATTTGCCGTCGGCCTCGTGGCACGTCGGCCGAAGCGAGGCACGGTCCTGCTCGGCTATTTCTTCGGCCCTCGCCGCAAGCAACTTCCTGATAGCACCGAGCTGGGCCAGATCAGGGCAGAGCAGGCCAACTTCGTTTGCCGCGTCAAGGACGGCGCCTTGCACCGCGGGCTGTGGCGGATCATCGGCCGGCATCCCCATTGGCGGCGCAAGGACTGGCCGCTTCCGGCGTTTCATCGCCGGGAGGGCCTTTCCGGCCGCGGCATCCGCGCCGAATACGATGGCGACAACCTGACGACGCCGGCGCGCGAGTTCGAAGCCAGCGTCACCGATCTCAATCTGCCCGAGGATATCGTGTTCGACGAGACGCGCCTGACCGAGACGCTGGCGAAGCTGCTTGGCGAGAAAAAACCGGTCACGATCGACCCGACGCAGTGGGTGCGCTGAACTTGCCATGATGCAGCGCGAAAGATTAGAGTCGCCGCGACTTTCACGGGTTCTCCGGCGGACCCGTCAGGTGAGGCAATGAAGACAATCTACGTGGGAAACCTGCCATTCAGCGCCTCTGAAGACCAGATCCGGCAGCTGTTCGAGCAGTATGGAAAGGTCCAGTCCGTAAAGCTGGTCACCGACCGTGAGACCGGCCGACCACGCGGCTTTGGGTTCGTGGAGATGGATGGCGGAGAAGCTGACAGCGCCATCTCGGGGCTCAACGGGCAGCAGTTCGGCGGGCGGAGCTTGCGCATCAACGAAGCGCGCGAACGCACCGACCGCGGCCCACCGCCTCGGCGGCCCTGAGGCCGGTGCCGATCGCTGAGCGCGCGGCCTCGAGCGGCTATATCCTGTTCCGCGTTGCCCTCCGGTGCGACTTGCGCCCCGGCGGCAGTGGTGCGCGCGAATCCTGATAGCGAGCAGCGATGACTGAAGCGACCTGGACAGTTCACAAGTTCGGCGGCTCGAGCGTTGCCGATGCCGAGTGCTTTCGTCGCGTAGCGCGCATCGTGGAGCAGGGCGGCGAACGGCAAGCCGTCGTGCTATCGGCGTGCCGTGGAGTGACCGATGCGCTGCTCAACGTCGTTGCGCTGGCCGAGCACCAGGACGCGACCTTCGACGCGCGCCTGGTCGAGACCCGCGAGCGGCACATCCAGATTGCCGAGTCGGTTCTCAAGCCAGGCGGCGCGGCCGCGTTCATTGCCGATCTCAAGGCTGACTTCCGCGATATCCACGGCATCCTGCAGACCGTGCAGCTGATCCGCTCGGCGGCGCAGAACGTGCGCGACCTGGTGGCGGGTTATGGAGAGATCTGGTCGACGCGCCTGTTCACTGCCCTGTTGCGTGAACGAGCCGCATCGCCAGCGGGTGTCGAGTGGCTCGACGCGCGCCGCGTCGTCGTGGTCGAATGGGGCAAGCTCGGCCCGATCGTGCAGTGGGACGAATCGCAACGTCGCATGCATACCGAGCTCAAGCCGGAGTTCGGCGGCACGCTCGTGATCACAGGATTTATCGCCTCCGACCGCAGCGGGATCCAGACGACGCTCGGCCGCAACGGCAGCGATTTGTCGGCTTCCATCTTCGGCGCATTGCTGGAAGCGCGCGAGATTCACATCTGGACCGACGTGGACGGGGTGCTGAGTGCCGATCCGCGCCTGGTGCCCGATGCCAAGGTGATCGATTCGCTCTCCTACAACGAAGCGATGGAGCTCGCCTATTTCGGCGCCAAGGTGATCCATCCGCAAACCATGGCGCCCGCCATCGAGCGCGATATCCCGATCTGGATTCGCAACAGTTTCGCGCCCGACAAGGAGGGCACGCTGATCTGCGCTGAGCCACAGTCGCTCCTGCAGGTGAAGGGCATCACCAGCATCGACGGCATCGCGCTGCTCAACCTGGAGGGCGCGGGGATGATCGGTGTGCCCGGTACCGCCCACCGGCTGTTCGGCGCGCTGCGCGAAGAGAACATCTCCGTCATCCTGATCTCGCAGGGCAGCTCCGAGCACTCGATCTGCTTCGCGATTCCCGAAACGCAGGCGACGCGCGCCGAAGCGGTGGTGCGCGCCGCCTTCGACAGCGAATTGCGGCAGGGGCAGATCCAGAGCATGGAAGTCGATCGCGGTCTCGCCATCCTCGCCGTGGTCGGCGACGGCATGGCAGGTGCGCATGGGGTGGCGGCAAAGGTGTTCACGGCACTCGGCGACTCCGCCGTGAATGTACGTGCCATCGCGCAGGGTGCCTCGGAGCGCAACATCTCCGTCGTCATCGAGGGTCGGCACAGCGCTCGCGCATTACGCGCGGTGCACGCGGGCTTCTACCTGTCGCCGCACACGGTTTCCATCGGGCTCATCGGCCCCGGGACCGTGGGCAGCGTGCTGCTCGATCAGCTGGCGGGCCAGATCGGGCGCCTGGGGCGCGATTTCAGTCTCGACCTGCGCGTGCGCGCAATCATGAGCTCGAGCCGGATGCTGCTGCAGGACACAGGCATCGACCTGTCGCAGTGGCGCGAGCGCCTCGCCAAGGACGGTGTACCGGCCGATCCGCACGCCTTTGCGCAATTCGTGCACGCGGACCACCTCCCGCACGCGGTCATGATCGATTGCACGGCGAGCACCGACGTGGCCGGCCAGTACCGTGAATGGCTGGCAGCCGGCATGCACGTCGTAACGCCAAACAAGAAAGCCAACAGCGGGGAACTCTCCGCCTATCGCGCCCTGCGCGAAGCGCGCCGCGCTGCCGGCTCGCATTACCTGTACGAGACCAATGTGGGCGCGGGTCTGCCGATCATCCAGACGCTGCGCGATCTGCGCGAGACCGGGGACGAGATCATCAGCCTCGAGGGAATCTTCTCGGGCACGCTGGCATACCTGTTCAACCTCTACGACGGCTCCGTGCCGTTTTCGCGCATCGTGCACGAGGCGAAGTCGCGTGGTTATACCGAGCCGGATCCGCGCGACGACCTGTCCGGCATGGACGTGGCGCGCAAGCTGATCATCCTCGGGCGCGAGATGGGGTTGGGCCTGGAGCTGGCCGACGTCGCGGTCGAAAGCCTGGTACCACCGCCGCTGACGCAATGCTCGATCGAGGAATTTCTCGAGCGCTTGCCCGAATTCGATGGCGAGATGCGCACCCGCTACCAGAAAGCGAAAGCGGAACAGCAGGTGCTGCGCTATATCGGGCGCCTGGAAGCCGGCGGCCGCGCCACCGTGGGCCTGGCGCGCCTGGAAGCTCGGCACGCGTTCGCGAACATCTCGCTCACCGACAACGTGGTGCGCTTCGCGACGCGCCGCTATTGCGACAATCCGCTCATCGTGCAGGGGCCCGGCGCGGGACCGGAAGTCACCGCGGGCGGGGTATTCGCCGATCTGCTGCGGCTCTGCGCCTATCTCGGCGCCAAGCTGTAACCCGACATGCAGCGCAGCGAAGCAATGGCATTCGCGCCCGCCACCGTGGGCAACGTCGGCATCGGCTTCGACATCCTCGGGCACACCGTGCAGAGCGTCGGCGATCGCGTGACGGCGCGGCGCCAGCCGGCAGCCGGCGTGCGCATCCGCGCGGTCAGCGGCGTGGTGACCGCGTTGCCGCTCGAAGCGGAACGCAACACTGCCGGCAAGGCGGTGATGACTCTGTGGCAGACCTCTCAGGCGTCTGGCGGTGTGGAGCTCGAGATCGAGAAGGGCATCCCGCTCGGTTCGGGGCTCGGCGGCTCCGCCGCTTCGGCGGTGGCTGCAGTGGTCGCGGCAAACGCGTTGCTCGATGAGCCGCGCAGCATGGTCGAGCTGCTCAAGTGTGCGATGCATGGCGAGCAGGTGGCGAGCGGTTCGATCCACGTCGACAACATCGCGCCGTCGCTCTACGGCGGACTGGTGCTCACGGTGGGGATCGACAATCCGCGCACCAAGCAGATACCGGTCCCGGCCAGCATTCGCTGCGTGCTCGTGCATCCGCACATGTCCATTTCGACGCGCGCGGCGCGCGACATTCTCAGCAAGACCGTTACGCTGTCCGACTTCGTGTGGCAGACCGCGAACCTGGCGGGCTTCATCTCGGGCTGCTACTCGGGCGACCTGGACATGATCCGGGATGCCTTCGAGGACGTGGTCATAGAGCCGCAGCGTGCCGAGCTGATTCCGGGCTTCAAAACGGTGCGCAGTGCCGCGATGGCGGGTGGGGCGCTGGGCTGCTCGATCTCGGGTGCCGGCCCGACGGTATTTGCCTGGTGCGAGGAAGCGTGCGCGCAAGCCGTGCGCGTGGCCATGGTGAGCGCGTTCGCGGCGCATAATCTCGGGAGTGATCACTGGATCACGAGCATCGAGCCGCTGGGCGCACGGTTGATCGAGCGCTGATGCGTTTCTTCAGCACTCGCAGCCGGGACGACGGAGTCGCGCTGGCGGACGCGATGGCATGCGGGCTGGCGCCGGACGGCGGCTTGTATATCCCCGGTTCGCTGCCGCGTTTCGAAGCGGACGAATCGTCCTCCGGCGCATCGCTCGCTGAGATTGCGAGCCTGGTCCTGGAACCCTTCTTCGCAGGCGACGTGCTCGAACCTGGGCTGCAGGAGATTGCAGCCGAAGCGTTCAACTTCCCCGCGCCGCTGACGCCGCTCCGGGGCGGCCGCGAACCGCTCGAGGTGCTGGAGCTGTTCCATGGGCCGACGGCCGCATTCAAGGATTTTGGCGCCCGCTTCCTGGCGCAGTCCCTGTCGCGACTGCAGGCCACGGGGCGCACTGCCACTATCTTGGTGGCGACTTCCGGCGACACCGGGAGCGCAGTGGCTGCAGCCTTTCACCGTCGTGCTGGCTTCGAGGTCGTGATTCTGTTTCCGCACGGACGCGTGTCGCCCCGCCAGGAGCAGCAACTCGCCTGCTGGGGCGACAACGTGCGCAGCTTCGCCGTGCACGGCTCCTTCGATGATTGTCAGCGCCTGGCAAAGGCGGCGTTCGCAGATCCGGAAATACGGCGCGCGCGTGAGCTGTCTTCCGCGAATAGCATCAACATCGGACGGCTGCTGCCGCAGATCGTGTATTACGCCGCGGCCAGCCTGGATGTCGCGCGACGCACAGAGGGGCCGGCATCATTCATCGTACCGAGCGGCAATCTCGGTAACGCGGTTGCCTGCGTGTGGGCGCGGGAGATGGGCTTGCCGATCGCGGAGATCGTGCTGGCTCACAATGCCAATCGCACCGTGCCCGATTTCGTCGAGAGTGGCACCTGGTCACCGCGGCCGAGCGTCGCGACGCTGGCTTCCGCGATGGACGTCGGCGATCCGAGCAACATGGAGCGCTTGCGTGCCCTCTTGCCGGATGCGGACCACTGGGAGCGCCTGGCTGCGGTGTCGATCAGCGACGAGCAGATCCGCGCGCGCATCCGCAGCGACTATTCGGGCTATGGACGTGTCTGGTGTCCGCACACGGCGGTTGGCGCCGAGGCGTACATGCAGCTGCCGGTAGAATTGCGTCGCGAGCATCATTGGGTGCTGGTGGCGACTGCCCATCCGGCCAAGTTCAGCGAGATCGTAGAGCCGCTGATCGGGAGCGAGGTGGCAGTGCCCGCCCCGCTGGCTGCGTTGCTCGCACTGCCACGCCAGGTCAACGAGATCGAGGCGGAATTCGCCACTCTGAAGGAAAAGCTTCTGCAACGATGATCGAACTCGAGCGCATGGACCCGCGGGTCCTGGCCTGGATAGTCGCCGTCCTCGCGCTGGGGGCCGTCGTATTCTGGAGCTACCGCCGCCTGCGTCGCATCGCGGAACGCCGTGCGCTGCTGGCGGCCCTCAAGGATGCCTCCTACGACGTGATCCACGATGTGCTCATCCCGGATGGAATGGATGGCCGCCTGCACCTCGACTTCCTGCTGCTGACGCAGCGTGGAATCCTGGTGCTGGACCTGCGTGAAGTTCCGGGAATGGTCTTCGGCGGCGATCAGATGAACGAGTGGGCGGTGATGACCCGCCGGCGCCGCTACTCCTTCAGCAACCCCCAGGGACCGTTGCTCGATCGTGTCGCGGCCGTGAGGCAGATGGCCGGCGACACGCCGGTCGAAGGACGGGTCTTGTTCACAGCCCGCGCCCGCTTTCCGAAGGGCCGTCCCAAGTCGGTGCTGATGCTGGACTCGTTGAAACTCGAATACGCGCCGGTGGACAAGGGCGCAATGCAGTCGATAGTCGCCCGCTTCAGACCTGGCTGGGAGTCAGTCAAGTCATGCCTGACTCCCAGCGATCTGGCCCGGCGGTGACCCTAGGTGGACGGTGAGGAATCGCCCGAAGGCGCCGCGGGCTGCGAGCGATGGCGCTGGAACCGCTCCCGTGCTTGCTCCTTCATCTGCGCCTGGATTTGGGGAAGCCTGGCCTTCTGTTCCTTGGTGAGCAGACCGTAGACCTGGGAGCGAAGCTGGCTGCCTTCCGTGACCATCCTGGAGGCCAGATCACCCGCCGCCTGACTGACCTGCGCCACGACAGTGGCGTAGTTCGGGTCATCGGGCTGGATGGCGCGCAGCTTCTCCGCATCGGTGCGCATGCTTTCGTGCATGGTCTGCATCTGCGGACGCGCCGCATCGAGGATTCCCTTGATGGACTGGCGCTGCTCGGAGCTCAGCCCGAGCTGATCGGCCATCTGGTTGATCGAGTCGGGACCGTAGAATCCGAAAAGGTGATCGCCTCCCGGTCCGTGGCCGTGTCCCGACCACCCGTTCGCCGGCTGGTCGCCAGCGGCTGCAATACCGGCGCAGGCGAGGAACGCCGCCGCCAGCCATCCGGTCAATGAAACTATGTGTGCTCTCGACACTGTATTCTCCTTCCACGCCTGCTCCTGCCGCGGAGCTTCGATGGGCAACAGCTTACGGAGATCGTGGCGCCGGGTGGTATTAGATCGGGCAAAGTCCCTGCAAAGATCGGTCAAGCGAGCGGCGGAGCGATGACAAACCCGCGCTCTGCCCGCAACATCCGTGACATGAACACGGCTTCAGCCGCCGCACGAGTGCTCCTGGTCGATGACGATCGCGAGCTCACCTCGATGCTGGCCCAGTACCTCGCCCAGGAAGGATTCGCCGTCGAGGCCGTGCATGACGGATCGGCGATACTGGAACGGCTGGCGGCAGGCGGGGTCGATCTCATCGTGCTCGACATCATGCTGCCGGGTCGCAGTGGTCTCGATGTGCTGCAGGACGTGCGCCGCCGGACGCAGACTCCGCCGGTGCTGATGCTGACGGCGCGCGGCGATGACGTGGATCGCATCGTGGGCCTCGAGCTCGGTGCGGACGACTACCTGCCAAAGCCTTTCAACCCGCGTGAGCTGGCGGCGCGCCTGCGCGCAGTGCTGCGCCGTGCGCGCGAGCCGCTGCTTGCACCCGGCGCGCCGCTGCTGCTCGGTCCGATCACACTCGACCCGTCTCGCCACCGCGCGGAAGTCCGGGGCGCCGTCATTGCGCTCACCGGCGCGGAATTGCGCGTGCTGGAGCAACTCATCCGGCACGCGGGCAAGGTGATCTCGCGCGAGCAACTGACGGAAAGCGCACTCGGCCGCAAACTCGAGCTCTACGATCGCAGCATCGACACCCACGTGAGCAATCTGCGGCGCAAGCTCGCGCTCAGCCCCGGGCGCGATCCGGAGATCCGCGGTATCCGCGGCGCGGGGTACATGCTGACGGCGCCGGGTGAGGACTGCGTGTGACCAGTCTCCTCGCGCGCATCTTCGCTTCCTTCTGGGTGGCGATGGTGCTGATCGTCGCGGGCGCAATCGGGGTAACCCTCTACATCCTCGCAGAGCAACCCGACGGCGGGCAGCGCGATCCTGCCGCGCTCGCTGAAAAGGCGGCCGCTGCCCTGCAATCCGAAGGCGAGGCCGGGCTCAAACGCTGGCTCACGGGACTCGAGCGCAGGCAGCTCGACTCGCGCCTGATCGTGGTCGGCCCGACCGGCGAGGATCTGCTCGGCCGCCCGATCCCGCACTTCATGGCACGACGTTTCGCAGGCGACCTGCCAGAGCCGGGACACCAACACCCGCCACCAACCGCTCCCGACCGCGCCGCGCGCTATCGCCCACCGCAGCCATTGCCCCTGATCATCGCGGGCGACGGCACGGTGTATCGCCTGGCGCTGATACCGCGTCGCCCGGGCTTCTTCGGCACCCTGGAAGTGCCGCAGGTACGGGGCACGATCCTGCTGCTGTCGATACTCGTCACGGCGCTGCTCAGCTGGTGGCTGGCGCGATCGGTCACCCGGCCGGTGCGCGCTTTGACGTCTGCCACGCGCGCGCTCGCCGGAGGTGATCTCGATGTCCGCTTGCCCCCGCGCGTCAGCCGCCGACGGGACGAGTTCGGCGTCCTGGCGCGCGACTTCGAGGACATGGCGCGGCGCTTGCGGCAACTGGTACGTGGTCGCGAACGCCTGCTGCGCGATGTTTCGCACGAACTGCGCTCGCCACTGGCGCGCATGCAGGTGGCCGTGGCCCTCGGCCGACAACCCGGCGGAGACGTGAGCCAGTCACTACAACGCATCGAAGCCGAAGCAGGACGGCTGGACGCGCTCATCGACCAGGTCTTGAAGCTCTCGCGTCTCGATGCGGGCGCGGCGGCACTGCGCCTGGAGTCGATCGACCTGGTGGCAATCATCGACCAGGTAGCGCGCGATGCCAGCTTCGAAGGGCAGGGGCGGGATGTACGCGTCGAATGGCATCCGCCTGAGAACCCGGTAATAGCGCGTGCCGACGCGGAGCTGCTGGCGAGCGCGATAGAGAATGTCGTGCGCAACGCGTTGCGTTATAGCCCCTCAGGTGGCGCGATCGAGCTTGCATTGCAGACCGGCGCTGGCGAGGGGCTGCTTCAGGTGCGCGATCACGGACGGGGCGTGCCCGAGGCGGACCTGTTACGCCTGTTCGAGCCCTTCTTTCGCGTGGCGGAATCACGCAGCCGCGACAGTGGCGGAGATGGCATCGGCCTCGCGATCACAGCCCGCGTGCTCGCGGCGCATGGCGGAAGCACCAGGGCAATGAATGCGCCCGGCGGCGGCCTGCAGGTGGAGCTCAGCTTGCCTTTGTGATCTGCCGTACCGCGTGGTCAGCCAGCACTTGCGAGACGCACTGCGTCACCTTGATGCCGGTGGCGATGTGCAGGAATTCATTCGGACCGTGCGCGTTCGAAAGCGGCCCGAGCACGCCTGTCACCAGGAACTGCGTGCGTGGAAACCGTTCACCGAGCATGCCCATGAACGGGATGCTGCCGCCCGCGCCGAGATACATCGCATCCTGGCCGAAATAGTCGCGCGAGGCGCGCGCCAGCGATTGCTCCAGCCAGGGCGCGAGCGCGGGCGCGTCCCAGCCGCCCATCGCCGGACCCGCAACGAAGCGCACGCGTGCGTTGTAGGGTGGGTCCTCCTCCAGCGTTTTCTTGAGCAGTTGCCCGATGGGGGCAGGGTCACTGGTCGGCGGCAGCCGGAACGACAGTTTCACGCTCAGCCGCGGTACCAGGACGTTGCCCGCGTTCTGCAGTGCCGGGAGTCCATCCATGCCAATGACCGTGAGGCTGGGTTTCCAAGTGGTGTTCACGAGCAGTTCCACCGGGTCGGTGGACAGCGGCCTGACTCCGGCGGCGAACGGCAAGCGCCCTCGCACCTGTTCGCCCAGCACACTCGCAGCGGCGGCGATCTGTCGGCGTCGCTCCGGCGGAATCGAAGCATGCAGGGGCTCGACCAGCAGATCGCCCGTCACCTCGTCCTCGATGCGTGACAGGAGCTGGCGCACGATACGCACGCAGGAAGGCGCGATGCCACTGCCCATTCCGGAGTGCACGCCTTCTTCGAGCACCTGCACTTCAAGCGTACCGATGAGGTTGCCGCGCAGGGAAGTGGTGCACCAGAGCTGTTCGTAGTTCGAGCACTCGGCATCGAGACACACCACCAGGCTCGGCGTGCCCAGGCGGGGAGCCAGTGCTTCGACGTGCGCCGCGAGGTCAGTGCTGCCGCTTTCCTCGCATGCTTCGATGAGCACTACGCAGCGCGCGCGCGCGATACCCTGGGCATCGAGGGCGGCAATGGCAGCGAGAGAAGCAAACACCGCGTAGCCGTCGTCCGCGCCGCCGCGCCCGTAGAGCTTTCCATCACGGATCACCGGCTCCCATGGTCCGAGCCCCTCGTGCCAGCCCGTGAACTCCGGTTGCTTGTCCAGATGCCCGTAGAGCAGCACGCAATCGTCAACCTGTCCGGGGATCTCGATGAAGAGGAGCGGCGTTCGCCCTTTGATCCGCATGATTTTGACGGACATGCCAGAGATCGGCTGCGCGCGACACCAGCGCGCCATCAACTGGATGGCGGCCTCCATGTGGCCGTGCTGCTCCCAATCCGGATCGAAGAGCGGCGACTTGTTGGGGATACGCACGTAGTCGCACAGCTGCGGCAGGATGGATTGCATCCACTCGCTTTCGAGGCGCTCGCGCAGCGCGCTCTTGTCAAGTCTTTGTGCCATGATCAATCAGTACCTTAGGAGTTATAGTTAATGTCACACCTAGCTGGTTGCCGGCCAGCCGAAGAAGCGCCGCACGTTGGCGGTGGTTTGTGCCGCCAGCGTATCGGCCGCGACGCCTCGTAGTCGCGCCACGGTAGCGAGTATATGGGGCAGGAACATCGGCTCGTTGCGCCGGCTCGCTGGTCGTGGTGTGAGGTCGCGCGGCAGCAGATACGGTCCGTCGGTCTCGAGCATGATGAGTTCGGCCGGAATGCTCACGACGAGTTCCTGGAGCAGCTGGCCGCGGCGCTCATCGTTGATCCATCCGGTAATGCCGATGTAGAGCCCGAGGGCCAGGCACTCATCCAGTTCGGCTCGAGTGCCGGTAAAGCAGTGCGCGACGGCCGCGGGAAGGCGTGGCAGGTAGTCACGCAGGATGGAGATGAAATCGGCATGCCCGTCGCGCTGGTGCAGGAACACGGGACGACGCGTAGCGACTGCGAGCTCGAGCTGGGCGCGAAACACGCGCTGCTGATCCATGCGGGGCGAGAAATCTCGGAAGTAGTCAAGGCCACACTCACCAGCCGCGCAGACTTCCTCGGCCTGCATCAAGGCCTGCAGCTCCGTGCGCTGTTCAGCGCTGAATTCATGCGCGTGATGCGGGTGCACACCGGCGGTCGCGCGCAGCGCGGCCGGATGCTCTCGCACCAGCTCGATGGCGCGACGCGTGCTGGCGATACTCGAGCCGGTGACGATCAGGTGCGGTACACCGGCGGCGCGGGCCCGCTCGATCACCTGCACGCGATCAGCGTCATAGCTGTCGTGCGCGAGGTTGATCCCGATGTCGACAAGTGTGGCGCGCGTCATGAAACTGTGCGGGACTCCCTGGCCGTGGGGAGCGCTTGGCATGTTATCTTGGCGCGCCCTGCGCATGCAGGGAATCCTATGAGCGGGAGCATGTTCAAAGCCGGGATGCTGTTGTTGCTGCTGATGGCCGCAGTGGGTGTCCATGCGCAGGAGATGGATACCGCAGACCTCGAGGGACGCATCGAGTATGCGTATTTCACGGCTGACGCCAACGCACTGCGCAACCTTGTGAGCACGATGCAGAACTCGCTCGCCAAGGGGGACAGCAGTCCGCTCGCGCACTACGAGCGCGGGCTGGCGCAATATCGACTTGGCCAGGTCCTGGCAACCGCGGCGGATAGCGGGGCGGCGGCAGCGTTCGCGAATTGTAGCGACGCGCTTGGCAAGTCGATCGATGCCGACAAGCAGTTTGCCGAAGCGTATGCACTGCAATCGGCCTGTTATACGAGTCGGGCGCAGATCAACGCGTGGAAAGGGGTGGTCGATCTTCCCCTGGGAGGCTCACGTCTCGACAAGGCGCTCAAGCTTGCGCCTTCGAACCCGCGCGTCGCGCTCATCGATGCGCTCAACGACTACGATCGGCCCCGAGCCTTCGGTGGCGATCGCACGCAGGCCTGCACGAAGTTCGCGCACGCAGCAAAACTGTTCGAAGCCGTGGCGAACGATGCCTCTCGCACGCCGGGCTGGGGCGCAGCGGATACCTACTTGCACGTGGGACGGTGCCTGCGGGAAAGCGGCGACGTTCTCGGCGCGCGCAACGCGCTGGAACGCGCACTGATCATCGCGCCGGATTTTGCAGCGGCCCGCGACGAGCTGCGGCGCGTGGTCGCAGGTTCCTGACCGTCAGTAACGGAAGCGGAACGCACACTGCAGCGTGCGTTCGCGGAAGTCAGGATCGAGGCCGAGGAGCGAGCGCTGCTCGAGCTCGCCTTTCACCTGCAAGCCTTCGATCCAGAGCTGCCAGCCGTTGCCGAAATCGAAGCCGTAGCCGAAGGTCCAGCCGTTCGCATCCTGGTAGCCGTCGAAGTAAGCCTCGCCACGCAACGTGTTGGTCGTCAGGCGATCGTAACGGACGGTCAGGCGATGTGGACCGAAGACGCCGCTGACCAGGCCGAAGTACGATTCGAAGGCTGTGCGCAGGAACCCCAGTCCGTCGGCGCTCGCGCCGACCGCAGTATCGCCGTTCATCCACTGCGCGATCAGAGTCCAATCGGGTTGCCACTCGAAGCGCAGTCCGGCACTGTCGAAACGCGTGAGCCACGCCTTCTCGTAGCCATTGCTCGCCCGGGGATCGCCGCGGTTGTCGTAGTGAAGGACCCGCAGCACCAGTCGCTCCGGCCAGCTCGCCTGTGCGCCGAGGTAGTAACCGGGCCGATTGTCGATCTCATGAAAGAACTCGACCTGGTGACGCGAAGTGCTGTCGGCGAAGATCTTCGGCAGCCCGCCGAACAACCCCGTCTGGCGATCATGGATCGCCCAGCCGCGCTCGAAGATCTCCACGCCCAGCGGATCGTTCCAGCCATATAGCGCGCCGATCAGGCTGAGATCGACACCCTTGTCGGTGCGCGAGCCGAGCCAGGTGAAACTGCTCTCCGCGCCGATGGTCCTGAGCTCTTCACCGAGCCAGGTGTTGATGGCGCCGGGGCTGAGTGAGTAGGAGCTCCGCCAGCCGGTATCGCGGTTCTCGAGCGAGATGGGCGGGTAGAAGGCGCCGAGCTTCGTCCGCCAACGCCACGCGGAGGACGGGTACGGACGCCACTCGAGGAACGCTTCGGTAAGGTCGATGGGGTTCTTGTCGTGGTCGGCATAGGTGTCGGCGGTCACGTGCGCGCCCAGCGTTTCGGTGAGCGCACCACGATACTCGAGCGACAGGCGTCCGAGCTGCGGGCCATCGTGATCCTCGTCGAACCGTCCGAGTCCCAGGCCGCCCTGGGTGAAAGAGCGCTCGACGTCGGTACTCGCATAGCGCACATCCACCTGCACCTCGAGACTCTGCTCCCCCCAGTCGGCCGCAGGAACAGCAACGGGACAGCCCAGCGCGACGAGGAACAGCGCTCGACAGAGACCTCCGCAACGGGTCCCTTCAGTAATCACTGCGGTTCGCCTTCGTCGGTCGCACGCGCGGCTCGGGCGAGAGTGGTCGCGTCAATCGCAGCGTCACGGGTTGGCGCGCATCCGACGCGAGCCGCAGAGCGCGCGTGATCTCGTCGCTGGCTTCGTTGAAGCGCGGATTCCAGGCACTGATCTCGTACTCGCCGCCCGGGAGTCCCTCCAGCTGCAACGTCCCGCCAGTGTCGGTCTTGCCGAAGTAGGGCGACGGTGTCACGTAGATGTAGCCCAGCATGTTGTCGTGGATGTTGCAGCCCACCACCACCAGCCCGGGCTGATCGAAGATCAATGGCGGATAGACGTGGCCGCGATAGAGCGAGAGCTGGAAGCGCTTGGCCGGCGAGAACGAATACACCTGGTGCGCCACGGTGTCGCTGTTGGGAAAGTCGACCGCGGTTCCGGTGCGGATCACGAGGATCCGCGGCACGAACTGGCGGTCGATCTGGTCCATGATCGCGTGCGAGGACGGTAGCAAGGGCCCGAGAGTCTGCGGCGGCGTCCGCAGGCTGGCGACGATCACGACGTCGCTCACCGGTTTGCCGTCACGGTCCAGAACGTCGACATGCAACGCGGCGGCCGCAGCCGATGACGCCCAGATGTAGAGCGCACCAGCTACTGAATACAGAATGTTCAAGTGAGTGTGACGCACACCCGCAGCCGTCCCTGAAGCCTGTGGCGGACTGAATCACGTGCGGGGTGAGGTCAAGTTTGACCTGCGTCCCATTTTGACAATAGCCCGGTGGCCGGGGCGCTCGAACCTCTCTAGATTGCGGAATGCGTAGCGTTTTTTAACCGTTTCACTGGCTCGCCACTGCGCCGCACATGCAGAGTTTTCGTACGCGGATTCTCGGGCTGCTGCTCGCGATCGTAGTCACGACGCAGCTCGCGACCATGATTGCGCTGGTGGTGCAGACCCACCGCGAGGCGCAGTCGCGTGCCCAGCAGCAACTGAGTTCCGGCGGGCGCGTGCTTGCCAGCATCATGCATTCGCGGGCCGAGCAGCTGCGCGATGCCGTGCACGTGCTGGTGGCCGACTACGGCTTCAAGGAAGCCGTCACCTCATCGGACCAGGAAACGATTCTTTCCGCGCTGGACAACAGTGCCGCGCGCATCGACGCCGACCTGGCGGCGTTCTTCGACCCGGACGGCAAGGTCGTCGCCACCACGTTGCCCAATCTGCCCGATGCGAAGAGCATGCGTTGGCCTTCACTGGGTGCCGCCGCGCACGACTCGGGCGTCATCTATCGCAGCATCAACAACAAGCCCTATCTGCTGGTGATCGCGCCGGTGCGTGCGCCGGTGGCAGTGGGATGGGCGGCGATCGGCTTCGGCATCGATGCGACGCTGGCAGCACAGATGCGTTCGCTCCTTGGCGTGGACGTCTCCTATCTCGACGGCAGCCAGGGTGCGGCCACGCTGGTGTCCTCGCTCGAGCAGTCCAAGCAGGCAGCCCTGCGGGCTGAACTGAATAGTCGGCTCAACGCGAGCGGCCAGGCACAGCAGGTCGCTCTAGATGGCGAGGATTACGTGCTGCTGGTGCAACCGCTCGAAGGTGCTGACGGGCAACTCTACGCGGTGCTGCAGACATCGCTCGCCGAGATCCTCAAGCCTTTCGACAGCCTGCGCGCCACGATCCTTGGCGTAGCGCTGCTGGCGGTACTGCTTGCTGTGCCCCTTGCCACGATGCTCGCGCACAGCGCCAGTCGGCCGGTCGATCAGCTCGTCGCCGCTGCGCAACGCATCGAGGGCGGCAATTATTCGCAGCCAGTGGATCTGATGGCCACGCAGGAGTTCACCACGCTCGCTTGCACGCTGAACTCGATGCAGTCGCGCATCGCGGAGCGCGAGCAGCACATCCGTTTCCAGGCCTCCCACGACGAACTGACTGGCCTGCCGAACCGGGCGTTGTTCCGCGAGCGCCTGGTCGCGCAATTGGCGCAGCCAGGCCCGCTGGCGCTGCTGACAGTCGAAGTTCGCGACCTGGACCAGATCAACGCCTCCTTCGGTCACGCTTTTGGCGAAGAGGTGGTCCGCGAGGTCGCGCGTCGCGTGACCGGTCGCGTGGGCGAAGCAGATCGCGTCGCTCGCAGCGAGGCGGCGCAATTCATGGTGCTCGCGGTCGGGGCCGACGAAGGCAACGCACGCCACCTCGCGGCCCAGATCATCGAGTCGATTCGCGCCGGCCTGATTCGCGAGGACGTGCCGATCAGCCTCGACGCGTTCGTCGCGCTGTGCGTGAGCCCCGCACACGGCAAGGATGCCGACGTACTGTTGCGCCGCCTGGATTCGGCATTGTGTGACGCGCGTGCCGCCGCCACGTCCGTGATGGTGTACCAGCCGGGACGTGAAGAGGGACACCGCCGCCAGTTGGCGATTCTGGGCGATTTGCGGCGTGCCATCGCGAATGGCGAACTGTCACTGCACTACCAGCCCAAGGTCGACATGCTGACCAAGCAGGTGCAGGCCCTGGAGGCGCTGGTCCGCTGGAATCACCCGCGGCATGGCGCGATTCCGCCCGGCGAATTCGTGCCGCTGGCCGAACGCGCCGGCAGCATCATCCTGCTGACCAGCTGGGTACTGAAAAGCGCGCAGGAGCAGATGCACGCCTGGCACCATGATGGATTCGACATCGACGTCTCCGTGAATCTGTCGGCCGCCGACCTGAGCGACCCGGAGCTGCCGGAACTGGTGCGCAAGCGCTTGACCAAGACAACGCCACTGGCCAATCGGCTGGTGCTCGAGATCACCGAGAGCGCGGTGATGCGTGAGACCGCGAACGCGATCCGCGTCATGGAGGAGTTGCGCCATGACGGTGTGCGCTTCTCGATCGATGACTTCGGGACCGGCTATTCCTCGCTGGCACAGCTCAAGCGCCTGCCGGTGGATGAGATCAAGATCGACAAGTCCTTCATCATCGATCTTAAGCGCCAGACCGACGACGAAGTGATCGTACGCTCGACCATCGAGTTGGGTCACAGCCTCGGCGTGAAGGTGGTCGCCGAAGGCGTCGAGACTGCCGACGGCTGGGAGATGCTGCGACAGATGGGTTGCGACCTCGCGCAGGGCTATTTCATCAGTGCGCCACTCCCCGGCCCGCAGATCGTCAACTGGGTGCGCGCCCTCAACTCCAAGCTCGGCACTGCCGAGACTCCGACCCAGCAGGTTCGCATCCTCAAGGAACACCGGCGCAACAGCGTCTAGCGACCTGGCCGCCGCGCGCGCTGCGTAGCTGCGCGTCCGGATGTGCAATACTGCGCGCGCTCCGGCCCTGACAGAGGAGAAGAACCGATGAGCTGGGTCATCCTTGCGTTGCTCGTGCTGCTGGTGTTGTTCCTGGTCGGGACCTACAACCGGCTGGTCTCGGCCCGCAACGCCTACAAGAACGCGTTCGCGCAGATCGATGTGCAGCTCACCCGTCGTTACGACCTGATTCCGAACCTGGTGGAGACGGCGAAGGGCTACATCAAGCACGAGCGCGAGACACTCGAGGCGGTGATCCGCGCGCGTAATTCGGCAGTGAGCGGCCTGAAGGCGGCCGCTGCAAGCCCCGGTGACCCGGCTGCCCTGCAACAACTGGCGGGTGCCGAGAACACCCTGACCGGCGCATTGGGGCGCCTGTTCGCGGTCGCCGAGGCGTATCCGGATCTCAAGGCCAACCAGAACATGATGCAGCTGTCCGAGGAGCTCACCTCGACCGAGAACAAGGTCGCGTTCGCGCGCCAGGCCTTCAATGACGCGGTGATGTCCTACAACACGACACGCGAAGTGTTTCCCAACAACTTCGTGGCGGGCGCCTGCGGCTTTCAGCCGGCGCAGCTGCTCGAGATCGAGAGTCCCGAGAAGCGCGCGGTGCCGAAGGTCAGCTTCACCTGAGCCCAGACCGACTCCGCGCATCGCATCCGGGGTGAACGGGTGAACTTCTACGCGCGCCAGGCCGATGCGCACCGCCAGACGCGTCTCCTGGTCGTGCTGTTCGTGCTCGCGGTGGTCGCAATCCTGGTCGCCGTGAATTTCGTCGTGCTGACCATGCTCGCGGTCTCGGACTCCGAAGCGCCAGGCCTGCCCAATAGTGCGTGGATCGGCCACCGGCCCGGCACGGTGACGCTCACCTCGATCCTCGTGCTGGCCGTGGTGGGACTCGCGAGCCTCTACAAGACCATGGTGCTGCGTTCGGGTGGCGGCGTGGTCGCAAAGTCGCTCGGGGGCGATCGAGTCGATCGCGGTACGTCCGATCCGTTGCGGCGCCGGCTGCACAACGTCGTCGAGGAAATGGCAATCGCCTCGGGCGTTCCAATGCCCGAGGTCTATGTGCTCGAGCACGAAGCCGCCATCAATGCGTTCGCCGCCGGGCATACGGCTTCGAATGCCGCCATAGCAGTGACGCGAGGTGCGCTGGAGCACCTGAACCGCTCGCAACTGCAGGGCGTCATTGCGCACGAGTTCAGCCATGTCCTGAATGGCGACATGCGGATCAGCTTGCGGCTGATGGGACTGCTGTTCGGCCTGCTGGTGATCGCGCTGATCGGACGCACCGTGCTGCGATTCAGTTCGCGCAGTTCGGGCGATCGCAAGGGTGGCGTCGCTGTCGTTGCCCTGGCCGCCGTCGCGGTGATGCTGCTGGGTTACATCGGCGTCTTTTTCGGCCGGCTCATCCAGGCCGCGGTGTCACGCCGCCGCGAGGAACTCGCAGACGCATCCGCCGTGCAGTTCACACGCGAGCCGGAGGGACTCAAGGGCGCGCTGGTCAAGATCGGCGGCTACGACATGGGCTCGAAGCTGCAGAACGTGGGCGTCGATGAAGTCGCGCACATGCTGTTCGCGTCCGGCATGACACGCCTGTTTGCGACCCACCCGCCGCTCGTCGAACGCATTCGCGCGCTCGATCCATCGTTCAAGGAGTCCGAGTTCTCGAGAGTCGATTCCGGGCCGCAGCTCGACGCCGCAGCGGGCGAGCACTTGACCAGTGAGTCATTGCCGTCGCTGGATGCCGATTTCGGCAACCTCGCGAGTGGCCTGGTTGCGGCACAGTCGAAGACGATTGCGCGGCTGGTGGGCAACCCGGGAACGCCGCACGTGAAGGTCGCGCAGGCCTTGAAGCAATCGCTGCCGCCGGAACTGCTGACGAATCTCGAGGCGCCCGGCCGGGCGCTCGGCATGTTGCTGGCGTTGGTTCTCGACCCGAAGGCGGAGGTGCGCGCGCGGCAACTCACGATCGTCAAGGAGAGGCTCGGCGAAAGCGCACTTGGCTTGATCGCGCAGGCCGAGTCGGCTGCGGCCCAGCTCGAGCCCTTTCAACGCCTGCCGCTGCTGCAGAGCTTGTTTCCGAGCCTGAGGCGTCTCACGCGCGAATCGCGGCTGCGAATCTTGGAAGGTCTCGAGCGCCTGATCCGAGTCGACGGCCGGATCGAGATTTTCGAGTATGCCCTGGGCACCCTGGCGCGAATCTACCTGCAGGATGAATTGCGGCCCACCGGCTCGACGAGCGTGCTGAAGCTCAACCAGGTCACGACCGAGCTGCAGACTGTCTTCTCTACGCTCTCCGAGCACGGCACCACCGACCCGGCACGGGCCCGACGCGCCTACGAAATCGGCATGCACCACCTGTTGCCTGAGATCCGGCCGCCGTACCAACCCGTGCCGGGCTGGGCGCCGGCACTCGACCGCGCGCTCCAATGCCTCGATCGCCTGGCGCCCGCCGGCAAGGAGCAGCTGGTGGAGGCGCTCGTGAAGACCATCGCGCTCGACGAACAGCTCACCGTCGGGGAATCAGAGCTGCTGCGCGTCGTGTGCGCTTCGATTCACTGCCCTTTGCCGCCGCTGATGGATCTCAATCCGCGCGCCACCTGAAGAGGGCCGCCCCCAGCAGCATGAACAACACGCCGCTGATTGCGAGATAAAGGAGTTGCGGGGCGATCTGCGCGAAGCCCGCGCCATCGAGCATGATGGCGCGCGCGGCATCGAGCATCTGCGTGAGGGGGAAGATCTTGGCCAGCCACTGCAGCCAGTTGGCGGAGCCCTCCAGCGAAAACCAGACGCCCGAGAGCAGCATCATCGGCCAGGTGATGGCATTGAGAATGCCACTCGCAAGCTCCTCGCTGCTGAAGCGCGCCGCAATGAACAAACCGATCGCGATCATCGAGATCGCCCCCATGAGCGCGACCAGGAACAGAAGCAGGGGACTTCCCTCCATCCGGAAGTGCACTACCAGGCTCAGCGCCCAGAACACGAACACCATGACGATCATGATGATGATCAGTCGCGACAGCACCTGCGCCGAGATGAACTCGATCGCACGCAACGGCGTGGCGCGCAGGCGCTTGAGGAAGCCCGATTTGCGATATCGCACCACCACCCAGCCGACGCCGAACAGACAACTGAACATCATGTTCATGCCGAGGATGCCGGGCAGCAGCCAGTCGACGTAGCGCACTGCCTGGCCAGAGACGGCCTCCCGCTTCAGGCCAGGATCGGACTGCAACAGGAGCTTTTCGACCACGTAGCCCTTCGGCGAATCGGTATTCACCCAGTAGCGTGGTGTGGTGCGCAGATCCAGCAGCAGGTCGATCTGGTGGCGGCCGACCTTGCGAATCGCGTCGGTCTCGTCACTCACCGTGAAGAACTCGATGTAGTGGGTGGCGAGAAAAGGATGCATCGCGGTCTGGATCGATGCTCCCGAGTGCAGCACGCCGACCTTGAACAGCGGTCGCTCGGGGCCGCCGAAGATCAGGGCGAGGGCCACCACCAAGCCGATGGGTACCAGAATGTTCCACCCCAGAGTCGCGCGGTCGCGCAGGAATTCCACGTTGCGGGCGTGCCAGACCGCGAGCATTCGGCGGATCATGCGCGTAATTCCTTTCCGGTCAGTTCCAGGAACAGGTCTTCGAGATTGCGCGGCCGGATGCGCAAATGCTTGAGCGACACGCCCGCGTCCATGAGGTACCTGAGCGTTGCATCGACGCTGGCGGTGGAGATCTCGATCTGCTCGCTGCCGGCCAGCAACTGGAAGGGCACCGAGCTCGGATCGAGGGTGAAATCTTCGCGCGGCATCTCCAGGATCACGTCCTCGAAGTGCTCCTGCAGCAGCTGCAGGGGCGAGCCCATGGCGATGATGCGGCCGTGATCCATGATCGCGATGCGGTCGCAGAGAAAATAGGCCTCTTCCATGTAGTGCGTGGTGAGAATCACTGTCTTGTTGCTCGCCTTTACGGCGCGGACCAGGTCCCAGAAGTTGTGCCGGGCCTGCGGGTCGAGACCGGTGGTGGGCTCATCGAGGAATAGAATTTCCGGATCGTTGACCAGCGCAATGGCGAGCAGGAGCCGCTGCTGCTGGCCGCCGGAGAGCTTGCGGTTGTCACGGTCCTCGAGCTTCTCCAGCGCGCAGATGCGGATCACCTCGTCGACCGAAAGTCCGCGTGGATAGAGGTTGCGAAACAGGGTCAGGCATTCGCGCACCGTGAGAAATTCCTGCAGCGCCGTCTTCTGGAACTGGATGCCGGCCTCGGCGCGAAAGCGATCGCCGGCGGGTTCCCCGCGATAGAACACCTCGCCACTGGTGGCGGGCAGGATCCCCTCGATCATTTCGACCGTGGTGGTCTTGCCTGCCCCATTGGGGCCGAGGAGCCCGAAGCAAGTGCCGGCGTCGACGCCGAAAGAGACGCCATCGACGGCGACGATCGCGCCGTAATGTTTCACGAGATTGCGGGCTTCGAGTATTGCGGGCATGAGGATCCGTGGTGGCAAGCAGGGGCGAGCGATGCTACCCGATCGACACCGGGGCGGCGAGATCGACGGCCGCGGTTCACTGGTATGATCGCGCGCACTGAACGACGCTGGACCGCAATGGACGGCCGTTACCCGAACCTGCTCGCGCCACTCGACCTGGGATTCCTCACGCTGAGAAACCGCGTCCTCATGGGCTCGATGCACACGGGCCTGGAGGATCGCGCACGCGATTTTCCCAGGCTCGCCGCCTACTTTGCCGAGCGTGCGCGCGGGCAGGTGGGACTCATCGTCACGGGTGGCATCGCGCCCAACATCGTCGGCTGGGCCAAGCCCTTCGCGGGCAAGCTCAGCTGGCATGGCGAGGTGCCACGTCACCGACGGATCGCGGACGCCGTGCACGACGCAGGCGGCCATGTCTGCATGCAGATACTGCATACCGGCCGTTACGCGTATCACCCACTGGCCGTGGCGCCTTCGGCGATCCGCTCGCCGATCAGCCCCTTCAAGCCGCGCGCATTGTCCGCCCGCGGCGTGGAGGGACAGATTCGCGACTATGTGCGCTGCGCGGTGCTGGCGCGTGAGGCGGGTTACGACGGCG
>Ga0137410_10000290_pt1 | contig 35532 bp, 22 predicted proteins | sample CZODoug1_16funga_FD_108878 | JGI IMG/M metagenome (GOLD analysis project Ga0137410, IMG submission 108878) | Vadose zone soil fungal communities from Angelo Coast Range Reserve, California, USA - CZODoug1_16fungal (Illumina Assembly) | ecosystem: Environmental > Terrestrial > Soil > Vadose zone... | reverse complement strand
TGGCGCTCGGCGCTTGAAGTCGCGCCGGCCGAAGGCCGCCTCTACACAGCCTTGGGTACCGTCGTGGCGGCGCAGCAACGCGTAAGCGAAGCAGCGAAACTCTTGCAATATGCGGTGCGGTTGGCGCCTGACTCGGCGACGGCGTGGGCGCAGCTCGGCGTCGTGCTTTTCGTCAAACAAGACCTCGGCTCGGCTGCGGAAGCCTTGAATGAAGCGCTCGCACTGGCGCCCGACGATCACGAGTCGCGGCATCATCTCGCGCTGTTGCATCTGGCGCGAGGCAATTCGGCGGAGGCCGAGCGCGAACTCGAACGCATCGTGCTGGTGCCCGACGTTGCCAATCCGGTGTATTACGCCGCGCAGATCGACCTCGCTGTAATCGCGCTCTCACGTGGTCAATCGGAAAGCGCGCTGACCAGAATCGACGTCGTGTTGCGGGTGGAACCCGGCAATACACGCGCAATCTTTTACCGCGCCCTGACGCTCATCCAGCTACAACGCACGGCTGAGGCGCACGAGCTGATGCAAACGCTCGCGTCCGATCACGCGGGTAAGTATGCCGAGCAGGCGCACGCTTATCTGGCGCAGAGGGAGATCACCGCGTCTGATTTTGCAAGCTAGACGAGTTACCAGACGAACTAGACAAGAAGCAAGAAGCACATGAAATTCGACGGATACAAGAAAAGCGGGAAGTCGCACGAGCAACTGCCGCGGCGCGCTAGAGACAAGGCAGCAGAATCGTTTGCGCAGTCGCTTGCCGAACGGGTCAGCGTGCGCACTCATGGCACGATAGCGCTCATTCAGCGCTCGTTCCGGTCGCAGGTGTTCTCATCGGAGATCGCCGGCCGGCGCAGCGAAGTTTACGGCGCCGTTCCGCTCCGCTTCCTCGCTACGCACTTTGGCAACAGGTTCGCTTCGACGCAAACGCGCGGAGTCAGCGGCGAAAGGGTTTACAAGCATCCCGGCAATTTCTTCCGCCACACTTCATACAACTCGGTAACAAAACTCTGCATGTCGTTTAACTTCAACCAGCTCGCGCGAAGCGTCCAGATTTTGCTGAATCAACTTCGCGCGACACAGATCTTCGCTTCGGCTGGATATACGACGATCGAGAGCATGGCCGCTTCGTCTTCACGCGAGCGCGCGGAATTGCCCCAGGCGACGAAGTTGACAGTAGTTACGCAATGGTCAAAAGCAATGCAACAGCCAGAGGCGATGCCCGGGTCAGGCACGATGCAGTGGCCGCCGCCGATGCGCTTGCCGCAGCCAATTCGGCGCGCAGAAACGGTGAAGTTGCCGCCGGTGAGGCAAAGCTCGGCGGCAATGCAGTGGCCGGCGATGATGCAATCGCTACAGGCTATTCAGTGGCCGCGGGCGGTGCGCCCGCAACCGGTAATGCAGTGGTCACCAACGATGCAGTTATTGCAGTCTGTGCAGCAGCTTCAGGCGCTGCACGCGCAACAGACGTTACTGTTTAGGCAGTCGATGCAATTGCCACACTCGTTGCTATTGCGACCAGTGGCGCAGTCTGCGCGGGAAGTCGTGGTGCGTTTTCCCGCGTCCCAAACAACAAAGCCCGGCGAGATGGAAGCCTACGCGGTGGATCGCCTGTTCACGCTGACAAAGCTGAAGCGGTGGGACACCGGGCAGACGCAAGTCCGCGAGCGCGACGCCGACAGAATCCTGGCAATGATCGCAAACGTTCCTGTTCAAACACTGGTCCAAACGACCTATCTCCGTTACCTGGGAGACAAGTCGCTGCAACCGCACGGTAGTCTACGTTTCTCGCCGATGTCGGTCTCTAGAGCCGCCGGCGAGCGCCGGCTCCATGCCGCCGCGAGACAGCAGGATGCAAGCGATCCAACCGTCGCTTTTGGAGAGCAGCGAACCGCGGCCAACATTAGGCTCGCGTTTGAGAAGCGAACAGACTTACTCCGCTTCAAACAGATCCACGCCAGTCCGCGTGCGCTCGACGCCGGCTTTGCGTTTATTCCATCAACGATATCAAGGAGCCTGGCGAAGCGAGCCAGCTGGCTCACCGAGCGATCCAAATTCGAAACTAAACTATTCGAAACGGAGTTGTTCAAAACGAAATGGCTCGAAAGCAAAGGATTGAAACCATCCCTTGCGCCGCTAACCGCGGAAGCCGCTCGCAATTTGCTGCCGGCTTCGAAACTCATCCTGCTGCGAAGAGAACCCACGGCTCCGGCGCCGTCGATGGACTTCATATTTGCTCAAGCCACTCGTCAGAAAATTTCGGAAGAGCGCGTCGTGAAGCACCTGGAGCAACGCGAAATCGTCGAGCTGGTCAGGAAAGAAGTGAAGCAGTCAATGACCCGCGTGTCGCCACTCCGGGACTTCACGCGCGAGGACTATGTGGAAATCAGCGACCATGTTTATTCGACATTGATGAAAAGGTTGACCGCTGAACAAGAGCGGTTGGGGTTGCGCTGAGGCCGGCTTGACGGGCCGGAAGTTTGGGTCGGCAATAACCGATAACGGTCATGAACAAACTGAAGATTACAAATCTCGATAACAGTCAGTCTTTCGAAGTGCTCTTCAATCCGACGGAGTACACCTTCGAGGACGCGAGCAAATGGGAGGATCAGAAAGGCAACCGGCGGCGTCCCGAGTTGCAGTACACGGGTGGCGATCGCAAGAGATTGTCGATGGAGTTGTTCTACGACACTTACGAACAAAAAGAAGACGTTCGTCTCTACACCGGCAAGCTCTCGAAGCTGCTGGCCGTCACCACCGACGACGGCAACGTCGGCACGCGACCGCCAAAGCTCGAATTGAGCTGGGGCATAGCCAACAAAGATCTTGGCTTTCCCTTCAAGTGCGTGCTGGAAAGCCTGAAACAACAGTTCACGCTTTTCGACTCGAATGGCACGCCGGTGCGCGCGAAGGTCAGCGTCGCTTTCAAGGAATTCGAACTCCCCAAGGAAGAACAACAGAAGGAGCCCCGCCGCGGCTCTTATCCGGAACAGACGTATACGGTTCGCGAAGGCGAGACGCTGAGCAGCATCGCGGCGGGGCTTTGGAAAGATCCCCTGAAGTGGCGCCTGCTTGCCGAGGCGAACAAAATTCGAAACCCGCGAATCCTGAAAGCCGGACAATCGTTGCTGGTGCCGGCAATTGAATAAGACGGCGAAAAGCAAATGACTGAACCCGCTCTGCAAACCGAACGGAACGCCCCGAGTTTCAAAGTCTTCGCTGGCGGCAGCGAGCTGCCTGTTGAAACGGCGCTGGACCTTCTCGACGTTAAGGTGAGCGATTACGTCGAAGGCGCAAGCACCTTCACGCTCACTTTCAACAATTGGAATTCGGACACGCAGGAGTTTAAGTCGATTGGTGAAAACAAGCTCACGGAAGGTACTGAAGTCGAGGTGAAGGTTGGTTTTGTCGACAATCTCAAGAGTCTGATAGTTGGCGAGGTCACGGCGCTCGAGCCGCAGTTTTCCGGAGCTGAAGCACCCACGTTGAAGGTCTCGGGCTACGACCGCTTGCATCGTTTTCGTCGCGGTCGCCACACGCGCTCCTTTGTGGACATGAAGGACAGCGAGATTGCCGAGAAGATTGCCCGCGAATTGCAGTTGAAGGTCGACGCGGAGGACACGCAGATCACTCACCAGTATGTGTTGCAAAGCAACCAAAGCGACATCGACTTCCTGCTCGAGCGCGCGCGCCGCATACGCTACGAGGTCGTCGTCAAAGACAAGACTCTCTTTTTTCGAAAAGCGGCAAACAACAAGAGCAAGATTGTTTCGATCGAATTCGGCCTGACGTTGACATCGTTCTACCCGCGCTTGAGCACGATGAAGCAAGTGAGCGAAGTGATCGTGCAGGGCTGGGACCACAAGAAGAAGGAGGCAATCATCGGTAAAGCGCAACAGGGAGACGAAACGAGCAAGATGAACGGACAGAAACTGGGCGTGGCCATCAGCGAAAGCGCTTTCGCCGCCGCCAAGACATTCGTCGTCGATAAAGCGGTTTTCTCGGAAGGCGAAGCTAACCAGATCGCAAAGGGCCTGTTCAACGACATGACTGTCGATTTCATCACCGGGGAGGGAACGGCGATCGGCAATACCGACATTCGCGCCGGGGAAGTTATCGAGCTGCTGAAACTCGGACAGCGGTTCAGCGGCCCTTATTACGTGACCTCCGCAACGCACACCATCGATCGCAAAGGCTACGTCACCAGATTCACCGTAGCGAGGAATGCCACATGACGAACATGATCGAACTCTTGTCTGCCGGGCTCGAACACGAGTCGCGCGCGGGAAAAATCTACGGTGTGGTCGTCGGAGTCGTCACCAACAATCAGGACCCAGACAAACTCGCTCGGGTAAAAGTGAAGTTCCCCTGGCTCGACGATCAGGATGAAAGCAACTGGGCCCGCATCGCCACGACAATGGCCGGAAACAATCGCGGCACATTTTTTCTGCCGGAGGTGGACGACGAAGTTTTGATTGCCTTCGAGCACGGCAACGTGCAGCGCCCTTATGTAGTCGGGGCCTTGTGGAACGGTGTGGACGCGCCCGTGCGCGATAACGCTGACGGCAAGAACAATCTGCGAGTGATCCGTTCGCGCGCGGGACACGAATTCATCCTCAACGACGAAGACGGCAAGGAACAAGTCGAGATCAAGACCAAGGCGGGCCACCAGTTTCTGCTCGATGACACGTCAGGTTCGGAGAAGATCGCGATCAAGGACAAGAGCGGCAACAACAAGATAGAAATCGACACGGCGCAGAATTCCGTAGCGATCTCGGCGCAAACGAAGATCACCCTGAAAGCGCAAACGGTGGAGATCACGGCTGACACTTCGATGACCTTGAAGACGGCGCAACTGGAAATTTCCGCGGACGCCGCCGCCACGCTCAAGTCGAGCGCTACGCTGACGATCCAGGGATCGCTGGTGAAAATTAACTAACGACGCGCCGTAGCCACCGAGGAGGCCCAAGATGCAAGGCATCGCCGACGCAATCAAATATCTGTACCAGGAGTTCATCCTGCGAGACGTCGTCGCCTACGTTACGCCCGGAGCAATCCTGGCCGCCTCGGTTGTATGCGTTCTACTAGGCGACGACAAAGCGGTCAAGTTTGCTCTCGGCATTCCAAAGGCTGCGTACCTTCCGATTTACGGCGCGCTCTTCATCACCGGCCTCGGTCTGGAAAACCTGGGAGAGATGTTTGGCGTGCTGCGCTTCCACAACCGTCGCGTTAGAGCGCCCAAACGTCATGAAGATCAGAATCGACCGAGCGATGAGGAACACTTCCGCGTCCTGCAAGAGCTTCATCGAACCGCCTCCGCGCAAACGCTCACGGGCGAAGACGGCTACGGGTCCAAGCTGGAACGCACGCGAGAGCGAATCACGGTTAAGAAGTACGCCGCCGGAAATATCGCCATCGCCCTCCTGGTTTCGATGGTTCTCGTTTTGGTAACAAACCGTCGTCCGGACTTGAGAATTCAGGCCACTGCTTCTGTCGGAGCGATTCTGATTATTTCCTTACTGCGGGCACATTGGTACCAGTTGAAATTGCAAGTGATATGGGAAGACGAAGCGGTGAAGAAACACGAGAAGGGCAAGAGCGGCTAGGCAAAGTTGCTGACCAGCAAAAGCGCGATGAGGCTGAGTGATTCGACTGGGCAGCCGCAATTCATTTTGATGGGACCGCAGAAAGTGATCGAAGGATAGAGGAGTAAGAAACGATGCCGCCGGCTGCACGAATGGGAGACGTCACTAGTCATGGGAAGCCGCTTTCCCCGGGTCCCGGCTGCCCGACGGTTTTGATTGGCGGCAAGCCGGCCTGGCGCGCGACCGCGGACATGCACGTCTGTCCGCTGTTCACCGGGCCGGTGCCCCACGTCGGCGGAGTTGTCGCGATGGGCAGCGTGACTGTTTTGATCGGCAGTCTGCCCGCAGCCCGTCAGGGGGACATGATCATCGAGAGTGGACCGCCAAACTCGATCTCCATGGGCGAGCCGACCGTGATGATTGGTTAAGCGTGTAAACGATGAAAGACTTTCTCGGCAGAGGCTGGACATTTCCTGTAGCGGTCGACGCGACGGGAAGCATCGCCCTGTCGGAATACGAAAACGACATTCGCGAAGCCGTGCGCATCATTTTGTTGACGGGAAAAGGCGAACGCGTGATGCGCCCTGAATTCGGCGCGGGTCTGCACGATTTTGTTTTCGAGTCGATGAGCGCCACCACGATCGGAAGAGTGCAAAAGGCAGTGACGGACGCATTAATCCAATGGGAGCCACGTATCCAGGTGATTGGAGTCAACGTCGAACCGGAGCAGGGCGAGATTGGAAAGTTGTTAATCGATATCGAGTATCGAGTGCGGGCCACCAACAACCGCTTCAATCTTGTGTTCCCGTTTTATCTTAAGGAGCAAGCCTAATTGGCAACCGCGGTAACCACATCACCGAAGCTCGACACGCGCGATAGCGAAGCGATCGTGGAACAGGCCCGCGCGCTCGCCCCGCTCTACACTCCCGAATGGGACGCCACGGAAGAGGCCGGCGCCGGGGCGGCGCTGCTGAAAATCGTCGCGCGTTTGCTCGAAGGAATTATTCGGCGGCTGAACGACGTTCCCCTCAAACACTTCATTGCGTTTCTTGAATCGATCGGCATCAAGCTTTTGCCCGCGCTTCCGGCGCGCGCGCCGGTTACATTTTTCCTGAGCACGGGAGCAAAGGACGCCGTTGTTATCCCGGCCCGATCCCAAGTGGCGGCGAAGGTGACTGACGATCCTGACCCGGTCATATTTGAGACCGAGAAGTCTATTCTCGCCACTCCGGCAAAATTGCAGGCCACCATCAGTGTGGTTCCCGCCGAAGACAAAATCATCGACCACGCCGCGCCGCTCGCCGCCGCCGCGACTACCGAGTTGTTCTCCAAAAGCGAGACGAATCTTCAGTCGCATATTCTTTACCTCGGTCACGACGATCTCTTCAACGTGAAAAGCACGGCTAACTTTATCCTGACGCTCAATCCCATTCCCACAATCAATCTTGCCGATGAGAACCTGTTCGCCTGGGAGTACTTCGGTGAAAAGCAAATTGCCGGAGCGGGGTCTCCGGGCTGGCAGTCCTTCGATCACGCGGGGTTTGAAGCAGGCAAGTTAAAGCTGGACAAAACCAGCGAAGGTGAAATCAAGCAAGTAAAAGTAAATGGCGTCATGAGTCGCTGGATTCGCTTCAGGGTTACGCGAAAGTTGTTGAAGACGGATGCATTGGCGAAGCTGGAAATACGCGACATCCGAATCTCCACGCCGCCGCTCCCGGATGAAAGCTCGGGAGCAAGTTGGATCGATCCGGATGCTGCTTTCTACAACGACTTGCCCTTGACCGTGCCGCTGAAAGTCGAAAAACCGCTGACGCCGTTTGGCCCAGCGCCAACGCCGAATCCCGACGGCAGTATTGCCGGCACGCGACCGCGTCCCGGCGACGTTTTTTACCTGGCAAGTCAGGATGCGTTTTCGAAGTTGGGCTCAAAAATTTCGATCAGGGCGGGCGCTGTGGCGCGCGACCCGTCCGGCATTGATGTCGAACGCGTCCAGGGAATTGGCCCGATACGGGCGCCGCTTTTTCGGGCAAGGAACATCAACACCGTCTACCAGCTCATGCGTCTCTCGGCAACAGACGTGGCGAGAATCATCGGAGAAACAAACCCGAAAGTTCCGCGCAGCAGAAACGTGCTCGAAGCAGCAGCAAAGTTGTTTTTGGACAAGGTAGTCACTTCCGATCCGCAAGACCCTGCTGCGAATGCGGCCGGGCCGGCGCGCCCCATTCCCACACTCTCCTGGGAGTATTGGAATGGCAAAGGCTGGGTCGGCATCGATGGCATTAGCGACAGCACCGAGGCGCTCACCAAGGTCGGTGCGGTGACTTTTCCCTGTCCCGAAGACATGGCGCCGGCGAAAGTGGTCGGCCAGGAGAATTACTGGATTCGGGCGCGCATAGCGTTTGGCGACTACGGCCAGGAGAGAGTGACCTTCAAGGTCACCCAAAGGGATCCAAATGAGAACGTGGTGGTAATAGACGTTTCCGCCATTCGCCCGCCGGAGATCACTTCACTAAAGATCGGTTATGAAGTCGAGGGAGCAGGAGAGAGTCCGCAATACACTTTGACTTACAACAATCTGGAGTATGCGTGGCAGTCTCTTCCGTTAACCGGCACAAAGAGTTTCCCAGTGTTCCCCGCGCTCGACGACGACACTCAATCGCTCTATCTCGGTTTCGATGTCGCGCCGCTGAAGGGCCCAATCAGCATTTTCTTTTCCTTGCAGGAACAGGAATACACCGAAGCAAATCGCCCACGGATTGAGTGGGAATATTTTCGTCTGCAAAAAGGCCAAGCCAGCGGCGAATGGACTCGCTTGCTGGTAACCGACGGCACGCAAAACCTGACGCAGAGCGGCACGATCGAGTTCATCGGCCCGCCTGACTTTGCGCCAACGTCTCGCTTCGGGAAAAGACTTTTCTGGATTCGTGCCCTCGACGCCGAGAAAAGATTTACGGCCAAAGTCAGGCTGCGCGATACCGGCAAATTGGATTTCCTGTCCCGACCCACGACGCTTCAGTTGACCGACAGAACCAGGATGAGCCTCGGCGGCTCGGAAACCCCGGTCATGGCGCCGCAGCCGTCGCTCAATCCCTGCGAGCAGGCACTGGAATCGCTTAACTCGATCGTGCAGTTTCCCGCGCCGGCGACGCCAATGCCACTTTCCCCGATCGTGCAGGGAATCTTTTTGAATACAGCCTGGGCCATTCAAGCCGAGACGATTCAGGATGAACTACTGGGATCGAGCGATGGCCGCGCCAATCAGGTTTTCACCTTGACGAAGTCGCCGGTGATTGAAGAGTCGATTTGGGTAAATGAACTAGCGACGCTGACGGAAACTGAGCGCAAGGCTTTCACTGAACGAAAGGACGTCGACGTCCGTGTCAGGAAAGACGCGGAAGATAACGTTACCGAGTTTCTGATTCGTTGGCGCGCGATCGACGACGTGGCGCAGGCAAACCCGCTCGATCGCGTCTACGAGATTGACCGCACCTCCGGCCTCGTTTTGTTTGGCGATGGGGTGAAGCATGGCCTGGTGCCGCCGATCGGCAAAGACAACATTACGGCGATCTACCGCACTGGAGGCGGGTCGCGCGGTAATGTCGCAGCCCAACTCATCAAGTCGTTGCGATCGACGATACCCCTGGTTGAAAGCGCCTCGAATCCTGAAGCTGCCGGCGGTGGCTCTGATACCGAACTGATCGAAAAAGCGCTCGAGCGTGGCCCGCAAGTGATCAAGAACCGAGGCCGGGCCATCGCGATCGAGGATTTTGAGTGGCTCGCAAAAGAGGCGTCGCAGGCGATCGCGCGCGCAAAGTGTCTCCCGACTTTCGACGACAACGGCGCATACAAAACTGGCTGGGTCACAGTGATCATTGTTCCGTCCAGCAGCGTTGCGCGGCCGCTGCCCTCGCCGCAACTGCGCCAGCGCGTGGAAAAATATCTGCTCGATCACTCTGCAAATGTCGCTTCGTTTCCGCAGCACGTCAAAGTGATTCCGCCGGTTTATGTGTCCGTGAAGGTGCAGGCCGATATTTATCCGCTGTCGCTGGACCTCGCGCCGCAAGTTGAGTCAGACGCGATTGCGACGCTTCAGGCGTTTCTGCATCCGCTCAGCGGCGGTTACGAACGCACCGGTTGGGACTTCGGCCGGTTTCCCTGTCTCTCGGATTTCTATGCGCTGCTCGAAGCGGTGGCGGGTGTCGATCATGTCGACAATCTTGAATTGACGCTTCAGGCGAAAACACTTCTGGGCGAGTCTACCGGTAACCCGGTCGTCGTAAGCGAGGACCGCCCGCTCGACGTCGGCGCTCCGCCTTTCACGCTCGTCTACAGCGGCGAGCACAAGATAACGATTAAGACTCCAACAACGATTAAGAGTCCAACTACGATACAGGTTTCGCGAAATGCCATTGCCACAGCCACAACTTGATGACAAGACTTTCGACGTCCTCGTCGCGGAGTCTACGAAGCTCATCCCGCGCCAGTCGCCGCAGTGGACGGATCATAATCGCCATGATCCGGGCATCACGCTCGTGGAAATGTTTGCGTGGCTGGCGGAGATGCAGCAGTTTTATCTCAACAGCGTCGGTCCGGATAGTTATCTCAAGTTTCTCCGACTGCTCGGCACCAAACCGCGAGGCGCCACGCCGGCTCGCGCCGAATTCTTGTTTGGTCCAACCGCGGGCAACGAGCTTTTTCTCCCACGCGGAACCAAGCTTACTGATGATGCGCTCGAAACGGTCGATCAGTTGATCTTTGAAACCGTAAAGGATCTGCTGGTGCATCCGATCGCGCTAAAAAAAGTTCTCACTTCAAACCAGCGAGGACTGAAAGACAACACCGACGCCAACGGTTGGGACGGACTTTCGTATTTTGCTTTTGGCGAAGATGCCGAAGCCGAGAGCCGTCTGTATCTCGGCTTTGACAAGGCGTTTCCCGTTAACGAGACTGTAGCGCTGACGCTCAATCTCTTCGATGATTATCTCGTGGCCAGGGCGACGCACGACGACGAACGCACGCTGCCGCTGCCCTCAGCGCTGGTAGTTTGGGAGTATGCCAACACGGCCGGTGAATGGGCGCCGCTCGACATCGTCGCGACGATTAGCGCCGCTTTCGACGAGCTTGGTTTGCGTCAAGCCGGCGCCGACTGCTCATCCTGGCTCGAGCCCCTGTTCGCTGCTGCCTCTGCTTCAGATCAATATAAGTCGCTGTCGCCGGCGGCGCGCGATCTCATCGACGCGGCATTCGCCGAGGCCAACAGCGCTCAGGACGTGTTTGACCTGCTGATAAATCCATCGTTTTCGCTTGCCGTGGGCGATGAGACTTTGATGTTCTCGCAAAGCGGCCGCTACTTCTTCAAGGCGCCCGGCGATATGAAGCAGCGGGTCGTGCATCCTTTTAACCAGGACAATCTTTTCTGGCTACGAGCAACCGTGCGAAAGCCCGGATACGAGCTGGCCCCACGTATAGATTCTGTAGGACTCAACACCATCGGCGCGGCGCAACGGGATACGATGACGGAGTTCACGGAATTTGCGGCCAGCGAGAAGGCGAACCAACAGGTCGAGGCCAGCAGCTACCTGGCGCTTTATGGCCAGACGGTGGTGCAGGTGCGCGAGCGCGACGGACGTTGGCGCGATTGGCAGCCCCGACACGATTTCAAGTCTTCCGGTCCGAACGACAACCACTACCTGATCGAGAAGGAAGTTTTAGACCTCGAAGCTGGAGAAATCGAACATTCAATCCTGCGAAAAGTTTCGATCACTTTCGGCGACGGCAAACATGGACGCATTCCGCCACGGGGCGATCGCCAGATCCGACTCATTTCTTATCTGCCGGAGTTTGCTGAGTCGCGTTTGCTTGGTCGCAGCAACGGGTTGCCACAGCAAACGTTCGCGCTGGATCGCGCCGCAGCACTCGGCGAGACGTTGGCTATTCAGGTATGTGAAAACGTCGAGCTCCCGCCGACCTCGACTGAATCGATCGACATGTCGTGTCTTCTGCGACTGCGCCGAACCGCGAAAACCCGTGCCAAGTCTGAACAGGTTATTGACGTTCAACTCACGATTGAAGCGCGCCAGCAACTCTGCGATGTCTCGGTGCATGAAGTCCTGTCCGGCGATCTGCGCTTCGTGTCGACTGAATCTCCCTCGGGCGGTATATCGCTCAATCAGATTAACGATCGCGAGTTCCTAATTCACACGGGCAAACTGCAGGCGCGTTCCACGATTACGCTCAATTACAAGCTGACGTCGGGCTTGAGAGGCGGCAGCATTGGCGGCACGATCTCCGTTTCCACGAGTCGGAACTGTCCTCCGGAATCCGGGCCTGCCCCTGTTTCGATGATCGAGATCGGCGAGAGCCTGAGAGACTCGCGCTGGCGCGATTGGATTCGCGTCGATGATTTCGACTCTTCTGGACCAGGCGATCCCCATTTCGTTCTTGATGCAAGCGCGGGGCTAGTCACGTTTGGCGACGGCATCAACGGAGATATTCCGCAAGCCGACGAAGACCGAAACATTCGTCTTATCTCCCTGCAAACGTGTATAGGCGCCGATGCGAATGTTCCGGCTAAAACAGTTAGAACATTCGCGCGACCGTTTTCGCTCACGCTCCCGCCGGAACTTCTCGATCTGTCTTGTGCTCAGGTTGTTGCCGCTTCCGGTGGCGAAGCAAGTGACACGATCGCAGACGCACAAGTGCGCGCGCGCAAAGATCTGCGGACGCAATACCAGGCAGTAACTTCCCCCGATTTTGAATTCCTCGCCTTGCATACTCCGGGTTTGCGAGTGGCGCGTGCGAAAGCGATTCCGGTGTTTTCCGCTGCCGGGAAACCTGATCCGCGGGCAAGCGTGACTGTAATAGTTTTGCCTTACAGTCTCTTGCCTAAGCCCGTGCCCAGTGAAAACTTCCGGCGCACGGTATGTCGTCATCTTAATCAACATCGTCTGGTCACAACGCAAATCGAAGTCGTCGCGCCAAACTATGTCCGGGTGAGTGTGCAAGCGACCGTGCTGCTGAAGAGTGGTTTTGATATTGAACCGTCGCGCGTAAAGATTATCCGAGCGCTGGAGAAATTTCTCAGGCCGATTCCCGAGCCTGACGACACCGAGAACCAGGGCTGGCCGTTTGGGAGAACTGTCTACAAATCGGAAATCTACCAACTTATCGAAAACGTCGCGAGCGTGGATTGCGTTGAGGATGTTGTCCTCGCAGCCGACGGGTCGGGCGCCGCTCGCGATGAAAATGGAAACATAACGATCAATCCCTTGAGCGTCGTCTTCTCGGGCGAGCATCAGGTGGAGATACTGACGCCGCAAGTTGAATGCAGGAGGGCGCGTGGGTAAATGCCTCACACAGGAAGCGAAGTTTCTCGTGCTGAACAAGAAATCAGCATGGGACCGAGGTCTCCGGATTAATCTCGACGTGTCTGAAGCAGGCTTGAAGATCAGCGAGATATTCGCTTACGTCTTTGATCGTGAAAATGAGATTGAGGTGTTGTCTGACACGTTTGAAGTGAAAGACTTCGCCGTAGCCGGATGCAGCCAACTATACATTCTCGATCGAGCCACGCCGGCGATTTGGATGTACGACACAAATCAAAAAACGATTGAAAAGATCGACTGCATCGGCGCGCTTTTCAAAAACCCAACCGCCATCACCTACGCTGCCGGCACTCTTTACGTGGCCGACACCGAAGCCGAACAGCGAATCTACGGACTTGCCGATCTCAATTGGCAGATCAGATTTGCAATTGGCGCCGAGCCGAAGAATCCTTCTTTCCCGTTGCTACAACCCTTCGCGCCAATTGATCTGGCAGTTGACTCCGCCCGCAATCTCTTTGCGCTCGATCAGAACAACCTCGCGATATTGAAGTTTGACGAAACCGCGCGACTCGACGACGTCTTTGGCCAGAAGGAATTGAAAGAGCAGTCACCGGCGAGTATCGCTCTCTCTCGCGACGGCATTCTTTACGTTCTCGATCCGGCAAAAAAAACCGTTTGGAAGTTTCCCACGCGCGGAACCGGACCGATCGTCGGTTCAGTCTTTATCGATTTCAACCAGCCGGCCATCAGCAAAACTCTGCCCGCCGGATTCACGCCCAGCGGATTTGCGATCGATTCGAGCGGCACACTTTACGTGGGCGACAAGGGAACGGGGCCGCTCAGGCAGAAGGACGACCTCTTCATCCGCAAGTTTGATTCGGCCGGAAAATATCGCGGCGTCGTCGAAGACTTCCGCGGCGCGGTCGATCAAATGGTCGTCGATCAAAACAACTCGATTTTCGTGTTTCGCGTTGAAGAAAAGAACAAGATCATCGCGCTTAGGCAAACACCAAGATATGCGGCGCTCGAAGGCGGCTCGCTTGTAAAAGGCCGATATTTGTCGCTCGCGCTCGACAGCGCAGACGCGGGCACAATTTGGCATAAGCTCAATTCCAAAACAGACCTGCCGGCAAACACGCTGGTGCAGATTTCGTTTCTTGCGGCCGACAACAAGAGACTCAAAATTGGCCAGCATCAGCCGGACCTTGACGCCTTCCTAGCTGAAACCGCGCAACTCGATGTCACTACCGAGGCCGGCCGGACCGAGAAAGAAAAGAGACTCGCGGACCTGGACAAACTCGATTGGTCGCGCCCGGTTGTTAACTCCAACGACGCGTTGATAGCGGCGACGGGCCGATATATCTGGGCACGAATCGATCTCATCGGCACCGAACAGAAGTCTCCATCACTTCAGAGCCTGCGCGTTGATTATCCCCGTATCTCTTACCTTCGCTACCTGCCCGCGGTTTATCAGGAAAACGAGCGGGGCCGCGATTTCCTGGAGCGGTTCTTGTCGCTATTCGAGACTTTCTTTGCCGATCTCGAATCGCAGGTGGATCACATTTCTCGCTACTTCGATCCGGATTCGAGCGTTGCCAACGGCGAATTCCTGCGTTGGCTTTCCACCTGGCTGGCCATCTCGGTGGACGACAACTGGAACGATGCGAAGCTGCGCGCGCTCGTCAAAAGAGCTTCACAGATTTACAAGTACCGCGGCACGCGAGCCGCAATTGAAGAGATGATCGAGATTTTCACCGGCGATCGCCCACTGATAATTGAGCACCATCAAACTTCGTGTGCTGCCTGGTTTAACCAAAAGCTCAAGCCGGAGTTCGCGGAAGCGAAGGCGTTATACGAACGTCTCTACGGCACGGATCCGTTCTGCTTTTGTGTGTTGCTCAAACCTTATCCAGTCAAGACGGAAGAACAGCGCAAGGCAGTGCTGCGGATTCTCGAATCCGAGAAACCCGCGCACACCTGCGCCGGACTGCTGACGCTACAACCCTGGGTCCAGTTGGACACGCACACTTATCTCGGCATCAACACTTATCTTTCCCAACCATCCGCGCGACTCGATTTCGGTTCAGCTATGCCGCGCGACACAGTTTTGAACGACACAGAAGAGACTGGACAACTCGAAAGACGTTCGCGAATCAACTTTGACATCAAACTTACCTGAGTGTCTGCGATAGCAGCATTCTGGCGGAGGTAAAGACCATGGCGCAGGAAACCAAAACCAAAGAAATTCTTCGTCAATCTCTCGATCGCAACCGCTACTTCTACGGCATGCTCATGACGGTGCGCGACTTCACCATGGAGCAAGACCACTTCACCGCGAAGCGTTTGGTGACGAACCGCCTGCTCTTCGGCAGCGGCGTGATCTGCGGACTACAGGTGGAGAAGTCCGGCGCAGATCCAACGACCATCATCGAGATCAAACCTGGCGTGGCGTTTGATCCACTGGGCCGCGAGGTGACGGTGCTCGATGTTCCCGGAGGAAATAAGTTCGATCTGAGCAAAATAATTCCCGCGCCTGCGGCTACGTTTACCGGCGACAAGCGGGGCTTCATTTGTTTATCGCAGCGCGAGTGTCCGAAGGACCCGGTGCCGTCGCTCCAGTCGTCGCCATGCGACGAGACGTGTGAGGCGAGCCGCTGGAGCGAAACGTTTGACGTCACCTGGGATGAAAACACCAGCGTCACGCCGCCGCCTTCGCTCTGCGAGAAGTGGCTCAACAGAAGAACGGCGACAAATGAGAATGCGAAGTTTCGCGTGGAGCGAACGTCACCGCTTTGGGTGCGAGCGAATGAGGTGTTCGAGGTCGTGGTCAGAGTTACCGCGAAAGAGAATGCGGACAACATTCGCATCAGCGAGACGCGGACCGGCGGCACGTTAATTGAGCCGACACCGCCCACCTCGGGTACCGGTCAGTTTCCCACGCCGCCCACGAATCTGAGGGTCGGGGAGTTTTTTGTTTACGTTTACCAGGTGAAGTCTCCCGCGGCAGCCGGTTCTTTTGAGCTGGCAATCGACACCACCACCGGCTTGCCGGTTCTGAAATCAACGGTCGAAGTGCTCAGCGAGGTCAACGCGAAACTGCGCGAAAGTGAATTGACGGTCGAGGCCAACTCCGGCGAACCAGCGGAAACCCTCATAAGGATTGCCGAGTTAACAGTCCATTTCACTTCGGGCAATGCGAACAGCATTGGCGAAATACGGAATCTCGGCGCACCGCGGTTCCGCTACAGTCTCGAACGCGTTACCGAGATGCTGGATTGCCTGCGCGCGAGCTGCTTCGCTGAAGCTGGATCGCCGCGACCCGGGCATGCCTTTCTCACGTTCAACGATTTTGAGACTGCCGATCCCAAACCCATCGGCTCGACCGCTGCTGCGGGAAACGCATTCGCCTACACGGGCCGCGAACACGTCCACGCGCTGCTGCGTGCGACAAACAGTGGTCTGGAGTTTGTAGGCGCCGGCAGCAACGAGCTGCGGATTAATGGAGACGTCGGCGGCAATACAATCAAGTTTCTTAGCACCGTCGCCGGTCAGGATCCGGTTGAGGCGCAGGATCTCGTTACGAAGCGGTATGTCGATGCACACATAGCGGGGCTCGACTGGCAAGAGTCTGTACTAGACAAAGATCTCACTGAGCCTCCGCGACTACGCGGTGAGGAGAGGGGGCCCCTGACAAAGGGAGATCGATACCTTCTCTTCAACGACGAGCTCAGCGGCGCCTGGGCGAAGCACAAAAACGATATTGCCACATACACGGGCAAAGCCTGGGACTTTACGACTCCTGACGAGGGCACGGCGACATTCGTCGAAGATGAGAACGTCGCTTACATGTTCGTCGACGGAAGTTGGATTCCGTTTCTGGCCGCCCCCGAAATCACCGCCGGCGATGGCTTAGTAGCCGACGGCGCGATCCTCGCAGTCGGTAGGGGAAGTGGGATCGTAGTCAATCCTAATGACGTGGGGATTGCCTATGAAGCCGCCGAACCGCAACCGATTGGTCCAACTGCTTCCGGCGGAACTCATGACACCAGCGCGCGAGGCGATCACACACACAGGCTTGCGTTGGCGCCGAACGGTGGACTCGACTTCGAAGCTGGAGCGCTGCGGATCGATGGCGCGATCGCCGGCAGTAGCATCGAGTTTCAACACGTCGTCTCTGGACAACTACCCACGACAGATCGCCACCTGGCAACCAAGAAATACGTCGACGATCACCAATCAGCATTTACGGTCGGCCCCGGACTCGTTCGCACTGGCGATGTGATCTCAGTCAAACCAGGGGCCGGCATTAGAGTCACCAGCGATGTGGCCGCGGCATTTCAAACCGTGCCGCCGCAACCGATTGGTCCAGTCGCCAGCGCCGGGACACCTAACTTTGTTTCGCCGGGCGATCACGTACACGCACTGCCGCTGGCAGCGAGTGGCGGACTCGAGTTTGCAGCCGGAAACCTTCGTGTCAATGGCGCCATAGCCGGCGACACCATCGACTTCCAGCGGCCGGTGTCGGGACAGTTGCCAACTGACGCCCGCCATCTCGCAACGAAAAAGTATGTCGACGACAAGGTTGTGCCTACAGCTAACATTGTCGCCGGCAAGGGCCTGACAAAAACCGGTGACACGCTCGCGGTTGGCGAAGGGCCAGGTCTTCTCGTTGAAGAGGACATCGTCTCAGTCCGCTTTTCCCTCGCGACGAGCACCGATACGCCCAGGGGCGATCCTGGGCGCGACTCGTCGGTTTCGCGTGGTGATCACTCTCATCCATTTCCGCTAAACACCACTGGAGCAACTAGCGGACTGGTGGATTTCAGGCTCCCGAGCGACCAGGAATTCCTGGTGCAGTCAGATTTCATGGATGCAGGTCTCCGGGACGGCACCATCATGGTGCAATTGGCGTTGGTCACGCGCGAGGCATACTTTTTCGATATCGACGGCGAGCTTATCAATTCGCCGCCGATACAATTGGCGGCTGAAGTAAAGCAGGGAAACCCTACCACATTTCGGATCTGGGCCTGGACGGAAAAATTCCGCGAGCGGCCACTTCCCAGGACCTTTACAGTTCGATGGTTTGCCTTTTGGCCCGCGTTCGAGGTCATAAGGACTGAAGTCGTTGTTCCACCCCCGCCCCAGTGATCGAAACAGCCGGGCTGGTGGTGGCGGCATTTGCGGAGCAGCATCACCGTGAAGCTCAAACTCGATACCTTAATTACCCGCGGCAAATTTGCACTGAGCCGCAAGAGGATCTAACCATGGCACAGGATACTAAAGTCGCAGAGAAACCTTGCTCGATTCCCACGTTTGAACGCAATCGGTACTTCTTCGGCAAGCCGATGACCGTTCACGACTTCGACGCCGAGCAGCAATACAGTATCGCCAAGAGCCGGCTGCTGAACCGGCTGATCCACGGCACCGGCATCCTCTGCGGCATGCAGTTGAGCAAGCTGACGATCGCCGACGGTAAATTCACGGTCGAGATCTCCGAAGGCGCGGCGCTCGATTGTTGCGGGAATCTGATTGTCTCTAACCGGAGGGAAACTGTGGAAGTAAGAGGCGTGCCCGTTGACGGCGCAAATTATTTATACGTGAAATTTGCCGAATGCGTAAGGCAGCCGATCATGGCTTCGGCAAACGTCTCGAGTTGCGAAGAGGTTTGTTGTTATAACCGCATTCGGGAAACGTTTGAAGTATTCGTCAGCGGCTTGCCTGCTGCGAGCCCTACTTTTACCGGTAACGTGAAGAGAAGCGACGGTCAGGGGATCGTCGGCGCGAAAGTTGAGGCGCTGCAAAAAGAAATCGTTCAGTATGAAACGTTAACGAACAACAACGGAAACTTTACGCTTCAGATCGCCGCGAGCGGAGCTGCGTCTTTGTTCGATGTGCGCGCGTCAGCAACCGGATTCGGCGCGTCGACCAAAACAAATCAAACCGCCTCGGCAACTCCTCTCAGTGATTTTCTGCTGCTCCCACAAACGGGAATCGCTCCCGCCAGCGTGTGCAGAGAAGCAACCAGGAAGTACTTCGAAGATCGTTTGCGAGTATGCCCTAACTGCGACGACCCGCGCGTTTTCCTGGCCGTCATAAACGTCACCGAAGAAGCAGTAACCATCAACCAAACCGAGACTGATCGCGTTCGCTCCGTGCTCTATTCGAACCCGATGCTCCACGATCTGCTCTGCGATCACCTCGCCGACTTCAACAATCCGCATCGCACCACCGCCGATCAGGTGGCGGCGCTTCAGAGCGTAAACGGTTCGGGCAATGGGCCAAACAAGCCGTACTCTGCCAATATCGACCTCGTACCTGACAGTACGATTACTATAACTGCGCATAGCAAGACGATTGATGTCAAACTTGCGAACGACGCAGTCAGGCCCGTCCATCTCAACAACGACACCATTAATAACCTGCTCGTCTCGGACGGTACCATCACCGTCCAGTCCAACACAGCCGGCAAGAACATTGCCATCAAAACGAATCCGGCGACGAGTGCCACCAGCGTTGGGGCTGCAACAGTTGCCGGCGTTTCAAAGAAGTTCTCGCCCGAAGATCACGTCCACGATCTGGCGAATGACGTGGTTACGAAGGACAAGCTTGCAGGAAGTGTAATCAGCACGTTAGTCGCTTCTGACGGCACGATCACCGTGGCCGCTGACCCGGCCGCAAAGGTAATAAGGATCAAGACGAACCCGGCGGCGAGCGTCAGCAGTGTTGCGGGAACGAAGGTTTTTGGCACTTCACCCAGATACTCGCCAGACGATCACGCTCACGACCTGGCGAATGACACGGTTACAAAGGACAAGCTTGCCCCGACCGTAATCAACACGTTAGTCGTCGCTGCCGATGACACGATCACCGTAACGCCCGACCTTGCCGCAAGACAAATAAGAATCAAAGCGAATCCGGCGAAGACCAGCGACAGTTTTAGAGTCACAACCGGCGTGGTGGCATTCAATAACGTGGAGGCGGGAGACCTGGTCCACTCAGATCAGATCAGCCACAACCTCGACGCCACCACTTTTGCCATTGTCCTGGGTTTGGAATCGACTCGACAGACAGAGGGCGGAGCGGCGGCAGCGACAATAGAGATTGGAGACTTGTTTGTAATCCAGGCCCAAAGACCTTTGCTGGCGGCGACCTATGTTGCGGGCGCCGAGACGTTTGTGGTCCACCTTCGGGACACGCGCCGGAGTCAAAACGCCTCCACTCCTCCGTCTACCTATTTCGTACGCTGGTGGGCCATACCCTCCACAAGCGAATCGAATATCAAGCCCGAGCTGCTCGACGCCACCTTAAAGAGAATCAGGAGTCTTCCGGGAAATACGATGGAAGAGTTGGTGAAGGACTTGAAAGTGAAAGCAGACCAGCTTCAACTGGTGCTCGATCGCTTGATGGCTGACGGCCTGGTCAGAGAAGAGGGGGGAAAATTCTTCCCCATCTAGACCAGCCAGGTTGTCCACGGAAGAGATCAGATCCGAAGAGAAAACTCCTGCCACAAGACTAAACTGTCCCTGCCCGCTCGATAAGCTATTCCGACGCGTCTAAGCCGCGTGTTAAGATTTCGTGGATTCATGTCAGAACCACTTGCATAAACGGGTGGATCGATCTCGAATTTCAGACTGATCTCAAATTTCAGATCTCAGATGGCGGATCTTCGGAAGAAAATGGCCACAGCAAGCGCCAACGACCTTCATCTGGTCCCGCTGGGAGCGGGCGATCTTATTGACCGCGCGGTCCGGCTTTATCGTCGCCACCTCTTCACGCTGATGCGGATTGCCGCGCCGCCGGTCCTCGTTACGGCGATCGGGGGGGTGTGCTGGACCATCGGCTGGCGCAGAGTTGTCAGCACTCCCGACACTGCTGCGCTCGTTTTTTATGTTCTGCTTATTTGCGTCGCCAGCGGCCTGATTATTGGCGGTCATATTTTTAGTCTGCTGGTTATGGGCGGCGCTTCGCGCAATCTCGTGACCCATCTCCTTTGGAATGAACCGGTCCTGGCTCGCACCACATATGCCGCGGTGCGCTCCAGATTTTGGTCTTTGCTTGGCGCGACTATCCTGGTGGTGATGTGGCTTGGCCTGAGTATGATGGTTGCGTATTTCGCGTCAAGCGTTCTCGCAGTCTTCTTAATCTTCATACTTGGCTTCCTGGCCACCTGGGGACCTCTTTGGCTGACTATCGTTGTCGGGGTCATCGGCGCCACCGCCGCGACAGCGATTTTTCTTTGGTTGTTCTTTTTCATGGCAGGCAAGGTGGCTTACGTTCCGCAGGTATTGCTGGTGGAAGGTAAGCGCGTGTTTGAATCTGTCAGCCGCAGCTTTTCGCTCGCCAAAGGAAACGTCCGCCGGCTGATGGCGATGACTTTCTTCATCACCTTCGCCACCTATTCCGCGTTGATGATTCTGGTCGTTCCCCTTGGATTCTATGGCTGGTTGGTGTACGGAATCTTGCCCTGGAACACGCCGCAGTGGCCGACGTGGTACGCCATCGCTTACAGCGTCATCGAGCCGCTGAGCTCGGTCCTGCTGGCGCCCGTGTGGATGCTCGGTATGTCGTTGCTGTACGTTGACGAACGAGTCAGACACGAAGGTTATGATATTGAATTGATGGCCTCGCAGAGGTTGGGCGCGATGCCGGAGCTAAACGTTTCGTCGCCTTTCGCTCCGGCTATTTCAGCCGCGCCGAGTCGCTTGCCGTTACGGCCGGCTTCATCAGGAAGCGTGCTGGGACTAAGTTGAGACCGGGAACAAGCGCCCCCACAATTGCCAATGGTTAAGCGCAAACCACTTTTGCCAAACAGTCGTGCTCGTTTCAGTCGCCGCTACCTTGCGCGGCGGTTCCTGTTCGCCGTTTGCCTGCTACTCCTGTCGGCACACGCCGCTCCGGCAATTCCCGTTAGTGACTACCAGCGCCATCTTCAGCAAGCGGTCACCGCGCTCGACGGCCTGGCCCAGGCTGACGAAACTAAAAACGCATCCGCCTACGATATTCGTCGCACGGAAACTCTCGTCTCCCTACGCACGCTGTTGCCGGAGAATGAGACAGTTGAATGGAACGGCACGCGTTTCAACGTAGATAATTCCTGGCTGCATCAGGAGCTCGACAAGTACAGCAAAACGCCGAATGCGGAACGAGCGGAGTTGCTCAAGCGAATCACCGAGCGCCTGCAAGCGATCGCGGAACGGATTGCGGAACTGGAAAAACCGGTGGCCGCAGCCCGTGGAAACAAGGACGAGGAGAATCGGAAACTCGCTGAGATTTTGCGACGGCCCGAGTATGCCCGAAAGGTGAAACAGCAAAGCGCGCTCGCTCGCCTGCTGGAACAGTTTCTTAAATGGCTTCGAAATCTGATACCGAAACCCAAACCGATCTCACCGGGCAGCGCCGGCATACTCAGCAAGATCGCGCAAGTGTTCGTGATTGGATTGGCGGTCGCGGTTTTGGTTTTTGTTGCGAGGTTGTTCTTGCCGCGTTTATGGCAAACGCGCGGGACGAAGCGGAAGAGCAAAGCGAAGGCGCGCATAGTTCTGGGCGAACGGCTGGAGCCCGAACAGTCCGCGCTCGATCTTCTGGCCGAAGCCGAGGCCCTGGCTCGACGAGGCGAGTTGCGCGCGGCGATACGCAAAGCTTACATCGCGTTGCTGATTGAGTTAGGCGAACGGAAAGTGATCAGCCTGGCGCAACACAAGACCAATCGTGACTACTTGCGCGCGATGCGAGAGATCGAGCCGCTTTACGGCAACGTGAAACAACTCACCGACAGCTTTGAACGTCACTGGTATGGTCTGGTGCGCGCAAACGAAACTGATTGGCGAGCGTTTCGCTCTGCTTATGAGCAAGCGCTATCGCGCGGAGCGAACTGAAGTACTTTGCCCCCTCTCCGCAGGCGGAGAGGGGGAAGGGGGAGAGGTAGATGCGTCGCTAGACCCCACCCCTTAGTCCCCTCCCCGCCCGCAGGGAGGGGAAACGAGAACCGGAAACAACAGAGCTCATGCGTCAACGTCTCGGAATAATAATAACGATCATCCTGGCGGTTGGCGTCCTGGTCGTGATCAACTCCGCGGCTTATGTCAGCGACGAAGAGCAGCAGGATTCGGAAGACAATCCGAATCGGTCCAGCTACAACGCCGGCGCCACCGGCACCCGCGCGCTTTACGATCTGCTGAATGAGTCGGGACATAAAGTGATGCGTTGGCGCGAGGCGCCGGATCGGCTTTTAGGCAGCACCGGACAGTCGGTTGGGACCTTCGTCATCATTGGCCGGCCGCGAGTTCCGGTTGACGAGGACGAAGCAAAAAGTTTGCTGCGCTGGGTTGAACGAGGCGGGCATTTGGTAATCATTGATCGCCATCCGGAAGATTTTTTGTTACCGCCCTCGGGAGACTGGAAGGTTACGACGGAGTTCCTGGCTTTTCCAGCTTTTGGTATCGATCCGGCGCAGCCCGAAAAAATGACCGATGGCGTGAAGCCGCTGCATCCCGTCCTGCCTACGCTCTTGACGCGCGACGTTGAGTCAGTCATGCCGTCGCGATTCTATTCTTCGATCAAGTTTTTCGCCGCCAACGAGGACGCAAAGAAGAAGGCAGAGAAAGGGCCGGCTCAAAGTAAGACAGAGAACAAAGGTAACGGCGATGAGGACAATTACGGATCGCCGGTCACCGGGTCTGGCGGCGGTTTGATAACCGTCAATTCTTCTCCGGGCAATTCGCCCGCTCCGGTCGTTCACTTAACGGCCGGCACGGCTGTCCTGCTGGTTGATTATCCGCACGGTCGCGGCCGAATGGTCCTGCTTAGTGATCCTTTCATCGTCGCCAATAGCGGCATCGGCCTCAAAGATAACCTCCAGCTCGCAATCAATCTGCTCTCCGCTTCCGAAGGCCTGATTGCATTTGACGAATTTCATCAGGGCCGCGCAATCTTGCAAAACGAGTTTGTCAGTTACTTCGCTGGCACTCCGGTGCTGGCAATCTGCGGGCAGATTGTGCTCCTGATTCTGCTCATGCTCTGGACACGCGGGCGGCGGTTTGCTCGCCCTTTGCCTTTGCCGCAAGTTGATCGTCGGTCGAGCCTGGAGTTTGTGGCGTCGATGGCGGAACTGCAACAGCGCGCCCACGCCTTCGATCTGGCGATTGAAAATATTTACTCGCGCACGAGAAGAGTGCTGGCGCGTTATGCCGGTATGGACTACAACAGCCCGCGCTCGGAGATTGCCGCACGCGTGGCGGCCCGCTCGACGTTAAGCGCTCATCAAATCGAAACCTTGATGCGTCAAGCCGAAGACGCGATCAATGGCGGCGGGATCAGCGAACGACAATCGCTGCAGTTAGTGAAGCGATTGCGCGAAGTTGAAGCCGCGCTGGGACTGCGCCTGCGCTCGCGTGAAGTGAAACAGTTGGGACAAAACATTTAAGCTCGAGGCGCTTAGCTAAAACAAAAAGAAGGCGGAGTCTTTGCGACTCCGCCCGGCAAAAACTGCTGCCGCAACTGCTACCGATCTATCTGCTAGAAGACGATCTTCAGTCCCATTCTCATACTTCGACCCCCGCCATTGATCTGGTTGTAGTTAAGGAAAGACCCTGCCGCGGCGTTTAGGCTCTGGGCGGGAATACCGCTGAACTGCGGATGGTTGAAGACGTTGAAAGCGTCGAGGCGATATTCGAGCCTGAGCGTTTCGCTCACTCGGAACACCTTGAAAACGCTCATGTCGAAGTTGAGAACCTTATTCGAATGTTCTGTATTGCGCCCCAGGGTAGCGGCTCCAGGTATTCTCAAGGTGGTACCGGTATTTGTTGCTACCTGGACCACAAAGACGTCGTTGCGCGTGACACAGCCACTTCCGGCGGTTGCTGAGATCTCGGGGTTGCGCAGCCCGGTGGAACACGTGGTGTCCACTACTGCACGAGTGTTGTGTGGCGCGTTTGGATTACCGATGTCTGGTCGATCAGGGCCGGTTTGTCCATCTCCGTTCCTGTCGAGACTGTTAGTAATTGTAAAGGGTGCGCCGGATTGAATAACTGTCACACCGGAGATTTGCCAGCCGCCGGCGACCTGGCTAAGAAATCCGTTTCTCGGTCCTGGAAGATTCCAGATGTAGTTAATCGCGAGGCGGTGTCTGCGATCATAGTCTGAATTCCCGTAATCGAGTTTCAATCCCCCACCTTGGACTGGCGGGATTGAAGCAAGGGAAGAAACCGTCTGATCCGTAGCGAACACCTCACTGATCTGGTCAAGCAGATGTGACCAGGTATACGACGTATTGATCTGGAAACCCCGGGAGAGTCGCTTGTCTACGCGTACCTGCATCGAGTGATAATTTGAGTTCGCGCCGCTGCTGCGCCACCGGCGTGGTCCGAAATTCGGAAACAGGCGGACCGGCGGGGTAACGGAGTTGTTGACGATCGGATTCAAGTCTTCACTGACGAAGAGTTTTCGCCCGGCTGAGCCGACGTAGGAAACATCCAGGATCAGTCCCATTGGTAACTCTCTTTGCACGCCCAGTGACCAACGCTGCGTGTAGGGGTTGCGGATGTTTGGGTTAAAGACGGCGGTCTGCGTTGAATTGGCCGCAGTTAGAGTCGGCGCCGTGGTCGGAATTGCTCCGGGGAAGAAACTCCCAGTTCCGCGCCCCGCAGCTCCGGTTGTGGTAGCCGCGAAGTTGTTTGGCGCATCGGCGGCGATATTAGAAAGAAGGTTGTTGAAGAACGTATCGTAACTGACCTGGTAACCCGCTCTGATTACCCCTTTGCCATTGCCAAGTAGCCAGCCTAAAGGACCACTCCGCTCATGCGGTGCATAAGCCAGACCCACGATGGGGCCGAAGTTGTTATTGTCAGGGTTGACCTTGTTCGGCACCAGAAACTTGGCCGGATCGAATCCGGCAAACGCCGGAAACCGGAACGCGTTGTTGGCGGGTTGGCCAAAGTTCTCGTATCTCGTGCCGAGCGTTAACGTTAGATCCTGGGTGGCTTTCCAGGTGTCCTGCACAAAGTAACTTTGCCGGAACAGGTTGGGATGGTAGACCGGGCTGCCGATGTTAACGTTAGCAGTACCGCTCGCTCCACTGAAGTTATCGATAAAGTTGGCAAGCGCTGTGAATCCTCCTCCGTTAGCGAAGCCGAATGAGCCGCGCTCATTGAACGGTGGACGCTGGCGAGCGACTTGTTTCAAAAGCTCGCCGCCGAAGCGGAAAGTGTGCGTGCCGTGTATCTTGGTTACGGTGTCCTGTAAGAGATAGTTCTTAGCTATGCGGAACTGCGGGATGTTTGTGGCAATACCAATTGCCGTGAGGTTGGTGATGCTAATGTTCGGCATGGTGAAGGCCAGGGGTGGATCGTTTGGTGAAATAGGAAAGTTAAAGTCGATCAGCCCGTACGGCGAGCCGCGTAGTTCGTTAGTCATGGATGAATTCACGACCCATGTATGGGTAATCAGGAAGTTACGCGACTTGCCTGCGAAGTCTCGGGTAAAGAACGGCGAGTTCATGGCGGTTGCGGGGTTGATGTTATCGTCGTCAATGTAGCGGAAAGCCAGTTGGTGCTTGTCGTTTATCTTATGATCCACGCGGAGCACCCACTGCCGGTCATTGGAAATCTGAGGAGCCGAGATCCCAATCAATCCAGTTTGGATTGTTCCCCTTGGAACCGTTACGCCAGCGCCGTTCGGTCCGGTGCCAAGATCGATTGTCTGAAATGTGGTTTGGCCGCGAGCAGAGCCGATGGCCTGCAAGTAAAGATCAACTCGCGGATTTGTTCCCGCAGGGAAGAGCGCACGCAACGCCTGGACGCCGGCTTCCGTGGGCACCCGGAAACCATTACCCCCAAACCTCGTGGTCGACCGGAACCTGTCAAATTGAAGTCCAAAGAAGAAAAAGGTCCTGTCCTTGCCGCTCTCAAACATCCGCCCGCCCTCGCCAAACTTGGGAAGCGGCAGCGGCCCGCCAATCGTGCCCCCAAAAACGTTCTCGGTGTAAACGGGTGGCTTGCTAGCACCAGTCAGTCGTTGACTGTTAGTTAGAGCGTCGAACCTCTGTGAAAGAATCAACCACCTAACCGTGCCGTGGAAATCGTTGTTTCCTGATTTTGTAATCAGGTTGAATACGCCGCCGCCGGCGCGGCCAAACTCGGCACTAAACAAGCCTGTTTGAAGGGAGACTTCTGCGATCGCATCTTCGTTGTTGATTTGATTTGCAGGACCGGTTACGGAAATGTCGTTGTTTTCCGTGCCATCGATCAGGTAGTTGTTGCCGCGCGGCCGTTGCCCGTTGACCGAGAACTGAGAAGCATTGCCAAACTGCGCACCACTGGTCGCGGTGGTGACGCCGGGCAGAAGGCGACCAAGGTCGTATGGATTGAGACTTGAGATAGGAAGTTCCTGTACTTGCCTGGCGGTGAAATTGCCACCGCGAACCGGATCACTCGTCTGTAGAAGTTCGCCGGCCGCCGCGTTAATGTTCACAGTCGCTTCAGTCGTGCCAACTTCCAGTGGAATGTTAATCGTCGCAGTTCTGTTTGCCTGAACTTCAAGGCCGGTGTTCGTCACTGTCTTAAAACCCTTTGCTCGCACAATCAGGCTGTAGACGGCGAGATCAACGGCGTCGAAGCGATAGATACCAGAATCGTTGGTAGTGGTTTGACGACTCTGGTTGTTTTTGGGGTTCTTTAGTTCCACTTCGGCTCCGGGAACCACTGAGCCGCTCTGGTCGGAAACTGTGCCTGTTACCGTACCCTTACTCGTCTGTGCGGCGGCGTTGAACGCCGCAATCGAAATCAAAACGGTCACCGCAATGAACATCAGGATGGGGAGCAGCCTATTTCTCATTGAGTTGCCTCCAGTTTGGTTTGTGTACGGGCCGGTGCATACGGGTCCGTAAGATTAAAAGTATTGTCTGGAAACCGCGGGTTGGAAAAAGTGCGCTGAACGGAGAATACGGTAAATCGCACAGCAAAAAACACGCCAAAGTAATGTCTACTAATTGACGCGCAAATTGGAGAACTACCTACCAAGCGGACAGCTGTTTATGCAGAATTTTGTAATTCGATCCAAAAATATGAACCGAATCTTGTCGTTTGCGACTTTGTTGTCACTTACTCGGAACCATGACTAAGACTAACCCTGCGCCGACTCCATGCTAGAATCCCGGCTCGATCTTCAACGCTCATACTGCGAGTCAAAACCAAAATGATTGAATACGTCTCCCAAACTATCGACCATATCAGGCGCGAGCTGAGCAAAATAGTAGTTGGCCAGGATGAACCGATCGAGCAGATCCTGGTAGCCCTGCTCGCGGAGGGCCACGCGTTGATCGAAGGTGTGCCCGGCACCGCGAAGACGCTAACAGTGAAGACGCTGGCGCGCATCATCAATGCCAATTTCGGGCGAATACAATTCACGCCTGACCTGATGCCTTCAGACATCACCGGCACCAACGTCTTCAACGTCGCCACTTCAACTTTCAATTTGCGCCAGGGACCAATCTTCACCGACATCCTGCTGGCGGACGAGATCAATCGCACACCCCCCAAGACGCAGGCCGCGCTGCTCGAAGCAATGGAGGAACGGCAGGTGACGATTGACGGCGACGGACATCAACTCTCTCCGATTTTTACCGTGCTCGCGACCGAAAACCCGATCGAGTATGAGGGGACCTATCCCTTGCCCGAAGCCCAACTCGATCGTTTCATGTTGAAGATTTTGCTCGACTATCCGGGCGAGGAGCAGGAGCGACAAGTGGTGGCAAACTGGGACGCCGGGTTTAATTCCAGGCGGCTGAACGAAGTTGATATCCAGCCGCTCCAGGAAGCAGATGCTGTCTCGCGTTGCCGCCGCGAGGTGAGCGCGGCGCGCATGGAGCCGGGCGTACAACGTTATGCCGTCGATCTCGTGCGACGCACGCGCGTGCATCCCTTCATTCATTACGGCGCGAGTCCGCGCGCTTCAGTCGCATTGCTCTTGTGCGCGAAAGCACTGGCTGCCATACGCGGTCGCGAGTTTTCAACTCCGGACGACGTGCGCGATGTGGCGCGGCCGGTATTGCGCCACCGGCTGACACTGCGCGCCGAAGCCGAGCTCGACGGCGCCACCCCCGACGCCGTCATCACAGACATTTTGAAGAGCGCGGAAGTTCCGCGATAGCGAAGAGGTCAGAGGTCAGAGATCAGAGGTCAGAAGTCAGTGAACAGCATTATCAAGTTTTGAGATCTCTGATTCTGACCGCTGACTTCTGACCTCTGATCTCTGACTTCTGACCTCTGTTTCTTTATGCGCTTTGTCTTCTCCAAACTCTTCTACCTCCTGATCGCCGCCAGCCTGATCCTGCTTTCGCTTTCCTGGGGACGGCCGTGGCTGCGTTGGGTCGTGCTCGTTTACGACCTCCTGGCTCTGGCGCTCGCGATAATCGACGCCCGTCTTAGTCAACTTCCAAAAGGCGTGCGCATCACGCGCGAATTCAGTGGACGATTCGCCGTCGGCGCCGAGACGGACGTACACGTTAACGTTCAGAACGCCGGAGCGCGCGCAATTTCTTTGGTGGTCAAGGACGAGTATCCGGCGCAAATGAAATTGTCTGGTTTGCGCGAGGCTTATCTGCACGTGGAGGGACAAACTTCGGCCGCGCTGGTTTACGGGCTGAAGCCGCCAAAACGAGGACGATTCGAATTTGGACAAATCGCGGTCCGCTTTCTTTCGCGTTGGAACCTGGTGTGGTGTGAAACGCGCGTCGGTGAAGCTTCCGCTGTCAAAGTTTATCCAAACATGCGGCGGGCTCGCGAAGCGGAATTGAAGGCGTTGGGTGCGCGCTCGCTGGTCGCCTCTCACCGAAAAACGTCCTGGCGTGGCGAAGGTCGCGAGTTTGAGTCGCTGCGCGATTACGTGCGCGGCGATGAGTTGCGACATATCTCCTGGTCAGCGACGGCCCGACGCGGGAAGTTGACGACGAGGCAGTATCAGATCGAACGCGACCAGACAATCCTAATCGCGATCGATGGCGGACGTTTGATGACCGCGCGCATCGAGCAGGAAACAAAACTCGATTCCGCGGTCCATGCGGCGCTGGCGCTGATGTCCGCGGCAGCGCGGGCGGGTGACAATGCGGGCCTGCTCGTGTTTGGCAGGAAAATCAAAAGTTTCCTGCCCCCGGGGCGCGGCCACGACCACATGGACGCGGCGCTCGAGGCGCTTTATGCAGTTGAACCGGAAATGATTGAGCCATCTTACTCACGTGCCTTTGAGTTTATTGCCGCCAACAGCAAACGGCGCTCGCTCGTTGTGCTCATTACGGATCTGGTCGATGAGGAGGGCTCGAAAGAACTGCTGACTTCGCTCCGGTTGCTGCGGCCGCGGCATCTTCCGCTGGTGGTCACGATTGCCGATCGCGATTTGCGGGCAGTGGTGAGCGGCACCCCGGACAACGTGCACGATCTGTTTACGCAATCAGTCGCCGAAGAAATCATGCACCTGCGCGAAGCGGCGCTGCGTTTGGTAGAATCGCAGGGCGGCCTGGCGCTCGATGTGACGGCAGCAGCGCTCGCGCCCGCGATCTTAGAAAAGTACTTACAAGTGAAGGAAAGGGGGTTGCTCTGACGTCGTCCGGACAAGATAGTGGCCATGGGGTAAAGGGGAAGGGGTAAAGGGTAAACCTAGAAAAAAGCCGAATCCGCGATCCCGCTTAACCTCCGTAATAGAAAGGAACCCCATGAATAGTCAAATCCGTTCGTTTGAAGACCTTGTTGTTTGGCAGAAAGCCATCGCTTTTGTCAAAAAGGTGTACTTGATAACTGATGAGGGTGGACTGAAGCGTGACTTCGGATTAAAGGATCAACTACGACGGGCGGCCGTCTCGATCCCGACAAATGTTGCCGAAGGATTTGAGAGATCATCGCGAAAAGAGTATTTGTTGTTTCTAAACATTGCCAAGGGATCAGCTGGAGAGGTGCCCTTACCCCTTCCCCTTTACCCATTTCCCGTTTTGCTTTCGCGTCCGGCTAAAAGTAGATACGAATAGAGTGCCAGGCCCGTAAGCGCGGCGATGCTGAATTTGATCGCGGGCCGAATCAGCGCCGGCGAGATAAAGCCTTCGATGGTCCCAGCCACCACCAGCAGCACGGCCACGCCCATCATCAAGCGCACCGCATCCTTGCCGCGGCTCTTCAGCGCGTCGGCGCGCGAAAGATCACCCGGCATGACCAGCGCACTTCCGATTAACAACCCCGCGCCGCCGGCAATGAAGATGCACGAGAGCTCAATTACTCCGTGACCGACCATGAATGTGATCAGGTCGTTGCCAAAGCCCGCACGATAAGTCAACGCGACCACAGAGGCTATGTTGGCGCCGTTGTAGGCCAGGTAAAACAACGTTCCCACGCCAAACATGGCGCCAAAGGCAAAGGTGTAGATCGTCACTTGAATGTTGTGGGTGAAGATCGCGCTGGCGCCAACCTGATTCGCTTCGTTCAGATCTTCCCACCAGTGAGTCTTGGTTTCGATATTCATTTCACGCCAGGCTGGCGGCACGCCCATCAGTTCAGAAAACTCAGGGTCATACTTGGTACCCAGGAAACCGATCACCGAGAACAACGCAAACACGCTGAAGGAAACTGCCGTGTAGCGCCAGGTGCGGCGAAACGTTTGCGGCAACTCACGCGCAAAAAACTGCTTGATGCGCGCGCCGCCCTGCGCGTCGGCTTGATAAATTCGGCCGTGCGCGCGGATGACGAGACTGTTGAGATAGTTGATGAGACGCGGATCGCGCGACTCCGCGCGGGCAATCGCCAGATCGGAAGCCGTGCGGCGATAGATTCGTCCCAGCTCACGTACTTCTTCGCGATGCATCCGACGCAGCGAAGTGCTATCCAGCAACTTCAGCAGATCTTCCAGACGCTGCCAGGCGGTCTTGTGTTTTTCTATGAACGGATCGTGGGCCATGGCGAAGATGCTGGATGCTAGATGCTGGATGCTAGAATGACATTAGTGCAGTTAGCCACTTCGCATTCTAGCGTCTAGCATCTAGCATCCAGCATCTGACATCTATGTCTCTCGTTGAGTGTGTACCAAACTTTAGCGAAGGTCGCAAGACTGAAACTGTCGAACAGTTAGCGGGCGCTATTGCTTCGGTAGACACAGCCTGCGTGCTCGACAGCCACATCGACCCCGATCATAACCGTTCTGTCATCACGTTTGTAGCGGCACCGGAAATGGTAGTCGAGGCAGCGCTGCGCGCGGTCGGTCTGGCGGCCGACCTAATCGACATCCGCCGGCACACGGGCGTCCATCCGCGCCTCGGCGCCACGGACGTGCTGCCTTTCGTTCCCATTAGCGGCGTGACGATGGCAGATTGTGCGGCGCTCGCGCATCAGGCGGGCCAGCGCATCGCAAGCGAACTTGCGATTCCGGTTTTTTTCTATGAGCGCGCGGCACTCAAACCTGAACGCGTAAACCTGGAAGATGTGAGGCGCGGCGCCTTGGAGTTACTACGTGAACAGATCGCGTCGGATCCCAATCGTGCGCCTGACCTGGGACCGCTGAGAGTTCATGAAACGGCGGGCGCGATCGCGATTGGCGCGCGACCGTTTTTGATCGCCTTCAACATAAACCTGCGCACCACCGATGTCTCGATCGCGAGGACGATCGCGCGCGTGGTGCGGGCGCGGAGTGGCGGCTTGCCGTTTGTGAAGGCGTTGGGGTTTGAGTTGAGTACGCGTGGGCTGGCGCAAGTGTCAATGAACCTCGTGAACTACGAGGCGACCGGGATCGCCCAGGCTTATGAAGCAGTGCGGCACGAAGCTGAGACGTTGGGCGTGGAAATTGTGAGCACGGAAATTGTTGGCTTGGCTCCTGAAAAGGCGCTCGACAGATCCGCGGAATATTTTCAGAAGCTGGAAAACTTTTCAGAGGACAAGATCTTCGAGCATCGGGTGAGGACTTGCAAAGGATTTCAAGATTGAAGAGGTCCCAACCTGAGAGGTAGTCAGGTTGAACTTCAAATCCCCGATCCGAGCCGGAGCATCGCTGAGCGCAGACGCGCATGTTTCTGCATGCGCTTCAAGTAGCCACTCTCATCAGCGCCTGCTTTGGCGCGGACGACTCGAACCAGCGCTCGCTTCTCGTTATCAGTCCACCGGGGCAGGTCGTCTACCAGAGATAAACTTACGGCAAAGTCACTCAATGCAAACAGTTCTGCTTCGCGCCAATCTCTCATGCTCAGCCCCATGCCCTGGTTTAGTTTCTTAACTGACTCGCTACGGAATCTCTCGGCGTCGCCGGCGAAGCTCCGGGCCATGCGTCGTTGCGCTGTGAAGCCGAGGTTGCGAACCTGAAATCGATCCCAGTCGCCCTCGCTTGTTTTGTCCAGCTCGAGAATCATTGGACCAGCTGCTAGCTTGCGCAGCGTTCGTGCGGACGTGCGGTAATTGGATCGAGAGGCAATCCTCCGCTCCTCGTTGAGAACCAGCTTCATTACCTCCGGCTCGGTTGGGCGAAACCCGAGCTTGCGATAAAACCAGAATGCGCCCGACTCGATGCCTTCCTCGTTTTCAAAACCGATCTGATACGGATCGATGGAAAAAGCGGTGACGCCCAACAGGTGACGAAAAATGTTGAGAATGCGCGCGTAGAGCCAGGCGGTTTCGCCATCGCGAAAAGTGTAGTAGAGATTGAACCCACTCTCCATCCGCTCAAAAAGCGAGAGGCCCTCGAAGTAACCAACCGGCACGCCATTCTTGAAGATCATGGCGGCGTGATAAGCGCGTAGTGGCAAGCGTTTCCCGGCAGGCACGCCCATAACAAAAACATCGACGCCGCGGCCCAGACTAGTTTTCAGGACCCTTTCCGCATCGCCATGCGTAAAGCCATACAATTCACGATAACGCACCGTGGAAGCAGCGCGCGTCTTGTCGAGGATCGCTTCGCCCTGTTTCGACGAGAGCTGTTTCAGCGTGGGCGGCGGACTTTCCAGTTCCTCTCGCAGCGAAATATCTCTTCTTTGGATAAGCGGACCGTGGTGATAGAAAACCTTTGGTATCGCCAGGCGCATGCCGGTGCGCGTGGCGGGAAAGGCCGGCGTCCAGCGCACATAAAGTTTCTGCGAATCGTAAAGCTCGGCCTTTTCGTTTTCTGGTTTTGGTAGTGACTCGAAACGCTGAATCAGCCAGGCGACCTCTTTGGCCGAGCCACCGATCGCCGTGCGCAGCCATGTTTGATAAGGCACGTTCGCTTCAACTGCGGCGTCTTCCTCCAGCAGCGGCATGAACCTGAGCCAGGTCTCCGCCAGACGGTTCTCATCATCAAACGAATCCCAATCGAGCGCCACGCGACGCTGTTGACTGCGAGGTTTTACTAACCAGCGAACGATCGGGTAGGTAAACGTGTCGGTAACAGGTCGTCCGGCGATTCCCGAAACTTCGGGCGCATCGAGCGGCGAAAGATCCGCGCCCGCGTCGCGCAAAGCCTCGACGCGCTTAGCAAAACTCTTGAGAAGCGACTCGGCCCGGCGTTTGACACTTGCGCCTTGCGGATAGGCACAAAGGAAGAGCAGGGTTTCATGAAGACGAATTAGCGTGTCGACGTCAGTAATCTTCTGCCAAGCGATTCGGGAAAGAACTTGTTCAACGATTCGGCTTTCGCGCGAACCGAAACGATTCTTCAATTCATTGAGTTGATCGAGAAGGTGATTGATGGAGGAAGCCATGATAAGCGAAAGCATTCAACGAGCCTGCGGAGCAGGCTCGTTGAGTGCTTCAGTCCCGAGGCGACTGCTAGTCAGCAGTACCGTGTTAGCTGCGGAATCTGTGATCGAGTCCTTTTCCACCTCACAAGTGCTTCCGCATAAACGTGGCAATCTTCCAGGCATCGATTGCTTTCCAGGGCAACGACGCCATTGTGTAGTGCCCGCAGGGCAGCCAGACGACGTCGAGCGGTAAATTGTGTCGCCTCGCCTCGGCGATCGTTTCCTGAGTGAGGTCGAGCGGAAACGTCAGGTCGTAACGCGCGGCAATAAATCGCATCGGCCGGTGGCCGAGTTGCGACACACGCGAAATGAAAGGCACGGGGCTAATCGGCGTCCAGTATGCCCGCAGCTCATCCAGAGTTAAATGATCGGCGAACCCGGCGCGTAGATGACGAGTAGACAAGCCGCGCCAGGCAACGTCAGCCACGTAACCCGAGACGTGATTGAACGTGCCGGCGTTAATGTGCGGCTCGTGGGCGAAGGCGAGAAATGCGATGCACGACCCGACGCTGGTGCCCAAAATTCCAATGCGCTCGTAACCCTGATCCTTTAGCCATCTCACTGCAGCGCGCGTGTCCAGCACCGCTTGCCGCATCGATTGAATGGTGCGGCCCACGTTTGTGCTAACCAGATGATCTGCGCGTTGCAACTCCGGAGGGCGGCGCTGTTCGTGATAGGGAAGGGTCAAACGCAGCGCCGCCATCCCGATGAAATTAAAAATACGACACGCTTCAACATGACTCTCCGGCTTCGCATTCCACTGCGGCAACACCACAACGGCCGCACGGGGAGTCCGGGCCCGTTTTGGCTCAACCGGGAAAAAACGTGCGCGCGCCAGGTTGTTTTCAATCGCGGGAGTGTGAACAGCGCTGGTCCAGGTTAGCTGATCTCCCTG
>Ga0137410_10000289_pt1 | contig 35566 bp, 40 predicted proteins | sample CZODoug1_16funga_FD_108878 | JGI IMG/M metagenome (GOLD analysis project Ga0137410, IMG submission 108878) | Vadose zone soil fungal communities from Angelo Coast Range Reserve, California, USA - CZODoug1_16fungal (Illumina Assembly) | ecosystem: Environmental > Terrestrial > Soil > Vadose zone... | reverse complement strand
TTCCGTCCGGAAAACATTGCACTCGACCCGTCTCTGGATGCGGCCGCCGAGGCGAATGCGCTGTCGGCGAAGGAAGGCATCCCGTTCCGCGAGGCGTACCGGCGCATCGCGGAGAAATACCGCTCGAAAGGTTGAGCTGCGCGCCGCGCGGCGCCGTTGGCTATTCCGCGTCGGGCTGAGCTTCCGGTCGCGCGGCAGCAAAGGGCGGCAGCGTCTCGAGAAACGCGCTGATACCGCACAGCGTCGGATACGGCGTCACATCACAGCTGAAGCGCCGCGCGTTGTACATCTGCGGCACCAGGAACACGTCCGCCATCGTCACCTGCGAGCCGAAGCAGTGCTTGCGATCGCCGGCGTGACGCTTCGCGAGCACTTCGAGGCCGCGAAATCCCTCTTCGATCCAGTGCGCATACCAGCGATCCACGGCGTCCTTGTCGAGATGCATCTCGTCGCGCAGGAAGTTGAGCACGCGCAGATTGTTCAACGGATGAATGTCGCAGGCGATGTTCTGCGCCATCGAACGCACGTGTGCGCGGCCCAAGGGGTCCTTGGGTAGCAGCGGCGGCGACGGATAGCACTCCTCGAGATACTCGATGATCGCTACAGACTGCGCGATCACGACATTCCCCTCTTCGATGGCAGGCACGAGCCCCTGCGGGTTGAGCCCGAGATACTCGCCCGTGCGGTGTTCTCCCTGGCGCAGGCGTCGCGAGATGGATTCGTACGCGATGCCCTTGAAGTTGAGCGCGATGCGCGCCCGGTACGCCGCGGAGCTGCGCCAGAAGGTGTAGAGCTTCATGAGGAGCGTCCGGCGGGCGGACCAATCTTGATCGTCAGCGTGCCGAGGCCTTCGATTCCACCCTCGATCACGTCTCCGGGTTGCAGCGGACCGACGCCTGCGGGCGTGCCGGTATAGATGAGATCGCCGGGTCTCAGTTCGAAAAGCGTCGAGAGCTCCGCGACGATCTCGGGCACGTTGCTGATCATTTCCGACACGTCGGCCTGCTGGCGGACATTGCTGTTCACCGTCAGCCAGATCCGGCCGCGCGCGATGTGGCCCACGGCAACCGCGGACTGAATGGCGCCGATGGGCGCCGAATGATCGAACCCCTTGGAGAGATCCCAGGGACGCCCCTGCTTGCGCGCTTCGGACTGCAGGTCGCGACGTGTCAGGTCGATGCCGACTGCATAGCCGAAAATGTGCTCGCCCGCCTTTTGCACCGGGATGTCGCGCCCGGCGCGATCGATCGCGACCACCAGCTCGATCTCATGATGGAAGTCCTTGGTGCGCGATGGATACGGCACCGTAGCACCATCGGGCACGACGGCATCCGCTGGCTTGGAGAAGAAGAAGGGCGCCTCGCGTTTGGCATTCGGGTCCATCTCGCGTGCGTGTGACTCGTAGTTGCGGCCGACACAGAAAATCCGGCGCACCGGAAACCGTGCGTCGCTATCGGCGACCGCAACTGACACCTGGCTGGCTGGGGGAAACACGAAGTGCATGCGGGGTCCTCAGAATTGATCCTCTTCGAGCTCCATGATCGATGCGCTGCCCGCCTGCACCGTGGCTGCATGCGCCTGGGCGCGCGGCAGGATGTGGTCGTAGTAAAAGTGTGCGGTGGCGAGCTTGGCACGCAGGAATGATGCTTCGCCCGCTTTCGCCTTGAGCTTGCGCGTCGCGACCAGCGCGGCACGCGCCATCTGCCAGCCGCCGGCCACGACACCGACGAGCATCAGGAAATTGAAGGCCACCGCGCCCGCGAAGTTCTGATCGGTGGGAGCGCTGTGCAACAGCAGACGCGAGCACTCGCCCGTCGCGCGAATTGCCGCGCCGAACGCGCGGCTCATGGGTTCGAGGCCCGAGTCCGTCTCCAGAGCCTTCTGGTCGTTGCGCATCTCGCTCAGCAGGTCTTCGAGCGCGCCACCCCCATCGCGCAGCACCTTGCGGCCGACCAGGTCCATCGCCTGGATGCCATTGGTGCCTTCGTAGATCGTCGTGATGCGCGCATCGCGCAGAAATTGCGCCACACCGGTCTCCTCGATGTAGCCGGTGCCACCGTGCGTCTGCACGCAGAGCGCTGTCGCCTCCTGCGCAATCTCGCTCCCCCAGCCCTTGACGATGGGCGTGAGCAAGTCGGCGCGCGCGAGATGCCGGCGGCGTTCTTCCGGGTCCGGCGCGTGTTTCGCGAAGTCGAGGTTCACGGCAGCGGCGTAGGCCAGCGCCCGACTCGCCTCGGTCAGCGCTCGCATGGTGAGCAGCATGCGTCGCACGTCCGCGTGACGAATGATGGCGACCCGCTCCTTGCCGTCCGCGGAACGCCCCTGGACGCGCTCGCGCGCGTAGGCAACGGCTTGCTGATACGCACGATCGGCGATGCCGATGCCTTGCAGTCCCACGCCCAAGCGCATGCAGTTCATCATCGTGAACATGCACGCGAGGCCCTCGTGCAAGCGACCGACCAGGAAACCCTCTGCGCCGCCGTTATCGCCGAGAGCCATCACGCAGGTCGGCGCCGCATGCAGACCGAGCTTGTGCTCCAAGGACACCGGGTGAATGTCGTTGCGCGCACCGAGCTTGCCGTCGGGCGCGACGTGGTACTTGGGAACGAGGAACAGCGAGATGCCCCGGACACCGGGCGGTGCGTTCGGCGCTTTCGCCAGCACCAGGTGCACGATGTTGGGCGTCAGCTCGTGATCGCCCCAGGTGATGAAGATCTTGCGGCCGAAGAGGCGGAACCGATCACCGCGCGGCTCGGCACGCGTCTGGATGACCGCGAGATCCGAGCCCGCTTGCGACTCGGTGAGACACATCGTGACAGCCCACTCGCCGCTCAACACGTACGGCAGATACAGAGCACGCAGTTGCGGCGTCGCGTGCGTTTCGAGCGCCTCGATGGCCCCACTGGAAAGTTCCGGGCAGGTGGCAAATGCCGTGTTCGCCGCCGCCCACATCTCACTCGTCGGCGCAGAAACCGCGTGCGGCAAGCCCTGGCCGCCGAATTCGGGATCGCCCCGCAGACCGACCCAGCCACCGCTCGCAATAGCCTGGTAGGCCTCCGCGAATCCATCCGGAACACGCACCTTGCCATCGCGCAGCTCGACGCCCGTTACATCACCACTGCGATTGAGCGGACTGATGACTTCGTTCGCGAGCCTGGCCGCTTCGCCCAGGATCGAATCGACGACATCCGCGGTCGCCGCCTGGTAAGCGGGCACCGTCGCGGCGAGCTGCGGCAGGCCCGCCAGCTCGTTGAGCGCGAAGCGAATGTCTTCGACAGGGGCGCGGTATTCGGGCATCGGGAGCGGTCTCGGGACTGCCAATCGTAACAGGGTGGCGGTGTTATGATCTGCCCTCGCCGACTTCCCCCCGGTCCTGCATGAGCATCTGGTTCCGACCGTTCACGATCGAAAGTCTCGCCCAGTGGGTGCCGGGGACCATGGTCGAGCACCTCGGTATCGTCTTCAACGAAATCGGGCCCGATTTCCTGCGCGCCACGATGCCGGTCGATCATCGCACGCAGCAGGCGATGGGCATCCTGCATGGCGGGGCATCGGTGGCGCTCGCCGAAACGCTGGGGAGCGTGGCCGGCAACATGTGCCTCGACCTCGAGAAGCACGTCTGCGTCGGCCAGGAGATCAACGCCAACCATTTGCGCCCGGTTGCTGCAGGCCTGGTCACCGGTACTGCGCGCGCGCTGCACCTGGGGCAACGCACCCAGGTCTGGCAGATCGAGATTCGCGACGCGCGCGAGCGGCTGACGTGTATCTCGCGGATCACGCTGGCGGTGATCGATCGCGATCCGCGCGTCTCAGTTCCCGGGCGCTCGGCGGCGTCATGAGTAGACGGCGGCTGTTGTCATGCTCGCGTTCGGGCTCGCGACCGGCGCTAGTGCTCGCGTCGGCATTGGGCGTGACACTACTGCTCGGTGCCTGTGGGCAGAAAGGCCCGCTGTACCTGCCCGACCAGCAGAAGACCACCGTTAAGAAGGGCATCCCGTTGCCCGGAGAGACCAAGGAAGAGAAGAACCGCAGCAAGGATGAGTCGAAGGCTCCCTGAGCCCAGCTGCGCATGAGCGACCGCACTCTCGTCCTGGTCGACGCATCCTCTTATCTGTACCGAGCCTTTCACGCGTTGCCGCAGTTCAGCAGCTCGCGCGGCGAACCGACCGGCGCCGTTCTCGGCGTGATCAACATGCTCCTGAAGCTGATCAAGGACCAGTCACCTGAATTGATTGGCGTCGTGTTCGACGCGCCGGGCAGGACGTTTCGCGACGATCTGTTCGCGGAGTACAAGGCGCATCGCACGCCGATGCCCGATGACCTGCGCGCGCAGGTCGCACCGGTGCTGGAGGTCGTGACAGCACTCGGCCTGCCGCTGCTGCGCATCGAGGGCGTCGAAGCGGATGACGTCATCGGCACGCTGGCGTGCCGCGCGGCGAGCGAGAACTGCCGGGTCGTGATCTCGACCGGCGACAAGGACATGGCGCAGCTCGTCAACCACTACATCACCTGCGTCAACACGATGACCGGCAGCATCCTCGACCGCGCGGGCGTGAAGGCGAAATTCGACGTGTACCCGGAGCAGATCGTCGATTATCTCGCGCTCGTCGGCGACAGCATCGACAACATTCCGGGCGTGCCGAAGGTGGGGCCAAAGACTGCGGCGAAGTGGCTCAACGAATACTCGACGCTCGACAACCTGATCGCGAATGCCGCGAAGATCGACGGCAAGGTCGGCGAGAGCCTGCGCGAGAATCTCACGACGCTGGAACTGTCACGCAAGCTCGCGACCATCGACCGCGACCTGAAGCTCGAGGTGACGCCAGCATCACTGGCGCCGCGGCCACCCGACACCGAACGGCTGCGCGAGCTTTACTCACGACTCGAGCTCAAGTCGCTGCTGCGGCAGATATCGCCGGGCGAGGCGCCCGCAATTCCCGAACCCGTTCGCGTACGGCCGACCGCCGCGGCGACGGCATCCGTCGCAGCGCCGTCGCTCCCCGCATCGGTCCCGAAGCATTACGAAACCGTAATCACTGAAGCGGATCTCGACCGCTGGCTCGAAGTGCTGCGTGCGGCCCCACTGTTCGCATTCGACACCGAGACGACGAGCCTCGAGTACATGGCGGCGCAGATCGTCGGCCTGTCCTTCAGCGCCGAGCCGGGACACGCGGCCTATGTGCCGGTAGGACACGACTACGCCGGCGCGCCGGACCAGCTCGACCGCAACCTGGTTCTCGAGAAGATCAAGCCGATTCTCGAAGACCCCACGCGCGCGAAGCTCGGCCATCACCTCAAGTACGACGCGCACGTCCTCGCCAATCACGGCATCGAGCTCAAGGGCATGCGCTACGACTCGATGCTCGAGTCCTACGTGCTCAACAGCACCGCGACCAACCACAACATGGACTCGACCGCCGAGAAGTATCTCGGCGTCAAGACGATCCGCTACGAGGATGTCGCCGGTCGCGGCGCGAAGCAGCTCACGTTCAACCAGGTGCCGGTGGACACGGCCGCGGCCTACTCGGCGGAAGATGCCGACATCACGTTGCAGCTGCATCGCACGCTGTGGCCGCAGATCGAAGCAGTGCCTCAGCTCAAGCGACTGTACGAAGAGATCGAGCAGCCGCTGGTCGCCGTTCTCAAGCAAATGGAAGAAGACGGCGTGCTCATCGATCGAGAGATGTTGAAGCGCCAGAGCGGCGAGCTTGCCAAGCGCATGCGCGAGATCGAAGAGCAGGCGCACAAGGAAGCCGGGGCGCCCTTCAATCTCGATTCACCGCGCCAGCTGCAGGAGATCCTGTTCAACAAGCTGCAGTTGCCGGTGCAGAGCCGTACGTCCACTGGCCAGCCGTCGACTGCCGAGAACGTGCTCGAGGAGCTCGCCGAATCCTATCCGTTGCCGCGTCTCATCATGGAGTACCGCGGCTTCGCCAAGCTCAAGTCGACCTACACCGACAAGCTGCCGCTGCAGATCGATCCGCGCACCGGGCGCGTGCACACGTCCTACCACCAGGCGGTGGCTGCCACGGGGCGGTTGTCGTCGACGGATCCGAACCTGCAGAACATTCCGATCCGCACGCCGGAGGGGCGTCGTATCCGCCAGGCGTTTCTGGCGCCGCCGGGTCATGTGCTGATGGCTGCCGACTATTCGCAGATCGAGCTGCGCATCATGGCGCACCTCTCGGGCGACCAGGGACTGCTCGACGCGTTCGCGCAGGATCGCGACATTCACCAGGCGACTGCCGCGGAAGTGTTCGGCGTCGCGGTGGACCAGGTCTCCCACGATCAGCGTCGCTCGGCGAAGGCGATCAACTTCGGCTTGATCTACGGCATGTCGGCGTTTGGTCTCGCGCGCCAGCTCGGTATCGATCGTGGCGCCGCCCAGCGCTACGTGGACTTGTATTTCCAACGCTATCCGCAGGTGAAGCGCTTCATGGACCAGACGCGCACGCAGGCGCGCGATCAGGGTTACGTGGAGACCGTGTTTGGCCGGCGCCTGTATCTCAACTACATCAACTCGCCACGGGTGCAGGAACGCCAGTACGCCGAGCGCAGCGCCATCAATGCGCCGATGCAGGGTACGGCCGCGGACATCATCAAGCGCGCGATGATCAGCGCGCAGCGCTGGATCGAAACCGACAAGGTGCCGGCACGCATCATCATGCAGGTGCACGACGAGCTGGTATTCGAGGTTGCAACTGACGCCGTGGATGCAGTGCGCGAGGGCGTGCGGCAGCACATGAGCGCTGCGGCGGAGCTGCGCGTGCCTCTCAAAGTCGAAGTCGGCGTCGGCGGGAATTGGGACGAGGCCCACTGATTGTCGTCGGTGCGCGACAGATGCGCACCTTGCAGATCTTACACTTCACTTCTTTGGCACCCTTGTGCTGAACTTGCGTGGGCAGGTGATGCTCTGAATTCGTCAGGCTGCGATGCCGGCGATCGGCGGGCGCTGCCAGTAGTCAGTCCCAGTGCAAGGAGGTTCTGCATGTCTCGTGCAATGGCTGCCATTCTCGTTCTCGCTGCCCTCTTCACCGCCCCCGCAATCGCCGCCGACAACGGTTTCTATCTCGGCGCCGGGATCGGGCAGGGCTACGTGAAGTTCGATAATGGTCAGTTTCTCGGGCTCGACAATTTCAACGGCGATGACACGGGCTACAAGGTGATTGCCGGCTTTCGGCCCTTCAAGCTGTTCTCGATCGAAGCCAACTACGTCGATCTCGGCAGCGCCGAGGACAACGTCGCCGGCGTGAACACCAAGGCCGACACGACCGGCATTGACGCGTTTGCGGTCGGCTACCTGCCGATTCCGTTCCTCGACGTCTTTGCCAAGGTCGGCGTGATTTCGTGGGACCAGGATCTGCATTTCTCGAACATCGCCTCCAGCAGCGACAGCGGCACGGACTTCGCCTATGGCGTCGGTGTCGGCTTCGCGTTTGGGAATGCCGGACTGCGGGCTGAATATGAGCGTTTCGAGATCCCGGATACCGACCACGTGGACATGATTTCGCTCAGCTTCACCTGGACCTTCCTCTGACAGTCCCGTGACATTTCTTTACGCGTTTAATATTCGGGGACTGGAACTTCAGAATGGGGGCCACATCTAAGATCCCGAGCGTGTAAAAGCGCTCCCCGCTTTCCTCCCTGAGCGGGTCTTTACCCGGTTTGTCATCCCCATGCCGGGTTAGTCTGACCCGGTGGCTCGGCCCCCCGAACCACCGGGTTTTTTATTTTCGAGGAACGCTTCCAGCACCCGGCGTGCGTGTTCCGCACCGTCCTGATTCAAGGACGAAAAAAGCTGCACCGAGGCTCGTTCACCCACCTCTCCCTGCGCGGCCCGCAGTGCCTTGCTGGCCTCGCTGCGGTTCAGCTTGTCGGACTTGCTGAGAAGCACATGAACCGCAAGCTCGCGTTCGGCAGTCCAGTCGAGGAGCGCGCGGTCTTCGTCTTTCAACCCGCGCCGCACATCCACGATCAGGAGCAGACCAGTCAGCGAGTTGCGCGTTGCAAAATACTCACCGACCAGCCGATGCCAGTGCGCCTGCACCTTGGGCGGCACCTTCGCGAATCCATAACCGGGCAGGTCCACCAGCCGGCGCGCCTCATCGAGCTCGAAAAAATTGATGAGCTGCGTGAGACCGGGCGTCTTGCCGCTGCGCGCGAGACTGTTGCGCTGAGTAAGCGAATTGATCGCGCTCGACTTGCCCGCGTTAGAACGCCCGGCGACAGCCACTTCCCGACCCACGTCGGAGGGAAACTGCTGCGCACTCGCCGCACTCAGCAGAAAACGGAGCTGGGGGTAGCTGGACATGGTCGCTAGCTTGGACTTAAACCGTTGAGTTTAGTGTACAATTCGCCGCCCGTCGGTGGCGTTAAGAGCGCTAAGACCACCAACGGCCATACCGCAAGGGAGCTCCTGAGAATGAAGTTGTGGCGACTGGTGGCCGTCGTGGCCGGGATCAGCATGTCCGCACCCACGTTCTCCGGTGGCACCGTGGAGGCCGGGAACACCAAGGCAACGGTGTGCTCCGCGTGCCACGGCCCCAACGGCAACAGCTCCAATCCCGAATGGCCGAATCTCGCCGGCCAGGGCGAGCGCTACTTCGCCGCGCAACTCAAGTTCTTCAAGGAAGGCAAGCGCGCCAACCCGGTGATGCAGCCGATGGCCGCGCCGCTGTCGGACCAGGACATGGCGGACCTGGCCGCGTACTACGCCGTTCAGAAGCCCACGGGACTGGAAGCGGATCCTTCGTATTGGGAAGCGGGCCAGAAGCTCTATCGCGGCGGTGACGCCGAACGCAATGTCCCTGCCTGCATCGCCTGTCACGGCCCGGTCGGGCGCGGCAATGCGCCAGCGGGCTACCCCGCGCTGCGCAGCCAGCATTCCGTCTACACGCAGAAGCAGCTCAACGACTACGCCGCGGGCGCGCGCCCGGGCGCCAACGCGGAAATCATGCGCACCATCGCTTCGCGCCTGACCGCTGATGAGATCCGAAACGTATCCTCCTATCTCCAGGGTATGCGCTAGGAGCCTGGCGCAACCGGACGACGTCCCCGCGGTCGAAGTCTCGCGTCCTCAAGGCTCTCTCCGGAGTGATTGCATGAAGAAGATTGCTGCGTTTGTTGGTCTGCTGCTGGTGGCCACCGTCGGTTGCGGCGGACAGCAGCCCGCCGGTTCCACGAATCCCGCACCCCAGGCCGCGGCACCGGTGGCAGCGACGCCAACTCCCGCCCCTGCGGCAAAGGCTCCCGCGCCTGCGGCGCGCACACCATCGGCCGAGTCCGGCTCCGCGATCGAAGCTGGCGAAGCCGTGGATACAGCGGATGATGAGCCGGCTGCGACCCGTGCCAATACGTTACTTGCCGCCGCCATGACACAGGCGAAGCCGGAGCCGGCCTCCGCCTCGCACTGGGCGCAGGGCGTCAACTACCAGGTGCTGGTGCCGGCACAGCCCACGAACGTCGAGCCGGACAAGGTCGAAGTGGTCGAGGTGTTCTGGTACGCGTGTCCTCATTGCTACGCGCTCGAGCCGTTCCTGCAGAGCTGGAAAGGAAAGAAGGCCCCGTACGTGCAGTTCACGCCGGTGCCGGTGATGTGGGGACCGGTGCATCGCGCGCACGCCAAGCTCTTCTACACGCTGCAGGCTCTCGGCAAGGAAGAGCAATTGCACAATGCCGTGATGCGCGAAATGCAGACCAACCACAACATGCTCGCGACCAACGACCCGATCGAGACCGAGCAGCTGCAGATGGAGTTCGCGCGCAGCAACGGCATCAAGGAGGAGGACTTCCGCAAGGCCTACGAGTCCTTCGCGGTCGAGACCAACCTGCAGCGCGCCGAACAGCTCACGCGGCGCTACCAGGTGAGCGGCGTACCGCTGTTCGTGGTCAACGGCAAATACACTGCAGATGTGGGATCGGCGGGCGGCCAGAGCCAGATCATCGATCTCATCAGCGATCTCGCGGCGCGCGAACAGAAGAAGCAATAGGCCGCGCGTACCTGGAAGGCCCGTGCTCAACTCGTATGTCTCACGGCCCCAGGGACTCACGCGACTCGACAGTTCGCCTGACAAGATTTCTCCCGAGGCGCTCTGGATCGACCTGATCGAGCCGACCTCGGAAGAAGAGCGCCTGGTCGAGACGAGCTTTGCGATCGACGTGCCGACGCGCGAGGAAATGCGCGAGATCGAGGCCTCGAATCGCCTCTACGAGGAAGCCGGCGCGATCTACATGACGATCACCATCGTCACTCGCCTCGACACCGATCTACCCGAGAGCGCCCAGATCACTTTCATCATGGCGAAGGATCGCCTGATCACCAACCGCTACGTCGATCCGTTGCCGTTCCAGCGCTTCATTTCCTTTGCCGAGCGCCATCCGAACAGTTGCACTTCGGCGCCGATGATCCTCGCCGGCCTGATCGAGGCGATCGTCAACCGCATGGCGGACGTGCTCGAGCGCGTGGGCACGGATCTCGACCAGCTGTCGAGCGATGTGTTCACGCCGCCGAAGAAGCAGCGTTCGGCCCGCATCGTGACGCGTGACACGCGTGCCACGCTGGCGCGCGTTGGGCAGGACGGCGACCTGACCTCGAAGGCGCGTGAGTCACTCGTGAGCGTCAACCGCCTGCTCACGTTCATCCAGCAGGCGACGACGCTGACGCTGCACAATGACGTGCGCGCGCGCTTTCGCACCTTGAGTCGCGACGTGCTGGCGCTTTCCGATCACGCCACGTTCCTCGCCGGCAAGGCGAACTTCCTGCTCGAGGCGATGCTCGGCCTGATCAACATCGAGCAGAACAACATCATCAAGATTTTCTCGGTAGCCGCGGTCGTGTTCCTGCCCCCGACGCTGATCGCCAGTATCTACGGCATGAACTTCCACTTCATGCCGGAGCTCGGCTGGGTCGGCGGCTACCCGATGGCCGTCGTGCTGATGGTCATCTCCGCGATCCTGCCGTACGCCTATTTCAAGCGGCGCGGCTGGCTGTAGTGCCCTCGCGCGCCGAGGCGGTCGCGGTACGCAAGAAGCCCGGTTGATTTTCGCCTCGCCGAGCGTCCTTCCGTTTTATGGGTGCTACCGCGTCAATCCGGCGCTGTGTGTGCGCATTCGTTTTGTCTGCAGCCGGCTGCACGACGCTCCCGAACGGGCACGCGTGGGGTAATGCCGCGACGTTTGCACCGGGCTGGGAACGGGTGCGCGTTTCGGCGGTCAATGCAGCCAGAGATCCCTGGGTCTGGGCGCCGCTCCTCGGCGCCGGGGCACTGCAGATCGACAACTTTGACCACAGGATTTCCGATTGGGCACGTGCCGAGACTCCCATCTTCGGTTCAACAGACGAGGCGAAGCGCTGGAGCGACGATTTGCGCAACGCCTCGGCCATCGCTCACGCGGCTACCGTGGTATTCACGCCGAGTGGCGCCTCCGGGTCGGAGTGGCTGCTGAATAAGGCGAAGGGATACAGCGTCCAGCTGGCTGCGCTGGGCGTTGCCAATGGGATCACTACCGTGCTCAAGAAGACGACCGACCGTGAGCGCCCCAACGGCAGCAGCACTGAGAGTTTCCCTTCGGGTCATGCGACGACTGCCGCCGTCTACGACCGGATGGCAGCCGACAATCTCGAGTCGATCGAGATGAGCCGGGGCGCGCGCCTCAGCCTGGACATCGGGCTCGACACTCTGACGTTTGCAACGTCCTGGGCGCGTGTCGAAGCAGGCGCGCATTTCCCTTCCGACACCCTGGTCAGCGTGGCGCTGGGGAATTTTTGCGCAAGATTTTTCGATGATGCCTTCCTCGGTCTCGACAGCACGCGCGCCTCGCTGGCGTTCGTGCCGGTGCCGGGTGGAGGCGAAGTCCGCTGGCAAGTCAGTTTCGGAGAGCGGTGACTCCGTGCGAGCTGGCTGGCGCGTTCAAGGCAGCGGCGACCTGTATTGCAGCGGGTAATGAGCTACCTCAGAGGATCACATGTCTACGCCGGAATTCGTCCCGCTCCCCGCACCGCATGAAGACGTCTTGTTTCGCCACTTCGTGACGGACCAGTACATCTGCGCGCAGTACCTCGGAACACCCCTGGCTCTCATCGATGCAGGCGCCATCGACCGCGGCATGATCGGAGACGGGCCGCCGGGGCTGCGCGGCCGGGATTCGAACGGTGAGCGATTTCGGCGCAACGGGTACGACAACGGAACCGTGCGCGTCGACCGCTTTGCACGCAGCCGCAAACAAGCGCGCACCTTGCCTGGTGTGCCGGACCAAACCACAACCGCGCTGATCGCCTGGCTCAAGGCTCATCCCGGAGAGCTGCATTTCGAAACGGACGACCGTTTCGAATGCGTCAGCGGCATGCGCGAGCTCCTCATTGCCCATCGCCATGCACGCGACGAAACGTTCGCGGGCAATTTCAGCTTCTGGGGCACGTGCGACGAGCATGCCGATGCCGGACCAGAACGATGGCGTTGTTACGTGGATCGGCTGTTCGACGGCTACTACCGCATCCGTCGCAGCCGAGGCGAGGATTGGGAGCGTACCCGACTGTCGCGCGAAGACCTGACGCAAACCCTGCGCGCCTACGCGCGGCACGAGCTGAAAAAAGTCCTCGCCATGGCGAAAGGCGAGAGCCACCGCGGTGTGTACGAGATTCCGGAACCCAGCGTGCGGCTGCTAGAACGATACATGTCGGACATCGATCAAACCTTCAAGCAAGCAGCAACCACTTTGGGCGCACAATCCAACGTGGTTTCGCTCTGGACACCTGCGAATGAACGAGATCGATCACCGGCTGCATAATCCCGCGACATGAGCAAGGACGCCGTTGCCAGCAAAGTACCCGAGGTCACACTCGGCTTCTGGATCGTCAAGATTGCAGCCACCACACTCGGCGAGACCGGCGGCGACACGGTCTCGATGACCTGGAACCTGGGTTACCTGACCAGCTCGATCATCTTCCTGGCGGCACTGCTCGTATTCGTTGCGCTGCAGATCAGTGCCAGGAAGTTTCATCCCTTTCTCTACTGGGCCACGATCATCGCCTCCACCACGGCGGGCACCACGATGGCGGACTTCGCGGACCGCTCGTTGGGCATCGGCTACACGGGTGGATCGCTGCTCCTGCTAACTTGCGTGCTCGCAGTGCTGGGCCTTTGGTATCGTTCCGAAGGCACCGTTGCGGTGAACACCGTCAGCACCCCAAGAGTCGAGGCTTTTTATTGGGCCACGATCACCTTCTCGCAGACGCTGGGTACGGCACTCGGAGATTGGGTAGCCGACTCGGGGCCAGGATATCTCGGCGGTGCTCTGGTTTTCGGCGCTGCGCTCGCGATGGTCGCGGCGGCTTACTATTGGACCAGGATCTCACACGTCCTGCTGTTCTGGGCGGCGTTCATTCTGACCCGGCCGCTGGGCGCAACGGTCGGCGACTTCTTCGACAAACCGATCGCCCAGGGCGGCCTCGCAATGAGCCGACCTCTCGCGTCGGCGATCATCGCCGCCTTCATTCTCGTCTGCATTCTCGTGCTTCCGCAGCGCGCCGGCGCTCACCCCCAGGGCACGCAACAGCGCGACCAATGAGGGCGACGCGGCTGGTCCGCGCGCTGCTTGCGTTGGCCGTGCTCGCCCGTCCCGCGTGGGCGGGGCCCCCATATGTCACGGACGATCCCGAGCCCACGGACTTCAGGCAGTTCGAAATCTACGTGTTCGCCGCTGGCAGCGATGCGCGGGATGGTTCGGAGGCTGCCACGGGAATCGACTTCAACTATGGCGCCGCGCCCGATCTGCAACTCACCGCTGTACTTCCGCTGGCCTACGAAAATCCCCTCGGCGCAAGTTCAGTCACCGGCCTGGGCAACATCGAGCTCGCCGCCAAGTATCGATTCCTGCACCAGGATCAAATCGGCTGGGACGTCGCGGTGTTCCCACGTTACATCCTGCCCAGTGCCTCCTCACAAGTGGGCGATCAGCATTCGTCGATCGTGCTCCCGATCTGGGTCGAGAAGGACTGGGACAGCTGGTCAACGTTCGGCGGCGGTGGCTGCGTCATCCAGCACGGGTCGGATCTCAAGAACTTCTGCCTCGCCGGGTGGGCATTGACGCGCAATGTTCTTGAGCGTCTCCAGGTCGGACTGGAACTCGTCTATCGATCAGCAGATACGACGGGCGGAAAGTCATCGACGGCGATAGGCGCGGGCCTGCACTACGACATCAGCACCAACTATCACTTCCTCGCCTCGGTGGGCCCTACGCTGCGAAATGCAGCGCAGACCACGCGCTACGCCTGGTACGCGTCGCTGCTATTGACCTTCTGAACGGGTGGCGCGCTCGGAGGGATTCGAACCCACGACCCCTGCCTTCGGAGGGCAGTACTCTATCCAGCTGAGCTACGAGCGCGCGGAATCTACGGAAGGGCGCGAATCATAGCCTCGGCTGCTTTGCCCGTCCATTCAGGGGCTTAAGGCCGCGAAGGGAATCGCTTATACTTGCGCGCCTCTTTTCAGGGCGCCATTTCACCGGTGCACACGTGACCGCGAACCAGGACGACAAATTCATGAACCACTTCAGCCTGGTGCTCGGGACCCTGATCACGATCGCCATCCTGTTGTTCGTCTTCGCGCGCATGGTCGGCGCTGCGACCCAGCTGCAACACGTGCAAGCGGAACAGATGGAAGTGCACGCGGTCGATGCGCGTACCAAGCCGTTCGCACAGGTGGCAGTCGCTGGAGCGGACAACTCAGCGCTCGCGGCCAAGGAAGAGCCTGCGGCAGCTCCCGCGGCGGCGGCACAGCCGAAGACGGGTGAAGAGGTCTACAACGCGGCGTGCACGGCCTGCCACGGCCAGGGCATCGGCGGCGCTCCGAAGTTCGGCGACAAGGCCGCGTGGGCTCCGCACATCGCGAAGGGCAAAGACGTCCTGCACATGCACGCCATCGAGGGCTTCACGGGAACGAACGGCTTGATGCCGCCGAAGGGCGGTCGGGTTGATCTGCCGGATGATGTGGTCAAGGCGGGCGTCGACTACATGGTCGAGCACTCGCGCTGAGATTTCTGCTGTCCTAGGGCGATCAGGCCGCCGCTTCTCCGGTGACTCACGCTTCCAAGGGTTCCGCGCGCCGCAGCTGGATGGCCTCCGCGAGGTGATGCTCCCGGATCGAATCGCTCGCATCGAGATCCGCGATTGTGCGGGCGACCTTGAGAATCCGATGCCGCGCGCGGGCTGACAAGTTGAGCCGGCTCATCGCCCGTTCCAGCAGGTTCTCCGCATCGCGCCTGAGCCCGCAATGTGTCGCCAGCTCATGAACCTGCAGGCGCGAGTTGATCGCCTCGCCTCGTGCCCTCTGTGCCGCGCGCGCTAGCACGACACGGGCGGCCACGACTGCACTGTCGTCGGCAACGGCTGCGGCACGAAACTGCGTCGCGTGGGGCCGCGACACTTCCACGTGCAGGTCGATGCGATCGAGAAGCGGGCCCGAGATCCGCGCGCGGTACTGCTGGACCTGGCTCACACTGCAGCGGCAACGGCCATCGCGGTCGCCCAGGTACCCGCAGCGACAGGGATTCATTGCCGCGATGAGCTGAAACTGCGCAGGAAATTCCGCCTGCCGGAGCGCGCGCGAGATCGTGATGGTGCCGGTCTCGAGTGGCTCGCGCAGCGCTTCCAGCACTCGATGCGTGAATTCCGGCAGCTCATCGAGGAACAGCACGCCGTTGTGTGCGAGCGAAATCTCGCCCGGCCGCGGATGCGCGCCGCCGCCGACAAGCGCGAGCGTAGATGCTGTGTGATGCGGCGCTCGAAACGGCCGCCGTCCCCAGTCGCGCACGCGAAAACCGGCTGAACTGATCGAAGCGACGGTTGCCGTCTCGAGCGCTTCCCGTTCAGTCATCGGCGGCAGGATCCCGGGCAGTCGATGCGCGAGCATGCTCTTGCCGGCACCTGGTGGCCCTGAAAGCAAGAGGCTGTGCCCGCCGGCCGCCGCGATTTCCAGCGCTCGCTTCGCGTGCGCCTGGCCGCGCACATCCAACAGATCCGGGTAGGCGAGCCTCGAATCCGCCAGGTCGCGTTCCGCGGCGGCGGCAAAGATCAAAGGCACCTTGCCCGCGACATGCGCGCACACTTCCAACAGATGCTCTGCGGGCGCCACGCAGGCCTCGCGTACGAGGGATGCCTCTTCGAGGTTGGCCCGCGGCAGCACGATGCGATGCGACTGGCGTGCGGCCTGGCAAATCGCGGGCAGCACCCCGCGAACCGGGCGCAGCTCGCCGCTCAACGACAACTCACCGTAGAACTCGCAGTCCGCGAGCGCTCCTGCCGGGATCTGCTCCGAAGCGACCAGGACCCCGAGCGCGATGGGCAGATCGAACCGTCCGCCTTCCTTGGGCAGATCCGCGGGCGCCAGATTGACGGTGATCCGGCCGGCGGGAAATTCGAAGTTGGCATTGGCGAGCGCCGAGCGAACGCGGTCCTTGCTCTCCTTCACGACCGCTTCCGGAAGCCCGACGATGGAAAGCATCGGCAGACCTGCGCCGAGGTGAACCTCCACGCACACCAGAGGGGCTTCCATGCCGGACTGGGCACGGCTCAGGATCGTCGCGAGCATCCGCAGCCCTCCCTGGCCGCGCGCGGTTGTATCGGCGCGATCTACTTCTGCGCGGGCGCCTCAGCCTCGAGCTCGCGAATCCGCGCCTCGAGCGCTTCGATCTTCTCGCGCGTGCGCCTGAGGACGCCCGCCTGTACGTCGAACTCGCTGCGCGTGACCAAGTCGAGGCGCGCCAGGCCCGACTGCAACACCGACTTGAAGTTCGTTTCCAGGTCGCGCTTCAACGCGCTGAGGCTTTCCGGAACGGCGCTGGCGAGTCGCCGCGCGAGGTCATCGATGATCTTCGGATCCATGGGCGTTCCTCGAGACGAGGTGCGCAGCATCGAAAGACGCCCGTCACCCGTCAAGTCCTGCTCCCGATCAATGCATGCCGCGCCCGCCGACGCGCCAAAACAGTGCGAGCGGCGGAGCGGTTTCGCGGCGAATCCCGTAAACGGCTGATTCCGCGAGCATCAAGCGGCTCGAAATTCCGTGGCATAGAAGCTGCATTGTGAGCTGCGCGCAGCTTAGTGCGTCTCAGGGGGTATCAGCACCGCGCCGATCTGCGCGGACCGCGCAGAAATACATGAAGCTGGTGGCGGCGATCATCAAGCCCTTCAAGCTCGACGACGTGCGGCGCGCGATTGCGGACCTGGGACTGCAGGGGCTGACCGTGACCGACGTGCTCGGCCTCGGGCAGCAACCGGCACAACGCGAGTTCTACCGGTCCGCCGAGTACGCCATCGACTTCGCGCCGCGCACCAAGATCGAGGTCGCGGTCGACGACGCGGTGCTCGAGCCGGTGATCGAGGCGATCGGCAATGTCGCCCGCACCGGCCAGAAGGGCGACGGCAAGATTTTCGTGCTCGATCTGGTGCAGGTGGTGCGCATTCGCACCAGCGAGATCGGCGCGGCGGCCATTTGACTGAACCGGCAAACGAGGAGCAACCGTGCAATACCTAACCGCACATCCTTACTTCCTACCGGCAGCCGTGTGGCTGACCGTCATCGGTCTCGCACTGGCTGCGTTTGCCAGCGCACGCCCGAAGCGCGCGCTGCTGCAACTCGCGCTCGGCCATGCGCGCCGCTGGTTCACCCTGCCGATGCTGGCAGCGCTCGGTCTCCTGCTGCTGCCCGCCATGGGCTTCGCCCAGGATGCGGCCGCGGCACCGCCCCCCGTCCCGAACAAGGGGGATACGGCGTGGATGCTGACTTCGACAGCGCTGGTGCTGCTGATGTCGGTCCCGGGACTCGCGCTCTTCTACGGCGGGCTGGTGCGCACCAAGAACATGCTCTCGGTGCTGATGCAGGTGTTCGTCGGCTTCTCACTGGTCAGTGTTTTATGGTGTGTGTACGGCTACTCGCTTGCCTTCACCACCGGCAATTCCTTCGTTGGCGGGTTCAGCCGGCTGTTCCTCGAAGGCACATTCGATTCGGCGGCGGGCTTGTCGCTGGGCGCGACCTTCAGTAAGGGAACGCCGATGTACGAGCTGGTGTTCGTCGCGTTTCAGGCGACCTTCGCCGCCATCACTTGCTGCCTGATCCTCGGTTCGCTGGTGGAGCGCATCAAGTTCTCAGCGATCCTGTTGTTCCTGGTCATCTGGTTCACCTTCAGCTACTGCCCGGTTGCACACATGGTGTGGTTCTGGCCGGGCCCGGATGCCTATACCTCTGCGGAGGTCGTCGATGCCACGAATGCGACGGCGGGCCTGCTCTGGCAATGGGGCGCACTCGACTTCGCGGGCGGGACGGTCGTGCACATCAATTCCGGAGTCGCAGGCCTGGTCGGCGCGTTCGTGCTCGGCAAGCGCATCGGTCTCGGACGCGAATCGATGGCGCCCCACAACCTGACCCTCACCATGGTCGGCGCATCGCTCCTGTGGTTTGGCTGGTTTGGCTTCAACGCGGGCTCGGCGCTCGAGGCCAACGGCTCAGCCGCGCTCGCCTTCCTCAACACCTATCTCGCCACTGCGTGTGCGGTGCTGTCCTGGATATCCGCGGAGTGGATCATCAAGGGTAAGCCCTCGATGCTCGGGGCCGCTTCGGGAGCCGTTGCGGGTCTCGTCGCCATCACGCCGGCCGCTGGCAACGTCGGCATCCCGGGCGCCTTCGTCATCGGGCTCGCCGCGGGCGTCGTGTGCCTGTGGGGCGTCACGGGCCTCAAGAAGCTGATCAAAGCCGACGACTCACTAGATGTGTTCGGCGTGCACGCAGTCGGGGGTACGCTCGGAGCGCTGCTCACTGGCATCTTCAACGCCCCACAGCTTGGCGGACCTGGCCTTGTGACCGACTGGGTGACGGGGAAAATCGGCTATCCAGGCATCGGGGCGCAGCTCCTGATCCAGGCCAAGGCCGTCGGGGTCGTAATCGTCTGGACAGCCGTCGTCGCCTTTGTGGCCTTCTGGATCGTCAAGCTCGTCATGGGCCTTCGCGTCAGCGAGGAAGACGAACGCGAAGGGCTCGACATCACCTCCCACGGCGAACGCGCCTATACCTCTTAACCGATTGATCCTGATTGACTTTACGGACCATGTCGCCCCAACCCGGCGGCATGGTCCCCTGCCACTGCTAAACTGCGGCAGCCGCGGCCCGAACTACGCTGCAGCGCACCGCTCACCGAGGTGAATACATGAAGCTGGTCACAGCCATCATCAAACCGTTCAAGCTCGACGATGTGCGCCAAGGCCTTGCCGAGATTGGGATTCAGGGAATCACTGTGACCGAGGTCAAAGGTTTTGGGCGGCAGAAAGGCCACACTGAGCTTTACCGCGGTGCCGAATACGTGGTCGATTTCCTGCCCAAGGTGAAAATCGAGCTCGCGGTCCCGGATGACCGGGTCGAACAGGTGCTGGAGTCCATCACTACTGTCGCGCGCACGGGGAAGATTGGCGACGGCAAGATCTTCGTGACGGACCTGGGGCACGCGGTGCGAATACGCACCGGGGAGACGGACGCGAACGCGCTCTAGCGCGCGGCGCCGCAACCCGGGGCGGCTTGGAGGATCACAAAATGTGCAAGCGAATTGCCTGGGGTTTGATGCTGGCCTGCCTGTCCATGGCAGCGTCGGCCGATGTGTTTCGCTGGGTCGATTCCAAGGGTGGCGTGCATTACAGCGACCGCCCGGATTCCGATAACGCAGTGCGGATCGGCATCGTTTCCCACGCTAGCAATCCCGACGCGGTCGCCGCACGCACTCAGGCCGACAGCGACCAGCAGGCCAAGCTCGCCGCGCAGCAAACGCAGCAGCAAGCCCAGCAAAGCACCGCCAACTCGGTGCAGAAAGACGTCGCCAAGTCGCGCGAGGATCAGTGCAAGGAAGCGAAGGAACACTATCGCGTGGCGATCGAGTCGCAAAAGCTGTACCGCGTGGGCAAGGACGGCGAGCGGGAATACCTGACTTCGCAGGAAATCGACGAGGCCCGTCTGAAGTCGCGCAAGGACATGGACACGGTCTGTGGCCCGGCGAAGGGCAGCTGAGGATCCCTCGAGCTTTCCTTCATCGGCGGTCCTGCTAGAGTGAGCGCCCGCGCGGCGCGGGCTCTTGCAACGCGCTGAGCAACCGTTACCCGTGTCTGGAGCGCCGCACATGCGCGTAGGCTTCATTGGGCTGGGCGCCATGGGTCGACACATGGCCGCCAATCTTCACAAGGCGGGCCTTCTCACCGCCGTCTTCAATCGCAGCTTCGACAAGGCGCAGGCGTTTGCTAAGGAGAGCGGCTGCCTCGCCGTTCCGGCACTCGCAGAGCTCGCGCGCCACTGCGATGCGCTCGTCCTGTGTGTCTCGGCGGACGCTGATGTCCGCGAGGTCATCAGTGCCGTGGCGCCGACGCTGCCACGCGGCACGCTCGTCATCGATTGCTCGACGATCGGCGCCAGCACCGCACGCGAAGTCGCCGGCCAGCTGGCGGCGAAAGGCATCGATTTCCTCGATTGCCCGGTGAGCGGCGGTGTCGAGGGCGCTCGGGACGCCACGTTGGCGATCATGGTCGGTGGCGACGGCGCCGCATTCGAGCGCGCCCTGCCGATCCTGCACGCGCTGGGCAAGACGGTGACGCACCTTGGACCGAGTGGCGCTGGCCAGGCGACCAAGGCGACCAACCAGATCATGTGTGCCGGAGTGATCCAGGCCGTGGCAGAAGCGATGGCCTTCGCGCGCGCCGAAGGACTGCCGCTCGACAAGCTCATCGACACGCTGAGCAAGGGCGCGGGTTCCAGCTGGTACTTCGTCAACCGGGCGCCCAACGTCGTGCGGGGCAGTTTTCCCGCTGGCTTTCGCGTGCGCCTGCACGAGAAGGACCTCAAGATCTGCCGCGAAATGGCTGCCGCCCGCGGCGTGCAATTGCCGGTGATCGAGATGACGCTGCTGCACTACCGGCGCCTCATCGAACAGGGATTCGGCGAGGAGGACATTTCGAGTCTGTATCGCCTCAAGGCCGCGCTCTTCGATGAAGCGAAGGCCGCGGGGCGTTCGGCGGCCGGCTGACGCATGAACCGCTCGGTTTCCGATTCCCCTTCGGCACCGGCGCCCTCCTTTTATCTGCCGGACTTCTGCGCGACACCAACGGTGCTCGCTGTCGTGTTGATCTCGGAGCTGGTAGCGATCGTCCTCACCCTCGCGCGCGAAGAGCTGCACCACGGATTCTGGATCGACCTGGCGCGCACCTCGCTGTTCCTCCTCTGGATCGGCCTGAGCAGCGCGGCGGCGCTGTGCTACTCGCGGCCGGCGCTCGCCCGGATGAGCGTGCAGCGCGCTTCGGCGGTTTCCCTCGGTCTGCTGATCGCAGTGACCCTCGTTATTTCTGAAGTGACGTTCTGGCTCGGCCAGTTCTGGTTTGGTGATCTGCAAAGCCTGGTCGGAAGCCTGTTTCCGACCGGCCACGTGAACTTCCTGCTGCGCAATCTCTGCATCAGCTTCATCGTGAGCGCGCTCGCGCTGCGGTACTTCTACATCGCACACGAGTGGCGGCACACGGTGGAGAGCCGCGCGCGGCTGCGCATAGACGCACTACAGGCCCGCATCCGGCCTCATTTTCTCTTCAACAGCATGAACACCATCGCTTCGCTGACACGCTCCAACCCGGCGCGTGCTGAGGAAGCGGTCGAGGACCTGGCAGACCTGTTCAGGGCAAACCTGCGCGAGACCCGCACCCAGATCCCTCTCAAGGAGGAGCTCGAAGTGGCACGCCTCTACCAGCGCATTGAAGAACTGCGCCTGGGGCCCCGCCTGAAGGTGAAATGGAACGTGCAGGAACTGCCGATGGACACGCTCGTGCCGAGCCTCCTGGTGCAGCCGCTGCTCGAGAACGCGATCTATCACGGCATCGAGCCGCTCCCCGACGGCGGCACAGTCATCATCAGCGGCGCGCGCAACGGCGACAGTCTTGAACTCTCGATCTCGAACCCGGTGCACGACGCGCCCGGAGCCAGCCCGCGGAGCGGCAACCGCATCGCCCTCGATAACGTCCGCGAACGGCTCGAGCTGGCCTATCCGGGTCGCGCGCGTCTCGATGTCGAGAATCGCGGCGCGGAATTCGTCGTCAAGCTCACTTTCCCGCTGGTGAAGTCGGTCGCCACCGCATGAAGATCCTCATCGTCGATGATGAGCCCCCGGCACGCGAGCGCCTGAAGCGCCTGGTCGAGGAAATCGACTCCTGCGAGGTGGCCGGCGAGGCGGCCAACGGGACCGATGCGATCGCCCTCGCGGGACGCGTCGCGCCCGATGTGGTGCTGATGGACATCCGCATGCCCGGCATGGACGGTGTCGAGGCCGCCCGACATCTCGGCCAGCTCGAGGAGCCGCCAGCCATCATCTTCATCACCGCCTACGACGAATACGCCTTGCGGGCCTTCGACACGCACGCCGTCGGCTACCTCCTCAAGCCGGTACGCCGCGAGAAGCTCGCCGATACGCTGGCTCGAGCCTCGCGCCTCACCAAGCCGCAACTCGCGGCGATCGCTCGCGCCGCGGCACCCAAGCAGCGCCGCACTCATCTCTCGGTACGGGCCCGCGGCGAATTGCGCCTCATTCCGATCGAAGAGGTGCTGTTCTTCGTCGCGGACCAGAAGTACATAACGGTGCGCCACGCTCGCGGCGAGGATCTCATCGAGGAATCGCTGAAGACGCTCGAGGAGGAATTCGAGCCGGGCTTCCTGCGCATCCACCGCAATACCCTGGTCGCCGTGCGGCATATCGCCTCGATCGAACGCTCCGGCGAGGGGCAGTACTCGGTGCGGATGCGCGGGCTCGACGTCGAGCTTCCGGTGAGTCGGCGTCTCGCGACAGAAGTGCTGCGCAGATTCCGCGGCTGAGGCCGCGCGCGATTCATCGACTGCGGGCGAGATGCAATGCCCGCTAGGCGGCGGCATACTAATGCCGCATTTCGCACGCCTTCCTCTTCACATGGATCAGCAACCCGATTCACCGTCAGACGTGCCCGCGCCGTCCGCGGATAGCGGCGGCGAGCGCCGTCACCAGGATCGCCGCAAGCTCGAACGCGTCTCGGTGCGCGGCTTGCTGGCAGTCTTGCTGGCCTCGTTTGCGATCGCGATTGCGGGGCTGGCGCTCTGGCAGGCGGCGCGTGGCGGCCGCGCCCTGGGCCAGATTCGCGACCAGCAGGCGCAGCTCATAACCGACAACGCCAGGCTGCGCAGCGAGCTGGAAAGTCAGTCACGCCGGATCGATGCCAACATGACGCGCCTCGAGGAGCTCGGCAATCTCGCGCCGCGCCTTTCGGAGCTGGCTGATTCGCTCGAACAGCTGCGCGAACGCACCGAGTCCGCAGAACGTTCCTGGGCCAACGCCGAGGCCCGCTACCTGCTCGACATCGCCAACCGGCGCCTCACCCTCGAGCGCGACTGGGTATCGGCGCTCGCGGCCCTCGAGGCGGCGGACGAGCGTCTGCAATCGCTCAAGGATCCTTCACTCAACCCGATCCGCCGCACCCTGGCCGCCGAGATCCAGGACTTGCGCAGCATTTCGCAGCCGGACATCGCTGGCATTGTGTCGCGCCTCGCCAGCGCGGAGGAAACCGCGGCGTTCCTGCCGGTCCTGGGGGCGATCCAGGAAAACTATTCGCCCGACCGGCCCGTGGCAGGTTCGCCACCCGGTCTGGCGCGCGCGTGGCAGGTTATCCGTGCCTCACTCGTCGGCATGATCAGCGTGCGCCGCATCGGCGAGGACGCGGTCGAGCTGGTCTCCATCGAGCAGCAGAGCGTCAGGCGTGAGCACCTGCAGCTCCTGCTCTTTGCGGCGCGGCTCGCGGCCCTGCGCGCCGATCAGAACGGCTACCAGACCAACCTGGACGCGGCGCGCCTGTGGCTCGAGAAGATGTTCGATCCGACGGACGCCCGCGTCGCGAGCCTGCGCCAGGAACTCGCGGTGCTCGAGAAGACACCGATCACGCCACCGCTTCCCGACATTTCGCAGTCGCTGCGGCAGCTGCAAGCGCACGACGCCCGCGTACGGGGGCGGACGTGAAGCGCACCGCTTATCTCATCGGCATGCTGATCGCCGCGGCGGCGATCGTTTCGGCCTTGCGCGTCGATGCCGGCTATGTCGCGATCAGTTTCCTCGGGGTGCTGGTCGAAATGTCGGTCGTCACGCTGACGCTGCTGATCCTCGCCGCCTTCCTGCTCATCTGGCTCGTCGTTCGGGCCGTGCGCATGCGCAAGCTCCGTCGCGAGGCGCAAGCCGCGCGCCGCGACCAACGCGCCCGCACGGATCTCGCGCGCGGCGTGCTCGAGCTGGCGGAAGGCAACTGGCCGACCGCGGAGATCACCGTGACCCGCAGCGCCCGTGACAACGTCGAGCCCGCGATCAACTACCTGATCGCCGCCCGCGCGGCCGATCTGCAGGGCGCGCACGAGCGACGCGCCGGGTGGTTGCGCATGGCACGCGAGGCCGCGCCCGATGAAGTCGCGCCCGTGCTCGTGACCCAGGCCGAGATGCAGCTCAAGAACGGGCAGTTCGAAGCGGCGCGAGCGACCTTGCAGGAGCTCGATGCGTCGGGGCAGCAGAATCCGCGCGGCCTGTTGTTGCTGGCGAGGCTCTACCGGCAGTCCGGCGAGTTCGAGAAATTGCGCGGGCTCGAATCGAAGCTGCGCGGCGCGCGCGGCGTTCGCGCCGCCGCGGTCGACGAGCTGATGGACCAGGCTTATCTCGAAATGCTGCGTACCGCTGCCGAGAGCGGCGATGCCGAACGACTGGAACGCGCGTGGAACCACGCCTCGAAACCTGCCACGCGCCGGCCGGATATCGTGCTCGCGTACGCGCGTGGTGCGATGAAGTGCCGCAATCACAAGGCGGCGGAAAAAGTGCTGCGGGATTTCCTCGACGATGAATGGAACGATCCGCTCGCGGCCGCGTACGGCGAAGTGGAGATGCCCGATGCGCTCGAACCGCTGGCCACGGCCGAGAAGTGGTTGCGCGCGCGCCGCGAAGACCCGGTGCTGCTCGTGAGTTGCGCCAGGTTGAGCATGCGCGCGGAACTCTACGGCAAGGCACGCAGTTATCTCGAGACCAGCCTCGCCATCAAGCGCGATCCGGTGACCTACCAGCTCCTGGGCAGCATGCTCGAGCAGCTCGGCGAGAAGGAGCATGCGGCACGCGTGCTCCACGACGGGCTCGCGATGGCGATCGGACGCAAGGCGAATCTGCCCAAGATCAAGCCGCGACGCACACCGGTTCGTGCCGACGGCGGCGGCTGGCACACCTGATCCCGTCGAGCCGCGCGCGGCCACTCGCACCACTTACGGCCGGTCTCATCTGCGTTCGAGCTCGCGCATCTTTGCGAGCGCATCGGGCGCGTATTCGAACGAGTCGAAATGCAAGCGATCCGGCGGCAGACCGCGTTGCAACGCGCCGCTCTTGATCGCTTCCACCAACGCCGGTGGCCCGCTCACATAAACGTCATGCTTGCTCAGGTCGCGATATTGGTCGAACACACTCTCGTGCACGAGCCCGCGTCGACCGGGCCACGGATCGGCTGGTTCGACATCAGAGAGCACCGGCGTGTACTTCAGATTCGGGTACGCGCGAGTCCACTCCAGCACGCGTTCATGTTCGTAAAGATCGACGCGCGTGCGCACGCCCCAGAACAGATGCAATTCGCGCGCGAGGCCTTTCTCCAGCACGTGGCGGATGATCGCCTTCAAGGGCGCGAAGCCCGTACCGCCGCCGACGAGCAACGCCGGTGTACCGGCGTCTTGCGAGTAACAGAATTGGCCGAGCGGCCCCTCGATCCGCAGCAGCGAACGCTCCTGGAGGTCGGCGAACACCCGCTGTGTGAATTCGCCGCCCGGCGCACGTCGCACGTGCAGCTCGAGCGGCCGACTGTCGTGCGGCGGGCTCGCGATCGAAAAACTGCGCCGGCGCTCGCCGGGAAGCATGACATCGAGGTACTGCCCGGGCAGGTAGTGAAAGGTCTCGACCGCCGGCAATTGCAGAAAGAGCGCCATCACGTCGGGCGCCAGCAGCTCCTTGCGCGCGATTCGACAGGGGAGATCCTTGATCTGGATGTCATCCGCGAGGCGGATCTCGCGGATGCTGACGCTGACGTTGCTGGTCGGGCGCGCCTCGCAGAGCAGCGCGTAACCTTGCTCGACCTCTTCCGCGGTGATGCCCGCCGGCTGCCCGTACGGATAGCGGATCGAGCCCGTGACGATCTGCGCGCGGCAGGACGCACAGCTGCCGCCCTTGCAGCTGTGCGGAAGATTGATGCCGAGGTTGAGCGCCGCATCGAGGATCGACTCGTCCGGACGCACGCTGAAGGTGCGTCCTTCGGGCAGCAGCGTGACGTGGTGCAGTGGTTCGTCGGCTGGATTCACACCTGAAGTTTAGTGCTTCAGGGTCGGACCGGCGTCACCCACCCGGTCCTGCGGCAGCCTTGCCGCCACCGAACAGCTTGCGCAGGAGCGCGCCAAGCGCGACCACGCCCATGATGATGAACTTCTTGAACGCGAGCAGCATTACCCCGAGCTTGGCAAAGAGTCCAGCCTTCGCAGCGATGCCGCCGGCAACGAGCGCGCCCAGCCCGTAGGCCGCGAGACGGTCCGTGCCGTGCTTGTAGTCCTCGTAACGATAGCCTTCATTGAAGCTCGCAATGCGCAGCAGGTCCTTCATGTCGCGCTCGATGCCATCGAGCTGCGGCATGCCGGCGACCGCGTTCATTGAAAGCACGCCCTCGCGACCGAGCACGCGGACGTCATAGTTGAGTGTGTGGACATCGGCCGTGCCGAACTTCAACTCTTGCGCCCAGTAGAGCTTGCGTGACAGGTCGTCGTAGTGCGGCGGTTCGGCCCAGCCCAGCAGCTCGACCGGCGCGTAGCCTGCGTCGGTACGTTCCTTGTTGGCATCGTGCGTGCCTTCCTTCATGTCCTTGAGCAAGTCGTCGTAGTCGATCTTTTTCGCATCGACATCGTCCACGTGACCGTCGTCGAGGTACGTGACGATGACCGCCCAGCCGTTGTCCCCGAACGGGTCAACGCCCACCGGCACCACGGCGCCCAGCGTGTCGGAATCCGGCGGGTTGCCCCAGGCGACCAGCAGTTTCTCAGTTTCCTTCGGATCGAGATACCGATAGCTCTCCTCGAGGTGCAGCGTCGCCACCTTGTTGGGCAGGACGATGTCGCCCGTCTGGTACTTGAGCTCGGGCGGTTGGAACTTCCGTTCCTCGGCAGCGGGTGCGGACGGCGCGTCGCCCGAAGGCGCAGCCGAGTCCGGCTCCTGGGCAAAGGCTGGCGTGATCAGGCTGAGCAGGCAGCACAGCAATAGTCGCGTCACGAGATTTCTCCCCGATCGTGTTGAACCTGAGCGTGCACGCCGGCCGCGGTCTTCGGCGTGGTCCCCAAATGGGACGGTCTCCCGGCGCGCAAAATACTGGTGCTGTCAAGCGGTGTCGAGGATGGATTTCACTATGTCAAAGGCTCGTCGATCCCCAGCTGGCCCCAGAGCGCATCCATCTTTTGCATAACGTCGCCCGACATCGTGATCGGCCGGCCCCAGGTCCGGTTGGTCTCGCCCGGCCACTTGTTGGTGGCATCGAACCCGATCTTGGAACCCAGGCCCGAGACCGGCGAGGCGAAGTCCAGGTAGTCGATGGGGGTGTGTTCCATGATCACGGTGTCGCGCGCCGGGTCCATGCGGGTGGTCATGGCCCAGATCACGTCCTTCCAGTTGCGCGCATCGATGTCATCGTCAGTCACGATCACGAACTTCGTGTACATGAACTGCTTGAGGTAGCCCCACACGCCCATCATCACGCGCCGCGCGTGGCCCGCGTACTGCTTGCGGATCGTGACGACCGCCAGGCGGTAGGAGCAGCCTTCGGGAGGCAGGTAGAAGTCGGCCACCTCGGGGAATTGCTTCTGCAACAGCGGCACGAACACCTCGTTGAGCGCGAGGCCGAGGATCGACGGCTCATCCGGCGGGCGGCCGGTGTAGGTGCTGTGATAGATCGGCTTCTCGCGATGAGTGATCCGGGTGACGGTGAACACGGGAAACGCTTCGACCTCGTTGTAGTAGCCGGTGTGATCGCCGAAGGGTCCCTCGGGCGCCGTGTCGCCCGGGTGAATGAATCCTTCGAGGATGATTTCGGCATTCGCCGGCACCTGCAGGTCATGGCTCAGGCATTTCACGAGCTCGGTGCGACTGCCGCGCAGCAGTCCCGCGAAGGCATATTCGGAAAGCGTATCGGGCACCGGGGTCACCGCCGCAAGCGTCGTTGCGGGATCCGCGCCCAGCACGACAGCGACCGGAAACGGCTGGCCCGGATGGGCGCGCTGCCAGTCGCGAAAATCCAGCGCACCGCCGCGATGCGCGAGCCAGCGCATGATGAGTCGATTACGACCGATCACCTGCTGGCGATAGATGCCGAGATTCTGCCGGTCCCTCTCCGGTCCACGGGTCACGACCAGGCCCCACGTGATGAGAGGCGCCACGTCTTCCGGCCAGCAGGTCTGAATCGGCCAGCGGTTGAGGTCCACCGCATCGCCTCCGAGCTGCACCTCCTGACAGGCGCCGCTGCGCACTTCCTTGGGCGCCATGTCGAGGACCTTCCGCAGCACCGGGAGCTTCTCCCAGGCGTCCTTCAGTCCCTTGGGCGGCTCGGGTTCCCTCAGGTATGCGAGGAGTTTTCCGACTTCCCGCAAGTCCGCCGCCGATTCCTGTCCGAGCGCGAGCGCCACGCGGCCGACCGTGCCGAACAGGTTCCCGAGCACGGGAACGTCGTATCCTTGCGGCCGCTCGAACAGCAGTGCCGGCCCGCCGCGCGTGAGCGTGCGGGTGCAGATCTCGGTCATCTCCAGTCGCGGACTGACGGGAACGGCGATGCGCTTGAGCTCGCCGCGCGCCTCGAGCTGGTGCAGAAAGTCGCGTAGATCGGAGTACATGGAGTCATTGTATGGCGTTTCAGAATCCGCCCCAGCCCGAGATCGAAAAACTCCTGCGCGCGGCGCGCATCATCGCGATGGTCGGGCTTTCCCCGAATCCCACGCGCCCGAGCTTCGGCGTCGCGCGCCACCTGCAGGGCTACGGGTACCGGGTCATCCCGGTGAATCCGACGTGCGAGACGGTGCTGGGTGAGAAAGCGGTGCCTGATCTCGCGTCCGCCAAGGCCACACTCAAGCCTGGTGAGTCGATCGACATCGTCGATGTGTTCCGTCAGCCACAGGCCGTGCCCGAGATCGTCGAGGATTGCATCCGCCTCGGCCTGAAGGTGTTGTGGCTGCAGCTCGGCGTGATCAATGAGCCGGCAGCTGAACGCGCGCGGGCCGCTGGAATGTTCGTGGTGATGGACCGCTGCCTCTATCGAGAGCGGGCGGCACTTGAGGTATCCTCGCCGCATGCAGATTGATTTCGTGAAGATGCATGGACTCGGCAACGACTTCATGATCTTCGATGCTCCGCGCGGGGAGATCCCCGACGCCGGCACCTTCCGCAAACTGGCCCGCCGGCACACCGGCATCGGTTTCGACCAGGCACTTATCCTGGAACCGCCGCGCCGTCCCGACACCCGCGTCTTCTATCGCATCGTCAATGCCGACGGCGTCGAGGTCGAGCAGTGCGGCAACGGCGCGCGTTGCATCGCCGCGCTCATCGCCCGCCGCTCGAAACTCGGGCCGGGCGAAATCGTGATGGATAGTCCCGGAGGACTGGTGCGAGCGCGCGTGCGCGACGATGGCCTGGTGTCGGTCGACATGGGCGTGCCTGACTTCGATCCGAAGTCGCTCCCCTTCGAAGCGAGCGGCGAGGCTTATATCTATCCGCTGCAGGTTGCGGGCAGCGAGGTCGAGATCGGTGCGGTCTCGATCGGCAATCCGCACGCGGTAATCCGCGTCACCTCGGTCGACAGCGCGCCCGTGGACAGGCTCGGTCCTGCCGTAGAGAATCACCCGCGCTTCCCGAATCGCACCAACGTGGCATTCATGGAAGTAGTGAGCCCGAAGCAGGTGCGCCTCAGGGTTCACGAGCGCGGCACGGGCGAGACGCTCGCTTGTGGAACGGGCGCGTGCGGCGCGGTGGCCGTCGGGCGGCGGCATGGTTTACTGGGGGAGGAAGTCGAAGTCGATGTGCGTGGCGGGCGGCTCATCGTGAGCTGGGCCGGCGACAAGGAGCACATCTGGCTCACGGGACCAACCGAAACGGCCTACGAGGGCCGCGTTGAAGTCTGATCAAACGCTAAGGGGATGACACCAAGATGAGCACACAGCAGGCGCGGGGCGTGAAGAGCGAAGCCATCAACGACGACGTGGTGGCGCAGTACCTGCAGACCTACCCGGATTTCTTCGAACGTAACAGCGCCCTGCTCGCACGCCTGCGACTGCCGCATGCACGCGAGTCCGGCCAGACGATCTCGCTCGTCGAGCGACAGCTGGACGTGCTGCGCGAACGCAACCGCGGGCTGGAACGCAAGCTCAAGGAGCTGATCGACGTCGCGCGCGCCAACGAAGCGCTCACCGACAAGATCCACCGCTTCGACCGGCGGCTGATTCGCGCCCGCACGATGGCGGAAACAGTCAGTGCGGTCGAAGCCTCGTTGCGCGAGGACTTCGAGGCGATGCACGCCGTCCTCGTGCTGTTTGTAGCGCCGTTGCCCGACCTCATGGCACTGGAGGGTCCGTTCCTGCGGGTCCTTGCGCGCGAGCATGCGGACCTCAAGATGTTCGACACGTTCCTGACGAGTGCCAAGCCGCGTTGCGGGCAGGTGCGTGATGCGCAACGCGACTACCTCTTCGGCGCCGGCAACATCGAGATCGGCTCGGTCGCACTCGCGCCACTCGGCCAGCATGCGGAGCTCGGATTCCTCGCCATCGGCAGCAGCGATTCGGATCGCTTCCACCCGACCATGAGCACCGACTTCCTCGGGCGCATCGGCGATCACATTCGCGAGGCCCTGGCGCGGTTCGGATGAACGCTGGCGCGCTCGCATGGACCAAGGGGTTCATCAAGCACCTGCGCACCGAACGCAGGTTGAGCGGCCTGACTGCGGGCAGTTACACGCGTGACATCGCAGCACTCACGGCGTTTTGCGACGCGCAGAAACTTCCCGACTGGAAATCCCTCGACAGCCAGTACGTGCGTGTGTTCGCGGCGAAACAGCACGCGCGCGGCCTCTCCCCGCGCAGCATCCAGCGGCAACTTTCTGCCATCCGAACCTTTCTCTCTTACCTGATCCGCGAAGGGGTGCTGAGCAGCAATCCAGCACAGGAAGTGCGTGCGCCGAAGGGAGCGAAGCGCTTGCCGCACACGCTCGATGCGGACCAGATGTCGAAGCTCCTCGACTTTCGCACCGCCGAAGGGCTCGGCGTCCGCGACAAGGCGATGATGGAACTCCTCTATTCTTCCGGTCTGCGCTTACAGGAGCTGATTTCGCTCGACCTGACGGACCTCGACCTTGCGGATCGCACCTTGCGAGTCACGGGCAAGGGCAACAAGACGCGAATCCTTCCGATCGGCCGCTATGCCGTGGAGGCGACCAAGGCGTGGTTGAAAGAGCGTGCTGCGATCGCCGCGATCGACGAGGCGGCGCTCTTCGTGGGCCGCAACGGGCACCGCATCGGGGCGCGCGCCGTGCAGCTGCGGATCGATCACTGGGCGCGCCAGTCCGGGCTCGGCGTCAAGACCCATCCGCACTTGTTCCGTCATTCCTTTGCGACGCACCTGCTCGAATCTAGCGGGAACCTGCGCGGCGTGCAGGAACTTCTCGGGCACGCCAATATCAGTACCACGCAGGTGTATACGCATCTTGATTTCCAGCACCTGGCACGTATATACGACGCTTCGCACCCGCGCGCGCGCCGCAAGCGTTCCCGCTGACACGCCGGTCGAGCGCAGCGCTCGCTGCGGCCAGGAGACCTCACCGATGACCGAAACCGCCAACTTTCATGGGACCACTATTCTCTCCGTGCGACGCAACGGCGTCGTCGCGATGGGCGGCGATGGGCAGGTGACGATCGGCGCGACCGTGATGAAGAGCAATGCTCGCAAGGTGCGGCGCCTGTACCAGAACAAGGTGCTGGCGGGGTTCGCGGGCGGAACGGCGGATGCCTTTACTCTGTTCGAGCGGTTCGAAGGCAAACTCGAGAAGTACGGCAATCTCACCCGCGCCGCGATCGAACTCGCCAAGGATTGGCGCACGGATCGTTACCTGCGACGCCTCGAAGCGCTGCTGTGCGTCGCCGACGCACAAAGCTCCTTCATCATCTCCGGCAACGGCGATGTGATCGAGCCGGAGTTGCAACTGATGGCGATCGGCTCCGGTGGACCTTACGCCCAGTCCGCCGCCCGCGCGCTGCTCGAGGACAGCAACCTGAGCGCACGCGAGATCGTCGAGAAGGCGCTCAACATCGCCGCGGACGTCTGCATCTATACCAACCGTAATCTCACCATCGAAGAATTGAAGGCCGACTGATGTCGAACATGACCCCGCCCGAGATCGTTCTCGAGCTCGACAAGCACATCGTCGGGCAACAGGCCGCCAAGCGCGCGGTCGCTATCGCACTGCGTAACCGCTGGCGCCGGCTCCAGGTGCCGGAACCTCTGCGCCAGGAAATCACGCCCAAGAACATCCTGATGATCGGTCCGACCGGCGTCGGCAAGACCGAGATCGCCCGCCGCCTCGCCAAGCTCGCCAACGCACCCTTCGTGAAAGTCGAGGCGACCAAGTTCACCGAGGTCGGCTACGTCGGCCGCGACGTCGATTCGATCGTGAAGGACCTGGTCGATATCTCGGTCAAGATGACCCGGGAGCAGGAAGTGATCAAGGTTCGGCACCGCGCGCAGGATGCCGCTGAAGAGCGTGTGCTCGATATCCTGTTGCCTCGCCCGCGCCAGATGGGGTTCTCGACCGATGAGCCCGCCGCACCGCGCGATGCGGAGACGCGGCAGAAATTCCGCAAGATGATGCGTGAGGGCGCGCTCGATGAGCGCGAGATCGAGATCGAGCTGCGCTCGATGCCGATCGGCGTCGAAATCATGGCGCCGCCCGGCATGGAGGAGATGACGCAGCAACTCCAGTCGATGTTCCAGAACATGGGCGGCGGACGCACGCGCACCCGCAAGGTCAAGGTGCAGGAAGCCTTGAAGCTTCTCACCGACGAGGAAGCGGCGAAGATGGTCAACGAAGAGGAGCTCAAGTCTCAGGCCGTGAGCGCGGCGGAGCAGAACGGCATCGTGTTCATCGATGAAATCGACAAGCTCGCCCGCCGGCAGGAAAGCGTCGGCGCCGATGTGTCACGCGAAGGCGTGCAGCGCGATCTGCTGCCCCTCATCGAGGGCAGCACGGTCACCACCAAGTACGGCATGGTGAAGACCGATCACATCCTCTTCATTGCGTCGGGCGCATTTCACATGTCGAAGCCGTCCGACCTGATTCCGGAACTGCAGGGCCGCTTGCCGATTCGCGTCGAACTGCTCGCGCTCAGGGTCGAGGATTTCGTGCGCATCCTCACCGAGCCCGACGCGTCGCTCTGCACGCAGTACTCGGCGCTGTTGGCGACGGAAGGGTTTACGGTTCGCTTCGATCCGAGCGGAGTGCGCCGGATCGCGGAGATTGCCCACCAAGTGAACGAGCGCACGGAGAACATCGGCGCGCGCCGCCTGCACACGATGATGGAGCGGCTGCTCGAGGTGGTCTCCTTCGACGCCGCCGAGCGCAAGGGCGAGAGCCTTCTAGTCGACGGCAAGTACGTCGATCAGCACCTGGGCGAGCTCGCGAAGGACGAGGACCTCAGCCGCTACATTCTCTGAAGCGGCGTTACTTCCAGCTCGTCGCTTTCGCATCGAAGTGCGGCGATGACTTCCTGACCACACAGAAGCGCTGGCCGGTCGGCGCTTCCATCACCCACCAGCGCTTGATCCGCTCGACGCGCCGCGCACCCAGCTTCTCGAGGCGCGCGACTTCAGCTTCGATGTCATCCGTCTCGATGTCGATGTGCACGCGGCTTGTGTGCGAGACCTTCTGCACCTCGATGTGCAGCTCGTTCTGTTGGTCGTGCAGGCGCCTGTAGCCCTCATCATCGGGATCATCGGTACGACCGACCTTCATTCCGAGCGCCGCACCCCAGAACGCCGCCGCCGTCTCGAGATCGTCCGTCTTGCAGTCGATGATGAAGCCCGCCAGTTTGCTCTTGTGCATCGGTCTATCCTCGTATCGCTACGGCAGGTGTCCCCGCTTCACCCACCACAACGCTCCTGTGTCGCTGAAGAATTCGGGATGCTGATCGCCGGGCTGCCGCAGCCAGCTCCAGGCATCTAGCACCGGCCGATCGGGCTCGAGCAATTGCAACGTGCCGGTCAGCACAAATACCTCTTCCCCTCCCGGCCCCGAGCGCGGCGGGACTCGCGCGCCCGGTTTCGCACGCTCGAGCCCCACGCTGATGCGCTCATTTGAATAAAGCGACGCCCGCTCATACCCGCCTGCCGCCTCCGCCCACTTGCGATCGTTGGTAAAGAGCCTGACGCGCTCGCCTTCATCCGTCTGCATCTGTCGGAGCTTCACGAAGATGATGCAGCCCTCGCGGCTGAACGGCGCGTGCATCGAACCGGGTGGATTGCGCACGTAGGTCCCGGGCGGGTAGTCGCCACTCTCATCGGAAAACGTGCCGTCCAATACGATGAACTCCTCCCCCAGCGCGTGGCTATGCGGAGTGAAGAAACTCCCCTGCGCGTAACGCACGATCGTCGAGGCCACCGCCACTTCACCACCCAAGCGCTCGAGCATGCGGCGCTCGACACCAGGCTCGGGCGAGGCCACCCAGGGCAACCGCGCCCCGTGCACCAGTGCCCGCTGGCTGCGATCGGCGTGAATCTGAGTCGTCATGGTCAAAACTCTACCCTAATCCTTGTCGCAGAACTCCCCAGGGCACTTACTGGAACAGCAACGACGTCTACATCAGGGTGATCAGGAGCTTCGACAACCGATCAGCAGATTATTGGACACAACAAGGGCAAAATAGGAACACCGATGTATCCCATAATTATTAGTTTTAGACGGCGCATGCGCCACATTGGAGCCATGGTCGGGATGCTTGCGGTGGTAGCAATGGCCGATGCGGATACTGTGAAAGGAGAGCTCTCGTTCAGTTCCAAGGGGATTGGGAAGGTCTTGGAATGCAAGAGTGGACGCATCTTTACTTTGGGAACGATGGAGTCCAATTCATACCTTCGCCTGGTGCAGCGATATTGGCGGCTCTCGTACTATGGCAAGACGCCGGTCTTGATCGAGGTACGTGGAGGCGTAACGATGACGAGTGGGACCGTGCTGACTCTTCAATCGCCGAACGTGGTTACGCTCAACGGTGGACGGTGCAGTGACGCGCCATCTGACAACGCGCTGGAGCAAACGCGGAGGGGATAAAGTGCCACCATCCATCACACAACGGGACCGATTCACGGGCGGTTGCCTTTGCGGCAACGTCCGAATTGTGGCGTCGGGACTCCCATACCGGGTCGGCCTTTGTCACTGTCTCGACTGCCGCAAGCATCATGGGGCCCTTTTTCACGC
>Ga0137410_10000287_pt1 | contig 35738 bp, 34 predicted proteins | sample CZODoug1_16funga_FD_108878 | JGI IMG/M metagenome (GOLD analysis project Ga0137410, IMG submission 108878) | Vadose zone soil fungal communities from Angelo Coast Range Reserve, California, USA - CZODoug1_16fungal (Illumina Assembly) | ecosystem: Environmental > Terrestrial > Soil > Vadose zone... | reverse complement strand
CGCTGTTATAGCGATGGCGGACGGCCCACAGTTTTTCGACATCTTTCTCGCCGAGGGGTTGGGCCCGGCCAAGGATGTGCGCAACGAGAGCGATGTGAGCGAAGTGCTCGACTGTCTCCATCTTCATGTAGGCATTTTCGAGCGTTGAGCCGTAAGTGACAACTCCATGGTTGGCCATCAGGATGGCATCGTGCGCCGGGACCAGCGGTTCAAGAGCCTCGGCTAACTCCGGAGTGCCGGGGGCGCCGTAGCGGGCTAGTGGAATCTCGCCCAGTCCGACCACCACTTCGCAGACCAGCGGTTGGTTCAGGTCGAGTCCGGAAGCGGCAAAGCCAGTAGCGGTCGGGGGATGCGCGTGGACGATCCCCTGGACATCAGGACGCAGGCGGTAAATCAGCAGGTGCATGCCGATTTCGCTGGAAACATTGCGCTTGCCTTCGATCCGGTTGCCGTCGTTATCGACAATCACCAGGTCGGAAGGCTTCATCCGGCCCTTGCTCATGTAGGTGGGAGTGACGAGGAGGCGGTTTTCGTCCAGCCGGACAGAGAGATTCCCGTCCGTTGCTGCGACATAGCCATTGCCGTGCAGCAGACGACCGAATTCGACGATCGCTAGACGATGTTGTCGCTCAGTCGCCATGACCTCCCCAAGCCCCGGCGACATGGTACCGCAGCTTTTACGAGGCGTACAACAGAATCGAGCGTCAAGATTCGTAAATTAATCCAATAAATATCGTTTCCGGAGCTTAGCTAAGACCCGGCTAGGTCTGGATCAACTTCCCCCTAACTCTATAATTCCCAAGTGCTCGTCTCTGACTTCCACTACGACCTGCCCCCTGACCGCATAGCCCAGGAGCCGCTTTCGGACCGGGTGGGGTCGCGCCTGCTGCACCTGACGCGGCCGGCGGGCGGGTGGCAAGACCGCATGTTCCGGGAGTTTCCGAACCTGCTCCGGGAAGGCGACTTGCTGGTGGTTAACAACACGCGGGTGTTTCCCGCCAGACTCTTTGGGCGACGGAGTGGGGAGCGAGCGCAGGCTCTGAGTCCGCAAAACCCGGCCGCGCGCGATTTCCTGCGAGGGCGGGTCGAGGTGCTGCTGACTCGGCAGATTTCCGCGGATCCAAACGAATGGGAATGTCTGGTGCGCCCGGGGCGAAAGATCGGCGTCGGCGAGAAGATTTTCTTCGGCGACCCGGTCGAACTGGAAGCGGAGGTCGTGGAGCGCGGCAGCTTTGGAGAGCGCCGAATACGATTTCAGCCAGTCGCCGATTTCTTTGCCGGCGTGGAGCGCCTCGGGCACGTCCCCTTGCCGCCCTACATTGGTCGCGAGGACCGGAGCTGCGACCGCGAGCGCTATCAGACTGTCTATGCGCGGGAGCGAGGGTCGGTGGCCGCGCCGACGGCGGGTCTGCATTTCACGCCGACAATCCTGGAGCGGATTCGAGGCCGTGGAATCGACGTGGCCGAGGTCACCTTGCACGTCGGCCTGGGGACATTTCAGCCAGTGCGGGTGGAGAAAGTCGAGGATCACAGGCTGCATCGCGAGTGGTACGAGATTCCTGTCGAATCCGCGCGCCTGATCAACACTGCCATACAACAGAATCGCCGTGTGGTCGCGGTGGGGACAACCACAGTGCGGACTCTGGAGTATGCCGCGCGAGCGAGGGACGCCATCGAAGCCGGGAGCGGCGAGGCTGATTTGTTTATTTATCCCGGCTATGAGTTTCGGATCGTGGATGCGCTGCTCACCAACTTTCACCTGCCCGAGTCGACGCTGCTGATGCTGGTATGCGCCCTCGGCGGGAAGGACTTGGTGATGAATGCCTACCAGCATGCGGTCGCATCCGGCTATCGATTTTATTCCTACGGGGATTGCATGTTTGTGGAATGAGCGGCACGCGGGCGAGGGCGCCCGCGCCACATGGGCACGTTATACTAACTAGTTTGCTTGGAGTAACGTCCAACCCCCCTGTTATTCGATATGCGCTTGTCCATCGACGATTTCGTGCTCCAGCTGCGGGCGTTTCCGGCGTCAGCCTTCGACCAGACCGAGGATATTCGCGCTTTCTTGCAGACGACTCCGGTCGATGAGGCGAGCCTAGCGCCTTATCTCACGTGGAACCGTCAGCACTACACGCGCAACCTAATCGACAAGACCGAGCTTTATGAACTGATTGCAATCTGCTGGGAGGTCGGCCAGGCGAGTTCGGTGCACAATCACCGCGACCAGAATTGCTGGATGGCCGCTCCGGTCGGGAAACTGGTGGTCGAAAATTTTCGTTTGGGATTTCAGGATATCGAGGCTGGTCAATGCCTTCTGGAAGCATCCAACCGAGTGGAATTGACAGCGGAGAATCCGTGCGCAGTCGATCCGCAGGAACCGGTTCACCGGGTGCTGAATCCGCGCGAGGCCAACCAGCGGGCGGTGTCTCTGCACGTTTACTCGCGGCCTTTTGACACCTGCGTGGTCTATTCGCCGGAGCAAGGAACATGCGGGGAAATTCAACTTCACTACAATACGGCGTTTGGGAAGGCAGTACCCAGTACCTAGTAGCCAGTATCAGGAGCGAATCGCGTTACTAGGTACTGAGTACGCAACTGGGTACTGAATTCAAGGAGGAATCGTGAGGAGAATGTTGGGAGTGGTGGCGGGCGTGGCGGCGCTGTGCGTGATGTCGTGGGCGCAGCTTCCGGGAGAGAATCCGCAGCCCGCCCCGACGTACCCTCGCGCCGAGCTGGCCTTCGGCTACTCCTACGGGATGACGGAGTCGTTCAACTCCGGACATGTCGCGCGCCCCAACGGGTGGAACGTATCGCTCGGACTTAATGTTGCCAAGTGGATGGGGTTTGTGTTCGAAGGCAATGGACTGTACGGCACCTCGAAGATTCCTGTGGCGGTACCTGCGCCGTTTCCGGCTTGTCCGCCATTTTGTCCAGGTGGAAGCGACACCTTCAATGTGGACACCAAGCTCTACAACTTTCTAGTGGGAGCGCAGTTTCCGTACCGCAAGTCGGAGCGCTTTACACCCTTCGGCGAAGTGATGTTTGGACACGCCGGGGTGCGCGGAGAAGCCCATTCGCAGGACGGTACCCTGTTTGCCGAGACCAGCGGCGGTCTGGGCCTGGTGGCTGGCGGCGGCGTGGACTACAACATCAGCCCGCGCTGGGCTCTGCGCTTCAAGGCGGACTATCTGCAAACGCGTTTGTTCAAGCAGAAGCAGGACAACGGTGTTTTCTCGGTTGGTATTGTTATCCGCACGGTGCGCAAGAAGAAAAAGACGCTGGAGGATGTGGACCAGCCGCAGCCGTAGCCTGACCCTGGGCAATGGCGCAGCGGCCCGCGCGCTAAAGCGCGATTCAAACTTAAGACTCAGCGGCACGGCTGAAGCCGTGCCCTCCCGAAAACGGGTGCTGGCACTGGCTACCGACTCCAAGCTCGCTGATTATGCCGTCCACGTGGAAGATTCCCGTGGACGCCGCCATCCCGAGACGCCGCATCCCTACCGCAATGACTTTCAGCGCGACCGCGACCGCGTCGTCCATGCGCGGGCATTCCGGCGTCTGGAAGCGAAGACACAGGTTTTTACGCGCCGATACTCCGATCACTTTCGCAACCGTCTGACCCACACCATCGAGGTCGCGCAAGTCTCGCGCACTATCGCCGCGCAACTCGGACTCAACGGCGACCTGGTCGAAGCGCTCGCTCTGGTCCACGACATCGGACATCCACCCTTCGGCCACGCCGGCGAAAAGGCGCTCGACAATGCCATGCGCCAGCACGGATTTTCCTTCGACCACAACCTGCACGCGCTGCGGATCGTCGAAGACTTCGAACTGCGCTATGCCGCCTTTCGCGGATTGAACCTGACTTTCGAATTGCGCGAAGGCATCATCAAACACTCGCACGACTACGCACCTGACGATCATCCTGAACTTGCTGAGTATCTTCTGGATCAGCGCCCGCCGCTCGAAGCTCAATTGATCGACCTAACCGATGAAATCGGCTATAACACAGCCGACCTCGACGATGGTTACGAAGCGCACCTGCTCACGGTCGAGCAGATGTCGAGCAGCGTGAATTTGTTTGACAGGTACTACAGCGAAGTCCAAGCCCTTTACCCCAACGCTCCCGAGAAGCTTCTATTCAACGAAGCCCTGAAGCGCGTTTTCGACTGCCTGGTTGGCGATCTGATCTTTAGCACACGGCAACGCGTCGAGCAGGCCGGAGTGCGATCTGTGGACGCCATCCGCCGTCACCCCGAGCGGCTGGCCGCCTTCAGTCCGCCTATCGCTCAGGAGCGCCGCCAGCTCAAACACTTCCTCTACGAAAATCTCTACTTCAGTCCAGCACTGGAAGGAGAAAAAGAAGACGCCGAACGCATCATCGGAGAACTATTTGCCCACTGGATGGAAGAGCCCGACGACCTGCCCCGCAATTACCGGGAAAAATCCGCCCATGAGCCGCTGCCGCGCGTTATTTGCGACTACATTGCGGGCATGACTGACCCGTTCATCTATCAGCAGTATGAGAAGTATTGCAGGGAATGATTTTCCTGAAAAGTCGAAAAGCCAGGGGCTGAAGCCCTCGATCAAAATAGAGGCTTACCCGCAGCGGTAAACCGCTGCGCCACCCAAAACAAACCGCGCCCCCCAAGATTTCTGAGGGGAGAAATCAATGAAGGGGAGATCACTAAGGGCGATACGTCACCCTGTAAATCAGCCCCGCCTGATCATCGCTGATATACATCGCCCCATCCGCTCCGAACACAATTCCTGCGGGGCGTCCACTGCGCCGTCCTCTCTCGTCCTGCCAGCCGGTAATGAAGTCTTCAGCGCTGCCCACCGGCTGTCCTTTGTCATCGAGCTTCACGCGGACCACTTTGTCACCGGTCGGAATACTGCGATTCCACGATCCGTGGAACGCGACAAAAATGTTATTGCGATATTCGGAAGGGAAAGATGTTCCTTCATTGAACGCGAGACCCAGTGGGGCTGAGTGCGCCTGCATCTGCACCTTCGGCGGAATCATGTCTTTGCAGCGGTCAGCGATAGTTTGGTTGAACCTGGTATCCGGGACGCGATCGCCGTAGCAATATGGCCAGCCAAAGTCGCCGCCGTTCTGTCCGAGATCGCTGATCACTTCCGGGGGCAAGTCGTCTCCCAGGTTGTCGCGGCCATTGACCGTCACCCAGATGGTGTCCGTTTTCGGATTTACCGCCATCCCCACCGCGTTGCGCAAACCCTTGGCGAAAATCTTCATGCCGCTGCCGTCGGGATTGAATTCCGTCACCGCAGCGCGCCGCGGATCTCTCTCGATACACACGTTGCAGCTTGATCCCACGGAGACATACATCTTGCCGTTGTGAAACAGTACGGTGCGGGTAGAGTGTCCTCCACGCCCGGGCAGGTCGGTCAGAAGCTTGGGGTTGGACGCATGTAGGTTTGTCTCGTCCCAGTCGTAACTGCGCACTCTGTCGTTCTCGGCGACATAGAGTTTGCCCTGATAGAACGCGACACCGTGCGGCTCGGTCAGGCTGTCCATCACAACCACCGAACGCTCGGCTTTGCCAGTATGTTTCGGATCCGGCAGCGCGACCACTTTCCCTTCCTCGGGTTCGCTGACTAGTAGAGTGCCGCCCGGACTGAAGACCATCATGCGAGCGGAATCTGCTTCGGCAAGAATGGAAATGTGGAATCCGTCGGGCAGCTTCAGCCGGCTCTGATCGGAGCCGGTCTTTTGCGCTTGCGTGCAGACTGTGAGAAGGAGTACCAGGAGATAGGTAATATGAGGACGCATATCCCCCAAGGATGATACCGGGGCGGACGGAGATGCTTTGGGATGCGTTACCAGCAGTTTTTATATCGGTTCCCGCCAAAATTACCGCCGAGCAGGGTCCCAGTCAGCGCCAAACGGCACCGCAGGGTACAATATCTTTGAAAATGAAGCATTTGCAGCCCCACCTTGAGGACCGGCATTTGGCACGCAACCTGTACATGGGAAGGATGGCCGACGGGCCCGCCTTCTGAGGCATCCAATGCGTCGTGGATGCCCTCTGAGTTCCGGTAGGTTTGTAATCCAGACGCAATTCAACGCGCCGCAGGGCGTCAGGAGTGGAAAATCCGCTCCCATTGGAGGAATTTAACATGAAGAATCGCATCGTTATCGCGCTGCTGCTGGCTGGAGTGATGATTCTCCCCGCATTCGCGCAGAGTTCCAGCAGTCAGCCCGCGACCCAAAGCGCGCCGTCCGATCAGGCCGCTGCTCCCAAGGCTGACAACGCCACCGGCAAGACTCCGCTAGAGCCGGACACCCATGAAGGTTTCTGGGGCAAGGTGAACCCCTTTGCGCGCAAGAAATACGTGCAGCGGCAGACTTCCCCCATCCGCGACCGCGTCAACGAACTGGATGAGCTGACGGCGTCCAACGGCAAGATGATCAAGGACACCGACGCCCGCGCACAGCAGGGCATCCAGCTCGCATCGGCCAAGGCGAACGAAGCCGATCAGCACGCCATCGACGCCGGCAACAAAGCGACCGCCGCGCAGCAGACCGCGCAGTCGGCACATACCCGTCTGAACACGGTCGAGCAGGTAGTCACCAACATCGATCAGTATCAGGCCTCGACTCAGACGGAAATTCGATTCAAGCCCGGTCAGACCCTCCTCAGCAAGAACGCGAAAGAAGCACTTGACGAAATGGCCACCCCGCTAAAGAGCCAGCGCGGCTACATTGTCGAAGTGCAGGGCTTCTCGTCCGGTCACGGACAGACGGCGATCGGCAACTCGCAAAAGATGGCTGAGTCGGTTGTGCGCTACCTGGTGCTGAACCACGAGATTCCGGTCTACCGGATTTACCTGGTCGGGATGGGCAACGCGCCCACGCAAGCCACAGCAACCGACGCTAAGCCGAAGCGCATCTCTGGCGGCCGGGTCGAAATCAGCCTCTTGAAGAACAATCTGGAGCAGCTGGCTTCGTCGGGAACGGCCCCCGCACCTACCACCGATCAACAGCAACCAGCAAAGTAAGCAGCACCCTCCCCTAACGAACGAGCCTCCCGTAAAAACGGGAGGCTTTTTTTGTAGCAAGAATTAAGCCGTGCATTGGTGCAGGCCTTCAACTCCAGAGTGCTTTTGCGCTATCCTTACCATTACTCTCATGGAATCGATTTACTACGCACGCACCCCTTCTCCGGCAGGGCCGCTACTCCTCGCGCTCTCCGGCCGAGGCCTGCTCAAGCTGGAGTTCGACCGCGGCCAGCCGACTGAAGGCATAAATCAAGCCTGGCAGGAGTCCACTTCAGCGCTCTCACCGTGGCTCCGTCAACTCGACGAATATTTCGCTGGCCATCGCCGGGACTTTTCGCTCCCGCTCGACTTGCGCGGTACCGATTTTCAGTTGCAGTGCTGGCGCGTGCTGCTTGACATCCCGTATGGCGAGACTTGCAGTTACCGCGATATCGCGCATGCCATCGGACATCCGCGCGCCTTTCGCGCGGTCGGGATGTCGAACAACCGGAATCCCATCGCGATTGTCGTCCCGTGTCATCGCGTGATTGCCTCCGACGGCTCACTTTGCGGCTATGGCGGCGGACTGGACATCAAACGCAAATTGCTCGATCTGGAACAGAGCAGTGTGCGGCCTCGACTGCAACTCGGAATCGGCGCCTAGGCAGCCGTCACTCATCAATCGCGAACGCGTTAACATTCCTGTACACTTCTGTGCCATGCAACGCCGAAACCTCTTCCGACTGTCATTCCTGCTGCTTCTTCTGGCGACCGCTCTTCCCGCGCTGGCCCGCGTTCAAACCGGATTCCTGGATCGTACGGTCAGCGTGTCAGGGACGAGCTATCGCTACCAGGTTTTTGTGCCCGCCGATTTTTCGAAAAAGAAGTCCTGGCCAGTCGTTCTCTTTCTTCACGGTTCGGGTGAGCGTGGAGATGATGGTCTGATTCAGACCGACGTCGGCATCGGCCATGCCATCCGGTTGAAGGCATCCCGTTTTCCATTCATCGTCGTGATGCCGCAATGTCGCGAAAATAAAATCTGGGGGGATTCGGAGATGCAGGCGCAAGCGCTAGCCGCGCTCGACGCATCGGTGAAGGAATTCCACGGCGATCGCAATCGCGTTTACCTGACCGGCCTCTCCATGGGCGGATACGGCACCTGGGAAATCGCGGCGACCCATCCTGGACGCTTTGCCGCACTCATAGCTATCTGTTCTGGTTTACGTCCGTTGAAAGATATGCCGGAGCTTTACGTGGCCATCCCGGGCGACGCGAAGACGACAGACCCCTACGCCGAGATCGCGCGCCGGGTCGGCACCACGCCTATCTGGATTTTCCATGGTGACGCCGACCAGTCTGTCCCGGTTACGGAAGCCCGCCAGATGGCGGAGGCGCTCACGGCGGTGAAAGCGAAATTCAAATACACGGAGTATCCCGGCGTCGGCCACAATTCCTGGGACAACGCATATGCGGAACCCGATCTGTTTCCGTGGATGCTGGAGCAGTCGCTGAAGCACTAGTAGGCTCTCGGAAAAAATCATTCGGTGGCCAAAAGTCGACACCCAGCGGCTAGAGCCGCATTGATCTTAGAGCATTTACGACGCGGCTAAAGCCGCGTCCCTTCAAAGCAGAGTCAAACCCGGAGTCTTTACACAGCTTGCTAGAACGCTAACGATCCCTGAACTCGCGCTTGGGTGGCGCAGCGGCGACGTCCGTCGTCAAGCGTTCAGGCGTTCAGGCGTTCAGGCCAGATCGAACAACAGAACTTCCGCGTCCTTGGTTCCTTTGATCGTCAACTTTTGCTCGTCGCTGATGGCGGCACCGTCGCCCTGACCGAGTTTTTGACCGTTCAGTTCGACTTCGCCTTTCGCTACTTGCAGCCACGCATGACGCTTGCTTCCCAGGCTGTGAGTCGTTTGCTCGCCGGGCGCGAGCAGGCTGACAAACAGCTGGGCATCCTGATTGATCTTCACCGAGCCATCGGCTCCGTCGTTCGAAGCAATCAGGCGAAGCTTGCCGCGCTTCTCCGATTCCGGGAAGCTCTTCTGTTCATAGCTCGGTTCCAGGCCCTGCTTCTGGGGCGTGATCCAGATTTGCAGCAGGTGCGCAGTCTCGGTTGCGGACGGATTGAGTTCGCTGTGCCGGATGCCGCGGCCGGCGGTCATACGTTGTCCGTCGCCGGGGCGGATCACCGAACCCGTTCCCAGGCTGTCCTTGTGCTCGATTTCGCCCGACAGAATGTAGGTGATGATCTCCATGTCCCGGTGCGGATGCGTTGGAAAACCGGCGCTCGGGCCCACAAAATCCTCGTTGATGACGCGCAGCGAGCGGAAACCCATCCATTTCTCGTCCCAGTAGTCGCTAAAGCTGAACGTGTGGCGGGTCTTGAGCCAGCCGTAGTCGCCGCCTCCGCGTTCATTACTGCGCCGGATGGTAATCATGTACTGCCTCCCAGTTATTCGTTATAACGACTATCTCAGTTCATTTAGATGTCGGGAGGTACGGAAGGATTCAGGCGGGGACTATGCGAGAAAAATCGTCGAGCGGTATTGAGATGTAGCGCGACCTTGTTCTTGGCGCTACGCTCAGATCCGCATCGGCATGACGATGTAGCGGTATTTGTAGTCGTCCCCGTCGGCGGGGCGGAATTGGCCGGCGGATTGGGCGTCTTTTAGTTCCAGTTTTACTTCGGCGGAGCCTGTGGCTTTGATGAAGTCGGTCAGGTATTGGGCATTGAAGCCGATGGTCATCGGGTCGCCGGCGTAGGCGATTTCGATGGAGTCTTCGGATTCTCCGGAGTCGGTGGAGGAGGCGGAAAGTTTCAGTTCGTCTTTTTCCAGGCGCAAGCGAACGGCATGAGAACGCTCGTCGGCAAACTGCGCTACGCGGGAGATGGCGGCTCCCAGTTCGTCGCCCTGCACGCTGATGGACTTGGTGATCTCTTTTGGCAGGACGGCTTCGTAGTTGGGGAATTGTCCGGTGAGTTGGCGCGACGTCAGCAGACGCTGGCCTACGCGGAAGTAAAGAGTGGATTCGTCTTTGGCGAAGTCGATGGTCTCGGCGTCGGTTGCGTCGAGGAGAGATTTGAGTTCGTCCATCGCTTTTTTCGGGACGAGAGTCTTCATTTCGCCGGAGACGCCGTCGAACTTTTCTCCAGCACGCTCGATGTGAGCCAGGCGATGGCCGTCAGTGGCGACCATGGTGATGGATTCGGACTTCAGCACCATCAGCGCGCCGTTCAGGGTGTAGCGAGACTCTTCATGAGCGATGGCGAAGCCGGTCTTGGCGATCATCGAACGCAATACCGCGGCGGGAATCTTAACTGCGCCGGCAGTCGGGAACACCGGCAACGCGGGAAAATTCGAGCGCGCCATGCCGACCATCTTCGTGTTCGACCGGCCGCAGCGGATGCTGACCCAGTGGTTCTCCAGTAGTTTGATCGTGATCTCGGCGTCGGGCAGAAGCTTTACGTAGTCGTAGAGTTTGCGAGCGGGAATCGTACAGGCACCTTCTTTTTTTACTTTGGCAGTGCAGGCGGTGCGCAGGCTCAGGTCAAGGTCGGTGGCGGTGAGTTGGAGTTTGTCTCCGGCGGCCTCGAAGAGGTAGTTGGAGAGAATTGGAATTGTGGTCTTGCGTTCCACCACGCCCTGAGTTGCTGTCAACTCACGCAGCAGTTCGAATTTGCTGATGGTGATTTCCATGGTCGTTGTGGCAATGGCCACGGCAGGAGCGACTTCCACCGGCATAATGGCTCTCCCGACTGCTACTTCTGTTACTTCCTTATATCAAAAGCTTAACTCATAAACCAGCAGTAGCAGTAGGCGATTCGGAGAGGTGGAAAACTGGGCCACCTCCTGCTGGTGCAATCAGTTCCATCGCGATCCTTCGTGTGAAAAATAGGTCCGGCGAGCGGCGGAGATCACGGTAAGACTGGGACGCTTCTTGAGTTCGGCCCGAGTCTGGCACAGGTTCCACAGAGGTTCCACCACCCGAAGGGAGGAAGACTGGACCGGAGAGTGGAAAAGCTGGTGGAAACTGCGATTCATGCGCCCAACTGCTCGGTCAATTTATTGAGCAGCCTGTTTAAATCCTTGTCGCCCTTGCGGACCTCTTCGATCTTGTCGACCGAGTGCAGCACGGTAGTGTGATGCTTGCCGCCGAACTGGCGTCCGATTTCGGGGAGTGAAGCTTCGGTCAGGTGCTTCGACAAGTACATCGCAATCTGCCTGGGATAGACGATAGAGCGCGAGTTGTTCTTTGCCTTGATCTCTACCAGGCGGAGGCCGAACTGTTCGGCTACGGCCTTCTGGATGGACTCAATGGTCACTCGGCGCGCCTGCGAGTCGATGAAATTCTTCAGCACCTGCTGGGTGTAGGGCAGGGTGATCTCGGCACCGATCAGGGACGAGTGCGCGACCAGGCGAATCAGAGCGCCTTCCAGTTCGCGAACGTTAGAGCGGATGTAGGTGGCAATGAAGAGCGCTACGTCGGTCGGCAGAGTGACTTTTTCCTGCTCGGCTTTTTTTTGCAGAATCGCGACTTTGGTTTCTAGGTCCGGAGGCTGGATGTCGGCGATCAGTCCCCATTCGAAGCGGCTGCGCAGGCGATCCTCGAATTCAGCCAACTCTTTCGGTGGACGGTCGCTGGCAATCACGATCTGCTTCATCGATTCGTGCAGGGTATTGAAGGTATGGAAGAATTCTTCCTGAGTCCGCTCCTTCTGGGTGAGGAACTGGATATCGTCGATGAGCAGGACATCCACGTTGCGGAACTTGTCGCGGAAGCTGGTCATCTTGTCGTAGCGCAGCGAGTTGATCATCTCGTTGGTGAACTTCTCACTGGAGACGTAGCAGATGGCCGCCTGGGGCTGCCGCATTTTGACTTCGTGGCCGATGGCCTGCATCAGGTGGGTCTTGCCCATGCCGACGCCGCCATAGAGGAACAGCGGGTTATAGGCCTTGGACGGGCGTTCTGCAACAGCCTGGCAAGCGGCGTGCGCGAACTGGTTGCCGTTGCCGATTACGAAAGCGTCGAAGGTGTAGCGCGGGTTGAGTTGGGCGGCGCTGTCCCAGTCGAAGCGGGCCTGGGTGTGGAACGAGGCCGGCGCCGACGACTGCTGGGAAGCGGACGCGTTCATCGACAGGCCTCCGTTGTGGCGGATCGGCGTGTTTGAGGGATCGTCTTCGGCGGTGACGAATTTCACATCCTGGTACTCGAGGCCGAGATTGTCGATCGCTTCCTGGATGAGGTCGGCGTATTTGTCACCTACCGTACGGAACTCAGCGGTGGGGACGCGAATGAAGAGCACTCCATTCGTTGCATGACTGTAGCGCGTGGGTTTCAACCAGGTGTCGTAGGAGTGGCGATTGATTTTCTTTTCGAGCGCATCGAGGATGCGCACCCACGGGTTCGGGATGATGGCGGATGTGGACACAGACATTTTTTTAAAGAAAACGCGGGACGCCGGTGAGGGCGCACCCGGGAGAAATCCGATCTGATCTATGAATTCTTCTTTACCGCAGAGCAGTTTCCGCTTTCGCAGTTACCGGTTTGCCTTGACGAAAATTACAAGGGAGACGAACGGCATACTAGCATAAAAAAATTTAACGCGTCGGCGATGTTTTTAAAAACTTTCCGCGCGACGGCTTCATGGAACCGCGATTTTTTCGCGCTGTCAAGTGTCGAGAAAATAACTGCCGCGCAAAGGGTGCAACTTGCTCACGAAAACGCACGCCGTTCGGGTTTTGCGGCAGACTTATAGTTCCCGGGATAGACGACCACACAGCGTCTGCCGCCTTCGCCGTCGCTTTCAGTGCGCAAATCTTTTTCCTCGCGCAGTGCCAGATGCACCATGCGGCGTTCGCGGGACGACATCGGCGCAAAGCGGTAGGGCTCGCCAGTGCGGCGGACTTTGTCGGCGGCGGCGCGGGCAGCCATCTGGAGTTCCTCGATGCGGAGAGAGCGAAAATTTTTGCAGTCGAACCAGATTTTTTCGTGCTCGTTGCCTTGTAGGCGAAGAATCTCGGTGCCCAGCAGTTCGAACGAGCGCAGCAGCTCGCCGCCACGCTCCAGGAGCAGGGCTGAGTCCGGTCCCGCAAACTCGACGAGAATTTCGGGATGCTCCCACTCGCGCTGTTCGGCGATGGGCGGGTCGACCGTGATGCGGTATTTGAGTTTGAATCCGCCGTGAGTGATCACGGCCTGGAGAAATTCCCCGATTTTTTTGGCGGCGGCGACTTTGTCGGTAATCGGCATAAGTTAGCTTTCAGCCTTCAGCCATCAGGTAGCCCGCCATCCGTCCAAGCGGATAGCTGACAGCTGATGACTGACGGCTACTTGTCTTTCTTCCTCGCCCGTTTCTCCATCATCTCGCGCATTTCGCGGCCGAGAGCGGTGCGGTTCATGATCGACTGCTGCACCAATCCGATCAAGTTGCCCATAGACCAGTACAGGCACAGCCCGGCGGCGAGATTCAAACTGATATAGCCAAGCATCGCGGGCATGAAGAAGTTCATCATCTTCTGCTGCGCCGGGTCCATTCCGGCCTGGGGCGTAAGCCGCTGCATGAAGAACATGGTGACGACAATGGCGATTGGCAGAATGTGCCAGGGGTCGGGCGCGGATAGATCATGGACCCATCCCCACCCGGCATGGCGAAGGTCGATGGCCACTCCGAGCATGCGGTAGTAGGCGAACAGAAAGGGCATCTGGATCACGAGAGGCAGACAGCCGCCGGCCGGGTTCACGCCTTCTTTTTTGTAGAGGGCGGCGACTTCCACGTTCATCTCGGCTTTGCGAGGATCGCGCAAACTGTATTTTTTGTATTTCTCCTGGATGGCCTTGATCTGGGGTGCTACGCGCTGCATCTTCAACATCGATTTCATCTGCGAGAGGCGCAGCGGCAACAGGGCCAGATTGATGATGAGCGTCTGAAGGACGATCGCCCAGCCCCAGTTGGGGACGATGTGGTTGTAGGTCCACTTCAGCCACAGAAAGAGCGGGCGAGCGATCAGGCCCAGCCAGCCGAAATCGGGGACCGCGCGCAGGTCGGGTTCCGCGTCGGTGATGCCAGGTACGTGAACCGACTCCAGATCGGGCAAAGATTTAGGTCCTACGTAGAGGCGGGCGTTGGTGGGGCCTTTCAGATTGCCGACCGCCACACCGAAGACGTCAACCTTGTCCATCTGTTTGTTGCTGGGATCGGATGGATTGTGCGGGATCTCAAGCGGGCTACGCAGAGTCACCAGCGCGGTGTTCTGCGGATCCTGCGGCACAAAGGCGGCTGTGAAGTATTGGTCCGAAACGGCGGCCCAGTGGAAAGGGCCGGGCACGGTAGCGCCGCCAACAATCTTGATCGACGGAAAGAGGGAGAATCCTGTCGACAGACGTTCGATTTTGTTGCCGTACTGATAGGCAATCTGGCCAGCGGCGTAGCCGGGGCCGTTGGTCTGGTCTCCGAAGGCGGCGGGCCACATCGGGAAGGCCGAGACTACCGCACCCTTCTGCTCGACCGAGGTTTGTACTTCGACCACGTAGCTGTGATCGAACTTAAAGGATTTGTGGACTGCGATCTCGCCGTCGGAGTATTCGAAAGTCACTTCAGCCGGGGCCCGGGAACTGGTGCTGGTGGCGACGTAGAACGCTGAGTTCACCTTGTTGCGCAGGCCCTCGTCGTAGAGCCACAGCGAAAGTGGGTAGCCGTACTTCTCCGCCGCCGCTTTGTTGACCAATTCCAGCGGATTGCCGTCGGGGCGGTCTTTGTAATTTTTCAGGATCCAGGATTTGACTTGGCCGCCGCGATTGGTGAACACGATCCGATACAGGTCGTTCTCGACGATTGTTTCGGATTCGTCGTGGGCCTGTTTGGTGGACGTTGCCGCCGCAGTCCCCTGGGGAACGGCAGACGGAGTCGCACCCGCACCACCTGGTGATTGGGGCTGACTCGGCTGAGTCTGCGAATTCTGGGGCTGGGTGACTTCGGGCTTGGGGGCGGGTGGCTGTGGCCCGTATTTTTTCAGCAAGGGCTGGAACAGCATGATGACCAGGAAGGTCAGCGCAAAGACCAGTAACAGTCTTCGTTCGGTTCCGGGTTCTTGCTGAGGATTTTGAAATTCGGCCAATAGAGTCTCGTCGCTGGTCGTTAGTTGTTAGTAGTTAGTACGGCATGGTGATGGCGATGTTCATGGCGACGGTCGTCGGGGACCGGGTCGTACCCGCCTCTTACAAAGGGAAGGCATCGCAATAAGCGTCCCGCCGATAAGCGCGAACCGCTCAAGAATCCGAATCGTTCGACGGCTTCCAGCGCGTATTCGGAGCAGGTCGGCACATAGCGGCACGAGGGCGGAAACAGTGGTGAAAGCCACCGTTTGTAAGTCCGCAAGATCCAGAGTGTCAGCGTTTGCATCGATCTCTTACTTCTCCGCCATTTTCCGGGCAATCACTTCGAAGGCCCGACTTACTTCTTCGAGCAGGATCGGGAACTCAACTTGCAACACGGACTTCTTCGGATTGATAACCACATCGACAGCACTTTGCAAAATCGAACGGCGCTGCCGGACGGCGTCTCGCATGCGCCGCTTGATGCGGTTGCGCTGGACCGCGCCTCCCAGAACGCGTCCAACGGTGAAGCCGGTGCGCGCAATGCCCTCGGTCTGCCGCAAATAGAAGACGGTCATGTGGGAGGAAAAGTGACGGCGACCCTGTTTGTAGACGCGTTCGAAGTCGGCGTGTTTCAGCAGCCGCGCCGTCCGGGGGAATGTCGCTCCCTTGGGCGCTGCGGCTCGCTCTCCACGTTGGTCTAGTCCTTGCCCCGGACTCTGTTCCGAACTCTGCTTCGGAGCGTCTGCGCTCACTAACTCACAATCCTGCACAAATGACGGGCTTTCTGCCCGCTTGAACGGGGGAATGATTACTCGCGGAAACCCGGCTTTACGGCGACGCGCTTGCGTCCCTTGGCCCGGCGACGCGATAACACCTTGACTCCGCCCTTGGTCTTCATGCGGGTGCGGAACCCGTGTACTTTCGCGCGCTTCCGCCGGTTGGGTTGAAATGTACGTTTCGGCATTGAAAATTACCTGCTCCTGATTGGATCAACTGCCTAGAGGCAAACGGAAAGTATAAATGACGGGGAGCCTGCGGGCAAACGGGGTGCGTGCAACAAACAGAAAGTCCCGGAGGGATGATTGATACCGCAGAAGCGCGGGCCGGGTTCAGTCGTGCCTCCGGCACTTGGTCCAACATCGCGGTGCGCGACTCGCCAGTGAACTGGCGGGCTATTGTCGATCGTCCCTCCGGGACGGTGCATTGGTATGAACCAACGCCGGAAGGATTGAGTCCTCCTGTTACGGCTTTTCCGCAGCACCGAGGCGTGTGATTGAGGACTACTCTTTCGCCCCTTCGGGGCTGCGTCGATCCCGACTCTACCCACGGCTTGCGCCGTGGACTGTAATCTTGCGCCGCTTCGCGACTGGCTTGGTCCTGAATCGCTTACAATTCCCTCCGTCATGCTGGTTACGGTTCGTTCGTTTGCCAAGATCAATCTCGGGTTGTACATCGGGGTGCTTCGCTCCGACGGATTCCATGATCTGCGGACGGTGTATCAGACGATCGGTCTGCATGATGTTATTCGAGTGAGCGTGGGACGGGGGACGGGGATTGAGATCAAGTGTGCGGATTCGCGGGTGCCTTGTGATCAGTCCAATACCTGTTATCGGATGGCGGAGCGGGTGCTGGAGGGGCTCGACGCCACGGGCCGGGTCACTATTGAGATTGAAAAGAGATTGCCGGTGCAGGGTGGACTGGGGGCGGGATCGTCGAATGCAGTGGCGACGATGATTGGATTGGAGCGGGCGCTTAAGAAGCGGTTAACGCAGCCGGCGCGGCTGCGTTTGGCAGCGGCGGTGGGGTCGGATCTGCCGATGTTTGTGGTGGGCGGGACGGTGTTGGGAGTGGGCCGGGGTGAAGAGGTTTATCCGGTTGGGGATCTGGCTGCGATCCCAGTTGTGATTGTTACTCCGGAGATGGGGGTGTCTACCCCTCGGGCGTTTGCGGATTGGGATGCGCTGGTGGGCGGTGGAAATCCTGCCGAGCTGCGCTCGGCTGGACAGCCGGGGGCGGCTGTCCCTACGCGGGCGACACCCGCGCGGGCTCGATTGACGCACGCGGAAGGCTCCGATAGACTAGTTGACGTTGGCCGCGTGTTGTCGGCGTGGCTGGTTTCAGCTAACACCGGTGCTTCTGCACGAGGCAGGAGCCGGGCCGGGAGCCTGCTTCTCGACCTTGTCCGTACCGGGATTGAAAACGACTTTGAACGAGTCGTCTTTCCGCAATATCCCGAACTGCGAGACATTAAAGGTGCGTTGGAGCGAGCGGGGGCGGTGTATGCTTCCCTCTCTGGATCGGGGTCAGCTCTGTATGGGCTGTTCTCGAGCCGGGCAGCGGCTGCGAAAGCGGGCGGTCGACTCGTGAAACAGGGTCTTAAGGCGCAGGCGACGACCACGCTGACGCGGTCCCAGTACTGGAAGAAAATTGTTTGATTGTTGATTTTTGATTGTTGGTTGACAATTAGAGGAGCCCGCGAGGGTTTCAATCAACAATCAAGAATCATCGGTCAACAATGATTTTTACTGGGCCGTCGACTAATGGTAGGTCAAGTGCCTTTGGAGCACTTTGTCTAGGTTCGAATCCTAGCGGCCCAGCCAGGAAAACAGTTCTCGGTTCCCAGTTCTCAGTTCTCAGTTCTCAGTCGCGAACTGGAGTCCAAAACCGAGGGCTGAGAACGATACTGAGAATTGAACTATGGCGACAGCGATTACGACCGCGGAAAAAACGGAAAAACAGCCGATGGCGGACGAAAAGCCGGATCGCAAGCCCCAGCGTATCCGGGTGGACGACAAGTTCAAAATATTTTGCGGAACGGCCAACGAGCCGCTCTGTGATGAGGTCTGCCACTTTCTGGGACTGACACGCGGGCAGGCGCTGGTAACGCGCTTTGCCGACGGCGAGGCTTACGTGCAGATCCAGGAAAATGTGCGGGGGGCGGACGTCTTCGTGATGCAGCCCACTTGCCATCCGGTGGACATGCACCTGATGGAAGTGCTGTTGATGCTGGATGCGCTGAAGCGCGCTTCGGCGCGACGCATTACGGCGGTGATTCCGTACTACGGATATGCGCGGCAGGATCGAAAAGATAAGCCGCGGGTGCCGATATCGTCGAAGCTGGTGGCGGATTTGCTGACCACCGCGGGAGCGCATCGGGCTTTGGTGATCGATCCGCATACGGCGCAGTTGCAGGGATTTTTTAATATTCCGGTGGACCATCTGTTCGCGTCGCCGGTGCTGGTGGATTACTTCAAGAAGCTGAGTCTGCCGAACTTGACGGTGGTATCGCCGGATGCGGGTGGCGTGGAACGCGCGCGCTTCTTTGCGAAGAAAATGGACGCGGCGCTGGCGATCGTCGACAAACGGCGCGTCGAGATGAACGTCGCGGAAGTGATGCACGTGATCGGCGACGTGAACGGGCGTACTTGTCTGGTGATTGACGACTTGATCGACACGGCGGGAACGCTGGTGAAAACGGCGCAGGCACTGCTGGATAGCGGCGCGACTTCGGTTTATGCGTGCTGTTCGCACCCGGTGTTGTCAGGTCCGGCAGTCGAAAACATTATTAACTCGCCTCTCACCGAGGTGGTGGTAACCAACACCATCCCGCTGAGCGAGGCGGCGAAGCGGGTCCCGAAGATCAAAGTGCTGACGATCGCGGGACTGATTGGACGGGCGATCCAGTCCATTCATGAAGAGACGTCGGTCAGCAAACTGTTTCTGTAGCAACCTCGGGGGCTATAGCCCCGATCAAATAGTGGGCTTATCGCGGCGGTAAACCGCTGCCAAGGCAGAGTTTTTCAGCACGCTGCCAGTAAGCATCAGCTAATGAGCAATGCAAATTAAGGACGGAATGGAATTATGGCTACTGCAACAGAAGTGAACATCCTGGAAGCGCAAGAGCGCCAGCCAGGCAACAAGAATGCGGCGCGTCGGGTGCGAGTGGCGGGGAAAATTCCGGCGGTGATTTACGGTGCCGGAAAGGATACGGCCGTGATTTCGGTCGATCCACGCCAGGTGTTGCGCATCCTGAAGTCGGAGAGCGGACACAATACGATCTTCGATCTGGCGCTGGGCGATAACCGTGTGAAAGCGATGATCGTGGATTGGCAGTTTGAGCCGATCAAAGGCAAGCTGCTGCATGTGGATCTTCAGCGGATTGCGATGGACAAGAAGCTGACGGTCACGGTGCCGATCGTCCTTAAGGGCGAGGCTCTGGGCGTGAAGCAGGACGGCGGAATCCTTGAGCAGTTGCTGCGCGAGGTGGAACTGGAGTGCTTGCCGGCAGATATTCCGAAGTCGATTGAGGCGGACATCAGCCACCTTGTGTTCGGCGTCGACTTGCGCGTGAAGGATCTGGCGCACGGCGACAAATTGAAGTTCCTGACCGATGAAGATCGCATGGTTGCGCACATCACTACGGTGAAGGAAGAAGTGGTGGTCGCTCCTGAAGCGGTGGCCGATGCTGCGGCAACTCCGGCTGAGCCTGAAGTCATTAAGAAGGGCAAGCAGGATGTCGAGGGTGAAGAGGCCGAGGGGAAACCTGAAGGCAAGGCTGAGAAGAAAGAGAAGAAATAGAGAAGCTGTGAGCTTCTGGATTCTAGCCAGGGGCCACCAGCTAGAAGCTAAGAGCGTTCTTTCGTGAAACTGATTATCGGTTTGGGAAATCCTGGAATCGAGTATCAGTTCACGCCGCACAACCTTGGTTTTTTGGCGATCGATCGGATTGCCGGGAACCTGGGAGTGGAAGTCAGGAATCGTCAGTGTCGCGCGCTGACGGCGAGGGCTGAGATTGCCGGACAGCCGGTGCTCCTGGCCAAGCCGGAAACGTTCATGAACCTGAGCGGACTTTCGGTGCGGGAACTAGTGGCGGAGTATCAGGCGGACGTGAAGTCGGACTTGATCTTGATTTACGACGAGCTCGACTTGCCGCTGGGCACGATGCGCATCCGGCAGCGGGGCAGTTCGGCGGGGCACAACGGGATGGAGTCGATCCTGGGCGCTCTGGGGACAGACGAGTTTCTCCGGATTCGGTTGGGGATCGCGCCCGATCGGAAAATTGGGGACACGGTGAAGTTTGTGCTGACGCCATTCCGCAAGGCGCAGTTAAAGGTGATAGATGAAATTCTGGACTCGGCAGCGGAAGCGGTCGACGTCATTTTGAAAGAAGGGCCAGCGGCGGCTATGAACCGGTTCAACCGCAAAAACGAATCGGGCGAAGAGCCGCAGTCGACGTAGAGGGCGTTGGAGATTTTGGAGATAACGAATGAATCGTACTTATGAACTGATGTTTATCGTCCGTCCGGACATGGTGGACGAGGATCTGAACAAGCTGATTTCCACGCTGGAGGCTTCGGTGACTTCGGCGCACGGGACCATGAAGAGTGAAGTCTGGGGCAAGCGGCGTCTGGCGTACAGCGTGCGCCGGTTCAACGACGGGATTTTCGTCCTGCTGCTGCTGGAAGGCACGGGCGCGATGGTCCACGAACTGGAACGGCGCTTGCGTGTGACGGAGCCGGTGATCAAGTTCCTCACGGTGCGTACTGATGAGGAATTGAAGCGGCTGGACAAGATCAAGAAGCTTCGGGAAGCGAAGAAGAAGGCGAGTGCCGCGCCAGTGGTGGTGGCTGCTCCGGCGGCTCCGGAAGCGGGGACAGAAGCGGCTCCAGCGGCAGTTTAGTAGCGGACCGCCCTCTCAGCCCCTGAAGGGGCTGGTACAAAGGCACGGCTTTCGGCATCGCTGAAGCGATGCCCTGATACGAACCTCACGCACGATTGAAAGTTTGAAGGAGCATTATGGCTGAAGAAACGAAGGCAGTGTCGACGGGCGATTCGCGTCCGGAGCGTAGCGGCGGCGATCGTCCGGAACGAAGCGATCGCGGTGGGCCGCGGGGGCCGCGCCCAGGTGGCGGTCCGGGCGGTTCTCGCGAGGGGGGACGCAAATACTTCCGGCGTAAGAAGGTCTGCAAGTTCTGCGTCGAAAAGATCGAAGCCGTGAACTATAAAGATGTGCGTCTGCTGGCGGGGTTTGTTGCGGAGAGTGGAAAGATCGTTCCGCGTCGGCTGACTGGGGTTTGCACGCCACATCAACGGCGGCTGTCGGCGGCGATCAAGCAGGCTCGCAATATCGCGCTGCTGCCGTTTGCTGGGCGCGCTCAGTAATTCTAGAGATCTAGGGTTCCTCCGTGTTCCCCGTGACCTCTGGTGGTTCAGGTCAAAAGCTTGAACCACAGGGGTCACGGGGAACACGGGGAAATCAGAACACACGGAGTTATTCATGGAAGTCATCCTCAAAGAAGACGTGCCCAAGCTGGGCAATCGCGGCGACGTTCTGAAGGTCGCTGAAGGATACGGTCGGAATTTTCTTCTTCCACGCAAGCTGGCCATCGAGGCCAATGCTGCCAATAAGGCCGTCATCGAGCAGATGAAGTCGGCCGCGGTGCGCCGGTCGGCCAAGGAGAAGTCCGAGGCCGAAGCGTTGGCGAAGCAGTTTGAAGGGCTCGAGGTGTCATTTACTCGTAAGTCCGGCGAGAACGATCAGCTGTTTGGATCGGTGACCTCGGGCGACATCGCGGAGGCTCTGGAGAAGAAGAGTTTCCACATTGACCGGCGAAAGATTCAGGTGCATGAGCCGCTGAAGACGATCGGGGAGTTCACGGTCGCGGTGAAGCTGCATAAGGACGTCACTACCCATCTGAAAGTCGTGATTGGGAAGGAAGCGGCGGAGTAGATTTCTCGGCACGGCACCAGTCAGTCGCACGCAGGGCGCCTGAAGGCGCTCTTATTGTGCAGCTCTAAGGCATGCCCTGATACGAACCTTCCTCGCACAATGAGTTGTCAGGACGCTGGTCGGAAGAACTCTTCCACCTTTCGCAAGTCGGTGGTCCTGGTGTAACTCGGCAAGCTTTCCACGAATACTTTTCCGTACTGCTTTTTCAGAATGCGGTTGTCGAGAAGGGCGAGCAGGCCGCGATCGTGCAGCGAGCGAATCAGCCTCCCGAAGCCTTGTTTCAGCGTGATGACTGCGCTCGGCACCTGATATTCGAAAAAGGCATTGCCGCCGCCGGCATCAATAGCTTTTACGCGCGCTGCCACCACGGGATCGCTGGGCACCGCGAAGGGCAGGCGGTCGATGATCACACAACTTAACTGTTCGCCTTGTACGTCTACACCCTGCCAGAACGATGAAGTCCCGAAAAGAACGGCGTGCGGCGTGATGCGGAACTCCTCTAGCAGGGCGGACTTCGGGGCATCGCCCTGCTTCAGCATGGGAAAGTCCAGGACACCCAGCAGCCGATCGTAGATTTCGTTCATCTGCGCGTAGCTGGTGAAGAGGACGAAAGCGCGGCCGCGCGTGATTTCCAGCAGGTGCTGGATGCGGTCGGAGGCTTGGGCAGCGAATTGTGGAGTACGCGGGTCGGGCAGGTCTGGTGGAACGTAGAGGATGACCTGGCTCTGGTAGTCGAAGTGTGAAGGCACGATGGATTCGCGGGCGTGATCGAGGCCAAGGCGCTGGCGGATGTAATCGAATCCGCCACCGACGGCGAGTGTGGCGGAGGTCAGGACGGCGGTTTCCACCTTCGGCCACAGGCATTCGCGCAGGATCTGTCCGACTTCGATGGGCGTGGCTTGCAGGAAGACGTTGGTGCGGCCCAAGCGTCGCTCCGCGGGGGCTGAAGCCCCAGCCTTAAGAGAAGCGTTTTCGGCGCGGCTGAAGCCGCGCCCCTTCAAATCAGAGCGCGGCGCATCGGAGTGGACTGCGCTTTGGCGAGCGGATGCGCCGGCCATCCCCCGAAAGCCTCGGCGCTCGATCCAGAAGACGGTGTTTGGGTTCTCGTCTTCCATTACGAAACTTAGCTGTACCTGCAATTGCTGCGCTCGGCGCGCGACGCTGAATACCTGTTCTGGCTTCTGGGGGAGCTGCTCCAGTTCGGCGCCGATCCGTCGCAACGATTGATTCAGCGCGTCGTATTCTTCGCCATTCTCTTCGAGGAATTCCTTGCGGTTGTCGAAGGAAAAACGTCCTTCCCCCGCTGGAATCAGCGAGAAGAAGAGCTGCGAACCCTCCCGCAGAGAAGCAATGGCGCTTGAGATTCCTGGCGTGTAGAGCTTCTCGCGTTGCATGAGGGCCTCGACGTCGCGAGCCAGTTCTTCCATCCGAGTGTTGCTGACGGAAATGCCGAAGTAGTTGCCGGCGACTTCTTCCAGGTCGTGGGCTTCGTCGAAGATGACGACTCCGCAGTCGGGGAGGACACCCGCGTCGGGCGCGTTCTCGGCTTCCAACTTGATGGCGAGGTCGGCGAAAAAGAGATGATGATTGACGATGACGATGTCGCTCTCGGCAGCGCGGCGGCGCATTTCGGTGATGAAACAGCGTTCGTACTCTTTGCACTTCTGGCCGAGACAGGTATCGGCACGGGCGTCGAGCTTGTGCCAGAGCGCGCTCGCCTCGGGCAATTCGGCTAGTTCGGAACGGTCGCCTGTGCCGGTCGTTTTCTCCCAGGCGGCAATCGCTCCGAATTGCTCGATCTCCTCGAGGCCGCTGAGGATGGGCTCGTTGGTCAAGTCATAAAGTTTTTTGCGGCAGAGATAGTTGTTGCGTCCCTTCATGTAACAGACGCTCAGTTTGTTGCCGCTGTCGCCGAAGAGGGTGCGTTCCAGAAAAGGAACGTCCTTTTGGAAGAGCTGTTCCTGAAGATTCTTGGTGCCGGTCGAAATGATGACGCGCTTGCCGGAGCGAATTACTGGCAACAGATAGGCGAGTGTCTTGCCGGTGCCGGTGCCAGCCTCCACGATCAGGTGTCGTTTTTCGGCGATGGCTTCTTCTACGGATTGGGCCATCTGGAGTTGGCCGCGGCGAAATTCGTAGGCGGGGTGTGTTTTCGAGAGCAGGCCGCCGGGAGCGAAGAACTGGTAGAGAGAGAATCCGGCGGCGGGAGAAACGGGATGGGACGTGGGAGGCACGGAGAGTCTCTATAATACTTGCTGACGCATAATGTCGAAATCTACTGTGCAATCCGCTGTACTCCCCTTGATCGCTATCGTCGGACGCCCCAATGTGGGGAAATCTACGCTGTTCAATCGGCTGACCGGATCGCGGCGGGCGATTGTTGGGGACGAACCTGGTATTACTCGTGACCGTCTCTATGGTTTGGCGGAATGGCGGGGGCACGAATTTCGAGTGGTCGATACGGGAGGGATTGTTCCAGACGATACGGAGTTCATTCCATCTGAAATCTTCCGGCAGGCGCGGGTGGCGTTTGATGAGGCGTCGGCGATTGTCATGGTGGTTGACGCACGAACTGAGATCGCAGGGCCGGATCGGGAACTGGCGCGTCTGCTGCTTCGAACGGGGAAGCCGCTTTTTCTTGCAGTCAATAAAGTCGATACCGGCAAACAGGATGGAATGACCGGCGATTTTCATCGATTGGGCATTCAAGATGTGTTTCCGGTGTCGGCAGAGAATGCTCGGGGGTTGGATGACTTGCTGGATGCGATCTTGGCTGTGCTACCTGAGGTCAAAGGCTTAATCACAGGGGTCACAGAGGTCACGGGGGATGGCACAGAGGAAAACGTTGAGCCGGAGCCGCATGAGATCAAGGTGGCGATCATCGGGCATCCGAATGTTGGCAAGAGTACTTTGCTGAATCGGCTGACGGGCAGTTCGCGGGCGATTGTTTCGCCCATCCCCGGCACGACTCGAGATGCGGTGGATGAGGTCATCGAACACAATGGCCGGAAGATTCGGTTCATCGATACGGCCGGCATCCGGCGAAAGGGCAAGACTCATCTGATGGCCGAGAAACTTTCGGTCGTGATGGCGCGCAAGAATATCGAAAGTGCCGACATCGCGCTATTTCTGGTGGATGCGACCGAGGGCGTCAGCGGGCTTGACGCTTCGATTGCAGGCTATGCGGACGAAAGCGGCCGGTCGGTGATCATTGTCGTCAACAAATGGGATCTGGTGACCAGCGGCGAGAAGCGTGCGGTGAGCCAGTCGAAGGCGGCACGGATTCAGGAGGCGAGGCGTCCGCAGGATCGGAAGCTTTACGAAGAGCGTTTGCGCTACGGACTTAAATTTTTGAGTTACGCGCCGGTGCTGTTCATCTCCGCTGAGAATGGCAAGGGTACTGAGAGGATTCTTCCGCTGATCGAGGAGGTTGCGAAAGAACGACGCAAACGGGTCTCGACTGGCGAGATGAACCGTTTCCTCAAGACGGTTGACTTCGACCGCGCTTCGGTCCCGGTGAGCAAGCGAGTGCGGATCTATTACATGACGCAGGCGGCAGTGGCTCCGCCGACGTTTATTTTGTTCACGGATCGTCCGGTAAAACTGCATTTTTCTTACGAGCGGTTCCTGGAGAATCAAATTCGGGCGGCGTTCAAGTTTATGGGGACGCCAATCTGGATCAAGAACCGGTCACGGTAGCGCTCATCGCAAAGATCGTTGCCAGCATTGTGGCAACCAGCTTTTCTTCGGCGCCGTGAATGGCAAATGCATCGGCGGCACACACGGTGATTCTTCGCCCTGCTCGTTTCACCTGTGCTCTGGCCGCGAATTTCTCGCCTACGGCGGGCGACAGCAGGTTCACTTTGCACTCCACGCTAAGGACGTTGGCGTTTTCCGGCGCGACGGTCAGGGCGGCGTAACCACAGGCTGAGTCGAGGATGCTGGTGATGGCTCCGGCGTGCAGGAATCCGTTTTGCTAGGTGAGGTCGGAGCGAAATGGGATCGTAATTTCGACTGCGCCGGGTTTTACTGACGTGAGGGTTGCGCCCAGGGTTGCCATGAATTGTTGTTGTGCAAAGCTGCCTTGAACTCGGTCGAAAGCAGTGACTGGCATTGTCTGACTCCCGGTGTGGTTCAGCTTTTCTACAGTCGGGCAGCGAAAAAAGCAAACCTCAGCAGCTGAAGCCGGCGTTTATTTTACCGGTTTGCGGTACGACTGAAGTCGTGCCCTCCCCAAAGCCTGCAGGGATTGGAGTTTCCCGCCAGCTTGAAGTCGTGTTCTCCCGAAAAGTGCCAGTCGCCGGAGTTTTTCCGCATCAACTAATCGTGGCGGTGATGCGCGGCAGCGGCTTCATCGTGCAATAGACCGAGGCGATCGATGCCGGCGCTGTGGGCGGTATCGATCACGTCGGCGACTCGTTCGAAATCGATGTCATCATCGGCCGTCACAAATGCGACTCGTTCTACGCGGATGGTAAAGATGTCGAACAGACGTTGATGAAGATCGCTCCATGCCACTGTCTCGTCGTTGATTTTGACGTCAGGATGCTCGGGACTTTTGCCTTCTCGCACCTGGATGATGATAGTGCCCTCGGGGCGCGGGATGGAATGGTCTGTGCGATTGGGATCTTGCGGGATCTCGACGTCTAACCCTTTGGGCATTTCCTGGATTACCACCAGCATGAAAATAATGAGCAGCACCAGCAGAACGTCAATCAGGGGCGTGACATTCATTTGGGGCGCGGACGGACCACCGCCTGCCGAGAACGACATGGATTGTTTTCCTCTCTGGCACGCGCGTGTCTAAGTGAATTGGACACTGCGCGGCGGTCGATAGTTCCCGGCGCCGGGCTGCCCTTCGTCGGTTGAGGCGCGGACATTTAGAATCGGAACTGAGACCGAATTGCATCATGCCGAAATATCTCCTGCCGGTCGCGGTTCTGGTGTTCTGCCTGGGCTCACGAGCCTACTCGCAGGACAACTACGAGATCCAGGTCTACGGCGCGGATACTGTCCAGGCAGGCATGACGATGGTCGAGATTCATTCCAACTTCACCGTCGACGGACGCAAGCAGGTCGAAAACGGGGTTGCGCCGACTCACCATGCGATGCATGAGACCCTGGAGATCACGCACGGCTTCACGCGCTGGTTCGAAGTAGGCTTCTATGTGTTTTCGAGCATCCAGCCCGATGGCGGCTGGCAGTGGGTGGGCGATCACATTCGTCCGCGCATCGCAGCTCCGGAATCCTGGCATCTCCCGGTCGGGTTGAGCCTCTCGCAGGAAATCGGATATCAACGCCGCAAGTTTTCAGAAGACACCTGGAATTACGAGTTACGTCCGATCATCGACAAGAAAATCGGCCGCTGGTATCTCGCGTTCAATCCGTCATTGGGAAAATCCATTCACGGCGTGAATCAAGATCGCGGCTTTGAATTTTCTCCCAACATGAAAGTGAGTTTTGATTTCACAAAGAAGATTGCGGGCGGGCTGGAATACTACGGAGGGCTGGGCCCAGTGACCGAGTTCGACAGGCTTTCGAGCCAGTCACAGCAGTTTTTCCCTTCGATCGACCTGAACCTTTCACCTAATTGGGAATTCAATTTCGGAGCGGGCGTGGGCGTGACGCGCGCCACCGACCGGCTGATCTTGAAGTGCATCATCGGGCGCCGTTTCAGTTGGGGCGGTACACACAGCCCCGTTGTGGATAAAGGACAGCCGCCTCTCCAAAACGGTCACTAGCTGAGTCTTCGATTGGCTATCCGATCGGCTCGGGCGATGGCGGCAAAGGTGGCGGCTGGGGTGGCGTTTCCAGCACGGGTGGCGTGTCGGGTACGGGTGGAGTGGGAGTGGGAGCAGGATTGAGCAACGCTCCCAGATTCGGATAACGCGCGGCGAAGAAATACATCGCGTAGGCGGGAAAGAAAATTGTTGCGGGCGTGGCAACTAACGCGATCACGTAGAGGAGCAGAAGCAAAGCCATGAAGCCGAAGATCACCACCAGGCTGACGGTAGTCACGTTCCAGGTTAGGCCTGCGGCTGCGCCGGCGATGATCACAACGACGCTCGGACCGATGATGATCAGAGCGGGAATAAGTGCCAGGATGGAAAATAGAATCCACGCCGCAATGACCATCACGAGTTTCAAGAGAAGATAGACCGCGTATTTGCCTAGATCTCCGCGCATCAGAGCGAAGAGCCGGCTCCAGGCATCGGCGAAGTCGAGATCTTCGAGCGCCATGATGGGCACCAGGAAATCCCGGGCCAGGACTTGCACGATGACCAGGGCCAACGCGCAAAACAACACGATACCGATCAACAGGATCACGCCACCCGCAATGCCGGCCACGTGGCCCGCGGAACTCTTCATCGATCCCACCGCTGCTCCCATCATGACCAGGGGAATGCCGACGAGCATGCCGAAGAACAGGGCAGTGGAAATCACCAGGACAAGTTGCCACAAGAAATAACGTCTTCCGGCCCGATGCCATCGTTGCCAGCCGTCGCTGATCGAACACTCCTTGCGCAGTACGGACTCGAACAGGATGAAGCGAAACACGCTGTTGATGTACAGAAAGACGAAGAACAGGACCACTGCCAGAAAGACAATAGCGGCGATGAGGCCGGCGAATTGCGCAATACGGCCGGGATCGATGTGGGGAAAGGTCGGAGCGAGAAACTCCTGACCGATCTTGGGCCGGTGTGAGGCGAGTTGTCCCCAGTTGCCGAAATTACAACCGCCGACGTGCAATTCTCCGGCGAGAATTGCTACCAGGGCCAGGCGGGACCACTGACCAAAGCGAAAAGGGGAAAACAATTGCTGGCGGGTGTGCTGGAGCGCAGGCTGGACGCAATCGACGGCGGACACGGACACAGAGCACTCTCCTCGACAGGCGCAGAGTAATTCGGCGCAGGGTGGGCGTCAACAAGGAATGTAGGAATCTTGCTGCGGTTACTCGTAACGCAGAGCTTCGACCGGGTCGAGATTCGCTGCTCGGGAGGCGGGGATCAGCGCGCTCAGAACGCCGACTACCAACAAGACGCTGGTGGAAACCATCAACGTGAAAAGAGAAATCTTCAGGTGGATGTCGGCTTTGCCGGAGTCGTCCTCGAATAGCGGGCCCATGAGCGGCAAGGTGCCGACGGCTGCGGCAACTACGTAGGACACCACGATTCCAATCGCTCCGCCGAGCAGCATGATGAGCAGAGTCTCGGCGAGGAACTGGGTTTTGATGTGCCATTTGCGCGCGCCCAACGCTCGCCGCAGGCCGATCTCGCGGATTCGTTCATCGACGGAAACCAGCATGATGTTCATGACACCGACGCCGCCGATGCCAAGGGTCAGGATGCCAATGAATATAAGGAGTACTTGTAAGCCGATGGTGATGCCGTTGATTACGGGGCGGAATTCGTCGCGGCCAAACATTTGGATGGCCTTCTTGTCGGTGGGAGAAAACTGTTGGCGGTTCGCGACTGCGGCTAGCACTTGTGCCATGGCGCGCTGTTCGAATTGTGGAGCTACTGGCTCGAAGACCATCACGGCGGCTTGTTTGGTGTTCCACAAATCGCCCGCGGCGGAGTAAGGGATCCAGGCGGACTCGTCGTCGCTGGAGAAATAGTTGCTGAGCTGGATCTTGCGGTCCATGGTGCCGATCACTGTGAAGCGGACTCCTCCGATCACGACGGTCTCGCCCACTGGGGGACGCCCGCCGAACAATTGCTCGCGGACGCGCGCACCCAGGAATACGACACGGCGGCGCTCAAGTTCATCGAGGGAATTGATCCAGCGGCCTTCGGAGGCTTCTTCGTTGCGCATCTCGCCGTATTCGGGGCAGACGCCGCGGACGGCAGCGGTTCCGACCATCCGGTTGCCATAGGCAATGCCTGGTCGGCGCACGGTCTCGAGGCACGCATGTCTGACGAAGTTCGCAGTTTCCTTGACCATGTCGAGGTCGGCTTTCTCGAATACGACTTTCTTGCCCGCGCGCTGGCCGCCGGGCTGCTCACTGGTCTGCTGCGGCCAGCAGATGACTGCGCCTTTGCCGAAGGCGTCGAAGCCGCTGACGAGGATCTGGCGGAAGCTGCCGCCGTAGGCGATCAGGAGCGTGACGGTGGCGATTCCCCAGACTATGCCGAGCATGGTGAGCGCGCTCCGCGTGCGGTTGCGGCGGAGGGCGGTCCAGGCTTCGTTGAAGATCTGAAAGAGCATTGGTCCTCAGGGGCTAAAGCCCCAGTTTTATTGGTCTTACAGCACAGCTAAAGCTGTGCCCTCCCGGAACCAATCTAAGCGAATCCAAAAACCAAGAAAAGCCGTGCCCTCCCCAAAAACAAGAAACGTCGCCTGCACCCTAACCTCCCGCCTCGTGGCGCAGGGCTTCGATCGGATCGATGGCGGCTGCGCGGCGGGCGGGATAGAGCGCCGACAGGATCGCAATGGTCCCGAGTACGGCGATCGACAATGCTCCGGTCTGCCAGGTGGGAAGCAGCCCGGCGAAGAAATCGGGCATGGGAAGCAGGTCCACGAGCGCGCAGATACCGAAGGCGACGATGAGGCCGACTCCTCCGCTTACGAGCGCGACGATCAGGGCTTCCAGGAAAAATTGGCGGAGGATGCTGTGCGCGGGAGCTCCCATGGCTTTGCGTACGCCGATTTCGCGGGTGCGTTCGCGGACGGCGACCAGCATCACGTTCATCACTCCTAGGCCGCCGAGGAATAGCGTTACTACACCTACTGCGCCGAGAAAATATTTCATGCCGTCGGTCATGGTGCGAAAAGCTTTTGCTTCCTGGATCGTGTCCCAGATGGGGCAGGCTTCTTTGTCCGCGGGATCGTAGTTGTGAAGCCGGGCCAGCACGTGGCGGATTTGCCCTTTGCAAGACTCGTGTTGTTCGACGGATCGGGGGACGACCAGCAACTGGTCGAAGGTTTCGGGGGTGCCGGGAGGTTTGTCGGGAAAGTCGCGCCGCATGGCCGAGTAGGGAATAAAGATTTTGTTGATATCCCAGCCGTCGTAACTCGAGTTCTGTTTTTTCGACGACATGACACCGACTACGGTGAACGGAATGTCATTGAGGTAGACGAACTGGTCCACGGAGGGACGGCTTCCGAACAATTGCTTTTTGGCATCGGAGCCAAGGAACGCGACGCGGCGGGATTCCTTGATGTCGTCGGAGTTATAGAAACGTCCTTCGCTAATGCCGAGGCTGCGAATTTCAGCGAACTCCGGCATCGAGCCGGTAACGGTAAAGGCAGCGGCGTTGTAGGCGGTGTGGGAGCGCACGTCGTTCTGCTCGAGTTCAGGGATTGCGTACTGACAGTCGGGCGCTTCGTCCTGAATATGGGGGAGATCAGAGTCGACCCAGTGAACCAGACGTCCGGTGCGGGTTCCGCCAGCTTGCAGGCTGGTGCGGCCGTGAAAGACGATCATCAGGTCGCGGCCGAGCGTCGCTGCCTGTTGGGCTTGTCCGACGCGCATTCCCTCGCCGGCGGCGGTCATCAGGACGATCGATACTACGCCCCAGGCGATTCCAAACATGGTCAGCAGCGTACGCACACGATGCGCCCAGAGGGTTCGGAAGACGTCGTAGATGAGGTCACGGAAAGACATGCAAGGATTCGACGAGGGCCGCAGTGAAACGGAAGCGGAGGTCTCTTCAAAGGGAGATACGCAGAGTGGCGGGGATTGGTTCCGATAGAGTGTGGAATGGTATGGCGAACCGTTTGTTGAAAGAGCCGGATCGGTGCCTCTGGGGCTGAAGCCCTCGATCAAAAAGGGCTTGATCGCAGCGGTGAACCGCTGCGCCACCCAAAGGCAGAGTGTTCAGCAGAGTGCTAGCGTGAGATGGGTGCGGCGGGGGTTGTAACCCGGTTCCACCAGGCCTGGAACTCGTTGAGCGCAGCCTCGCATTGCTGGCGATGGCGCTCCTTTCGGTCGCGAATGCGAGTGGCGAGCGCGGGCAAGAGGTCAAACGTTATGTTGGCTGGCTGGAAGTTTTTGGGATCGGCTTGGGTGACGTAATGAATGAGCGAGCCGAATGCGCTGGCTCGGGGCGGAGGGATCGGTTCGCTGTCTGCCGCCAGGGCGGCGGCATTCAGACCGGCCATGAGCCCGGTGGCGATGGATTCCACGTAACCTTCGACGCCGCAGATTTGTCCGGCGAACAGAACCTGGGGATGATTCTTCATCTGTAAGGTCGGAGCGAGCAGCGTGGGGGCATTGATGTAGGTGTTGCGGTGGATCTGTCCGTAGCGGAGAAATCGGGCTTGTTCCAGGCCTGGGATGAGGCGCAGCACCTTCGCCTGCTCACCAAATTTCAGGTGGTTTTGAAAGCCGACGAGATTGTAGGAATCGGCGCGCAAATTTTCCTGTCGCAATTGGACTGCGGCATAAGGGATTCGTCCGGTGCGCGGGTCTTTCAGTCCGACCGGCTTCATTGGGCCGAAGCGCAGAGTGTCGCGGCCGCGACGGGCGATTTCTTCGATGGGCAGACAACTTTCGAAATAGTTGAGCTTCTCCCAATCCTTCTCTTCGACAGAGTGCGCGGCCAACAGGGCGTCGTAGAACGCGTCGTACTCTTCTTTCGACATCGGGCAGTTGATGTAGTCAGCTGAGCCCTTGTCGTATCGGGCGGCGAGGTAGACCTTGCTCATGTCGATGGAGTCGGCTTCGACGATGGGGCTGATGGAGTCGTAAAAATAGAGGTGCGCATTGCCAGAGGTCTCAACGCTGAGGCGGGCAATTTCTTGGGAAAGAGCGTCGGACGTGAGCGGGCCGGTGGCGATGATTGTGATCTGTCCGGCTGCGATATGCACGGCTTCTTCGCGATGGATGTGAATCAGGGGCGCGCGGGAAATTGTCTCGGTGACTCGTCGCGAGAATTCAATTCTGTCTACTGCGAGGGCATGGCCGGCGGGGACGGAGGTTTCGCGGGCTAGTTCGAGCAACAGCGATCCGGCGCGACGCATTTCTTCTTTCAGGAGCCAAGGGGCGGTGTTCTCGCTGTCGGATTTTAAAGAGTTGGAGCAGACGAGTTCCGCGAAGTCGGCGGTCTGATGGGCGGGCGTTGTCCGCGCCGGGCGCATCTCGAACAAGTCAACGGGAACGCCTCGCCGTGCGCATTGCCATGCGGCTTCCGATCCTGCGAGTCCGGCACCGATGATTTGCACTCGTGTGGTCAAGAGGCCTTGTCCGCCAGTTTTCGCAGATCGTTTCCCATCAGCAACACACTTCGCCAGTCATCCATAAAATCGCCGCCCAGCGCTTTGTACATTTCTATTGCGGACTTGTTCCAATGCAGGACTTCCCATTTCAGCAAGACGCGATTCTCCTGGCAAGCGATGCGCGCGACTTGCGCGAGAAGGGCTGTGCCGATGCCTCGTCCGCGGAAAGCGGGGCGAACAAACAGGTCCTCCAGGTACAATCCTGCGCCTCTCCAGGTTGAATAATAGCCGAAGAAGAGCGCATAGCCAGCGGGCTGGCCGTCCCATTCGGCGATCAGGGCACGGAATTGCGACGACGTGCCGAAGCCGTCGCGGGCCAGATCGTCTGCGGTGACGCGGACCTCGTCAGGCTCTTTTTCGAACTCGGCTAATTCCCAGATGAGTGATCTGAGCAGGGCGGCATCGTCAATAGTGGCGGGGCGAATCGTCAGCATGATCGGCGAGTGAACGATGATTAGAGTCGCTGACATTTATTATAGAGGCGAGTTGGAAAACGGAGGACGCATGGCGCGCATCAGTCTGATTGAGCCGGACACGGCCAGTCCGGAAGTGAAAGAAATTTATGACGGCAAGTTGAAGGGCAAGCCTGGGAGTATCCAGAAAGCGCTGGCGCATCGGCCGGCGATGCTCGGAAGTTTTCTCGCCTTCTATGCGACTGTGGGACGGTCGCTGGACCGCAAGCTTTACGAAGCGATGTACTTGCGGACTTCGCTGATCAACAGATGCCACTACTGCACCCAGCATCACATCGTGGGATCGAAGCGTGCGGGGTTGACGCTCGAACAGATGAGAGCGCTGAAGGGTGGGGATTATTCCGGGTTTAGCGCGTCGGAACAAGTCGCGCTGCGGTATTCGGAGAAACTGACGCGCACTCCGGACGGCGCCAACGACGCTGACTTCGCCGAGCTTAAGAAACATTTTTCCGATGAGCAGATTATGGATCTGCACATGCTGATTGGGCTGGCTAATCTTACTAACCGCGTTACTGGGCCGCTGGCGTTGGATCTGGAGTTCGCGGCGGAAGAGCTTTAACCACGGGGGGCACAGGGGTCACGGGGAAAGGCTCGGCTTTTACTTTGGCGCCTTACAGGATTATTCTTTCGTCTCCTACCCGCCGCGTCACGCGTTCACGATCGAGATATTCCAGCAGCGGGATGGCGTATTTGCGGCTGACGCCGGTCAGGTCTTTAAAACGGGCGACGTCGATCTTCGGGGTGGAGCTTTTGAGTGCGGTCATTTTCTGGCGGAGATCGGTCAGGACGCTGTGATGAAAGACGAGATCGTCGGATATTTTCACGAGGGCTTTTTCGCGAAGGAGGAGCGTCACGATTTTCTGGGCGCGAACTTTGTCGACTTTCAGGCCTGCCAGTACTTCTTTTAACGACGGTACTTTGAGTCCAGCCGTGGAGAAGGCCTGTTCGATGATTTTTTTCGATTCGGCCTCTTCGTCTTTCATGACGACGCCGCGTCCCGATAGATGTACGAGTTCTCCGGCTACTTCCAGCTTCTTGTCGAGAAGCGATGTGTCGATTGCGGCCGCGAAGATCTCGGCGCTGACTTGTAATTTATCGCGCAGTTCTTCTTTGCCGATCCCAGCGACCAGGGGATTTTTCATATGGAAGTCGGCAACTTGTTTCGACATCGCGGATGTGAGGTGATCGAGTGACGACACGTTCAAGAACGTATCGGCAATCTGACGGATCGTACCGTTCTCCAAGAGTCCGGCCAGCTGCTTCTGGATAAATTCCTTTCGCCATCCGGTTTCGATGGTCGCCTGGGATAGTGCCAGGCCGTGCACGCCTCGGCGCGCAATGCGGGCTTCGAGCATTGTTGCGGTGCTACCGTGCTCCAGCCCTTGCAGGAAATCCTGGGGGCTTTTCAACTTCGCGATGGGCGCTGCGTCCAGAACGACTCCTCCACCGACTGTGACTACGGGAGAAAACTGGCGCAGAATGAAACGATCGCCGGGCAGGAGTAGCGTGGGCTCTGCGAGCCTGAGTTGTGCATAAGCCAGTGCTCCGGGCGCCACCTGTTTCGTTCCGTGCAGCCGTACTTCAGCGATGGTTTCCATGGTGTAAGCGTGGAAGTGAACGCGGGCGCGGTCTTTCAGGGGCCTGGCGGAGGCGAGCAAGGTTAGAGCCACGTCGAGTCGTGAGGTGGAATGGAAAGTGTCGGGCGGGGCAAGAGTCATGCCGCGGACCAAGTCGTCGGTTGCGATCGCCGCGAGATTCAAGGCGGTACGCTGACCGGCAATCGCCTGGTCTGCGGCTGCTCCATGCACTTGTACTCCGCGAACTCGAAGGCGCTTGCCGGTGGGAAAGACTTCCAGTTCTTCTTCTCTCGAAATTATTCCGGAGACGAGAGTCCCGGTCACGACAGTGCCGAAACCCTTCATGGTGAAGACGCGGTCTATAGGCAGGCGCGCCAGAGCGGTCGAATCTTTGGGGGAGATTTCCGCCGCGATTTTTGCGAGCGCCATTCGCAGTTCCTGGAGGCCAGCGCCGGTCAACGAACTTACTGGGATGATCGGAGAGTTCGATGGATCGAGAAACGATCCGCGAAGAAAGTCTTCCACTTCGAGGCGGACGACTTCCATCGTGTCAGCATCGACGGCGTCGGATTTGGTAAGCACGGTGATGCCGCGGCCGACGGCGAGTAGTCGGCAGATGTCAAAGTGTTCGCG
>Ga0137410_10000286_pt1 | contig 35854 bp, 53 predicted proteins | sample CZODoug1_16funga_FD_108878 | JGI IMG/M metagenome (GOLD analysis project Ga0137410, IMG submission 108878) | Vadose zone soil fungal communities from Angelo Coast Range Reserve, California, USA - CZODoug1_16fungal (Illumina Assembly) | ecosystem: Environmental > Terrestrial > Soil > Vadose zone... | reverse complement strand
GTGCTGACGGTCACCCTCCCGGACGGCACCCCCGGGACCGGCACCCTCACGAACGCCGGGACCGGCCTCTACGACCCGACCGGGGTCACCACGGTGGCCGGGCGCCACGAGTGGCGCTACGTCTCCACGAACCCGCAGACCGCGCTCACGGGCGTGTTCGACGTGGACACCGGCCCGACCGGGATCGTGAGCCTCGCGGACGCGCGGGAGCACCTGAACTTCACAGCCGGGGACACGACCGGTGACGAGGAGCTACGCGGTTACATCCTCAAGGCGTCGGACTGGGTCGAGGGCAAGACCGGCCCGGTTGTGCGACGGACCGTTACCCGCACCCTGTACCCGACAGGCGGGCTGCTGTTTCTCGAGCCGCCGGTCATCTCCCTGACCTCGGTCGTCGCGGCCTACGGCTCGCCCGGCACCTATAGCGTCGGCTCCCTGTACCTGGACGGTGAGACCGGGACGGTGCGCTACGGGTGGGGAGCCACCTGCTTCATGTACCCGGTCACGGTCACCTACCTGGCCGGGCGGCAGGTCGCCCCCCCGCTGGTGCGGGAGGCGTGCCTGGAGATCCTGCGCGCCATGTGGGGCTCGCAGACCGGACCCGGTGACATCGACGCGCTCTACCAGGGCGACACGTCCGGTGCCGGCGGGGACGTCGGGTCGACCCTCGGGCTGGCCCGGTGGCGTGCGGAGAGGCTGCTCGCCGACGGTGGCTACTTGAAGGCCCCGGCGATCGCCTGATGCCCACCGCCATCGGCGACGTGGTGCCCGCGTTGACCGCCGCCATCGACGCCGCGCTGCCCGGCGTGAAGGTGTACCACGGACCTAAGCCGACATCGGAGCAGCCGAGCGAGTTCGTCACCGTCGCCTTCGACCCGGAGGGTGTCGGCGACGGTGTGAACACCGAGCAGACCGCCGCTGCAGTCGGCAACCTGTGGGTATCGGAGTCCGGGGATGTCACCTGCTCGATAACCTGCTGGACCGGGAACGGCACCGCCGACACCCTGTTGCAGCGGGCCGACGACCTGTACGACCTGATCGACGTCGCGCTGCGGGCGGACCGTTACCTCGGCGGCGTCCTCGTTGCCGGTGCGTCTGACGACATCAACGGCGCCCGTGCGTTCGGGCACGGTGGGTGGTCCCCGCGCTCCACGGACACTGGCATCGTCGGGCGGCTCACGTTCACTGTGCGCTACGCGACGTTGCTCACGGCCTGACGTGCAGCACGAGTTCGCGTAGCCCGATCCACAGGCCCAGCCCCCAGACATGGTCGGCGATCACAAGGGCCACCACGACGAGCGCCACCAGCACCCACGCGCCCCGGCGGGCCTGCGCCTTCTCCGCTTGCCGTTTCGCCTCCAGCGCGACCAGGTCCGCGTGTAGCCGCCTCATCTGCTCCTGACGATCCATCGCCAGCCCCCTTCCAGGCCATCTCAGGGTGCCACAACCGAGGAGAGATATGTCCGTGCTGACCGCCGAGCAGGCCCGGCAGGCGTGCGCCGAGGAGTACGGCGAGTACGTCGCCATCGGCTCTATCCACCTCAACGGTGTTCTCGCCTTCCTCGATGGCCACGCCGTCCCCCGCTCGCACGTCGATTCCGGCCTGGTCTCCAAGGACCAGGTGGCCAGTGCCGCAACCAAAGCCGGGAAGGCCGCCGCCGCGGCCGCCACCGGCGAGACCAAGGAGTAGGACATGGCCCCGCCAGCAGTAGCCACCCCGAGCATTCTCACCGACGCCGGGTACCTGTTCATCGCCCCCCTGCTCTCGACGAAGCCGACCAACACGGTCGCGGGCTCGGTGTTCACCGACGCCTGGCCGGCGGCGTGGCTGCCGCTCGGCGCGACACAGGAGGGCTCGACGTTCTCCTACGAGATCGGCATCGAGGCGATCACAGTCGCCGAGTTCTTCGACCCGATCAGGCAGGCCACGGTCGAGCGGTCCGGCAGCTTCGCGTTCAACCTCGCCTCGTACACGGCGGACAGCCTGTCGCGCGCGTTCAACAAGGGCGCGGCTGTCGTCACGGCCACCTCCGGCTCTGGCGCGACCGCGCTCTACACGGTGGCGCCTCCGGCCGTCGGCGCCGAGGTGCGGGTGATGCTTGGCTGGGAGTCGCTGGACAACTCAATCCGCATGGTCGTCGACCAGTGCATCAACGGCGGCACCGTCGAGTCGGCGTTCCAGAAGGCTCCCAACTTCAGTGTCATCCCCTGCCAGTTCAACTTCGAGGTCCCGGTCTCCGGTATCCCGTTCTCGTTCTGGACTGCCGGGGTGAACCGCACGTGAGCTCGATCGGCGAGTTCGGCACCGTACGCGAGAAGTCGGACGATGTCCCGACCTTCGGCCTGGTCGGTCAGACGTTCCGCGTCGCCCCGAACCTGTCCGACCTGGCGATCATGGACATCGTCGAGACCACGCTCGCGGCCGAGAACATGTCCGGCGTGCAAGCTCTCGCGGCGACCAAGGCCCTGCTGCAATCCCTGGTCCACCCCGACGATTTCGACGCCATGTGGGCGCATGCTCGCGCGACGGCTCAGACCATCGACGACATCACGGGACTAGCGCAGGCGATCATCGCCTCGGTCACCGACCGCCCTACACGGCAGCCATCCGACTCCTCGGATGGGCCGCAGGAAACCGGTCCGAGCTCCGAGGTCGTCTCCTTCTTGCCGGCCAAGGAGCGCCTCGAGGCGAAGGGCCGCGGGGACCTGGCGCAGTTCGTCGACCTGGCGCACTCGGGCTGAGTCTGCTCGACGTCTGCGACGTCGTGTACGCGCTGCAGCTCGAGTCGCTCGAGAAGTGGGTGATGGCCGAGCGGCAGACCTGCGCCACGTTGGCCGCGGCCGGCGCGAAAGTCCAGATCCCCACCCTGGCCGATGCGCGGGTGCGTTTCGACGACGCACTGTGCGCGCCGCTGAAGGCGGAGGCGATCGACCCCGAACGTGAGGAGCTCCTTGTGGCGCTGGGGCTTCGTCGTGATTGAGGCGAAGGTGACCGGGGTCGGTGACCTGCGCAAGGTGGCACGCCGGATCGAGGAGGGTGGCGGCCCGGTGATGCGTCGCGAGCTGTCCAAGGCGTTGCGGCGGGCCACCGAGCCAGCGAAGCGCGACGTGCGTGCTGCGGCGCTGGCGGTGCTTCCGAAGCGCGGCAGGCTGGCCGGGATCGTCGCGAGAGCAACGATCTCCACGCGCACGAGCCTGCGCGGTCCCAACCCGTCGGTGCGGATGACCGGCCGCTGGTCCGGGCACGACCTGGCGCGCATCGACCGCGGCGACCTGCGACACCCGGTGTTCGCGGACAGCGCCACGCCCCGCAGCGAATGGACCTGGGTCAGCCAGAAGGTACCCGCCGGCTTCTGGACCAAGACGCTGCGTGCCCACGCCCGTCGCACTCAGCACGACGTCACGTTCGCGGTCCGCGAGGTCTCCCGGATGGTGGTGCATGGCTGACACGGTCACCACCAACTGGGACGTGCTGGTCCGCACTCGTGGCGACAGCTCGCTCAAGAGGCTCGGCGAGACCGCCGGTCGTGTCGACCACAAGTTCGCCGGCGTCGGAAAGACGCTGGCATCGGTGGGTCGGGTGGCGGCGCGCGGCCTGGCCGTCGGAGTGGCCGCATCGACGGTCGCATTCGGCTTCGGCATAAAGGAGGCCGCGGCCTACCAGAAGATCCAGAAGCAGACCGGCGCGGTCATCAAGTCGACAGGGGCGAAGGCGAAGGTCAGCGCCGGCCACGTGCACGAGCTGGCCGACTCCATTGAGGGCTACACGGCGTTCTCGGACGAGGCGGTGCAGTCGGCGGAGAACCTGCTGCTCACGTTCCGCGACATCCGCAACGAGACCGGCAAGGGCAACGACATCTTCGACCGCGCCACCCGCGCGGTCACCGACCTGTCCACCGCCATGCACATCGACGCGACCAAGGCCGCGCTTCAGTTGGGTAAGGCGCTCAACGACCCGGAGCGCGGTTATGCCCGGCTGCAGCGGATCGGCGTGGCGTTCACCGCCGATCAGGTCAGGCAGATCAAGGCGCTCTCCGCGTCCGGTGACCGCCTCGGCGCGCAGAAGGTCATCCTGGCCGAGCTGAACAAGGAGTTCGGCGGGTCCGCGCGCGCCGCCGGCACGACGTTCGCGGGCGCGCTGGAGCGGCTGAAGAACAAGGCGTCTGACGTTCTGCGGGACGGACTGCTCCCGATGCTGCCTGCGCTGACGCACATGGTGGGATGGCTGGCCGACCGGCTGCCGGGCGCTGTCGTGGCAGCGCAGGAGGGTCTGCGCAAGTTCAGCGACAAGGTGGCGCCGATCGCGGACGCCGTCCTCACCGCTTTCCAGACCGCCGCACCGAAGGTGAAAGCGGTGTTCGAGAAGTTCGCCCCCGACGTGGCGGCATTCGTCGCGACCGTCACCGACCGGTTCAAGACGATCGGCGCGGCGATCATTGCCGCGGTTCAGATCGGTCTCGACACCGGCGACTGGGGTCCGCTCGGGAACACGATCGGCGACAACCTGTACGCCGCCCTGGCTGCGGGCGGCGGGATCGCCAAGAAGATCGGCGCCGCATTCGCTGCTGTGGACTGGGCGTCGGTCGGCAAGGCCGCGTCGGCTGCGGCGGCATCGTTCATCGTGGCGTTCACCATCGCGTTCTTCAGCGACTTCCTGTCCTACCTGGCCCACCACCCGGTCAGCGCACTGGAGTTCGTAGCCGCGATCATCCCCATCGGGCGGGTCGCGAAGGTCATCGAGCCGCTGATCCGCACGATCCCCTGGCTGAGCAAGATCCTCGGGCCGATCCTGCGGGCGCTCGGCAAGGGCGACGACCTGGTCGAGGGCGCGTTCAGGCGGATCTTCCGAGGCGCGGACCGGGCCCTCGGGTTCGTCGCGCCTGCGCTGCGCCGCCGCATCGCATCCGCGCTTGACACCGCGGTCACCGCCATCTACTCCAAGGCCGACGACGCAGCGAAGGCCGCAGCCGGGTTCGGCAAGCGCATCGTGAGCGGCGTCCTCGCCCCACTGGCCGGCATCGGGGACAAGCTGTTCTCCAAGGGCGCCGAGGTCGTCTCCGGATTCGTCCGCGGCATCGTGTCGAAGATCCCCGACGTCAGAGGCGCCCTGCAGAGGCTGACGGACAAGCTCCCTGACTGGAAGGGCCCTGCGTCCAAGGACCGCCGGCTGCTGGTGCCGTCCGGCCGGTGGCTGATGGACGGACTGAACGTCGGCATCATCGACGGGGCGAAGAAGATCCGTAAGACGCTGCAGGGCATCACCGAGGGGCTGCGCGGGAAGCTCAAGGATCTGCGGCAGCAGCGCCACGACATCGCCACCGCCGCGGCGGACGCAGTGGCCTCCACGTTCGACATCTCGTCGTTCGGGCAGTCGGTGGAGTCGACCACGGCTGGTGCGGCGTCGATAGACCCCATCACCGGCATCGTTACTCGCGGTGCCGACGTCACGACCTCGTCGACGCCCACAGCAGCGTCCACGGCCTCGGGCATCGCGTCCCAGGCGCAGGCGTTCCTCGCGGCGCTGCGCACGATGGTCGCCAAGAAGTTCCTGCCCGCCATCATCGCCGCCACCGCAGCGGCAGGTCCGGGGGCTCTCAGCTCGGCGCAGGCGCTCGCAGCGGCGAGCCCGGCCGACGTCGGCTCCATCAACCGGAGCTACGCAGCCACCGCCGCGGTCGGTCGGGCCGTGGGCCAGATCGCGGGCAAGGCGTCCGGGCTGGACAAGAAGATTGACGCGACCAACGACCTGCTCCGTCAGTTGGTGAAGGCGCAGAACAGCGACAAGGTCGCCAGCCTGACGATCCCCAAGGGCGGGGACCTGATCGTGCGCTACGTCAACCAGAAGAACAAGGGCGACGAGCGGCGCCGATGACCATCTACCTCGGCCCCGTCGGTGCGCTGCAGTCCCTCCCGTCGGTCGGCCGCGGCTTCGCCGCGAACGTCGCCCTCGGCACGGCGGCGCACGAGATCGCCGGCGGGCGGGGCGGGCGCGTGGTGGACCGGGTCGGCGCCCCGCTGCGGACCTGGACGATGGGCCGGGCGTTCCTGACCCTGGACGAGATCGGGGTACTGGAAGGGCTCGCGCTGGGCGGGTACGGGGCGGGGCCGTTCGTGCTGCTGGACCCGTGGCAGCGGAACCTGCTGTCGCCGAACCAGTCGTCGGGCACGGACGTGCTGGACGACACGACCGGGTTCGTCGCGGTCACCGGGTCTGTGTCGTCGTCCACGGCGCAGGCCGATGCGGGGCAGCGGTCGCTGGCGTGGGCGGTGACGGCGGCGAACCAGAGGGTGATGACCGGGGCGACTGCGGCGACCACCACGGCGCTGCCCGCGACCGACATCCCGGTCCTTCCGTCCACCGCCTACATCGCCCGCGCCCGGGGCCGCCTGTCGGCGTCGACCGGGACGGTGCGTCTGGACGTGTTCTGGTACAAGGCCGACGGCACCGCGGCCTCGACGGCCTCCAACTCGGGCAGCACGCAGGCGCTGGCGACCGGGTCGTTCACCTCGTTCACCGTCTCGGCGACCTCACCCGCTGATGCGGCGCTCGCGCGACTGTCGGTGATCAACACGGTGATGGGTGCGGCGCAGACCATCTACCTCGACGCGTGGCAGGCCCAGCAGGCCGCCGCCCTGGACGCGTGGACGGTCGGGCTGGGTGTGCCGCGGGTGTGCTTCACGGAGCAGCTGGGGCGCACCTATCGGGTGCTGCCCTATGTGGACGCCGACTTCACCTTGACGGAGGTCTGAGCATGGGGTTCAGCGCCGGTCAGGCCGGGCACCTCGCCGAGCACGACCGGCTGCAGCCCCTCGGCACCCCCTCCGGCGGCTACGCACAGGTCACCGCGAACCAGACAACGATTACCGCACTGGTGGACCTGAGCGGGCTGACGGTCACTGTCACGGTGGGGTCGGGAAGACGTATTCGGATCACCGGGTACGTGCTGCTGTCCACGACCGTCTCCGGGGACACGTTCTCGGTGGCGATCCGAGAGGGGTCGACGACCCTGCAGGTCGCGCAGCTGACGACGACGTCCACCGCACAGGCCCAGACCCTGCACCCGGCCGTGGTGCTCACCCCTTCAGCGGGACCTCACACCTACAAGCTGTCGGCGTCACGTGTCGGCACGGGCACCGTGACGTCCAACGCCGGCGCGACATTCCCGGCGTTCATCCTCGCCGAAGACATCGGCACCTGATGCAGTCCGCGTCGGGCACCCTGCTCGCGGCCATCCAGTCCAAGGAGCGTTACCCGCTCGCCGACGTGGACGCGGACTGGCGCAAGGACGATACGTGGTCTTTCGACCCGGGCCTGTTCGACGACCTGTTCGGCGACACGTTCGTCGGGATCGGAGACCTCGGCGACCTCTCCCAGTTCCTGACCTCGGTCACCATTGACAGGTCCCTGTCCACCGACCTGCCCGACGCCGCCAAGACCGTCGCCGGGTTCGCCGCCGCAGAGGCCACCCTCACTTTGGCCGGGACACTGGCCGGCACCCCGATCGTCAAGCTGCTCGGCGCGTACGACAATCCGCTGAACACGCTCGCTCCCCGGACCGGTGCCCCGGTCCGGGCCAGCCTCGGGATGCGCACCACCGCAGGGGCCGAGCTGCTGCGGGCGATCACCGGGAAGATCCGTCACGTCGCACTCGACCCCGGGGACGGCGCCGTGACCCTGTCGGTGATCGACGACCGGGAACGCATCCGCACACCGGTCCTGCTACCCACGGTGGTCGCCAACGACTTCTCAACCTGGCGCCCCGGGCTGAACGCTCAGTACCTGCTCGACGCGCTCTTGCGGGCGAACGGCTACTACGCGTCCCCCCCGGTCCGGACGGCGTGCATCCTGTCGGCGCCCCTGTCCGGATCGGCCTGGCCCGAGGTCGGCGGGGCCGGGTTCGCCTGGGCGACTGACATCACCGGTGTCACCGGCCCAGTCCGGTATGAGGCATCGGCGAGCGGGCTCCTGGCCTACACCGGGGTCGGCGGCGACTCCTCGTTCGTCTCCTGGAAGATCCTCGCCGGCGCCAACTTCAACACCAACAACGGCACCAGCGCGTTCGTCCAGCTCCGGCGGTTCAAGGCACCCTCGGGCACCGTGCTCAACCTGATCGGCGCCCGCAACACCGCCGACGTGCAGGCGCCGGTCGCCTCGTTCTCCTGGTGGATAGACCTGGACACCGCGGCCCACACCGTCACCGTCAACGTCAACCGCGGCGGCCTCTCCACTTCGGCCACCGTCACCTTGGCGACGCTGACCGCGGCCACCGAGCACTATCTTGCGGTGCACATCGCTTTCACCGCCGCCGGGTTCACCGTAAACGCCCGCTGTGACGCCACCACCGCGACCCCGGCCAATGGTGTCATCGGCTCCTCCACCGGGTCCCCGAACCTTGACCGCATCGACCTGTCCGCCACCTCCGGCGCCCAGCCCACCATGACCGGCCTGCAAGTCACCACCGAAGCATTCTCCGCAGCCATGTGGGATGACGCCTTCACCCCGACCGCTGTCCTGGACCCGTCGCTGAACGAGCTCGTCGCCACACCGGTGCTGGACACCACCGACCCGTGGCAGGTGGCGCAGCAGATCGCCGCCGCCGAGCAGGCCATCTTCGGGATGGACGAGAACGGGGTCCCGACCTTCCGCAACCGTGACGCGATGAGCGGCGGCGCCGCGGTCGCCACCATCACCGCTGATCCGGCCGTAGCCCCGGCGAACCTGAAAGAGCGCGCATCCGACGAGGCCGTCGACACCGTCCGCAACGCGGTCACCGTCACAGCCCAGCCATACACGTTGGACGCCTTCGGCACCACCATCTGGTCCGCCGACGAGGTCTACGGCGTGGCCGCCGGCGGCGCCCTGACCATCCCGATCGGCTTCGACGGCAACGTGTACGACACCTCGGCGGTCACCTACCACGCCTGCGCGACCGCGGACGGGTCCGATGCCACGGTCACCAACCTGGTCACCGACCGCGACTTCGGCGCCACCGGAAACAGTCTCGTCGTCACCGTCCGAAATCCCAACGCATTCCCCGTCTATCTCGTCAAGAACCTGACCGACCCGGCCGCCGACCGCGGCCAGCCTTCCCTAACCGTCACCGGCCGTCTCGTGCGCCCATCCGACAACCCCTACACGACGACCGCGACCGACCCCGCCTCGCAGGACCCGGTGCACGGCTACGGCTACCAGCCGCTGGACGTCGAGCCCAACCCGTTCCGGCAGTCCGCCGCCTCCGCGCAGCAGTTCGCCGCCGACCTGCTCGTAGCGCTCAAGGACCCCCACCCGGTGCTTACCGGCGTGGCCATCGTCGGCGACCCCCGCCTCCAACTCGCCGACCGGGTCCGCGTCGCCGACCCAGACGGCCTCGTCCTCGACCAGGACTTCTGGATCGTCGGCATCCAAGAGACCTTCGACAAGACCAGCGGCTACACGCAGTCACTCACCCTGCGGCAGGCGTGAGGCGGCCGCGGTGAACGCCACCCTCGGCACCGTCGTCCTCGCCATCGCGATCCTCACCGGCCTCGGCGCCGCATCCGCGTTCCTCACCTCCGGACGCAACCGCGGCCGCATCGACGAGCTGCGCGGCGACGTCGCGGACCGCGACCGGCGCATCACGTTCCTCGAGGATGAGAACCTGCGCCACGAGGCGACCGGGCAGCGCCAGGAGCAGGTCATCAACCACCTGCAGGGCGAGGTCGAGACGCTGCGCACCCTCGTCACCGGCCAGTCCGGGCCGACCAAGGAGCTCGCCGATCTGATCCGCGACCGGCTGTCCATCCTCGACGCCAAGCTCGACGACCTGCTGGCACTGGCCGGGGACAAACGGACACCACCGGAGATGCGGAGATGAACAGGCTGGCGAACCGTTTGCACGTCGACGGCATCCCGTCCCGGCTGTGGGTGCAGGCCGTCTTGGTGTTCGCCGTGGTGACCACGCTCGTGCTGACCTCGATCGGCACCGTCGTGCTGCTGCGGAACTCCCAGCGTGCCGCGAAGGACCGCCGGGTCGCGGCGGCCTCGCTGCGGCTGCTCGTCGAGTGCACCACCGCACCGGCACAGCGCATCCCGCCCGAACGCCACGTCCCCGCCGACGACTGCTACCTGCGCCAGCAGAAGGCCGCCGGGGCGTTCACCGACCCGACCGGCCCGCTGGCCGCGCTGGTCGCCGCAGCCGCCGCGTGCGGGTCCGCGCATCCCGGCGACATCCCCGCCACCCGTGGCTGCATCGTGAAAGGGCTGAGCCGATGAGTCGAGCACCCACCGCCGAACAGAAGCGCCAGGCAAGGCGCGCCTATAACGCTCGGTACTACCAAGCGCATCGGGCCGAGCTGCTTGAGGCGATGCGCGTCTACCGTGCGTCACATCGTAAGGAGCTGCGAGCATATGACGCTGCGCGACGTGTCACCCCCGGGCGACGGGAGCAGCAACGAGCCGCCGAAGCACGCTATGCGGCCACGCCCAACGGTAAAGGGAAACGGCGCGCTGCCCGTTCGGGTCCGCAGCGGCGAGACAAGGACCGGGCCACTCAACAGAAGTGGCGCGCGACACCTAAAGGGCGCGAATCCCAACGTGCAGCGAGCGCACGCGATCTGGCCAGCGCTGCCGGCCGTGAGCGCCGGAACATTATCGAGGCTCGACGGCGCGCGAAGCAGCGAGGCGCTCCGGTCAATGACCTGACGGTCTTGGACTGGAGGGCCATTCAGGAAGAGTTCGGTTATCGCTGCGCCTACTGCGGATGCGCCGGGAAGATGACCAAGGACCACGTCTGGCCGTTATCGCGTGGCGGGTCACACACCCGGGACAACGTTGCGCCGGCCTGCAAGAATTGCAACGACAGCAAGGGGTCAAAGCTTCTTGCTGAATGGCTTGGTCTGGTAGCGGCATGAGCAGGGTCATGACCGCCAATCAACTTGTTGCGCAGTTAAAGAAGTGGCGCGTCCCCTATAGGGGAACGATCGGCTGGCGGAGACGTAATAGGGCTGGGCATGGTGCCTTCGGGGACATGCTGGGCGTGCTGAATCATCACACGGCGGGTGCGAAAGGTTCGAGCGCGCGCTCCGAGCTCCGCGTCTTGAAGCGGGGCCGTCGGGATCTACCAGGACCGCTGTGCCACATGTCCCCGGCCCGCGGTGGCGTGGTGTGGCTCGTGGGGAACGGTCGAGCCAACCACGCAGGTGCCGTCCGGCACCAAGTCCTTGATGCTTTCCTAAAGAAGCACGTTGTGCACCGCCCCGACACCACCGACGGCGAGACCAAGGATGCCAACGCGTTCCTGTACGGCGTCGAGGTCCAAAACAATGGTCGCGGCGAACGCTACCCAGATGTCCAACTGTTGTCGCTGGTGCTGCTCAATGCTGCGATTTGCGATTTCCACGGATGGGGGCCGAATGCTAGCGCGCAGCACTACGAGATCACCCGCCGCAAGGTCGACATGGCCGACATCCGCGGCGAGGCGGCCGGGACGTGGCTGCGCCGCGAGGTCGCCGTCGCCCTGCGCGCCGGGCCCGGCAAGTACGTGACGCTCGGCTGGCGACCCCCAAAGCCGCCCGACCCGGGCTACGTCGCGAAGGCGGGTGACACCTGGGCGTCCATCGCCAAGGCCCACCACGTCGGCCTGTGGCGCCTCTACCGGGCCAACCACCCCGTCCGCCCGCCCACAGCCGGCGACCTGATCACCCTCCCGAAGGAGACCCGATGAGAGCGTTCCTGCTCGCCACCGCCGAGCGCGCCGTCAAGTCCTTTTCCCAAGCGTTGGGCGCGATGCTCGTCGCCGCGGGCACCGGCCTGCTCGACACGGCGTGGCAGGACGACCTGTCCGTCGCCGGCATGACCGCCCTGCTCTCCGTGCTCACCTCGGTCGGCTCCGCGAAGATCGGCGGCAACGGCCCCTCCCTCGGCCCGGAAACCACCGACTAAGCAACACTAAGCAACCGACAACGGCCCCTCATCCTTCGGGATGGGGGGCCGATTCGTGCTGCCCTGGCGGGCCGGGCGGCGTCAGGTGGACACGGCCCGCAACCGCCGCGGGCCGTCGAGGCGGGCTACCACCGCGCTCGCAGCGTCGGGCGCGAACGCCGCGTACCCGGCCGTCGTGGTGGGCGACGAGTGCCCGAGCATCTCCTGCACCAGCCGCAGGTCCAGGCTCAGCTGGTAGCAGCGGGACGCGAACCTGTGTCGCAGCGTGTGCAGCGTCTCGGTGAAGCCCAGCCCGTGCAGGTACTCGTTGGACATGCTGCTGACGGTCGCCGGCGACACAGCCCGCGCCGGATCGCCGAAGCGGCCGAACACGAACCCTGCCGGCGCCAGACCGTAGAGCCGCAGCTCTGCGAGCAGGACAGGGGCCAGCGGAAGGACCCGCTCCTTGCGGCCCTTCCCGGTGACCACGATCACCGGTTGCCCCCCGCCCTCCCGGATGTCCTCCCGCCGCAGCCCCGCGATCTCCGCGGCCCGCAGACCGGCGAACGCGGCGAGGAACAGATAGGCCCGGACCCGGCCGCCGGCGGCTTCGAGCGCCACAAGCAGCCGGTCCTCCGGGATGGGGCGGGGCAGCCGCCTCGGCAGCTTCGGGCGGATCATCCGCGTGCTCGGGTCGCGCTCCACCTCGCCTGCCTCTACCGCCCACCGGTAGAACGCCTGGACGTGGGAGACGTACGTGCAGTGCGACTGCGGGGCCAGCCGCCAGCCCTCCTGCCAGTCGGCAAGGTGGCGCTCGGTCACGAGGCCGGGCTCCTCGACCCCGACCGCGCGGATCATGCGGTCGAGGCACTCGACCCGCTGGACGATGGTGTTCGGGGACAGGCCGCGCAGCCTCATCCACCGCTCGAACCGCTCGACCGCGGACATTTGCTCGCTCAACGACCCCGCCCCACATCGGTCACGCCGCCCGGATTATTGGCTTACGGGGCGTGAGGAATGGGAGCACGTCCCCCCAACCCGGGCGGGGATACCCGCCGATATCCCCGGTGTAACCGACACCTCCGGGTGGCGGGGTGGGCACCAGCCGCCCGTCCAGACCCGAGTACAGGTCCTCCACGCTTGACAGGTCGAAGATGTCGACGAGCTCGGCCACCTCGGCTGCCGTGAAGTCGCTCTCGTTGTTGCGGCGCCGGTGCAGGGTCGCCCCGGAGATGCCCAGTCGCGTGGCGACGTCGTCGTTCTTCAGTCCGCGGCCGGCCAGCAGCCCGTTCACGGTCGCCGCGATCGTTGCGTTCACGCCCGCCCTGGCGCTCTGCCGAGGGAGGGCTGTCGGTTTCGTCCTCATGGCGGCAACTGTGGGGCCACGGTAAAGACTTGGCAAGAGAAACCGCGAAATCTCTTGTCCACTCGCATTACAGGAGTACGTTCGCAGCCATGGACCTCACCCCCACGCAGCGCCTCGCCGAGGCGCTCGGGGTCGACCTGGCCGACTTCATCGCATCCCGCCGCCCCGCCCGGTCATGGCGGCTGATCGCCCGCGACCTGCGCGACGCCACCGACGGCCAGGTCGACGTCACCCCCGAGACCCTCCGCAACTGGTACGGCCAGCAGGCCCAACAGCAAGCCGGAGTCGCCTGAACCACCAACAGCAGCGAGCCGCCGCACCCACCCGTTGGCCCGGGGATGCAACGGCTCACCAACGAAACCGAGGATACCAATGCCCGACAGCACCGCTCAGGTCGTCATCGACCAGATCGCCTCCGAGACGATCAGCGTCCCCCTCATCGGCACCGCGCCGCTGCTCGTGCACAAGTTCAGCGAGAAGGCGAAGCGCCAGATGCTCGACAACATGCAGGGCCGCAAGTCGCCCAAGGCGCCGAAGGACCCGAAGGCCGAGTACGAGGCGGCGTTCTACCGGATCAAGGACGGCGGCTACGGCTTCCCCGCCATCGCCTTCAAGTCGGCCACCGTCTCGGCGTCCCGGTTCTACGGCAAGTCGGTGACGATGACGGCGCTACGCCAGTGTGTGTTCTTCCACGGCGAGCCGTCGGAAGACGGTCAGCAGATGGTCCGCATCGACGGTGACCCGTCGATGCGTGAGGACGTCGTGCGGGTCGGGATGGGCGGCACGGACCTGCGCTACCGGCCGCAGTTCCTGGAGTGGTCGACGCTCCTCGAAGTCACATATGTGACTTCGATGCTGACCCGCGAGTCGCTGCTGTCACTGGTCGACGCGGGCGGGCTGGGTGTCGGGGTGGGTGAGTGGCGACCGGAGAAGAAGGGCGACTTCGGCACGTACAAGCTCGACCCGACCCGCAAGATCGAGGTCGTCCGATGACACGGCAGGCTCGGCATGGAAGGGCAGGGCGCGGCAGGGCGCGGCCTGGCTTGGCAGGTCTGGCGCGGCGCGGTTCGGCTTGTCCAGGCGCGGCGCGGCTTGGTGGGGCAAGGTCAGGCAGGGCACGGCCGGGCAGGCTGGGCATCGGCACGGCGGGTCTGGGTCCGGCAGCGTTCGGCTGGGCGCGGCAGGCGCGGCGTGGCAAGGCACGGCACGGCGGGGCCGGGCCCGGCCCGGCACGGCACGGCAAGGCAGGCTGGGCTAGGCAGGTTGCGTCTCGGTGGGGCCAGGCGAGGCTTGGCCTGGCACGGCACGGCGCGGCAGGCGTGTCATGAGCCTCCGCGACGCCCTCCAGTCGGTCTACGACCAGCGCGGGGAACTCACCCCGCGCCTGGTCGTAGCCGAGTGGCGCGACCCCCACCACCCCGACCACGACCGCCTCGAATGGGACGACGGCGTCGCCGGCGAGAAGTACCGCCAGGTCCAGGCGGGCGACCTCATCCGGTCTGTGCACATCGTCTACCGCAAGGCCGAAGGAACCCGCCGCGAAGGCAGGATCCGCGCCTGGCAGTCGGTACGCGGTGAGGACAGCCACACCTACCGGCCGTCCGAGGAAGTCGCCGCCGACCCCCTGCTACGCCAGATCGTCCTCATGGACATGGCGCGCGAATGGAAGGAGCTGAAGGCCCGCTACGGGTCCTTCGCCGAGTTCGCGCGCATGGTCGCCGACGACATGCAGGAGGCCGCGTCATGAGCGCCGCAGGCTGCGAGCAGGCCGTAACGCCGATCATCACCGTCGCCCAGCGCCGTGACCTCATCGACCGGATACACGCCGCCTTCACCGCCATCCGAGCCTCGGAGATAGCGACACAGGTCTACATCCACGGCGGCGAGAACCAGACGGCCGACGCCGACCAGGCCAGCAGCGACGCCCAGGCCGAACTGTGGACCGCGTTCTACTCGATCCTCGGCACCGACGGCCATCCCACCCCCAGCGCCGAGGCGACGTCATGACCGCCACCGTCCACGACCTCGACCGCGCGCTGCGGCTGCGGCTGGTCGACAACCTGGTCGGCGACCTGATCGCCGACGAGATGGACGAGAACGCCGCCGCCGCCACCCTGAGCGCCCTCGGCCTGCGCGGCGACCGCGAACTCGTCGAGGACGCCGCCTACGCCCGCCGCTGCCGCGACGGCCTCCTCGACCTCACCCTCACCCCCCACGAGCTCTACCCCGACACCACCGCACCCACCGACCAGGCCCGCGGCACCTACATCGACATGTACGACGCCGACTACCACCAGCTGCTGGACCAGCTCGCGCTACCGGCGAAGCCCCGACTCGCCGTCGTGAACAGCGCGGCGCTCACCTCATCCGTCCCCGCGTTCACCAGCGGCCAGATCGCATCGACCGGGTTCCCCGGCGACTGGCCGACCGAACGCGCCGAGACCCGCCGCGGCTGCAACGTCGCCGCCTACACCGTCGCCCTCGTCAGCGTCGCCGTGCTCGTCCTCGGGGCCGTCCTGGTCGTGGTCACGGCATGAAAGGCGCCGAGCACTACCGCGAAGCCGAACGCCTGAACAAGGCCGCCGCCGACCAGGTCAGCAACGTCGGTCAGGCGCTGAACGACGGAAATCTCCACAGTGCTGCAGTGGCCGCGGCCATGACAATGGTCGCAACGTTGATCGCGAGGGCGCAGGTCCACGCGACCCTCGCGCTCGCAGCAGCCACCGCCTACCCCGCCGCCAAGGACTGGCACGGCGACGAGGACCGCGGCGAGTCCCGCGAGTGGGCCGGGGCGACGTCATGAGCGGCGTGCACCGCCGCCTCGACGGCTGGACAGAGAACGCCACCTGCCGGTCTTGCGACTGGCGCTGGGACGGCCCCACCGACGCGACGCTCGCTGGCCCGCCGATGTCCGCGGCGGCCGAGGCTCACGTCACCAAGACCGGGCACACCGTGGTCGCCACGACCACCACCGTGAACGGGTACGAGCCGATGACGCAGCCGTGGGCGAGGTCGTCGTGACCCCGGCCCTCTCGGTTGCCGACGCGATCGTCGCGGACCTGGCCGCGGGCGAGATGAGCGAGGCGCACGCGCTGGCCGAGCTGCGCGTGAAGGGCCTCACCCCGGACCCGTTTGCGCTCGCCGATGCCGTGAAGGCGCTGCACCTCCGCGACGAGCTCCTCAACAAAGCCAACGCGAACCCGTACTCGTTCCTCGGGATTCCGGAGAGGTTCTACTCCTTCGACACGTGGACGGCGGCGGCGCAGCGCTGCGAGGACGACTACGAGGCGGCGCTGCGCGTGCTGGCGCGTCGGCAGGCGCAGGCGGTGGCATCGTGAGCGCCCCGCTGCTGCTCGCGTTCGGGGCATGCCTGGGATTCGCGTTCGTCGCGGGCGCGGTTTGGGAGTACGTGCGGTCCGGCGGCACCCGCGACCTCGAGACCCGGCTCCGCACCATCACCCGGCTACGCCACGTCGAAGGGAGCGAACGCCCATGACGCACCCGGACGTCGACCTCGCCGACGCCGCCAGCGCCCGCCAGGCGGTGCGCCGCGAGATCGGCACCCTCGGCCTGCTCGCCGAGATCGCCCGCGCCCAGACCGTCACCCTCGCCGACCTGGGGGACGCGCTGCGCCGCGTCGCCGAACGGCTCGAAGAGGCGATCGCGCCGTGACCGCCCCACCATCGTCCGCAGCCGCGACCGCCGAACCCCCCGTCGGCGTCGTCGCGGCTGCGGACCCCGGCCCGCCGCGGACACTCACCATCACTGTGTACGGGGTCCCGGTTGCCCAGGGCAGTAAGCGCGGCTACGTCCGCGGCGGCCGCGTCTCTATGGTCGAGTCGTCCAAGAAGCTCAAGCCCTGGCGGGACTCCGTCACCTACGCGGCCGTGGAGGCGCTCGCCGGGGCGGACTTCCCCATGTTCGGCCGCGGCGTGGCGCTGCACGTGTCGGTCACGTTCTGGTTCCCTCGCCCCGCAGGGCACTACCGCACCGGCCGCAACGCGCACCTGCTCCGCGACGGCGCACCGGCTTACCCGGCCGGGCGCCCGGACGTCGACAAGACTCTGCGCTCGACCCTCGATTCCCTTACGGATGCTGGGGTTTTCGCCGACGACGCGCAGGTCGTCACCGTCAAGGCCACCAAGCGCTACGCGGGCAGCCCGGACGGGCTGTCGCGGCCGGGCGCCCTGATCCACGTACGGGCGATCCCGTGACCCCGCCACGCCCTCCTGCCGCCCGCTCCGACGGGCAGCCGAACCCCCGCGAGCACACCGTGCTCGCCCGCCTGTCGGACCTGACAGCCCGGTTCGGGCCGTGGCGCGCCGCCGAGCTGATGTTCGGGCAGCACCCGCCCCGGTGGGGGCCGGAGTTGGAGTACGCCGTACCGACTCCGACGCGCGTTGCGCTGCCGCGGACCCTGACGGTCGCGCAGCAGCGTGAGCTGATCGCCCGGCGCATCACCCGGCGCCGCCCCCTCGTCCGGTGGTGGGCCAGGTGAGCGCGCTCGTCGAGTACGTGCCGCGCCCCGCCGAATGGATGGCCGACGCCCTGTGCGCCCAGATCGGCAACCCCGAAATCTTCTTCCCCCACAAAGGCGGCAGCGCCCGCGAAGCCAAAGCCGTCTGCGCCCGCTGCCCCGCCGCAGCCGAATGCCTCGAACACTCACTCACGCTCCCCGAACGCTTCGGCATCTGGGGCGGCGTGTCCGAACAAGGACGCCGCGCCCTCGCCCCCCACAAATGGGGACCCGCCGACGACGGCGACAACGAGCACGACACCAGCCAGCAAGGAAACGCGGCATGACCATCGAAGCCAGCGACGTCACCGTTCTCAAGCTCCTCGCCCGCGGCCGCGAACCCGCCTGGGTCGCCCAGGCCACCAGCCGCAGACCCGTCGAGGTCGAACGCATCGGCCGCGAGCAGGACTGGCCCGACCTCCCCCAGCTACAGGCGAACCTCGAGAAACTCGGCGTCCACGACGACGCCCCACGCCACGCGCCGGGCTCCCAGACGCCCAGCCCCCGGCCCGCGCCAGCGCCGGCACGGTCCCTGTCACCCGCCGCGCAGATCCCCGCCGCGGCCGCACCCGGCACCGGCAAGCTCGAGCTCCTCCTGGCCCGCGCCGGCAGACACGACACCGCGGCGATCCGCGCCGCCCGCAACGCCGTCCTCACCGCGTGCACGCGCCTCGAACAGGCCCTGCAGAAGCAGGAACAGAAAACCAGGGAGCGCAACGAACGCGACGCCGCCAAGGCCGCCGCCCGATCCCGCGTCGAGCAGCTCGAGCGCCAGCTCCGCGAGGCGAAGGCCGCGCTGCGCGGCAAGCCCGCCGCCGCGTCAAGCGAAACGCGTAACGCGAAACGCATAACGCGTAACGCGAAACGCATCACGCCGGAACCGGCAACACCCAGGGTCACGCAAGGTGCACGGATCGCCGCCCGCGTCGCCGCACTCGGTGTCTCCTCGCGCACCATCCGCGCCTGGGCGAAGAGCACCGACGTCGACGTGCCCACTTCCGGGGCGCTGCCGAACGCGGTCATCGACGCGTGGGAAGCCGCGCACTCCGACGCGGCGGCGTCGTGAGCGCCGAGTCAAGAGGAGACGCCCCATGACACGCCAGACCCGCAGCCCCGCGCAGCGCGCCACCGCAGCACTCGAGGTCGCCCGACGGGTCGAGAGACGCGCACACGCCAAGGCCGCGAAACTCGCCGCGGCATCGACCGCCGCCCACGCCGAGCACGCCGCCGCCGAACGCCGCGTCACCTTCCTCGAAAAAGACCCGGATCTGCCCCCCGCGCGGGAGCGCGAACGCGATGTGGAGGATCCGCGGCCGCCGCGGGAGAAGCCAGCGAAGAAGGCCGCGCCGCCGCCCGCGGGGCAGGGCACCTGATGGGCGTCGACCAGGACCAGGCCGAAGCCGCCCGCGCCCGCCAGACCGCCACGGCCGAGGCCAGGCGGCTGCGGGAGATCGCCTGCGACATCCGCCTCGGCGCCACCGCCGACCCGTGGCAGCTCGAGGCGATCGCGTCACGGCTCACAGCGGCCGCGCGATGACCGGGCAGGACGAACAACGCGCCGCGCTGCTGGCCGACGCCCACGCCCGCTGGCACGACATGGCGGGCAACATGATGTGGGAGAACGCCGACTGCGGCTATGAACGCTGTGAGTTCGTCTCGCAGGGGCGTGCCGTTCTGGCTGCTCTGGCCTCCTCCGGGCGTGTCCCCGACACCGATGAGGCTGCTACGCGCGCATTCGTGAGCCGTCAGTGGGCGGAGGACTGGAACTCCCCAGAAGACGCCGTGTACGGCGAGGATGCGCTGGACAGGGCGCACGAGGTAGCGACGGCGGCACTCGAAGAATCGTTCGCGCATGACAGTCACCCCGAAAGCGATGACGGGAACTGTTACCAGTGCATCTATGGCGCTGAGGCCGTTGTCGCGGCCCTGGCTGCCGCTTCCGCTGGCCCCGGTGACTCAACCCCCGATTGCCCGCGATGTGCGCGACGTGCTGAGTTTCAGCGGCTGTCAGCACAGGTCAGCGACGACAAGGACTGGTTCGAGGAGTCCTGCACGCAGAAGCGCCGCGGTGACGACGCCCTGCGGCGGCTCGCCGACGCCGAAGCCGCCATCGCGAAGGTGCGGGCGCTGTGCGGGGACGAGGGCCACCACCTGCGGTCCGGCGTCATGGGAATGGTGCGCCTCAAGGACCTCCGCGCCGCCCTGTCCGGCCTGCCCGCCCCCGACCCGAAGGAGAAGTGATGGACCCGAACAGCGGACGGCTCTACACCGACGAGCAGATGGCGAAACTGAGTGATGCCGAACGCGCGCGGCTGGTGCAGATGGACGGCAGGCGCGAGGACATCGAACGCATCAGCCACGCCGTACAGAACCTCAACCGGGCCGAGCGCCGCCGCCGTAACCGCGCCGCTGGCCGCCTCAGCAACGGCGACGAGAAGAAGCGGTCGTCCGGGCTGCCCGCCCCCGAGGAGCCGAGCCGTGGGTGACCCGTCGTACGACGGGTTCCTCGCCGCGAAGGTCGACTTCGACTCCCGCTGCGGATTCCCCATCGACCCAGCCGAGATTAACCCCCTGCTGAAACCGCACCAGCGGGCCATCGTCGCCTGGGCAGTCGAGGGCGGCAGGCGCGCCATCTTCGCCGCTTTCGGGCTAGGCAAGACGATCATCCAACTGGAGGTGCTGAGGCTTATCCTCGACCGGGCCGGCGGGCGCGGGCTGATCGTGTGCCCGCTCGGGGTGCGCCAAGAGTTCATCCGCGACGCCGCGATACTCGGCACCCCCGTCACCTTCCTGCAGCACACCGCCGACGTGGACGGGCCCGGCATCTACCTCACCAACTACGAATCCGTCCGCGACGGCAAACTCGACCCGGCCCTGTTCACCGCCGTCAGCCTCGACGAGGCGTCGGTGCTGCGGTCCTACGGGTCGAAGACGTACCAGACGTTCTTGCCGATCTTCGAGCAGACGCCGTACAGGTTCGTCGCCACGGCCACCCCGTCCCCGAACAGGTACAAGGAGCTGATCCACTACGGCGGGTTCCTGGGGATCATGGACACCGGGCAGGCGCTGACCCGGTTCTTCCAGCGGGACAGCTCCAAAGCGAACAACCTCACCCTGTACCCGCACAAGGCCGCCGAGTTCTGGCTGTGGCTGTCCACCTGGGCCATCTTCTTGCAGAAGCCGTCCGACCTCGGGTACGACGACACCGGCTACGACCTGCCCCCGATGCAGGTGACCTATCATGAGGTGTCCGTGGACCATTCGAAGGCCGCGGTGGACCGGGACGGGCAGCGGCACCTGTTCCGCGGCGCCGCCCTGGGTGTGTCCGACGCCGCCCGGGAGAAACGCGACACCCTCCCGGCTCGCGTCGCCAAAGTGGCCGAGATTGTCTCCGCTTCCCCCGGCGACCATTTCATCCTGTGGCACGACCTCGAGGATGAGCGCCGCGCCCTGAAGAAGGCGCTGCCGGAGGCCGTTGAGGTGTACGGCACCCTCGACCTCGACATTCGGGAACAGCGGGTCACGCTGTTGCGTGACGCCGCCGAACAGCTGCTCAAGGACGCGGACCGGGCGCACCGGCGGAGGCAGGACCGCGTACACGAGCTCGTGCTGCGCGACCACGCCCGCGGCCTCGGGCTCGCCTGCGCACACCTGCGCACGGCACGACGAGAGGGGCGGCTGTGAGCGACGACAAGACCGGCCGCGTCGACCGCGGCCGCAACCACTCCTACCTCCTCGACGGCCACAAGGTGCCCGGCGTCACCACCATCATCGGCAACGGATACCCCAAGTCCGCGCTCATCAACTGGGCTGGCAACGTCACCGCCGAGTACGCCGTCGACCACTGGGACGAACTCACCACCGAGTCACCCTCCAAGCGGATCGCCCTGCTCAAGAAGTGCCGCTACATCGACCGCGACACCGCGGCCAACCGCGGCACGCAGGTCCACAAGCTCGCGGAGGGACTCATCCGCGGCGAGACCGTCGACGTGCCCGAGGATCTGACCGGGCACGTCGACTCCTACTTGCGGTTCCTCGAGGACTGGCGCCCAGATCCGGTGCTCATCGAGGCATCCGTGTTCTCGCGGAAGAACCGGTACGCGGGCACGCTCGACCTCGTCGCCGACCTGCCCACCATCGGCCACCGGCTGCTGCTGGACATCAAGACGAACAGGTCCGGCCCGTTCGGCGAGGTCGCGCTGCAGCTCGCCGCGTACCGCTACGCCGACTTCTTCATCGACGACGACCTCACCGAGCACCCCATGCCCGAGGTCGAAGGCTGCGGCGTCATCTGGGTCCGCTCGGACGGCTACGACCTCGTGCCGGTCACCGCCGACCAATCGCAGTATCGCTCGTTCCTCTACGTCGCCCAGGTCGCCCAGTTCTCCGACGCCGCCCGTGACCTCATCGGCGACGCGCTCACCCCGCCACGCCTGCAGCAGGAGTCGGCATGAGCATCGAACGCTACGAAGCACCCGCACAGGTCGTCCCCACCGCCGGCGTCGACTCCTGGGTGCCTGTCCTCGCCGCCGTCGGCGACCTGGCCGCCAAGATCGCCGGGACCGACTTCGTCCCTGACGCCATGAGGGGAAAGCCGGCTGCGGTCGCCGCGGCGATACTGACCGGCCGGGAGATGGGCATAGGGCCGATGCAGGCGCTCCAGAGTATCCACATCATCAAGGGCAAGCCCGGTCAAGCCGCGCAGCTTATGCGAGCGCTGGTCCTCACGGCTGGGCATTCGATCCGAACCGTCGAGGCCAACGACACCCGCTGTGTCGTCGAGGGCCGCCGTTCGGGCGAGGACGAGTGGGAGCGCGTCACCTTCACCGCCGACCAGGCCCGCAAGGCGAAGATCGACCTCGGCGGTTACCCCGAGGACAAGCTCTACGCCCGCGCCACCTCCCGGCTGTGCCGGCGCAAGTTCGCCGATTGCCTCGCCGGCATGGCCTACTCCATTGAGGAGCTGCAGGACGGCGATGCTGGCGACGAGCCCGCCGGCATCGTCGCCTTGCCCGCCCCGAACCAGCGCAAGACGACCAAGCGCGCCGCTTCGAAGCCCCATACGGCCACCGCCGTCACCACGGCAAGCTCCGCACAGTCCAAGGCCGCACCCGTCGACCTGGTGCCGCCACCGCCGCTGCCCGGCGAGGAGGAACCCGCGGCCGAGGAGCATCCGGGCGGCGGCGCCATCACCAAGCCCCAGATGGCGAAGATGCACGCCGCGTTCAACGACATGGACATCACCGAACGCGATGAGCGGCTGGCCCTGACCAGGGCGCTGCTGTCCCGCGAAGCCCTGACATCCGCGAGTGATCTGACCAAGGCCGAAGCGTCCACCCTTATCGACCTCCTCGAGCAGTGCGCGACTGAACCCGACCCGGTCGCGGCGCTTCGCGTGCTCGCCGAGATCGGAGCGGGCACCGAGCCGCGTGACAACTGACCAGATCACACCAGCGCCGCCCGACGTCGACTGGCACGACGTCGAGGGGTCGACTCAGGGCGCCCCGACACAGCCGCGGCGCGCCAACGGCCAGACCGGCGGCGTGCCGCCGCCGCCGCACGACAACGCCGCCGAGCGGGCAGTCCTGGGCGCCGCCCTCCTCCAGCCAGCACTGATCCCCGAGCTCGCCGGCATCCTGCGCGACGACGACCTGTACCACCCCGCGCACGTCGCCATCTGGGCCACCATCACCGACCTGCACGCCACCGGCGCGCCCGTCGACGTCCTCACCGTCGCCCAGACCGCCGGCACAGACCGCACCCTCACCAGCCTCGGCGGCCCGCTCTACATCAACGACCTGACCAACGCCGTCCCCCAGGTCAACGCCGCCACCTGGTACGCCCGCGTCGTAGCCGACCGCGCCGCCGAACGACGCACCGTCCAACTCGGCACCTGGCTCGCCCAGGCCGGGCACAACGGCGACAACACGGACCTCATCCGTGCCCGCCTCGAAGCCCACCTCTCCGACCGGAACCCGGCCGAGCGAGCAGCGGCCAACAGCTGGGCGCCCGTCGACCTCGAGCACGCCATCACCGGCGACGACACCGCCGAACGGCCCTGCCTGATGCCCCGCTCCGACGGCGAGTTCCTGCTCTACCCGGGCGCCGTCCACGTGCTCAGCGGCGAACCCGCCAGCGGCAAGACCTGGGTCGCCCTGCACGCCGCGGCCACCGAGCTCGACCAGAACCACGACGTCACCATCGTCGACTTCGAGGACCGCGCCAGCCGCATCGTCCCCAGACTCATCCTCATCGGCGCCACACCCGCCCAGATCCGCGCCCACCTGCGCTACATCCGCCCCGACCACGCCCTCGACACCGCAGGCCGCGCCGCCCTCGACCTGGCCGTCACCACCACCCGCCTCGTCATCCTCGACGGCGTCACCGAAGCCATGACCCTGCACGGCCTCGACCTGTCCTCCAACCCCGACATCGCCCGCTTCTACGAACTCCTTCCCCGCCGCATCGCCGACCACGGCCCGGCCGTCCTGCTCATCGACCACGTCGTCAAGGACCACGAACGCCAAGGCCGCTGGTCCATCGGCGGCCAGCACAAGCTGGCCGGCATCGACGGAGTCAGCTATAACGTGAGAGCCGTCGAACCCCTCGGACGGGGACGCCGCGGCACCGCCCGCCTCACCATCGCCAAAGACCGCTACGGCTACGTCGAAGAGATCGCCCTCGGGCGCAGCGCCGCCGAGTTCCACCTCGATAGCACCGACCCCCACATGGCCGTCGCACGCCTCGACCCGCCCGAAGCCATGCCCACCACCGAAACCGGCGAGCAGCGGCCCACCGTCCTCATGGAGAAGGTCAGCCGCTACCTCGAGGTCCACCCCGGCAGCACAGGCGCAGCCATCGACGCGGCCAAGCTCGGCAAGGCCAAGTACGTCCGTCAAGCCCTCGCCACACTCGTCGCCGAAGGCCGCGTCGAAGCCGTCCCAGGCCCCCGCAACGCCCAGTTCCACCACGTCAGCGAACCCTTCCGACGCGACCCGGAAGCGCTCGATTGGAGGGCCGACGGATGAGCGCACAGACCAACCACCGACGACCTCGTCCCGACCTCGTCCCGACCTCGTCCCGAAGCCGGGTCCTGGGCACCTCGTCCCTCGTCCCCACCTCTACGAGGGACGAGGACGAGGTGACCTCGTCCCGATCACGGCGGGACGAGGTGGATTCGAGAGGTAAGGGGGCGGGGTCCGTTCTTGATCATCAACGCGCCCGACCCGCCAGTCATCTCGTCATCCCTCCCCATCGTTGCGCCGACAAGGACTTGGCCCGGTGATCACCACCCGCTGCATCAACCCGTCCTGCTGCTCCGACCGTCGGACCCACGGCTCGGAGGCTCACGAGTGCGAGCCGCGGGTGGTCCGCGACGCGGCCTACCTCTGCGGGTCGTGCCGCGACCGTCTGGCCCGGCTGCTCGCTGACCTCCCGGTCCTCTTCGCCGAGCTCGAGGAGTCGCTGACCACTGCCCGACGCCGACCGCCAGCCCGCGCCCGCTCGTCCGGCTTGAGCCTCGAGCCGATCGTGGTCAAGGCCCGCGAGCACCTGGCGATGTGGCTGTTCGGCTGGGTCCGGGTCGTTGCCGAGGAGCGCGGGCTGACGCTGCCGCTCTCTGAGCAGCCGGACGTCCTGGCCCACTGGCTCGGCCGTCACCTCGACTGGCTGGCGCACCAGCCGTTCGCCGACGAGGTGCTCGCAAACCTCGAGGAGACCCACCGGGAGGCTCGCGCCGCGCGTCAGATCGTGCCGCCGCGGGTGTTCCCCCTCAAGGACCCGACCGGCGACCCCGTGCGCTGCACGCACCACGCCGAGGGACCGGTCCGCGCGGGCCGCCAGCCGCCGACCTGTCAGGGCATCGTCACGGCGGTGGTCCGCGACGCGAGTCCGCTGCTGCCCTCGGAGCTGACCTGTTCGGGCGATCCGGCGCACGCATGGGCGCCGCACGAGTGGATGACGCTGGGGCGCCAGGTGAACCCCGGGATGGACCCGGACGCGATGGGCGCGTTGACACGCGCGATTCGCGGCGTTGCTTGACACGCGGTGGGGTGCTTGACATCTTGACCTCATGCTCGGTGCGCTGTCGGCGCCGGGCTTTCGTCGTTCCCGAGGTGGTGACCAATGGTCAGGGTCCGCATCCGCTGGGAGGACTTCTCGGTGCTCGTCGAGTCCGACGCCGAGCCGCACCCGGATCTGCTGGACGAGCTGACCACCCGCGCGAAGCGGCTGTTCTTGGAGACGACGGCGAGCCTGCCGGAGGCGGAGGGCTGATGCCCCGCGCCGAGGTCAGGGGCGTCGTGGACGCGGTCGTGGTGGGCTGCGGGGCGTGCGGCTGGTCGATCGAGGTCCGTCCGTCCGAGCTGCGGCTGCTCGTCGATCTGGTCGACCTGGCTCACCTCGGCCCGATGGTGTCCGCGACCCACATGGCGTTCGACGGCGGCCGGGCGTTCTGGGCCGGCGATGCGGACCTGCTGGTGTCGCGAGGGCTGGCCGGCAATGCCGTGGCGTGACGCCCCGTCGACGTCGGCCGCGTCCCGCGGCTACGGCCAGGCGCACCGTCGCCGGCGCAAGGCCGACGCGCGACGGGTCGAAGCCGGCCTCGGGTTCTGCTGGCGCTGCGGTCAGCCGATCGTTCCGCTCAAGGTCCGTCGCAGGGATGGGCGCCTGGTGTCGAACTGGCACCTCGGCCACGACGACAACGACCGCACGGTCTACCGCGGCCCGGAGCACGAGTCGTGCAATCTCAAGGCTGCTGCCCGGAAGGGTCGCCGGCTGCAGGGCCGCGGCCCGCGGCCTCGCCCGCAGGTGGCGCTGCTGCGCCGCCGCGTGGTCGCCGCCCGTGCGTCGAGGCAGTGGTGAGCGTCACCGACGCCGTGCGCGCGCAGCTCGGCGACGACACGTCATGGCGCGCCCAGACGGCGCTCGCTCTCGCGGCCGAGGTCGACGAGTCCGGCTCGCCTTCGGCGGCGCGCGAGCTGCGGACCCTGATGGACGCGATCGAGGCCGGCACGCCGGCGGAGGCGGGTGACGCGGTTGACCAGCTCGCTGCTCGACGCGCCGGTCGCCGTGACGGGCGTGCAGACGCCGCGCCTGCTGTGGACACCGCCGGCGCCGGTGAGCAGCGCCGGCCAGGAGGCCGTCGACCTCGCGGCTAGCGTCGGCCTGCACCTGGACCCGTGGCAGTCCCTCGTCCTGGACCACGCGCTCGCCGAGGACGACGCCGGCAAGTGGTCGTCCTTCGAGGTCGGCCTGGACGTGGCGCGCCAGAACGGCAAGTCGGCCGTGCTCGAGGCGCGCATCCTGGCCGGGCTGTTCCTGTTCGACGAGGCGCTGATCGTGTACTCGGCGCACCTGTTCGACACCTCGGTCGAGGTGATGCGCAGGCTGTGCGGCTGGATCGACGGCACGGACTGGATGCGCCGCCGGGTGAAGCTGACCCGGGCCGGCGAGGTCGGCAAGTGGTCCCACGGCGAGGAGGGCGTCGAGCTGCTGTCCGGGCACCGGGTGCGGTTCAAGACCCGCACCAAAGGCGGCGGCCGCGGCCTGTCCGGGGACTGCGTGATCCTCGACGAGGCGATGTACCTCTCCGACGCGCACATCTCCGCGCTGATGCCGCTGATGGCCGCCCGCTCGGTCACCGGCAGCCCGCAGATCTGGTACGCCGGGTCGGCCGGCGAGGCTGAGTCGGTCGTGTTCGGCCGGGTCCGCGACCGGGCAATGGCTGGCGGCGACCCGTCGATGACCTGGCTCGAGTGGTCGGTCGACGAGCGCGCCTACGCCGAGGCCCTCTCGCACGGCGAGGCCGCCGGGCGCGCGTTCGCGAAGACCCCGATCAACATCGCGACGGCCAACCCCGGCCTCGGAATCCGCATTTCGCTCAAGCACTGCCTGCACGAGGAACGCGCGATGCACCCTCCGGAGTACGCCCGCGAGCGGCTCGGCGTCGGGCAGTGGCCGCGAGCGGCGGGCTCCGACGGTCCGATCTCGCCCGACCAGTGGGCATCCGTGGCTGACGGGTCCTCGGAGTGCGCCGACCCGGTCGTGTTCGCGATCGCCGTCTCGCTGGACGGCGCCCATGCCGCTGTCGGTGTCGCCGGGGCGCGCGACGACGGCCTGGCGCACGTCGAGGTCGTCGAGCACGCCTCCGGCACACACTGGGTGGCGGCCCGCGCCCTCGAGCTCCGCGACAAGCACACCGGGTCGCTGGTGCTGCTCGACGGCGGGTCCCGCGCCAACCAGCTGGTGCCTGCGCTGATCGAGGCCGGGTTCGGGGTGCACTCGGGCCAGGACGCCCCTGCACCCGGGTCGCTGGTGATCGTCGGCCGTGAGGTCACTGCGGCGTTCGGCGCGTTCGTGTCGGCGGTGACCGAGTCACCGACGGCGCTGCGGCACCGTCCGCACCCGGCGCTGGACACGGCGATCGGGGTGGCGACCGCGCGCAGCGTCGGGCAGGCGCTGGCCTGGGACGGGAAGAACCTCGCGGACATCTCCGCGCTGCAGGCCGTGACGTTGGCGGCGTACGGGCACGCGAAGTACGGGCAGCGGGACTACGACGTGCTCAACAGCGTCTGGTGAGGAGGGATCGTGCGTAACCCCTTCCGCCGACCAGAGAAGCGCGTCATCGACACCTACCCGATGCCGTGGAACTACGGCGGGCCACTGCCGGGCAACGCCATCGACCAGAACACGGCGCTCTCGCTGGTGCCGGTCTACGCGGCGACGCGCATCATCGCCCAGGACCTTTCCACGCTCCCGCTGCAGGCTTACCGCAAGGTCGACGACGAGCGCATCCCGATGCCGAGCCTGCCCGCGCTGTTCGCGCAGCTCGTCAACTCCGGCCAGCTGCAGCCGTGGCTGTTCCGCTGTGTGACCTCGCTCGCGCTGCGCGGCAACGCCTACGGGCTCTACATCGCCCGCGACGGGTTCGAGCTCCCCACCGCCATCGAGTGGCTCAACCCGTCCGAGATGACGGTGGACGAGAGCACGGGCGTCCCGAAGTGGTATTGGCGCGGGCGTTTCGTGCCGTCCGAGGATCTGCTGCACATCCCGTGGTTCTCGCTGCCGGGTCAGGCTCAGGGGCTCTCGCCGATATCGGCGTTCGCGGTGACGATGAACACCGGCCTGCACGCGCAGGGCTACGCGAACGACAGCTTCGAGGGCGGCGGCGTGGCTGTCGGCACGTTCCAGAACACCGCTGCGGAGGTTTCGCAGGAGAAGGCGAACACCATCAAGTCGCGGCTGTCCAACGCCATCCGCACCCGTGAGACGGTCGTTTACGGCAAGGACTGGACCTACAACCCGATCGGCATCAGCCCGAAGGACGCGCAGCTCGTCGAGTCGCAGCGGATGACGGCCAACCTGATCGCCGCCGTCTACGGGGTGCGGCCGGAGAAGGTCGGCGGCGACGCCGGCTCGTCCCTGACCTACGCGACCGTCGAGCAGAACCAGCTCGAGTACACGACATCGACGCTGCGGTTCTGGGCCGAGCTGCTCGAGGGCCACTTCTTTGGGCTGCTGCCGCAGCGCCAGTACGTCAAGTTCAACCTGGACGCGATCGTGCGCCCGGACCTCAAGACGCGCTGGGAGGTCCACGAGATCCGCCGCCGGATCGGTGCGGCCAACATCGACGAGATCCGCGCGCTCGAGGACGAGCCGCCGCTGCCGGACGGGCAGGGGCAGGACTACACACCGATCATGCCCGGCGCCGCCATCCCGGCTTCGGACGCGAACCAGCCAGACGGCTCAGTGACGCCGATGAGGAGATGGGTGACACCAGCATGAGCGATATCGAGCGGCGTTACACGCCGGGTCTGGTCGAGCTCCGATCCGCGAAGGACCGCCGCTCGATCGGCGGGTACGCGGCGAAGTTCGAGAAGACGTCGAAGAACCTGGGCGGTTTCGTCGAGAAGATCCGGGCGGGCACGTTCAACAACTCGCGCGGTGACGGCTGGCCGGAGGTGATGGCCCGCTACAACCACGACGACAACATGCTGCTGGGCACCACCGCGGCGGCGACGCTGCGGCTGACGGTGGACGAGATCGGGCTGGACTACACGGTGGACCCGCCGGACTCGCGCGCCGACATCGTCGAGCTGGTGGCTCGCGGCGACGTCACGAGGTCGTCTTTCGCCTTCCGTGTCATGCCCGAGGGCGACGAGTGGGGCCTCAATGACCTGGGCATCCCGCAGCGCACGCTGCTGAACGTGCAGCTGGTCGACGTGGCCCCGGTCAACGTGCCGGCCTACCCGGACACCAGCTCGGCGATGCGCTCGCTCGCCGCGTTCGTGCAGGCGCCGATCGAGGACATCCGCGCGCTGGCCGCGAAGGCCGAGCTGCGCAAGTTCTTCGCGCGCACCGAGGACGGCGGCGCGCCCAAGCAGACGTTCGGCCCGCAGGCGCGCATCGACATGCTCGCCCGCCGGGCCGACCCGTGGACCTAGGCGGATAGGGCACTCCCGTTCGCCGGCCGGTCCACCGCACCACCCTCGTGGGATAGGGCGCTCCCGTTCCGCGGCCAACCATCCGATTCCGAACAGAAGGATTCGTCATGTCCGAAGTTGTGAAGAGGCTGCGGGAGCGCCGCCTGCAGGTCTGGGAGCAGGCCAAGGCGATCGCGGACCGCGCGGCCGACGAGAACCGCGCGTTCTCCGGCGAGGAGCAGGGCGCCTGGGACACCTGCAACGCCGAGCTCGACGCGCTGGACAAGCGCATCAAGTCGATGCTCGACGGCGAGCAGCGGGCGAAGGACACCGAGGAGGCGTTCGAGAAGCTCGAGGGCAAGCCCCGGGAGGCTTCCCAGCGGACCGAGAGCGGTTTCACGCAGGAGCTGCGCGACTTCGCCTCCGGCAAGTCGGGGCACTCGCTGGACGTCATGCCGGACGGGCCGGTCGACTTCCGTGTCCTGTCCAAGCTGACCGCGGGCGCCGGCGGCAACACGGTGCCGACGTCCTTCTACGACCGGATCATCGCGCACCTCATCGAGACCGCGGCGATCATGCAGGCCGGCCCGACCGTCCTGCAGACCAGCTCGGGTGAGTCGATCCAGGTCCCCAAGACCACGGCCCACTCGACTGCCGCGATCGTCACGGAAGGCTCGGCGATCGGCGCGTCCGACCCGGTGTTCGGGCAGATCCCTCTTGGCGCGTTCAAGTACGGGCTGCTGATCCAGGTGTCCCGCGAGCTCATCAACGACACGGGCGCCGACCTCGAGGGCTACCTGGCGATGCAGGCCGGCCGTGCGCTGGGCAACGCCTTCGGCGCGCATGCGATCACCGGCACCGGCACCGGCCAGCCGCGCGGGGTCGTCACCGACGCCACGCTCGGTGTGACCGGCGGTGTCGGTGTGGTCGGTGTGCCGACGGCGGACAACCTGATCGACCTGTTCTTCTCGGTCATCGCGCCGTACCGCGGCAGCTCGTCGGCCCGCTGGATTCTCAAGGACTCCAGCGTCGCCACGTTGCGCAAGCTCAAGGACACGACGAACCAGTACCTGTGGCAGCCGGGTCTGCAGGTCGGTGCGCCTGACATGTTCCTGGGCAAGCCGGTCCTCACCGACCCGGGTGTGGCAGCCACGGGACTCTCGGCCAAGTCGGTCGTGTTCGGCGACATCTCGCAGTACTTCGTACGAATGGTCAACGGGATCCGCTTCGAGCGTTCCGACGACTATGCGTTCAACACTGACCTTGTCACCTTCCGGGCGCTGATGCGCGCGGACGGCGCCCTGGTCGACCTGACGGGCGCGGTCAAGTACTTCGCCGGCGGCGCGTCGTAGCACCCGAGGTCGCGTACCCGGCGGGTATCGGTTGCCGCCGGGGCCGCGACCTCGATCCGAGGAGGCGAGCACGTTGCAGGTCAAGATGATCGTGGCGGTGTCCGGTGTGCGGGACGGCAGGCCGTGGCCGCCCATCGGCGGCGTTCTGGACGTTCCGGACGAGGAGGCCGTGGAGATGCTGAACAACGGCATCGTGACCCACGTGCACGACCCCGAGTCCGGTGTGGAGACCCGCGAGGCGCCGGTACCCGCGAAGCCGCCGCGGAAGCCGGCGAAGCGCCCGGCGCGCAAGCGCCCCGCCTCGTGACCCTGCCCGGGCGCGGTGACTATCTCGAGTACGTCATGGGCGTGTACGACGAGGCCGAGAAGGTCGCGCCGCTGACCGCGCAGCTGGCCGCCGTCAACGCGACGAACGTCACGCTGACCGCGACCATGGAGAACCTCGGCACTGTCGTCGACGACCTGAAGGCGCAGCTGGCGGACTGCCAGGCGTCCCAGCCGGACCCGCCGCCGGACCCCGACCCGGAGCCGACCCCGGTCGCGCCCGCCCTGCTCGGCCTGGCCGCGGACGACTTCGACTCCCAGCGGGCGATCCTGGAGGCGACCGGCGGGCAGTTCGTGGCGACCCGGCGTTTCGACGCCGGCAACGGCTTGGCCGGGTTGAAGAGGTCGTGCCCGCCGGCCGCGGCAGCGGGCCTGTCGATCGTGGCATCGGTGAAGCCCGGCCAATGGGCGGCCGCGGCGTCAGGCTCGTACGACGACGCGATGGTCGCGCAGTGCGCCTATCTGGCGGGGCTGCGCGACCAGTACCACCTCGCCCGCGTGTACCTGGCGCAGCACCACGAGCCGGGCACCTCGCCGACGGTGTCGAGCGGAGAGTCCGGGTCGGCCGCCGACTTCGGGCGGATGTACTCCCGGTTCGTGCCGATCGCGCTCGCGCACGGGGTGACACCGACCTACATCTTCAACGGCTGGCAGCTCGGGGACTACACCGAGGCGCAGCTGGGCGCGTGGGTGCCGGCCGACACGCGCAGACCGGATGTGGTGCTCGGCGCGGACCACTACCAGCTGAAGTCGGGCGGCGCCGGCCCGGTCGCCGCGATCCGCAAGCACGTCGCGCAGGCCGGGGCGTGGGGGATGCCGTACGGGGTGGGCGAGTTCAACGCGGTGGACGCGTCGGTGCTCACGGCGACCGGCGACGCGATCAGGGCGGACACGGACAACCTGGCCTACGCCTGCCTGTGGTCCTCGCGCAACCTCGTGTTCGCCCCGATCGGCGCGCGGACCAGCGCCGGGCAGGCGATCGTCAAGAACTGGGAGAGCTGATGCCTCACAACGATGCCGGGAAGAACGCCTCTCTGTCCGGCGGTCTTGGCAATGCCGTGACGCATATCGGGCTACTGCAACTCGCCGACCCGGGGACGGGAACCAACTTCACCGGCACCGAGGCCACCGGCGGCGCCCCCGCGTACGCGCGGCAGGCCGTCACCTGGCAGACCGTCGGCACCCCCGCCGCGGCGCAGCGCGGCAACAACGGTGCGCTCACCTTCGACGTGCCCGCGGGCACCTACGGCTTCTTCCTGCTGATGAACCACCTCACAGCCAACACCGGGAACTTCTTCGGCTACATCCCGTTCGGTGGGGCCTCGGCGATCCGCGGCTTCGCCACCTGCAACGCCGCGGACGTGACAGCGGACACGGTCACGTCCTCGGCGCACGGCATGTCGAACACGGACCGGGTGATGCTGTTCAACGTGTTCGCCGAGTCGGTCCCTGCCGGTCTGGCTGAGGGCACCATCTACTTCGTGGTCGGCGCGGCCACGGACACGTTCCAGGTGTCGTTGACCTCGGGCGGCGCGGCGGTGAACATCACCGGCATCGGCGAGGCCATGTTCCAAAGGGTCGTCCCGGAGGTGTTCGCCGCGCAGGGCCAGATCGTCGTCAGCACGAACCAGCTGATCCTCGCCGCCGACGGCGTGTAGCCGTCGGTGGCCGCCATCACCGCCCAGGTCTCGACGGCGAGCACCACGGACGGGCCGACGTTCGTGTCGGGGTCGTTCACCCCCCCGGCCGGTGGGCTGCTGGTCGCGTTCGTCGCGTCGACGGGGACGCTGGCCGCGGGCGCGTTGACCGCGTCCGCGAACGGGATCACCTTCACCCGGGTCGCGACCGCGTTGAAGAACACCAGTGTCGACGCCATCTACCTGTTCGTCGCGAACCAGCTTGTCCCGGCGTCTCCGGCGTCGATGACGGTCACGTTCGACTGCACCGGGGACGACGCCACCGGCGCCGTCGTCATGGTCGCCTCGGCGTCGGCGTTCTCGCGGGCCGGTGCTGTCGCGGTCCGCCAGACGGTGGTGGTCAGCAACGAGGCCGGTGGCCTCACCCCCGCCCCCGTGTTCGCGGCGGCCGCGCGGACCGAGAACCCGACCCTGGTCGGGAACTTCACCGCGTCCGGCGCCGGGTCGACCCCGCCCGCGGGCTGGACCGAGCAGGTGGACACCTCCTACGCGACGCCGACCACCGGCGGCGGGTACGTCTCCCGCGACTCCGGCTTCACCGGCACCACGATCACCTGGGGCTCGACGATAACCGGCCAGCACGGGCTGATCGCCGTGGAGCTGGACACGTCACCCGTCGACTACATCCGCCGCCGCGGCCCCAACTACCGGAGGTAGAACCGTGGCTGTCCTCGCACTTGCCCGCGTCTACACGGTGTCCGTCGCCATCACCAACCCGGGCGCGGTGACCAACCTGAACCTGCAGGCCGCGGCGACCAAGCCGCTGGTGCTGGTCCGGGCCAAGATCACGCTGGCGCAGGCCACCATCCCGGCGGCTGCGAACGCGGCGGTCGAGCTGGTGCGGTTCACGGCGGCGCCGACCGTCACGTCGATCGCCGCGTCCACGTTCCTCAACCATGACCCGACCGACGCGGATGCCGCGTTCACGGCGGGGCACACGGCGTCGGCGGCGGGCACCGTCACGGACGCCTACCTGGAGGGCTGGGGCTCGTCGACGGGCTGGATCTACGACTTCGCGCCGACCCCGGAGGAGTACATCGTGGTCCCGGCGGGGACGGCGAACGGGATCGGGCTGCGGCACACGACAGCGCCGCCGGCCGGGGTGTACCGGTTCTTGATGACGGTCCACGAGATCGGTTAGCCGGTGGCCCGCTCGGCCACGTTCCGCCGCCCGGTCGTCCGCAGGGTCCGGCCGAACCCCGGGCGCTGGGCGGTAGCGGCAGGCGCGCCGGTCGCCGAGATCGGCACCGGAACCCTCGCCCTCGCCGGTACCGCGGCGGCGGTCAAGGTCGCCAAGGTGACCGGGACCGGCACCCTCGCCCTCGCCGGGGCCGGGACCGCGGCGAAGCGGCAGGCACAGACAGGCACCGGGGCGCTCACGCTGCCTCCTGCGGGCCGCGCCGCCAAGGTGGCCCGTCCGGTCGCGACCGCCGTGCTCGTCCTCGCAGCGACGGGCGTGGACGTCAAGAAGGCGCCTCAGACCGGGGTAGGCGCGCTGGTCCTGGCCGGGACACGCGCCTCGCTGAACGTCAAGGCCGTCACCGGCCTCGGCACCCTCGCCCTGGCCCCGTCCGGGCTGGACGCCAAGATCGCCGCACAGACCGCCAAGGGCGTCCTGCTCGCGGCGGCGAGCTCGCTGGACCGCAAGAAGGCAGTCGCGCTCGGCACCGGGATCGTGGCGCTCGCCCCGACGTCGCTGGACCGCAAGAAGGCCACGCCGACGGGTACCGGCCTGGTGCTGCTCGTCCCGGCATCGGTGGATCGCAAGCGTGCCACCCCGGCAGGCGCCGGCGCTCTCGGCCTCGCCGGGACCGGCCTGTTGCGCCGTATCGCCGCACAGCTCGGCCGTGGCGCGCTCGTTCTCACGGGACCCTCCGTCACCGCCGCGACGGCCGAGCCCGGCACCGCCTCCGAGGTGCCGCGACCCTCCGCGACGGCCTCGGCCACGACACGACCGGCCGCGACCGCGGCAGAGCTCGCCGGTGTCTCAGCTTCAGCCGGCGAGACGGCGCGGCTGGTCGCCCAGTCCGCTGAGACGACCCGTCCGACCGGGACCGCTAAGGAGGTGGCACGGACGTGATCGACATCGGCGACCCGTACCCGTTCCGCATCGAGGTCCGCAACGCCGCCGGGACGCTGACCAACTCCGCCGACGGCGTGCTGACGGTCACCCTCCCGGACGGCACCCCCGGGACCGGCACCCTCACGAACGCCGGGACCGGCCTCTACGACCCGACCGGGGTCACCACGGTGGCCGGGCGCCACGAGTGGCGCTACG
>Ga0137410_10000283_pt1 | contig 36054 bp, 33 predicted proteins | sample CZODoug1_16funga_FD_108878 | JGI IMG/M metagenome (GOLD analysis project Ga0137410, IMG submission 108878) | Vadose zone soil fungal communities from Angelo Coast Range Reserve, California, USA - CZODoug1_16fungal (Illumina Assembly) | ecosystem: Environmental > Terrestrial > Soil > Vadose zone... | reverse complement strand
TGTGCGGCAGGCGATAATCCGCGCTGCCCACCGAACGAACCAATGAAGCAATGCCACCCAAATCGGCCACGGCCTTGCCTCCGCGGCCGCGATAGACCACCGCTTCTCCATAGGACTCGAAGGCGAATCCACCTTGCGCCTTGCGCTTGTCATAGCGGACATAGAAAAGCACGATCTTGCCGGCAACTTTGTCGCGTCCCAATGCGGTGAGTTCGTCAAAGCTACGCACGACTACCAAGTCGGCAGTAATGCCTTCCGCCGGTGTCGCCGTGCCTCCGCTGAGCGCGGTGACAATGATTTTCTGTGTCACTTGCGGAGGCTGTCCGGGAAATTCCACCAGTTCGGCTTTCTCCTCGCCGCGCACCCAATGAGAAACGTGCGCCTCTTCAAGATGAACATCGAGCCCGAGTTTGCGCATCTCTGCGGCGACGTATTCCGAAGCAGCCTGCGCCTGCGGCGATCCGGCGGGACGGGGTCCGATGTTCTCCGTCAGGTGAGCGAGCTGGTTCCAGGCGTAGTCGCTGGTGAGCGCGCCGTCGCGAATGGACCGCAACTGCTCGAGCAGTTCCTTCGAAAGTGCGGGCGGGGCCACCAGCGTGGTCGACGGCCGTGGTTGCGCCCATGCCGGAAGGTTCAGGCAGGCAAACAAAACGAGGGTTAGGATCGGGTTTTTCATGTCAGGTCCATCCGAGAATACAAGATCATTCGCGATTTTGGGTGAGTGGAGGAGGAGGATACACCGGGAGTTTCTGCTTGGTCGCTTCCGAACGTTTGACTTCAAGTTCGTCAAACAGCAGCGCCGGACAGGCGACGCTGAACGCGACCGGATCGGGGCGATCTTCAATTGCGGGCTCGGTTCCGGCGGCAATCAGATTGCTGCGCAGTGCGCGGATGTCGAGATCTCCGAATACGCCGCCGCGTACCAGTTCTTCATGACCGTCCTTGGTCCATACCCGATACAGAAGTCGCGGGCTCAAGCGTGGACCCATGGTTCCGACGTAAAAGCAGTAGGGGAGTTCGCGCTGTTTGCAGAGATCGATCAGTTTCTTCTTGAGCTCGCTATCGGGCTGGGGATCGCTAGACTGCACGATCAGATTCCCCGGCTGGGCAAGAGGAGCCGCACCCGGCGCGGAGCGGCCGTGTCCATTGGAAACAGGAAAGTCGCGAATCGGCTGGCGCCCGACCAAATAGGAAACGAGCTGTCCTTTTTCGACTAGAGAAACGCGCTCGGCTTTCACACCTTCGTCGTCGACGGTATAGTTTCCGAACAACGGGTGACCGGAGACGCTGGCAATGGTTGGGTCATCGAACACATTGATGAAGTCCGGCAGCACGCGGCTCTTCAGGCTGGTAGACCATCGACCAGTGGTGCGCGCGTTCTGCCCGAGACCCGGCTTCCTTCCGAGAACGTTGGGCTCCACTAGTTCGGCAATCACAGTGTCGGCAGCATCGTTCGCCAGTAATACCGGGCCGCGATAGTCTTCATCGACCATCGGTGCGTCGCGGAGTTGTTTGAGTGTGTCGAACAATTTGCTGGCGGTGGTCAGCAAATTTTCGCGCGTAGGTAATTCCTTGAGGTCGTGTCCAACATCGCCGTAGGAGCGCTGGAGCAGCATGCCGTCGGGAGCCTGGGTCGATCCCTGGATGTGGATCTCGTAGCGGCCACTCCCGGTGCGAGCGACCGTGCCCTCGGAATTGAGGAAATAACGGTTCTCAGCACTGAAGCGAACACTGGACTCGGCGGATTCGAGTTTTGGGTCGGCTCGAAACTGGCTGGACACTTCCTCGATAAGGCGCAGCCAGGGAGTGAAATCGGCGGACGCGAGGCGAGCCAGCGGCTCGATCACTTCGACGACCGGGGCCTTGGCAAAATCGTCTACCGGTTCGTCCACTTTGTACTGTTTAAGAGCCGCCTGCTTTGCCGAAAGCGCTTCGCCGGCGGCCTTGTAGGCGCGATCGGTGGCGAGCCAGAGGCGGTGACGCAGCGCAAAGAGGTCGTCGTCGGTTGCGACCAGGTCCGTGGCGCCTTCGCCTGCTCCGAAGAAGCTGTCCTGTTTGTAGTCGCCGAGTCGGACCACCACGCGCAACAGCCGTCCGGCCTGGCGCTGCTGATTGCGCAAAGCGCCAAAGACGGCGCTGGCCTCGAACTGATCTACGGTAGTAACCCGGTATTCGATGTAGTAGGAAGTCGGCACCCCGTCCATCTTCAGCTTGTCCTTGGAGCGCTGCATCTCTTCGCTCAACGCGCGCAGCAGGACGTCATCAGAAGCGGGATCGGCAGCCCAGGCAGCCGAAGATAAAATCAGAATTAGAATTACAGAAAAAGCAGCGAACGCGATTCTCCGTAACATTCTCATCATCATTGCGCACCTTCCTTGCCGGAAGTTGCGCCCGGCGGAGGTGGCAGGATGGGAGGCCGCGTGTCGCCGTATTTTCTCTTCTGCACTTCAACCTCCGAAAACACCATAGCAGGCGCTGCCGCCGATACCGGGATGCTGCCGGATTCCGCGCCGCAAATCCCGTTGAAGACACTCGTCGTTGTTCCTGTAGCTACGATTCCGGTTAGAACCGTGAGCGGGGTACCGACAATGTCCACGCCCCTCACCAGTTCGTCCGGGCGGCCGTCCGCATACACGCGCCACACCATCACTGGTAATACCTGGAAAGCCTGAGGAAGCGAGCGTGACGTCAAAGTAAATCCACCCTGGATGTCTTCGAAGTAGAGTCCATAGGGCTTGCCTTGCTTCTTGATTTCTTCGATGAAGCGAGTGCGCAGTTCCGCGTCGGCGATGGCTTTATTGGAGGTCACGATCAAATTGCCCTGGCGGCCGACCGGCATCAATCCAGACTGAGCGCGTCCGTGGCCGTTGCTATGGCTGAAGTTCTTCACTGGCATGCGGCCCATCAGAAAATTCTTCAGGATGCCATCCTTCACCACTTCCACGCGCGTTGCCGGGATGCCTTCATCGTCATAGCGGTACCAGCCCGAGAGTTCGGTGCTGCCCAGGTTGCGCAAGGTGGGATCATCGGTCACGCTGAGGAACTCGGGCAGGATCTTTTCGTTAATTTTCTTGGTAAACGTCTGGCCCTCTTCGCGGCCACGCTGGCGTTGTCCTTCGATGCGGTGGCCGAGAACTTCGTGGAAGAAGACGGCGGCAGCGCGGCCCGAAAGCATCGCTGGACCGCTGTAGGGCTCGGCCAGGGGCGCGACGCGGAGTGCCAGTAAGTCTTCCGCCATCTTCTTGGCGCGAGCTGCGACTTCAGTTTCTGAAGGCGCTTTTGCTGGATCGGAAAACTGGAAAGTTTCGACACGCATCAGTTGCATGCCGTCGTCGGCGAGAGTTTCCGCTTCGATCATGATCCGGAAGATGGTGTCTTCGGTGACGACCTTCGTACCTTCGGTCGACACCAGATAATTACGCGATTTCTGCGCGATGATGAGCGCGCCCGATTGCTGAAGATTTGGATAAGAGCGGAACAACCCGGAATAACGGCGCGCACGATCTTCCCAAGCTTCCTGCTGTGGAATCGGAGCAGAGGCCGTGTCTTGCGAATACGCTGAGGGCTTCTCTTCAGAGAAGTCGGCGGAGTCGTCTTCGTCTTTGGCCCGTACCGCGCTCTTGGTCTTCACGTTGGAGTAAGCCTGCTGCGCCTGGCGATATTGCTCGTAGGTCAGCTTCCACAGGACGCGGGCGATAGCATCGGGATCATCGCGTACTGGCAGTGCCCCGAAGCTGAGGCCGGAGCGACGCTCTTCGTCGTGGGTGTTATCGAGCGCCGGTGCTCCAATGCGCATGCTGACATCGGCGCTACGCCGATGAGTGCGGTTGGAGCTGAGCAGTCCTCCCTCGGAAGCGATTATGAAGAGCGAATCGTCGTCGGAGACGGCGTAGCTCGTAAAGTACGGCGCCGGATCCTGCTTGGCGAGTTCGGCCTGTCCGCGATGGAGTTCCTGCTCCATCGTGTCAAGAAGAACGTCCTTTGCGGGGGTAGCGGGCGGTTTCGCCTGGGCTCTGGGTTGCGTGAGAAAAACTAACAGCAAAAAAGAGAGGACGGCGACGACATTGGCGGCTTTCATCAGAAACCGCGAGTGTACAGGACTGCAGCCAACAAAAAAAGCGGCCCCTTTTGGGGCCACCCTTTTCAAAGAGGCAAAGTGGCAGGAAGTCAGAGATGACTGGTTTGACGCCGCTTGGGGGACGACCAGCAACGGCAATGAGAGATGTCGAGAACGTTGAAGAGAGTGACGTGGATCAAAGTGGTTGCGGCCTCTTCGCTTGCATTGTGAATGTGCAACTGCGGAACCAAAAGAGTAAACCTCCGCAGTTTCGGATTCCTGTGCGCAGAAGTTGTGCGAAATCAGGGTCTTAGGGTTAGTACCCTACTCTGGAGAGGGGTTCGGTGATGCTGCCTTATCTGGAATCGACTGCACAAACCTGCACATTGCGTGCAGGAGGCTACTTTATGGCCGGAAAATAAAGCCCCCTGCAAGAAGGGGCTTGGTGAAAGTCATTGAATTGTTTAGCTGTTGCCGGCTACAGTCCGCAGTTTTTCAGGCAGAAAATGGTATGGCGGCCAAGGGCCGGTCACCACCAATTCGCAGTTCTTAAGCTGCTTGGCGGCCGTGCTGTAGCGGTTCTGATACTTCTCGATGTGTTTGCTGTCGATCAGGTGAGCGATGTCGAGCAGCATGCCATCCGCGTTTACCTTCTTGCAGCTGACTTCTTCTTCGAGGGGATTGAAGAGCTTGTGAACCTGGACCGAAATGGCGCGGGCTTTGGTCTGGCGTTCGCGGTCGCGCGAGGCCTTCTCGCGCAGCTTAGCGAGATACTCTCGGCCAACCGTGTCGGGCAGGACGATTTCTTCCATGGCACCGCGATAGGTGCCGTCACGGACCACCAGTTTGATCCGCATTTCCGATTTGCCGCGTAGCCGGGCAACGCTCTCGCAGAAGGTGCGCCGGTTGGAGCGCACTGCCTGACGGATCGCATCTTCGGTGTCGAAGATTGTCCCGAAGCGGAACGGAAGGACGGTAGCCGTGCGGAAGCTCATGCTGACTACACGGGCATGTTCAAGAACTGACTTTTCTTCCAACTTGGTGGTTGCGCGATCAAACTCGCTCACTACAACTGCGAATTCTCCGCTGGGATAACTCATGACCGGGGCGCCACCAACTCCCTGGATGCCTTCGATAACGTAAGGACGACGGGCTCGAACACCATTGGCTAGGGTCTGGTGTTCCGTGAGGCAGTACGCGTACCACGCCATGCATTCTCTCCGAATTGCACCGGGGCTCTGGGCACCCCTTTAGATTTTTTAACTTAGGGCTGTGCGTTTCCTACCTGGAAGAAAGTGATTGTTACGACGAGATGAACGCCTGAAGTCGCGTCCATGAATCGATTTTATTCGAGGCGTCGCGATTTTGCAACCTTTGAAGAGAGATTTGCATCGATAAGAATCGTTTCACAGTCTCAAATTGCGAAGAACTAAGAATCAAACTCCAACCTGAAAGTTCGTAGCTGCGAACTGAGAGCTAAGAGCTAGTGGCTAGCTGCCGCTTGGCCGCGCGATCCTGGAGCGTGATTGTCACTGCTCGCAGCATATCGTCGGCGGGGGCGGGCTTGCCAGTCCAAATTTCAAACTGGCGAGCTGCCTGATGCACAAACATTTCAATGCCGGGTATGACTGAGAGTCCCTTTGCGCGTGCGATCCGCAGAAGTGGAGTTTCGACTGGGTCATAGACAATATCGAACACCACTTTCGCCTGCATTTCATTCTCTTTCAAGGGACTTTCCGCATTCGTCATGCCGACCGGCGTGGCATTGATGATCACGTCAAATGCCATTTTTTTCAGGTCCGCTCGCTTGATGTTGCGAGCTTTCGCTTGCCGGGCCAACTTCTGAGCCGACGCGACACTGCGATTCAGGATCCAGACTTCAGCGCCGCGCTCTTTCAATCCGAATACCGCGGCCCGGGCGGCCCCACCCGCACCCAGCACTAGAACTTTGGCGCCTTCGATCGTGATGCGCTGCTCCAGTGGACGCACCACGCCCGCAGTATCGGTGTTGAAGCCGTAGAGCTTCCCGTCCTGCTGGCGGACGACGGTGTTGCAGGCGCCGATCTTGCTGGTATGGGCGTCGGTGTTGTCGAGATGTTCGAGGATGGCCTGCTTGTAGGGCATGGTAATACTCAGGCCATGCAGAGGAATCTCACGCACGCAGTAGAGTAGGTCCTTCAACGTCTTGGCGTGTAGGGCAAGATAGACCCCATTGACGTTCTCGCGCCGCAGCGCGGTGTTCATGATCACCGGCGACAAAGAGTGTCCAACCGGATCGCCGGCGACTCCGTAAACTCGAGTAGCGGCGTCCACCTGCTCGATGCGGTAGATACTGCGTAGCTGCTGCGCGCTGATCTGGCCGGGCGCAGTTTTCTGATCGGAACTGACTGCGGCGAACGTAAACACGCTGCCGGCGCGGACTCCCAGCACTCGGCTGATGATGCCCTGCTCTCCCATGCACAAGCCGACTAGCGCGTGCTTGTCACTCCGGGTCTGGAGAAACTTCATCATCGCCACGTTGTCTGACAGCGTAGTGGCAGTGGTGACGATCTTGTAGTGGTCGGCGGGGATCGCCAACATTTTTTCGAGAGTCTTATCCAGACCGCGAGTGGCGCGAAAGTCGTGGAACGAGAGAATCAAACCCGCACGGGCGCGCAAGCGAGCCACGGCCTCTGGTTTGCATCGTGCTCCACTTTCCACTTCCAGGTCGAGAAGTTGGCATCCGGCAGCGGCTGCTTTGCTGAGAATTTCCAGCTGTACGGCCATCGACCCCTTGAAATGGCCACCGTTCTCCGCACGCCGACAGGTGCCGATGGCGGTCACATACTGATGAGTTTCAAGAAAGCGTTTGATCTTGGGCAGGGCAGCGGCTGGCTGTTTCAGGTAGTCCAGGCGGAACTCGAGAAAGGGGTTATCGCGGGCCATCGCCTCGGCGGTATCAAGCAAGTCGTCGGCGGAATCGTTCGCCAACGCCAGACAGACTTTGGGCAGGCGGAGCGGCAAAAAACGGGACGCGACGCTGTGTGAAAGAGCCAATGGCATTGTCTTGGAACGGCGCGATATTACAGGGGCGTTAGCGCAGATGCAACAAGGGATTGACAAAGACCGCCCGAGAAACACTTTGGGAGCAGGCCGCCTGACACCCTCGTAACCTTGACCGGTACCTCAGCCCTTGTTACTTTCCGGACTGTAACCCTTGTCCTCAGAGAGAGATAGGTCGGGGGGTTGCCGGCTCGTTTGGCACTTTAGACCCGGAGGTAACATGAAGAAAACAGGATTGTTATTGCTGCTGCTTGTGACCGCGGCTGCGGCCCAGCAGGCCGACTCGACGGCTCCCGGCGGCATTATCGCCACCAACGGCAACGTGCCCGTGGCGCGCTATCAGACGCCTACCTCTGCGGATTTGTACTGCGCAGGCTTTATCAGCAAGGAACGCATCCCGGACGCGAAATATGTCAGTGGCGGCCTGCAAACCCCCAACACAACCAAGTTTACCAATGGCGAGATGGTCTACCTGTCCGGGGGCGGCTACCAGCAAGGTCAGGAATTTACCATTGTCCGCGAACTGCGGGATGTCAACGAATACGAGTTCTTTGAGGGACAGCGGAGACTCATCAACAACAGCGGACATCCGTATAGCGAAGTGGGGCGAGTGAGAATACTGGACGCGCGTAACCGCAACGCGGTGGCAGAAGTGGAATTCAGCTGCGACCCGATTAACCCCGGAGATGTGGCCGTGCCGTTCGTGGAAAAGGCGCCGATCGCCTTTCACCCGCCCGTCCATCTGGACCGGTTCGTGCCGCCCAATGGAAAGCTCACCGGACGGATTTTGCTAGGCAAAGACTTCGATGGAACGCTCGGCACGGGCGGCAAAGTCTACCTGAATTTTGGATCGAATCAGGGAACGAAAGTGGGCGACTACTTCAGAGCTGTCCGCCCCTACAACCTGGATCTCAAAGACCCGGTGGACTCGCTTTCCTTCAAAGCCTCGACTTCCGAAGATACCCAAAAGAATCTGCCTACTTTTGAAGCCAAGAGGTGGACCCGGACCAAAGGCCCGAATATCCACGTCGCGGACCTGCCCCGGCGAGCGGTTGGAGAAGTGGTCATTCTCACCGTCTCACCGACGACTTCGACCGGTATGATCGTGTTCGCTCTGGAAGATATACACCCGGGAGATGCGGTGGAACTGGACGAGCAGCAGTAGAAAACAAAGAAATCTAAAGCCGAAACGGGGGGAGAGAAATTTCCCCCGTTTTTGTTTTTTGGCATCATTAGCAGTGAACGAGTATCGAGCCTTGTTCGTAATCGGGAAGGGTTTGTTCAACCAGCGCAGCACTGTACAGCAGCCGGAGGGTGGGCAGAACTGCCCGTTTCAGCGGTAGTAGAGGATTTCGGGATTTCCGGGAATCATCGATCCAGCCAGCACCAGCACAACGATTAAAGCCGCAAGTTCCATAGAAGCCTCCCAAACAGATTGTCAACTCAGCCTATTTGCTTGCACGAGAAGCACCAAATTACGTTAGTTTGCACCGATACGTTCCCATTGTTGAGATGCAAGCTGTTGAGATGCAGAGGCTGAGGAGATGTAGAAGCGAACCTTTCCGCTGGATCGCGAAAGGCTGGGGCCCGATGCCGGGAATGAACAGCGGTAGAGACGCGGCTTGCCGTCGCCTTGCCGCGTCTCAACGAATCGACAGGCGGGATCCAGTCAAACCTTGTCGCCGAACACTTCGGCGGTGAAGGCTTCGAGGACCGCTCCCTTGCGCAAAGCATCGGCGGGCAGGCCGGCCTTTTGGCACGTCTGTCGCAGGAAGGTTTCGCGATCCCATCCATACTCCATCGGAACCTGCGGCAGGAGAAGGCCGCGATGGGCGCCGAGCGAGATCACGAGACCGTGATGACCAACCTCAACCTCTTCGGGTCGAATCGGGAAGACAAGCGACAGTACGCTGAGCGAAACCTCCAACTCCGGAGTTTCGTACTTGGTCACGGGCTGAAAGCGGGAATCGTCGAAAGCGGCGGACCGGGCGGTTTCTGCTACCGCCAGATAGAGAGGAGCCACCGGCAGAGCGTATCCCACGCAGCCTCGCAGGCTGCCCCGCAGATAGAGCGTCGTAAAAACGCCACGTTCTTCGGAGAGGCTCGTAGAAACCGGCTTTTCGGGCAACGCCTGATCCTCAAACGCGGAAAGAATAGCTTCGTGGGCGATCCGCAACAGCGTCTGACGATCGTTCAGCGAAAACTCGACGGGAGACGAGGATTTGCCCTCGGTAGTCTTCAGATCAGACAGCCTGGACATCGTTCTTCCTTCGCCGCGACAGGACGAAGGCCCTCCGACGGCGCTTCTCCGACTTGCGGTCGATCCTCGACCAGAACGCGACGAAGTAATCGACAGCAGATACCAGCGAAAGCAGAACCATGAACCAGATGGCGAGCAGGGCAATCCAGTACACGGGCAAAATGTAGAAGCTGAACAAGTGCCACTCCCGCCAGCGGTGCGCCAGGATTACCGCTACCACGGAGATGATCTGCACCAGCATTTTGAATTTGCCAAGGTCGCTGGCTTCAATGGTGAAACCTTCCGACGCAGCAATCGATCGCAATCCACTGACGAGAAATTCACGCCCGATAATCACCACCGCCATCCAGGCTGGCACCATCGCTGGGTTGAATTGCACCAGTGTGATGAACGCAGCCGCGATCAGCAGTTTGTCGGCCAGAGGGTCGAGCAGCATGCCCATGGTCGTGATCTGGCCGCGCTTGCGGGCCAGGTAGCCGTCGATGCCGTCCGTGATGGAGGCAAGAATAAAAACGGTCGAAGCGAGCAGCTCTTTCTCCCCATGCGCGCTGGAAAAACGAGCGCTCGAGAGAATCCAGATGAGCAGCGGAATACTGGCGATGCGGGTGAGCGTGATGTAGTTGGGGAGATTCACTCGATGGCTGCTGCTGCGCCTGAGGCGTAGCCAAGGTGATTATCCTCCAGCGGACGGGCGAAGGCAACGCACACAAACCCGCTCGGTTTCGAGCCTCCCCGACCGAAGGTGCTATCTCACGTGCTGAAGCGCACGATTGCACAACGATAGCAATACGCACTACAGCTTACGACGCTTTGGCCTCGGTGAAGCTCTTCAGCAGGCTGGACGCCATGTCCATCACGCTGCTGTGCTCCGGAACCTGACCGTTCGGAGTGAGCTTGTCCACGATCCCGGGCAGCAGCTGGGCAATCGCGGAAGTTGTAATGTCGGGCGAAATTCCCGCCGATTCCGCCAGTTCCTTAACCTTCTCGCTGCCTAATGCCTGGTGAACCTGGTCGGCGGACATTGGCGGATTCGGCCCGGTGCTGACCCATGAGGACATCAGGCCTCCAAGTCCCTTGTCGTGAAACGATTGCACGAGTCCCTGTAAACCGCCAGGCTGATTCTGGATCATTTGCAAAATGCTAGCCGCCAGCGGATTCGAACTGCCGCCGAGCATGCTGGTGACGGCCTGGTTTTCGAGATTGTCGAGTAAGCCCATGATGGCCTCCTTGAGACTCCAGCGAAAAGTGTTTTACCGCAGAGCACGCCGAGGTCGCGGATATTTTTCGTTTGATCTTCTCTGCGAACTCTGCGTGCCCTGCGGTTAATGGTCTTACTTCTGTTTCGCGATGATCTGGTCTTTAATCTTGGCGTAGGTGGCGGCGGGTATGACTTTTTTCCGAGTCAGGTCGGTCTTCTTTGCATATGGCCGTCCATCGATGATCTTCTGTGAATACTTTTCGCCGATGCCGGGCAGAGCGTCGAGCTGATCTTTCGTCGCCGAGTTGATGTCGAGCAAATCTGCAGCGGCCACGGCAGGAGCGGCCTTAGCAGCTTTGGTGGGCTTGGTTTGCGCCAATGCCATTCCGCTCATCAGACTGAGAGCAAAGAGAGTGACGAAAAGTTTTGAGAGCAAGTTTTTGCGCATGGGTATTCTCCTTGAAGTCTCTAGTCTTTCTGGGATTCTTTGTAGCCCGCAGCCTTGGCTTCAGACTCGGTCATGAATTTTCCGCTTTTAGTCTTGCCATACCAGCGTCCGCCCTTGTGATAAACGCCGCTGTCCAGATTGACCCAGACTTTACCACTCGACTGCGCGGCGGCGATTTCAGGGCTGGAAGCCGCCGGGCTTGCCGCTGACTTGGTTTTCTTGGGAGCCGGGACGCTGGCGGAGGGAGCGGGAGCCATGCTGCTGGAACTGGAACTCGATGCCGGAGCGGACGGAGCCGCAGCGGCCGGTGCAGTGGCAGCGGGCGCCTCTGCGGATTCGCTGGCTGTGGATTTCTTGCCGCGACTCTTCTTGGGAGCCTCGGCACTCGGAGCATCCGCAGCTGAGGCCGCGCTCGCGCTCTTGTCGGCGGGTGCGGCGGGTGCGGCGTCTGCGCTCTTCTTTTTGCGGCTCTTCTTTTTTGTTCCTGAATCGGCGGCGGAAGTGTCTGCTGCGGTGGTCGCAGAAGCGTTGTCGGATTTCTTCTTGCTCTTGCGCGATTTCTTGCCCGACTCGGGGGACGCAGCCGATGCATCTGGAGAAGCGGCAGCGCTTTCGTCTTTCTTGGCCTTCTTGGATTTCTTCTTGCTCGGCTTGTCGCTTGCGGTCGCCGTCGTGTCGGCGGCAGCCTTGTCGTCAGCGGAGGCTTTGGCTTTCTTCGATTTTTTCTTCGTCTTCTTTTTAGCGGTATCTGTGCTCGCAGCATCGCTTGAGTCAGTCTGCGCCTTGGCGAAAGCTGGTGACACAGCGATTGTGAAGGCCAGACATGCGGTTAACGCCCATAGCGTAAGTTTGAACCTGTTCATGATTTCCTCACAATGGGAGGCATAGGCCCCGTTTCGGTATGGATCAATTACTGCGGCTTTCCCAATGAATCGATAAGAAGGCGATCCTGCGGTGCCCAGCATGATGACACTACTCGGCGCGGGGGTCAACAGAACAGTTCTCGGTTCTCAGTAAAGCCGACGAGCCGGGAGGCCGTGCCCAAATGAGAACTGAGAACTATGAACTCACCGCCTACGCGTAAATCCCACGCTGACGGATGGTATAGGCCACGCGATCGATCGCCAGCATGTAGGCCGCGATGCGATTGTTCACACCGTGGGTTTCAGAATAACGAACGACATCGTCGAAGGCCGTAATCATGATGTCTTCCAGATGCTCGTTAACCACAGACTCCTTCCAGAAGTACCCCTGCCGGTCCTGCACCCACTCGAAATAAGAAGTGGTGACGCCGCCCGCGTTCGCCAGAATGTCGGGAATCACGAAGACTTTCTTGTCGGCGAGGATATCGTCCGCAGCCGCGGTGGTGGGACCATTCGCGCCTTCGGCGAGGATCTTGCACTTGACGCGATCAGCGTTCTGGCTGGTGATCTGATTTTCGGTGGCGGCCGGAATCAGGATGTCGCAGTCCACCAGCAGCAGTTCTGCCGGATCGTATTTCTCGGCTCCCGGGAAACCATGAATGGTGCCGTTGCGCTGTCGGAAATCCCAGAGCGCCTCCGCGTCGATGCCATTCTTGTTGTAGAGGCCGCCGGCCACTTCAACGATGCCGATGACTTTGTATCCCGCCTCGGCCATCAGACGCGCGGCATTCGATCCTACGTTGCCGAAGCCCTGCACGATCACGCGCGTCGTCTCGCGGTTGAGTCCAAGCTTCTTGATGGCCTGTTCGCAAACGATCAGGACGCCGCGTCCGGTAGCTTCGCGGCGGCCGCGCGATCCTCCAATATTGACCGGCTTGCCGGTCACCACGGCGGTGCAGGTCTGGCGCATGTGCATGGAGTAGGTGTCCATGATCCAGGCCATGGTCTGTTCGTTGGTGTTCACGTCGGGCGCGGGAACGTCTTTTTCGGGGCCGATGAACTCAAACAATTCGGCAGTGTAGCGGCGCGTCATCCGTTCCAGTTCACCCATCGACATCTTGTGCGGGTCGCAAATTATGCCGCCCTTGGCGCCGCCGAACGGAATGTTCACCACCGCGCACTTCCAGGTCATCCAACTGGCGAGGGCGCGGATTTCGTCGAGGTTCACGTCGGGCGAATAGCGCAGACCACCTTTGGCGGGGCCGCGCGCGATCGAGTGCTGTACGCGGAAGCCGGTGAAGACCTCCAGGTGGCCGTCGTCCATCATCACCGGGATGTGAACAATAATCTCGCGGCTGGGACTGCGGAGAACTTTCCAGAGGCCTTCATCCAGATTCAGTTTGTGGGCGGCGAGGTCAAAGCGCGCAGCTTGCGCTTCCCACGGATTAGTTTCCTGCTCAAGATCGACCGTCTTCATAAACATTCTCCGGATGATTGCGATCGGCACTACGTCGGGGTAGGCCTCGCAAAGTATATTGCCGGGCCGCGGGCTAGGCAAGCGATGGGAGGATCGTACAGTGCACGGTAGTGGATAGTTTTTGAAGACACTCACGCTGGCAAGATGGGTCGTACGGGCTCTCCCTCGTGAGGCCATTCCAAGAGATACTCGCAGGGTTCACCAAAGCCCGCCTCTCGAAATTCTGATCTTATAATCCATCCAGCTTGAACATAGAGATCAGCAATGCGGGAAGAATAGGCCTTGGCCAGCCTTGGTTTTGTTGCTTCTGCCTTGTCCATAGGTCCTCAAGCCCTTCATCGTATCAAAACCAGCGCGTGCATGTATTTACAACGTGCGCACAATCACGTATAGTGATTGTGTATACAGGAGAAGCGCCCATGGCATCGACTGGCTCTAGAACCCGCACCACCCGCGATGAAACTATCAACCTGCGCGCCAGTCAGCGCCAGAAAGCGCTGATTGACCGGGCAGCGGATGCATTGGGCCGAAACCGGTCGGACTTCATGCTCGAAACCGCGTGTCGCGAAGCGGAAGCCGTCTTGCTTGACCGCCGGTATTTCGCTTTGTCGAGCGAGGAATTCAAGCGCTTCACGGCCATGCTGGATAAGCCTCCGGCAAGCAACGCCCGGCTGCGGCGGCTCCTGAAGACGAAAGCGTCCTGGGAGCAATAAGGAATGAGCCGGACCGACCAGCCGCTCAGTGCGCCCGAGAAGTTGCGAGCGGATCACGATCTCTCGGAATTCGAGTGCGGAGAGCCGTCGCTGGACGAATGGCTACGACGGCGTGCGCTGCAAAACGAGGAGAGTGGTGCGTCTCGTACCTACGTAGTCTGCGACGGGCAGCAAGTGGTCGGCTATTACGCCCTGGCGGTCGGGGCCGTCGCGCATGCAGAAGCGCCGGGCAGGGTCAGGCGCAACATGCCCGATCCGGTGCCGGTCATGGTCATCGGCCGGCTGGCTGTCCACAAAAACTATCAAGGGAAAAGGATCGGGCCTAGCCTGCTGCGCGATGCCGTTTTGCGTACTTTGCACGCCGCAGCGATTGCTGGCGTCCGCGCGATTTTGGTGCACGCGATTTCAGAGCGAGCACGAAAGTTCTATGAAGGTTGCGGATTTATTACTTCCCCGATGGATCCCTTGACGCTAATGATTACTGTCGAGGAAGCTGCGAAGGCGTTCGTTGGCAAGATGCCAGGTAAAGGTTAAGGCCCGCGCCGGCCGATTTCACCCATCTCAGCTTCATCCGGATTTCTGTGACACATATACGAAGCGGGAGAGCCGTCCTTCTCGTGCGATGCGAGCGGCGACCGCAAAGAATTCCTGCTGACCCTCGTAGGTCTGATCGCCTTCGATTTCGCGCAATGCAGCTTCACGAGATGCGCGTGCGGCGCGACGTCGTTCGGCGATTTCGTCGGCCGTCAGCGGGCCGGTTACCGTGATGGGATCGGTGAAGAGGAGGAGGCTGCCCGGCTTCAGCATACGCGCCCAATCCGCGATGACGCGCGGGCGATTGGGTAAGTGATTGATAGCGTCGACGCAGATGATCGCATCGAAACTGGCATCGGGGAAGAGCAATGGCACAGTCGCGTCGGCGACTTGAAATTGAGCACGCTCGGTCAAGCCACGCTGGGCCGCAAGAGAGTCGGCGGTTGCAATTGCCTGGCCATGAACGTCAACACCAACGATCGCACAGCCGGTCTGTTCCGCGATTCGCAGCGCAGGACCGCCCGATCCACAAGCAACATCCAGCAGAGTCTTGCCGGAGGAAAGGTTGAGCCGACCCAGAAACGTGTCCTGCTCGTCCGCGGTGAGCCAGCTGCTTTGTCCAATGTCCTCGCCAAAAGCGTCGCGACGAATCTGGGCGTAGAGTTCTGTCTCAAAATTGCCATAGTTCGCATCATAGTGACGGGTGGCTGCTGGCAATTTGGATGGAACCGCTTCGCTCACCTGATCCTCCGTCGAAACTCACAGCCATCTTGTGACATTGCGGTGCGCAGTCGCCGAGTATTGTATCGCTTCCCTATAATGGAAACCTTGGAAGAAACATGATCCGTCCCGACTTCAAAGAGTTCTCCAGGCTGGCACGCGAGGCCACCCTCGTTCCGGTGGCGAAGTCAATCTCCGCCGACCTTTTGACGCCCGTATCGGCATTCCTTGCCATTGCCGAGGACGAGCCCGACGCTTTTCTACTCGAATCGGTCGAAGGCGGAGAAAAGATTGGGCGCTACACGTTTCTTGGAGTGCGTCCGTTTCTGCGATTGGAGTCGCGCGGTTCGCAAATCAAGATCGAGCGCCGACGCAAAGTTGAAAGTCGCACCGGCGATATCTTTCAGGTGATGAAAGAGCTGTTGCGACAGTACCGTCCGGCAACGATGGAAGGTCTGCCGCCGTTCACGGCCGGGGCGGTCGGCTATTGCGCTTATGACATCGTTCGGCAGTTGGAGAACATTGGCGCGCACGCGCAAGACGATCTCGACGTTCCTGACTGCGTGCTGATGTTTTTTGACCGCGTGCTGGTCTTCGATCATTTGCGCCATCAGATTCACATCGTAGCCTCAGCCGATGTGACTCAGGAATCGTCCCAGGCTGCATACAAGAGGTCGCTGGCGGAGATTACGCGAATTGAGAAGAAGCTAGCCGGGGGATACAAGCCGGTGCACTGGCGCAAGGCTGGGAAGAAACCCACTCTGAAGGTTCGCGCTCGCACTCCGAAAACGAAGTTCCTGGAGAGTGTCCGGAAGGCCAAGGAATACATTGCTGCCGGCGACATTTTCCAGGTCGTACTGTCGCAGCGGTGGGATTTCGAGCCGGGAGTTCCGCCGTTTGATCTGTATCGCGCTCTGCGCACAGTGAATCCGTCGCCCTACATGTATTTCCTCCGCTTCGGTAGCGGCGGCAAGGGATCGGGAATGCACGTGCTCGGTTCGTCGCCGGAGATGCTGGTGCGAATCGGCGGCCGAAAACTGGAATACCGTCCGATTGCGGGGACACATCCCCGAGGCCGCGATGAGGCGGCGGATGCGGCGCTCGAAAAAATGATGCTCGAAGATGAGAAAGAACGCGCCGAACACGTGATGTTGGTCGACCTGGGACGCAACGATTTGGGGCGCGTCAGCGACTACGGCTCAGTCAAAGTTCGCGATCTGATGTTCGTGGAGCGCTACTCGCACGTCATGCATCTGGTTTCCGCTCTGGAGGGAAAGCTGCGTCCCGGGCTGGATGCCATGGACGCGTTCGCGGCGTGCTTCCCGGCCGGAACTCTGAGCGGCGCGCCCAAGGTTCGCGCCATGCAGATCATCGAGGAACTGGAGCCGACGCGGCGAGGCGCGTATGGCGGCGGTGTCCTCTACGCGGACTTCGCGGGGAATCTTGACTCCTGCATCACGATTCGGACGCTGCTCATGAAGGGCAAGAAAGCCTATTTGCAGGCGGGCGCGGGGATTGTGGCGGATTCCGATCCGCAGCGCGAGTTTGAAGAGACGCAGAATAAGGCGAAAGCGGTGCTGCGGGCGGTGGAGTTGGCACGGTCGGGGATGTGACGGAGAATTCACGATGCTGGATGTAATCCTGAAGCGATTTGATCAGCCGGACGAAACCCGTACATTCCCGAAAGGAAAGTTCGAGCTCATCCAAATTGGCGGTATGACGATTGGACGGGCAACCTATCAACCGGGATGGAAATGGTCTGTGGATGTCGGGGCTGCAACTCGCGCAACCATGTGCCAGGTGGAACATGTTGGGATGGTCGTATCAGGCAAAGCGACGGCGGCGATGGAGGACGGCCGTGTCGTCGAAATGAAGGCGGGGACGTTTTCTACATTGCACCGGGACACGACAGTTGGGTCGTCGGCGATGAACCATATATTTCTTTGCATTTTCTTGGCGCAGAAAAATATGCAGCCGGGAAGAAGTGATGGTCTAACGACCGACGCACAGGAAGTTCTTCACTAACTGCTTACCTTCGGCAGTCAGCACACTTTCGGGATGGAACTGGACCCCTTCCACCGGAAACTGACGATGTCTTAGCCCCATGATCACCCGCGATCCGTCTTTGTCCGTAGTCCAGGCGCTCACTTCCAGCTCTTTCGGCAGATCGTCTTCCGCGACGATCAGCGAGTGATAACGGGTCGCCGTCATGGGCGAAGGCAATCCGTGAAAGATGGTCTTGCCGTCGTGCTGGACCGAACTGGTCTTGCCGTGCATCAGATTCTTCGCACGCACGACTTGTCCGCCGAACGCCGCGCCGATTGCCTGATGTCCCAGGCAAACTCCCAGGAGAGGAACTTTGCCAGCGAAATGATGGATCAGGTCGATGCTGATGCCAGCTTCCTGCGGAGTGCAAGGGCCGGGAGAAATCACGATCCGCTCGGGATGCAGAGATTCAATTTCGTCCACGCTCACCTGATCGTTGCGCCGGACTTCGACCTCGGCGCCCAGTTCTCCGAGATACTGGACGAGGTTGTAAGTGAACGAGTCGTAATTGTCGAGGACAAAGACCACAGACTTTTATTCTAGCTGCTTTCGAGAGGCATTTGACCGCGGAGTACGCAGAGTACGCCGAGAAATTCTTGATCCAGCGTTCCCATTCCCTCTGCGCTCTCTGCGTACTCTGCGGTTCAAGGCTTTAACTAGGCGGCCCGCTGGAATGCCTGCGCGTAGTCCCGCGAGAACTGCTCGAAGCTGATTGGCTTTCGTCCGAGTAATTGCTCCACCTCGCCAGTCACGACGCCGGCTTTTCCGGCTCGATAAAACTGTTGCAGGTCGACCAGAGCGCCGGCACTCCATTCGGGCAGCCCGGCTCCGACTAACGTTTGCTTAAATTGTTCGTCGGGAAGATCCACGTACTTGATTTCGCGCCCCGTGTCGTCGGAAAGAATTTCAGCAACACCAATGTTGCTGATCGCTTCCGGGCCGGTCAGCGTATATGCCTTGCCTTCATGACCGTCTTCCGTCAGGGCCTTGACCGCCACGGCGGCGATGTCGCGAATATCGATGTGGCTAACCTGGCCCTCGCCCTGCGATCCGTAGAACACGTTCTGGGTGTTGATGGTCGAGGCATTGTAGTTGATGAAATTTTGCATGAACCCATTAGGTCGCAAAAATGTGTAGGTCAACCCCGAGGACTTGATGTACTCCTCGGAGTCGGCGTGCTGGCGGGGGAAAATCGCTCCGCGTCCGCCCATTGCGGAAAGTTTCACAACATAGCGTGTCCCCGACTGCTTGATTTCGTCTACTGCTTTGCGTTCGAGCACAGTCAGGTTGGGCGTTGGAGGTCCCACAAGAAAGACGCGGTCCACGCCCTTCAATGCTGTCTGAAGCGTCTGGGGTTGGTTGTAATCCATCGTAACGATGTCCACGCCTGAGGGCGCGACTGCCGCTTTACCTACCGACTGAAAGGCCGCTCGCACCTTCGCGCCCGTAGCCACGATTTGTTTGAGTACTTCGCGTCCAACATTTCCGCTGGCGCCGGTGATCAGAATCATGACAAATCTCCGTGAAGATCAAAAAAATGGTTGTAGGTGAAGGGGTCGTGGCGGGCGCCATTCTCGCGCGCCGCGATGCAGCCCGTGTTGAGCTATGGATTCCGCTAAATGAATCAGTGTTGCGGAACATTATAGGCTTTGATCGACCAAAGTCTTGACAGGCCTCGCCCCAAACGCCATGCTTACAACATTCCGGGAGGCTGCATGGCCGAAGCCCAACAGGTAGAAAAGGATAAACGGGCCACGCGACGGTTCGCCCTGCATTTGCCGGTGAGCGTCCGCTACGGAGAGAACGCGCAGGAACGCGAAGCGCAGACGCGGGATGTCAGCGCGCGCGGCGTCTGCTTCTATCTCGACTCGGCGATCCAGGCGGGCTCGGGGATTGATTTCACTCTGACTCTGCCTCCTGAAATCACGCTCACGGAAAGCATTCGGGTGCGCTGCAAAGGGCGGGTCCTGCGGGTCGAAGGCGGCCCAACCAACGGCAAGATGGCGGTAGCTGCTGTGATTGATGAATACGAGTTCCTGGCTGACTCCTGATACCCTTCGTCACTTCTTTCCGTCATCGCTTGAGTGGTATCGTGGAAAGAACACTCGAGTGTCCTTGTGAAGTGCTTCCGGTCGAATCCTGAACTCGTGGTTTTCATTCGCCGTAGTCCGCGCGGCGGGTGGGCCGGCGCTACGTTCACAGCGTTCGCCGCTTTTGTTTTTCGCTGTTTGCTACTGCTGTTGGTTTCGGCTTGCTGGATTTTCTCTCAAACAGCCGCCGCACCCGCTCCGCAGCCTTCTTCCTACTCGTCGATCAAGAGTTTTCGGATTGTTCAAGAGAAAGACGGGCCAGCGGTGGAGATTCTCTCGACCAAGCCGCTGATTCCGTCGATCCAGGCCCTCAGCGATCCTCCGCGGCTGGTGATTGATTTGCCCAACGCTCACCTCGACACCCGCCAAAAGCGGATCAGCGTGCAGGCCGACCAGATCAGCACGTTGCGCGCGGATCAGTTCCAGGAAAATCCTCCAGTGGCTCGGGTCGTAGTCGATCTGCTTGCCCCGCGTTCGTATACGTGGGCGGCGGCAGGAAATCGTCTGGTAGTGCATTTGGGTAAGAATCCGCCCACCGATGCCAATAAGACGCCGTTTCAGGCGCCCCCATTATCGGTGCCGAGCCTGACTCCCGCTCCCCAACCCGTCGCCTTGGTTGTGCACCCGAATGGTCCGCTGGCGGTCGCCGGTAATAGTCTGGCTTCGGGATCCTCGATTACAGCGGGAGCCGACACGGCTGTTCTCAACCTTGCGCGCGGTGGAGAAGTGCATGTCTGTCCGGGCACGACGGTGTCGGTTACGCCTTCGCAGAATGGCCACAACGTGATGCTGGGCGTCAACACGGGCGCGCTCGAAGCGCATTACTTGCTCGACGCTTCTTCCGATTCGGTGATGACGCCCGATTTTCGTATCCTGCTCGCGGGCCCCGGAGACTTTCACTTTGCGATCAGCACCGACACGCATGGAAATACCTGTGTGCGCTCGCTGCCGGGGAATACCGCGTCGGCAATTGTGACCGAGCTACTGGGCGATCGAAGCTATCAGGTGAAGGCGACCGACCAGCTGGTGTTCCACTCCGGACAACTCGACCGAGTGGATATGGCTGTGCCGCTGGAGTGCGGATGTCCGCCTGCGCGTCAACCGGTGCTGCGGGCTGAGAACACGCCGACGGTTGTACGTGATGCTCCACCAGCAACGAACACGAGCCAGACGGCAATTCCTGCGGGTACAGATACGGCTCATGCCGATAACTTACCTTCCGATGGAAAACTGGCAGCTGCTCCAATCGGCGTCAGCGTCGCGCCCAATGAACTTCACGTTCAAGTGGAAGCGCCATTCGTGTTCCATGCGAGCGGTCCGCCACCGGCGCCAGTGGAGGATGTACGCGCATTGCCTCTGGATTCGCGCCCGCTTCCCACGCCCGCATTGAACGCAACGCCTCCTCACGCTCATGGACGAAAACCGTCGGGGACGGAAACGGCATCGGCCGATTCGACTCCTCGGCGCGGATTCTTCGGCAAATTGCGCGGATTTTTTGCCGCCATGTTCCGCTAAGTTGCAGTCCTGCAAGCAAATCTTTCCCACGGCCGCGCATCACAACTTTGAACAAATTTTTCACAATTGCAAGGAGATCGGTGTGCGAAAACTGCTGTTTGTTGCTTTGTTTATGACGATGCTGGCTGTTGTGGCCTCGGCACAGCTTCCGACCAAGGGCAATGTTTTCTTCGGCTATTCCTATAATCGAGCGGAAATCGTCTCCAATGACGCTGTCAACTTGAATGGCTGGAACGCGTCGCTGGAAGGTAATTTTCTGCCATGGATCGGAATCGTCGGCGACCTGGGCGGGACCTATGGGAGCCACGTCGGCGAGCACAATTATCTTTTCGGACCGAGAGCCTCGCTGAGAGTTGGGAAGTACCGCCCGTTCGCCGAACTTCTGGTTGGCGCGGCGCACATTAACGTCGGCAATGGGGCTGCAACCGATACGTCATTCGCCAATGCCGTGGGAGGTGGACTCGATTACCAGATCTTCGGACCGGTATCGTGGCGCGGACAGCTGGACTGGATTCACACCCGTTTCTTCAGTAATGGACAGAACGACGTGCGGTTTTCGACCGGGATTGCCGTGCACTTCTGAAAAGCAGTTCTTCGGGAAGGGCACGACTCCAGAAGCTGTAGAAAGACTTAATTTGAAGCGGATTTCGGGAGGGTACGGCTTCAGCAGTGCCGCAAAGGTTGCACAATGTTTCGGCTTCAGCCGCCGAGGTTTCACTTTGGGCTACTGGATGAAGGCATGTCGGGAGAAGAGCTAACCTTCCGCGCCAAAGCGCGAGCAAATTTTAGAAGGTTTAACGGCACGACTGAAGGCATGCCCTCCTGGGTGCATCACGATTTTCGTTCTGCCCAATAGTGGTGATCGCGCAGGAAATAATCCTCGTTCCAGAAGTTCATCATGGTCCACAAAAATAGCCACCCCACGCGCAGGTGGCCCATCTTCTGAAAGCGGCGATTGGTGGTGTAGACGCCACCCCGCACGATTTTGAATTTGCGACGCGCTACCTGGCAACTCAGACGGTAGTCTTCGGCGAAATGGACGCGTTCATCAAAGCCACCGAGTTCACGGAATTTCTGGACGCCGAACATCATGAACATGCCGGTACTGAACGGGCGATGCAAGTAGGAGAGGTATTGAAAAAAATCGTTCACGGCGTAGAAGACCCGGTCGGTCAGGCTGCCATCGCGGCATAGGATATTGGTCGTCAGGCATTCCAGATCCTTTTCCTGGGCGGTTTCGACCGCGCGGCGGATGAGCGAGTCGGAGGCCAGTTCGATGTCGGCATCGAGAAACAGAACATACTTCGTGTCCGCCTGACGGGCGCCGTTGTTGCGGCCCACCGAGGGCATGCCGCCGGGGGTCACTTCGACTTTCAGGCGATCGCGGAAGCTTTGGACAATCTCGGGCGTGCCGTCGGTGGAGTTGGCGTCAGCGACCAACACCCTCGTATTCGGCATCTGCGGATAATCCTGTCTCGCCAGCGAATTCAGCAAAGTCGGAATCAGTTTCGCTTCGTTCTTCGCCGGAATCACGATCGTCAGGTCGCTCGGTGTATTCATGGATTTGGACACCTTCCTCGCCGACCGTCACGTAGGCCGGGTGCTCGTCAATCCAGCTGCCAGAATTGTAGTAATCGATGCCGTCGTCCTGGCGGTGCAGGGCAACATGGGTGTGCCCGCAGAAAATGCGCGCGGCGTGATGATGGCGTGCGTGCGCCAGCGCTCCGGCGGCCACTTTGGGCGACAGGCGTAGCCAGCGCGTGTTCAGGCGGTCTAAGAAGCGCGTGAGGATCTTGCTCTTGGTATCCCACTTCTGCAATTGCAGATAGAGCAGCGTGCCGAACAGGTAGTTGAAGCGGACATTGTTGACCACGAAACCATCGAACTGATGTCCGTGGATCGCAACGTGGCGCAGGCCCTGATATTCCCAGCTGTATTCCTGGTAGACGCGTACGCCGACCAAGTGCGACATGATCTCGGTCAGTCCGTGGTCGTGGTTGCCTTCGACCCAGATCACTTCAATATTGCGCTTGGGATTGGAGAGCTTGCGGATGTAGCCGAGAAATTTCCAGTGCTCTTTTTTCAGGCGTGCAAAATTCAGGTCTGCAAAGATGTCGCCGTTCAGGATCAGGCGCTGATAGCGGTTCTGTTGAAGAAGGCGGAGGGCCTCGCGCGCCCGGCTCATGTCCGCGCCCAGGTGCAGGTCTGACAGGATCAGCGTGTCGTAGACATGCGAGTCCACGTTCTCATTGTTTCGAAAGAATGTTACGAGGTGATGAATCAGAGAACAAAACCGCGACCAGAGGTAACCATACAGTAACCTTTCCGTAACATTGCCCCCAAGGGCCTCAATGGGCTGGGGGAACGTATTGTGCGGGCGGGGCGGCGCCCTCGCCGAAGAAGAACTGTTCCATCTGTTTTACGATCACTTCCTGATCTTGTTTGCGCGCTGGATTCAGCCGATATTCGTTGAGCAGCATCTTGCAATACTCCGTCCACTGGCTCCAGGCCTGCTGAGAGACCTGACTGTAGATTTTTTGACCCAGCTCGGAATCGAACGGCGGCTCGGACAATCCCGGCAATTCCTGTTTCAACTTCACGCAAAAAACATTGTGCTCTGGCATGATTTTCAGTGTCCCTGGAAAATTATCGCACACGCCGCGCACTTGGAGTCGGGAGCACGCCGTAGCCCAATTCGGCAGCAAATGCAAGATTTTCATTGACAAATTACATACGGGTGGCAATATCTTGTGGTAGGCAAGCTGCTCATACCACAAGTTGAGTAGCCCAGGCATCAAGGTGCCTTGTCGAGAACCTTGGGAGAATAAAAATCGATTAACGGAGGAATACACTTCATGGCAACGAAAAAGAAGGCCGCCAAGAAAAAGAAACACTAAGCGAGCAGGACGCTCGTACAGAAGTCCCCAAAGACCTCCGGAGAGAAGCACCTCTCCGGAGGTTTTTCCTTTGGCGCTATTTCGCGGTTGGTTCTCACATGATCTGTTTCACAGACATCGATTCCAGTTCGGTCCCTCTGGGACCGAACTGGGCTCTCACACACAGCCCTTGAAGTTAGGTAGCAAAGAGCGAACGGCGGGATGCACGAAAAGAAGTTGTCCCGCCGAGGGGAACCGTGCTAGAAACGCGTTACAGGATGTTTAGTCCACGGTGAGCAAGCGATGAGTCCCCGAACGAAGCCCGCGTCCAGAAAGCACCGGAACGCGGAAGTAGTCATTCCCGACAAACTCTATTTCCGCATCGGCGAAGTCGCGCGCCTGTGCCGGTTGCCCGCCTATGTCCTGCGTTTCTGGGAGACTGAGTTTCCGCAGCTCAAGCCGGTCAAAAGCAGTACCGGCCAGCGCATGTATCGCAGACGCGACGTCGAGTCGGTCCTGCACATCAAGAAGTTGCTTTATGAAGACGGTTTTACGATCGCCGGCGCGCGCGGACAACTGAAGGAAGAATCCAAGTCTGAGCGCAACCAGAGTGCTCTTCCGTTCCCCGGGCAGTCTCCCGTGAATGTGACCCACCTTCGACACGAATTACGGGAAATCCTGCACATTCTTTCCGCACGACATTGAGTGTAGGGCGGACACTCTTGTCGGCCAACTGCATACTGTCGAGATCCTGCCGCAGGTGTTGGTACTCCTCGTGTGGGGCGGGCATTCCTCCCGTCTGCCAAAGCTAGAACCGCGGCAGGACTTCTGGAGTACAGAGTTTGCGGACAGGAGTGTCCGCCCCATATAAGCAAATCAGGCAGACTTCGCGATTGGCTCTGCCTTCACCAGTGGCTCCTCAACCAGGTGTTCGCTGAGAAACCAAACCTGCAATTCATTGGCGCGGAGCACGTCGCTGACGACTAGATCGTTGGTGCCATCGTCTCCAAGTTTCTGGGCGCGCTCTGCCAACTCGCGACAGTAAACGACGATTTCCTGATGCGCATCGAGCAGACGCGACAACTGGACGGGAACCTCTTCGCGTCCTTTGGGCGGGCGAGCAATGCGGGTCGTCTCCGCGACATCGGCGGCCATCGCGATGCTGATTCCACCCAGGAGTTGAATGCGTTCGGCGATCGTGTCCACGATTTCGTCCTGCTCCTCATAGTGCTTGTCGTAGAGCAGATGCAACTGGTAGAACGTCGGTCCGGAAACCTGCCAGTGGGACTTCTTGTAGAGATCCCGAAGCGTCATGGTGTCAGCCAAAAGCTGATTCAGCCGCTCGGTCATTTCCAGCCGTATCGGCTCTTCGAGTTGCAAGGGGATGCGGCTGGATACTGTTCCGAATGCCTGGAGTTCAGGAGCCCGCTGGTGATAGCGGGGATTAGGGGACAACTTGTGTGGGCTGGAGGTAGGGGTCTTCTTGGCCATGGTGTCTCTCCTTGGGAGCGAGGTTGAGATTTCGCCGGCCCAAGGTCGGAGCATAGTTGCGCGGGGAGGGCCTAGCGTTCATCACTTTGGATGCGCGGAAGGGAAAAGGGATTCCTCAGACAGATGCGACTCCAAAGTGCCGGGAGCACCTCAATCGGTGGAACGAGGCGGACAACGCTGCCCTACAACACACCCGAAGGAACCCGCGCCTTTGCGTAAAGCTGCAAGCGATTGCATCTCCAGGGCGGGCGCCGAACTCCATCCCCACAGAATTCCGCTCACAGCAATGGGTTAGCGGGGCTCGTCCACAGGCCAGAATGGCCAGTGGGTTGCATGGCGATAATGTCTATTATGTTACTAGAGATTATGCCTGAGCTCGACGTCTTAATTATTGGAGGCGGATTCAGCGGGACGATGGTCGCGACGCACCTGCTGCGGCGGCGCGAAGGGCTTTCTGTCGGAGTCCTCGAACGAGTCTCGGAGCCGGGCCGCGGACTCGCGTACAGCTCGCCGCACCGGTTTCACCTGCTGAATGTGCCGGCTGGGAAAATGAGTGCGTTGCCGGACGACTCTGAACACTTCCTGCGCTGGGCCCGAAGCAACTATGACGCGTCGGTCCAGCCGCGAAGCTTTCTGCCTCGCTCCCTGTACGGAAATTACGTCGGCAGTCTGCTTGAACGTGCCATCGCGGACGGCGATCAGCACCACTTCCAGTGGATTCAGGATGAGGCGCTCTCGCTTCAGTTACGCGATGGGCATCTGGCAGTGCAGCGAAAGAACGGATCGGAAATTTCAGCTCGCGCAGTGGTGCTGGCGATCGGAAACTTTCCTCCGGCCGATCCTCGAGTGTCCGGCTTAAAGCCGGAAAGCACTCTCTATTTCCCATTTGCCTGGGCGCCCAACGTCTTGGAAGACCTGCCCTCGGATGGCAGCATTCTTCTGATCGGGTCCGGACTGACGAGCGTCGATCTGGTCATGGCGTTGCGGTCGAAAAGATTCAAAGGCACAGTCCACGTGCTGTCTCGCAAAGGACTGTTGCCGCGGCGCTATCGGCCGGCTGAGCCGTGGCCGCCGTTCTGGGACGAGCGCTCGCCGCGCACCACGCGCGGACTGTTGCGGCTGATCCGGGAGCAGATCGCACTCGCGTCAGAACGGGACGCGACCTGGCGTGCTGTCATTGACAGTCTGCGGCCCGCCACGCAGGAGATATGGCAAGCCCTTCCGTACGACGAGAAGCGGCGCTTCCTGCGTCATCTTCGTTCGCATTGGGAAGTACACCGTCACCGCATCGCCCCCGAGATTGGTGACGTTCTGGCCGACATGAAGGCGGAAGGACTGGTACACACTTACGCGGGACGGATCCTCCGCTATTCGGAGCACCGCGGCATTGCCAAAATTTCGTATCGGGAGCGCTTCAGCCGTCGAAAAAGAACTTTGAAAGCGAATCGGGTGGTGAACTGCACGGGATCGGAAACGGACTGCCGCAGGATCGACGATTCTCTCATCTCCAGCCTCTTTGCACAGGGACTCGCTCGCCCGGATCCTCTATTCCTCGGACTTGATGCGGATGAGCACGGCGGACTGGTGGACTACAACGGAACTCCATCGTCATCGCTGTTTGCCGTGGGGCCGACCCGGAAGGGCTCTCTGTGGGAGACGACCGCGGTGCCGGAGATTCGAGAGCAAGCTGCGGAACTGGCGGAGCACATCGGTCGCACACTCGCCAGTCAAAGTCGTGAATATCGAGATGCGATCGGCACGGCAGTCTAGCACGCGCAAAAAAGCCGAGGCCGGCTGGTTTGGGGAGGGCACGACTTCAGTCGTGCCGCAAACTCCGCAAAATTACCGCCGGCTTCAGCCGCCGAGGTGTCCCTGTCCCCGCCATGCTTTCTCAGCAAGTTGCTAAGGATCTTTATGAATGCGGCGTGGCGGCCTCGATCAACTTCTGAATGGACGGCGCTACCATAATCACCAAATTAGCCCTGGGTTTCATGGAACGCTCCACCACCGCGAGTTGCTCGCCGCGCCACGCTTCCGACAAGGGTTGATTCGCCTTGATGGCATCGAGCGCCTGCAATCCAGCTGCCGAGAGCCTCGCCAAATCCTCCGACAACGGTTGATCTTCGTTCAGCAGAAACGACTGTTCGAGGAGAGGCTTGAGGTTCGCATGATTCCCCTGCCATTTGACGAGCCAGGCCCGTATCTGCGCCTCGGCGGATGAATCCTTAAAACCGCCCTGGATGAAGCTGCCAACGACCTCAGTGAAGTTGCGAGCCACAGCGCTCTCAGGCCGCGCCGCGTCAGCGAGCCGATTCATAGGCACTCTCTTAACCGGAGGCTGTGGGTACACTTCGGAGCGCGTGTATTCCTTGGTTGGCTCCACTGCATCCGCCAAAACACGCAGTGCGTGAATGTCTTCTCCGCCAGCCAGACGGCGCAGCATGGGAGCGTAGCTTGATTCGTGCGTCAGACCCAGCCATTCCAGGCGCGAGCTGACTTCATCGAGACGCTGATACATGGACTTCGGGTCCTTCACATCTTGTGGCGACCACAGTCGCTCGGCGATGGCAGCCAGACGCGGCCAGATGCGCGAATCGATCGTCTCCGGCGTCACATACTCCGACCACATGCACGCTTCGCCGCCGAGGATACGTTTTGCCTCTTCGGGCGTGAGTGCCGCAGCGGCTCCGGACATTGGATCGACGGCGTAGTGCTGCGCCGCCGGGAAAATCAAGTCGAGGTAATAGCCGTTGGAAAGTAATCCGCTGTAACCCTGCTTGGCGGCGGCCGCCAAAGATTCCTGTCCACGCCAAGATTGCACGACCACCGTCTTCGGCAGATCCGGATGCAGCACCTCATCCCAACCCATCATGATCTTTCCGTGCTTGCTCACGATCTTCTGGAGGCGTTGATTGAAATAAGCCTGCAAATCCCGGTTGTCTTTCATACCGTGAGCGTGGATGAATTCCTGAATTTTGGGATTCGAGTTCCAGGGTTTATCGTCAACTTCGTCGCCCCCGATGTGGAAATAAGCGTCGGGGAACTGACCCGCCATTTCTCCGATCAGCGTGTCGAGGAACTTGTAGGTCTTTTCCTGCGTGACATCCAGGGCCGGCTCGTCCTGCGCGACTCTGCCCGCCTTGTAAGGACCTGGCTGACTGGCGAGTTCAGGGTAGCCAACTAACATGGAGCGACTGTGTCCGGGCATTTCGAACTCGGGCATTACGCGGATTCCACGATCGCGCGCATAGGCCACGAACTCGCGAATCTCCGCCTGTGTGTAGTACTGGCCCTCGGATCCCAGAACGAGCTTGGGCAACTTCTTGCTTTCAACGCGAAATCCCTCATTGTCGGAAAGGTGCCAGTGCAGCACATTCATCTTCAGGGCTGCCATGCCATCGACATTGCGCTTCATCACATCGAGCGGGATGAAGTGCCGGCAAACGTCAATCAGCAAGCCGCGCCAGGCAAAACGCGGTGCGTCCTGAATGGTCACCACCGGCACCGCAAAGCCCGAGGCTGTCGGTTCGACCAATTGCAGAAATGTTTGCAGTCCATGCAGTGCGCCCAGGGGAGTCGGCGCTGTTAGGGTCGCGTGCGCGGCAGTGACTTCGAGCGTGTAGGATTCGTCCTCGCTAAGATCCTGAACTTTGCGACCAGCGGATTGGGTGCGAATCACAAGCGTCGCCTTGCCGGGTTCGGCCATCTCGATGTTCAGAGGCATCCCGGATTGGCGGCTAAGCTGGTCCAGAAATCTCGGAACGCCGGTGTCGAGACGCGCGTCCTTCGCGCCGGTGACGGCTACGGTAAACAACTGGTCGATTACAAGTTGACCGGCGCCCGTTTGAATCTTCGCGGGAACCGGCATCAGACTGACGGTGGATGGCATTTGGGCGGCTGCAAAACATGTTGAGAGCAAGAGCGCGGTCACGACGAGGTGTAGGGTTCGCATAGGTTGGAGAAATGTCGCACTATCTTGGCAGGTAGGGGGCGCAGTTGTCGATGACGATGATTACGGGGCCTAGGCTTCGCACTTGGCTGAAGGAGTTTGATTTTGGGTGGCGCAGCGGTTTACCGCTGCGGTGAGACCTTAGTTTCAATCTGGGGCTTTAGCCCCTGGGCGTCGACGCTGGACCTTTTCAGCAAACCTTTCAGCCGCATCTGGTCCAAGGACTTGTCGCGCGAAGACTCGGCTAGTCCTTGCCAGGCCTCTTGGGAGTCAGATCGCACGCCTGCTTCACCCGGGCGAGATCGAGCCCAGCGGGCGAAAACTCCGCGATTTCAGGACCGCGCCGACCTCTGATTTCAATCTTAAACACATGCGCTCCGAGCAACTCGCGGGTTGTGCCCTTGTCCATGGAGAGGAAGCGGTCGCGAATCCAGTTCCAGCCGTGATATCCGTGCGAATCGTCGGCGCGGACCATGACCTCCATCTGCGGCTGTCCCCAAAACCCCGGCCGGTTGGGCGGTCCCAGCCGAATGCCGGGATTGAAGTCGGCGTAAGTGTACTTGCCATTGGTGCAGACCAGTTCGATGCGCGGCTTGTAATCCGGATCTTCGCTCAGGTAGTTGTCCGACAAAAGTTCAAAGCGAACTTTGTGGGCGGCCGTCATCTTGTCTTCGGAATGAAACTCGGCCCACTTTCCGCCGACGCTGACGCCATCACTTTCATCTTGATTCGGACTGCGGACGATCTGGGCGCTGGCAGAAAGCGCCGCCGCGCACAACAACGACATGGCTACGAAACAACCCTGCACGGCCCGAATCCTTAATTCACGAAAACATCGCGGCGTTCGCAAACTCTCCTCCTGGTACTACGTCTCTTAATTAGTTTGAACCCGGAATTTGAGTAAGAGTTGCATGACCGTTCCCCCGAGGGTGAGTGGGCTACCTTGAACTCACGTTGCATCGTGGACATTGACGTTTGTTGACACTGTTAGCATCGCGATATATGCTGCCCCAGCATGAAACGGATGATCCCGCTAGTCGTTGTGGCTCTCTCAGCGGCCATTTGCACCGCGCAGTCTGAGGGTGCCAAGACCCTTGTCCTCGAAAAGACCCAGGGAGAAGCACGAATGCGGCGTCCGCGCGGATCGCTGCCCATCCCAATAGCCGAGTTCATCCTGAAAGTGACTCCAGAGAACAGCGGCTCGAAACACCTTGTGCTTGGAACGGAAGACATCCCTCCAGGAGGCGTGATTCCGAAGCATAAGCATCTTGAGCAAGACGAGATCTTGCTAATCCAGACGGGCACCGCACATGTCATTTTGGATGACAAGGAATACGACGTGCATGCCGGAGGCACGGTCTTCTTTCCGGCTCAGACTTGGGTGAGCCTTAAAAACGTCGGTACAGACACCATCAGCCTGGTCTTTATCTTCTCCGCCCCCGGTTTCGAAAAGAACATGCGTTGTGGATCCGTGCCAGCCGGGCAGTCTGCCCCACCCATCAACACCGACGAACTCAAGGCCTGCGCTCATGAAGGTCACGTCGAGTTTGAGGCGTTCACACCGGTTGAGAAGAAATAGGTTGTGGCAAGGTGATCGACTTATCGGGCAATTCTTTGGCCTTGGTGCATTCGTTGACTGGTTGGCCGCGAAAGGAAAAGAGATAAAGAGATGAGGATCTCGCCGCTGGCAGAACGCTCGACCAGGATCTCAGCGCCGGAATAGGCCACCTTCGCGCTATACTTCCGCATTGCCCACCACACATCGGATACGACGACATCAGCACGGGACTAGATGTGAAGAGAACATCAAATTTTGGGGCGGGGGACGCGACTCCTCCGAGAAGCTAGAATCCGCACATAAGCAGTCCGGCTGGCGTTGGTGTTAGACTTTTGGGATTGTGCCGCAATTCGTGATTGAACGCGAGATTCCTGGTGCCGGAACATTGTCGGAAACCGAGATCCGGGACTTAGCACTGCATTCATTGCAGACGTTGAAGGAAATGGGGCCGCAAATTCGTTGGCTCCACAGTTACGTCACCGAGGACAAAGTCTATTGCGTCTACCTGGCGCCAGACGAGGACAGTATTCGTGAGCACGCCCGCAGGGCAGGCGTTCCAGCCGATCGTGTTGCAGCAGTGCGCCATCTGATTGACCCTGCTAACCTGAAATAGTGGACTCCGTCTCCTCCAGAGAGTATTGGATAGCTTTCTCCAGACTCATCACAGAACCTTCTGCCCATGCGCGCTTCCCTTCGGCGTCATTGAGCGATTCCCAGGCAAGTAGCAGCGTCTGATTCAGCTTAGATTGTTCCGCTTGCGGCAGACGAGCGCTGATCAACTGGCGTAAATGCGCTGCGACGGCAGCCAGTGTCAGCGTACGTGCGGGGTGTCTTCGAGCAAGTGCCAGACAAGCGCAGCCTTCCAGTGCCCGCGCCATACCACGCCGGTGCCCCAAACCCGCAAAGATTTCCAGGGCTTCGCGGTAGGCGGCGTGTGCAGCCAAATGGTCTCCCTGCTCACAGTCGATGTAGCCCAAATCTGTCAGGGACCGTGCGGAACCCCACGGGTCTCCAGCCTCCCGGAAGGCTGAAAGCGCACGTTGATACAATCCTCGGGCGGCATGTACGTCGCCCTGTTCGCGCGCTATGTCACCCTGCTCGCTGATAGACCAGGCGGCGCCGCTGCGATCACCGAGCTCCTCAAAAATATCCGTTGCCTCAGACAGGGCCCATCGAGCGCGGGGATAGTCGCCGCGAATCTTGACCACGCTGGCAAGGTTGTGGAGACAACGTGCGATTGCCAATCGGTCGGACAGCATACGCCAGCACGCGAGGCTTCGTTCAAAATTGCTTTGCGACGTCGAGTAGTCACCGCGATCCCGCGCCAATACCGCCAAGGCATTCAAGGAGGCAGCGATGCCCGACTGATCGCCCAATTCTTCATAAAGAGAAAGGCTCTGTTCCAGAAAACTCCCGGCAGCCGAATAATCGCCCTGAGTCGTGATTAAGGCGCCGAGAAAAAACGACACCCTAGCTCGTTCCTTTGGGCGTTCGGCGCCAGCCAGGCGCAGAACGGTCTCCAGCCGGTCACGGCTCTCTGTCAGATGTTCCCGCATGTCCCAGAATCGAAACAGAGCCACGCATAGACGCAAGCTCCAGTCCAGATCGAGAGTCTGAAACAGCCAGTCCAGCGCGAACCGGAAGTTATCGATCTCAACATCGCATTGCGACAGCCAGCGAGCCCGATCTGCGGGGCCCAGTTCTGGATTTCCTTCCTCCGCTAGAACCAGACAGTACGCGGCATGTGCCCGCCGCGCGGCAGATTGCTCGCCGCTATCGGTGAGGCGTTCGAGAGCATACTCGCGAATCGTCTCCAACATGGCGAAACGCGGCTCGGCCTCGGCGCGGTCCACACGCTGAACCAAATTCTTATCCACTAGCGATGACAAACCTTCAAAGAGATCGATACCGAGGTCGAGACTTGTGTTGCAAACCGCTTCCGCAGCCTCCAATGTGCATCCGCCGACAAACACCGAAAACCGGCGAAACAGTTTCCGCTCGACCTCATTCAAGAGACCGTGACTCCAATCAATGGTCTTGCGGAGCGTTTGTTGCCGCTCCGGCAGGTCGAGCGCACCGCCAGTCAACAATTGCAGGCGGCTTTGCAGCCGGTCCAAAATGGCGCTGGGCGACAGTACCTTGGTTCGGGCTGCCGCCAGCTCAATCGCCAAAGGCAGTCCATCCAGCCGTGAACAGATTTCCTGAACCGCAGGTGCATTTTCTGAAGTGACTGCAAAATCGGGCCAGACGGCTGCCGCGCGTTGGGCAAACAACTCGATGGCGGAATTCTGCGCAAGCGGCGTTACGGGAAATTCCTGCTCGCCGTAAATACGCAAGCAAGATCGGCTGGTGACCAGGATCTTGAAAGACGGGCATGCTTCTAGTGTTTCGGCCACCACAGTCGCAGCCGGGAGTAGCTGTTCGAAGTTGTCCAGCAGGAGCAGGAATGGTCCCGAGTCCTTCAGTTGATCGCCGATAAGTTGCGGGATGGTCCGGTTGGCAACTTGCTGGATTTCGAGCGCGTCCGCGAGAGCAGTTGCTACGAGGCCGGGATCCGTGATCGATGCCAAATTAACAAATTGAACACCCGCCGTAAACCGGTCCGCAATCGCTACGGCTACAGCAACAGCCAGGCGCGTTTTTCCGGCACCCCCTGGACCAGTCAAGGTCAACAGCCGAACGTCCCCACGGAGTAGCAACTCGGTGGCCTCCGCCACTTGTTGTTCTCGTCCGACGAGCGAAGTTCGCGGCATCGGCAGGTCGTGGCGTTTCCGGGCAACCTTCGTCCTCGCAATCTTGGCCGAAGACAGCTCACGACCATCGGACAAGTCGAAGGGATCAGTTGTAGGGAAATGATCTGCCTTCGTCGGGCGTTGGATCACCCCGGCACTGAACAAGTACCCGCGCCGAGGCACAGTCTTGAGTAGCTGCTGACCGCGATCATCCAGCGCGCGACGCAACTCGAGGGTGCACTGCACCAGAGAATCGTCGGTAACGAAGGCGTCAGGCCACACCGCTTGCATCAATTCCTGTTTGCCGATCAGCCGTCCCGGGTGTTCGACCAGGTACTTGAGGGTTTCATAAACCTTGGGGCGAAGCTTGATCTCCTCTCCTGCTTTGAGTACACACCCCCTGGCGACGTCCAGCGTGAACTCGCCGAATTGATAGTTCAGGGGCCTTGTCTCCAAGTGTGCTCCCGTTTCCGCAAAGCTTAAGGAGCTTGTGCGTCCTGATTTCGGTTTTTCTTTGGCGTTGTTTCGTTACTTCTCGCCCTGGTGCTTGTTACTTTGCACTTGCTAGGCGAGGCTCAGCACTCCGTTGCGCGTTCCTCGAGAGCAAACCCAAATGCGACGCTCTACAGAGCGGATTCTAGCAAAATGCGGTTGCCGACGAGGCCGTCACCAACAGGAAGTGGAAGATGAGCACCGATTTTACAAAATGGAGACAAACCCAATGAGTACAGCGCAGAATCCCATGATTAACATGACAATTAGACAATTCGCGACGCGATTTCAGCATTCCATGATCGCTCTCGTTCTCATGAGCGTTGGTCCCTTGAGCGCCGTGGCGCAAGATGGCCACTCGCACACGTTGACACCGCAACATAACCAGATGACACCGGACCAGGCGAATAAGGTGAGCGCCCTCATCCAAATTGTCCGGGACTCGACCGCGCGCTTCAAGGATGTGTCGGTGGCTGAGGCGGAGGGGTATGCCCTTCAATTCGGCTGCGTGAGCGGAGATGACTTCGGCGCCATGGGGCTCCACTATATCAACGGCGACCTGGTGAACAAAGGCGCATTGGATGCTACTCATCCGCAGATCGTCATTTACGAACCAACTCCTAGCGGAGGCCTGCGGCTGATCGGTGCCGACTATCTGCTTTTTCAGGCTGCTTGGGATGCGAATAATCCGGCGCCGCCGCAGCTCATGGGACAGGCCTTTCATTTGTTTGACACCCCCAATCGCTTCGGGCTCCCGGCGTTCTACACGTTGCATGTCTGGGCGTGGAAGGATAATCCCAACGGCGCGTTTGTGAACTGGCACCCCAACGTTTCGTGCCAGGCATTCACCCCACAAAGCCACTGAGTCGAGGGGATATTTCGCCGAGGAACAGCAGCCCCTTCGATCTGCTTACGAGATCGAAGGGGCTGCGTGCCACAACTGCAAAAGAGGATGAGCGCCGATTCAATAAAAGGAGACCGTCAAAATGAGCACAGCACAGGCACCAGCGATCGACATGAACAAGTTAAACGCTTTTATCGGACAATTCGTGACCGATCTCGGCGCCGCAGTTCATACCGGCATGGTCGTCATTGGGGAAAAGTTGGGGCTTTACAAAGCCCTTGCCGAGGGCGCAATGAGTTCTACACAACTTGCAGCCAAGACGAAGACCGATGAGCGCTATTTGCGCGAGTGGTTGGCTTCACAAGCTGCTGGCGGCTACATCACCTACGATGCGAAGACGAACAAGTTCAGCCTGAGTGAAGAACAAGCCTTCACGTTGGCGAATGAAGACAGTCCCGCATATCTGCCCGGAGCATTTGAGCTAGCTTTGGGCTCGCTTGCCGCGGTTCCACGGATTGCGGAATCCTTCCGTACTGGCGCCGGCATGGGTTGGCATGAACATGTGGACGGCGTCTTTCACGGATGTGAAAAGTTCTTTCGTCCAGGCTATGCTGCAAATCTTGTAAGCGCATGGATTCCCGCGTTGAGCGATGTCCAGGAGAAGCTGGAGGCGGGGGCGCGAGTGGCCGATGTCGGCTGCGGGAAAGGCGCTTCCACGTTATTGATGGCAAAAGCATTCCCCAAGTCTCGATTCTTCGGATTCGACTACCATGACAAGTCGATTGAAGCGGCCCGCGAGTCCGCCAGACGTAACGGTGTCGCCGACCGCGTCACCTTCGAAGTGGCCAAGGCAAAAGATTTTCCCGGCAAAGATTACGACTTTGTGGCGGTCTTTGATTGCCTGCATGACATGGGTGACCCGATTGGGGCGGCTGCGCACGTCCGGCAATCCTTAGCCAAGAATGGAACTTGGATGATCGTCGAGCCCTTTGCAAATGACGAACTGAAGGACAATCTGAATCCCGTCGGTCGCGTGTATTACTCCTTCTCGACGCTGTTGTGCACGCCTTGCTCACGATCGCAGGAAGTCGGACTTTGCTTGGGCGCCCAGGCAGGCGAGAGACGCATTCGGGAGGTTGTGACCTCGGC